>OOCI01000067.1_pt1 | contig 94179 bp, 85 predicted proteins | sample 1671761 | NCBI WGS metagenome assembly OOCI01 (sample SAMN06348190, study PRJEB24527) | human gut metagenome | biome: human gut; feature: ankylosing spondylitis patient; material: feces | host: Homo sapiens | place: China | collected 2015-10
AAAAACTGATTTAAAAAGCCCACTTCGTGGGCAAAATCTATTTTTTCGACAAGCTCTGACCGTCCGGTTAACCGGACCGGTCAAATACTGTATCACTTTTCTGCGGAAATTATCGTGCCGCCGCCGGCAACGATATCTCCCTTGTAGAGCACCACTGCCTGCCCGGCAGTGACCGCTCTCTGCGGCTGGTCGAATTCAACATGTACGATTCCGGAATCATCAGCCCATACCTTCGCGGTGGCTTCCCTGCCGTTGTAACGTGTACGCGCGGTAAGCTCCACCGGCGTTTCCGGAGCCTTCTCCCAGAGTATCCAGTTGAAATCCCCGGCGGTAAGGCGGCTGGAATACAGCCCCTCCTCCCGGGAAAGCGTCACGGTATTCTGCTCCATGTCCTTGGCGCAGACGTACATTCTCTCGCCGAATCCCACGCCAAGTCCCTTGCGCTGACCTATCGTATACTTTATCGCCCCGGAGTGCTCCCCGATGACGTTACCCTGCGCGTCCAGGAAATCCCCGGGGGGAAAACTCCTGCCGGTGCGCATTCTGATGAACTCCGCGTAGTCCCCGTCAGGAATGAAGCAGATGTCCTGGCTGTCGTGCTTGTGCGCGTTCAGCAGACCGAGTTTTTCAGCGAGCGCCCTCACCTCGTCCTTGCTCGAAAAATCCCCGAGGGGGAAAATGGTGTGCGCAAGCTGCTCCTGGGTCATGGAATACAGCACATAGCTCTGGTCCTTGGCGGAATTGAGCGCCTTTTTCAGCACCCAGCGCCCGTATTCCGGCAGATACTCCGTCCGGGCGTAGTGCCCCGTGACTATATAGTCGCACCCCAGCGCCCTGCCGCGCTGATACAGCAGTTCAAACTTCATGTAGCGGTTGCAGTCGATACAGGGATTCGGCGTAAGCCCGTGCTCGTAGGCGCTGACGAAACGGTCGATTACCTCCCGGTCGAACTCCTGCGTGAAGTTGAACACATAGAACTTCATGCCCATGGAATAGGCGGCGTTCCGTGCGTCCTCGGCGTCCGAAGCGGTGCAGCAGGATTTCTCGGTACAGCAGGCGTCATTGTTGCTGCGCAGTTTCATCGTCACGCCGATACAGTCGTATCCGCGCTGCGCCATCAGCGCCGCAGCCACCGAGCTGTCCACTCCGCCGCTCATCGCGATAAGGGCGGTTTTGCTCATTCCCCGAGCCTCAGCATTTCGTCTATGCAGCGCTTGGCCGCAAGGCGCTCCTGCTCCTCGATCTGGATCTCCAGACCGTCCCTGCCCTCAAGAGTGTGCAGGACGTCGGCAATTGTAGTCACCTTCATATTGTGACATACGCAATCCTTGGAGAGAGGGAAAAACAGCTTCTCCGGGTGGTCGATTCCCAGGTGCTGCACTATGCTGTTCTCGGTGCCGATGATGAACTCCTTCGCTTCGCTGTTCGCGGCGAACGACATTATCTCGGTGGTGCTTCCTACAAAATCCGCAAGCTCCACTATCTCGGGACGGCACTCCGGGTGAACAAGCACCAGGGCGTTCGGGTGGAGTTCCTTTGCTGCGTGTACTTCCGCAGCGGTAAGCTTCGCGTGAGTGGGACAGCCGCCGTGAACCAGCTGGATCTCCTTTTCAGGGATCTGCTTCTTGACGTAATCACCGAGGTTACAGTCCGGAATGAACAGGATCTTGTCCGCGTCCATTCTGCGGATTATCTTAACCGCAGAGGAGGATGTGACGCACACATCGGACAGCGTCTTGAGCGCCGCCGTGGTGTTTATGTAAGCGACTACCTTGTGGTCGGGATACATCTGCTTGAGCTGGGTGAGCATTTCCACGTCCAGCTGCTCCGCCATGGGACAGCCTGCCTCCGCCCGGGGAATAAGCACGCGCTTCTCCGGGGAGAGTATCTTTACGGTTTCCGCCATAAAGCGCACTCCGCACATCATCACCGTGGAATTCGGCGCCTTTGCCGCCTTCTGGGCAAGCCCGAAGGAATCGCCGACAAAATCAGCGACCTCAAGTATATCGTGGGTCTGGTAGCAGTGCGCTAAAATACAGACGTCCTTCTCCTTTTTAAGTTCCAGAATTCTCTGCTGGATATCCTTTGTCATAAAATCCTCCCGGAAACGCTGCGCAAAGCAGGTTTCACCCATTAAATTGAATAATCTCCGCCTCCCGCGGACATATCTATCATATCCTGTAAAGTCACGCTGTCAAGGTAGTTGTTTATCGCCTTGTAAAGTCCCTCCCATACGGGCAGGGTCAGGCACTCCGCCGCGCGCGGACACTCGTTCACCGGGTACTGTAAACAGCTTACCGGACAGAGATTGCCCTCGGTCACGCGCAGTATCTCGCCGACAGTGTACTGGTCGGGATTCTTCGAGAGGGCGTATCCGCCCTGATATCCGCGGTTGGTGCGGAGCAGATCCGCCTTGTTGAGCAGCGGTACGATCTGCTCCAGGTACTTTTTAGATATATCCTGCCGCTCGGCAATATCCTTCAGCGCGATATAGCCGTCTGAACGATGTATTGCCAGATCCAGCATCATTCTGAGCGCATAGCGCCCTTTAGTTGAAATCTTCATTCTGCTGCCCCTTTCATAGCCACTTGTATTCCATACGGGAACAATATCCCGAGATATATTCTAATTATACCATAGGTTTAGTAGGTTTTCAAGGGGGTAATGAAAATTTTTTTATATCGACCCATTGAATTATACACTACATCTTCTCCTTTGTCAAGCATTGAAAGAATCCTTGGCTGGCTTCTTGACAAATAAAAACACATGCGTTATAATGTAATTGTTCATGAAAAAACAAAATGTGAAAGAGGGAAGAAAATGGCCGATGAAAAGAACCAGCACGCCGGTCACAGACAGCGCATGCTGAAAAGATACCTTGAGCATGGGATCGACGGCTTTGAGGATCACGAAATACTTGAGATATTCCTTTTCACGGCGTATTCAAGGCGAAATACCAACGACATCAGCCGTGCCCTTATTGAGCGGTTCGGTTCCCTTGAGGGAGTCCTGAACGCCGGATACGACCAGCTGAAGGAGGAGAAGAACGTCGGCGACACCGCTGCCGCCCTCATCAGCTTCATGAAAGATTTCGCGCGGAAGTTCAGCGGCACCGACCTTGCCGGAAGGAAGCTGCGCAATTCCCGGGAGATGTGCGACTACTTCTTCGGGCTGCTCCGGGACCGGGACAAGGAGGAGGCGCACGCCGCATTCCTGGACCAGACGATGAACCTCATCACCGAAGCCGACGTTTCCGACATCGGGAAGCACCGGGTGGACTTCGACCTGCGCTCCATAGTATCCCGGGCGATAAAGAGCCAGTGCGTGAATATCGTGATCGCGCACACCCACCCCGGCGGAGTACTCCTGCCGTCGTCCATCGACGTCGCCGCCACACGCCGGATATTCAATTCACTCAGCAACATCGGCATTCAGCTGATGGATCACATCATAATCAGCGAGGAGGGCAGTTATTCCATGAGAGCGGCGCGCATGCTGCCGGATCTGTGGGATAAGGACTGAACATGGATCATTTCGAACTACACTCACAGTATTCCCCCACCGGCGACCAGCCCCAGGCGATTGACTCCCTCACCAAGGGGATACTCAGGGGCGACAAGGAACAGACGCTGCTCGGCGTCACCGGCTCCGGCAAGACATTCACCATGGCGAACATCATCGCCAACTGCAACCGGCCTACCCTCGTCCTCGCACACAACAAGACCCTTGCGGCGCAGCTGTGCTCCGAGTTCCGGGAGTTCTTCCCGAATAATGCGGTGGAATATTTCGTGTCCTACTACGACTATTACCAGCCGGAGGCGTACATTCCCTCCACCGACGCCTACATCGAAAAGGACAGCGCCATCAACGACGAGATAGACCGTCTGCGCCACTCCGCCACCATGGCGCTCGCAGAACGCCGGGACGTTATCATCGTTGCTTCCGTTTCCTGCATTTATTCCCTCGGCAGCCCGGAGGACTACCGCAGCAACACGCTGTCGCTCCGCCAGGGTCAGGAAATAAGCCGCGAGGAGGTAATAAAGCGCCTTGTCGAGATACAGTACGAGCGCAACGAAATGGCGTTTACCCGAAACAAGTTCCGCGCCAAGGGAGATACCCTGGAGATATTCCCGGCAGGCGGCACCAACGAAACGGCTGTCCGCGTGGAATTCTTCGGGGACGAGATAGACCGCATTAGCGAATTCAACGCGCTCACCAGCGACGTCAGCGCTACGCTGCTGCACGTTGTGATATTCCCGGCGTCGCACTACATCGTGGGACAGGCGCGGCTGCATGACGCGCTTCACGATATCGCCGAGGAAATGGAGCAGCGCGTGAAATACTTCACCGAACACAATAAACTTATTGAAGCCCAGCGTATCGAGCAGCGCACACGGTACGACATGGAAATGCTCAGCGAGATCGGCACCTGCAAGGGCGTCGAGAACTACTCGCGTATCCTCGCCGGCAGGGAGCCCGGCGCTACTCCCATAACCCTGCTGGATCACTTCCCGGAGGATTTCCTGCTGTTCGTGGACGAGAGCCACGTCACCCTGCCGCAGGTCCGCGGAATGTTCGGCGGCGACCACGCCCGGAAGCAGAACCTTGTGGATTACGGATTCCGGCTGCCGTCGGCATTCGACAACCGCCCGCTCAATTTCGATGAGTTCTATTCAAAGATCGGTCAGGCGGTATTTGTTTCCGCAACTCCCGGCGACTTCGAAAAGGAACACTCCACACAGATTGTGGAGCAGGTCATCAGACCTACGGGACTTCTCGACCCGGAGGTAATCGTCAAGCCTACTCTCGGTCAGATAGAAGATCTCATATCCGAAATCAACACGCGCACCGCAAAGCACCAGCGCGTCCTCGTCACCACACTAACGAAGAAAATGGCGGAGGATCTCACCGCCTACCTCGAAAAAATGGAGATCAAGGTGCGCTACATGCACCACGACGTGGACACCATCGAGCGTATGGAACTTATCCGCGACCTGCGCGCCGGTGAATACGACGTGCTTGTGGGAATCAACCTGCTGCGCGAGGGTCTGGATATCCCGGAGGTATCCCTGGTGGCAATACTCGACGCGGACAAGGAGGGCTTCCTGCGAAGCGAAACCTCCCTCGTCCAGACGATAGGCAGAGCCGCCCGAAACGCCGAGGGCGTCGTAATAATGTACGCCGACAGCGTGACGGAATCAATGGAGCGCGCTATAACCGAGACGCAGCGCCGCCGGGAAATTCAGCAGAAATACAACGCAGATCACGGAATCACTCCGAAAACTATAATCAAGGATATTCGCGACGTGCTGGAGATATCAAAGAAATCCGACGGCACGTCAAAGCACAGCAAGTCCGTAAAGCAGATGACGAAGCGCGAGCGTGAAGCGCTGACAGCGCGCTACACCGCCGAGATGAAGAAGGCGGCAAAAATGCTGGATTTCGAGCACGCGGCATTCCTGCGCGATAAGATAAAAGAGCTTCAGAAATGAAAGGAGATACGATGAAATACCCTGATGAAGTCACGCTTAACGGATATCTGGCAAAAAGGAAACCCATGCTGATAGCCATTTCTTTTGATGGGGAAACCGCATTGATCTCGCGGCTTGACGACAGCTTTGAGCGCCATATACTGCTGGCTCACTTCGGCATAAAGCAGACAGATATAGACAAATATTTCCGTATAGCTGTGGACGAGGACACCGCCGACTGGACATTCGTGTGCCCCTCAGACTACAAAGGAATAACGGACAGGAAACGCCGCATTACGGCTTTCTACAACGATGGAATAAATGCAATATCAAAGGTACTCGCAGATATCGGATACTATTCAGATATCCGCATTCCCAAAAGATACCGCCGGCACTTCGAAACGCTTGGCGACGACAGCACATACCTGCCGTATTGATTTGTGGGAACCTCTAAAAACCGGTGTGAAAAGCAAAAATGGGCAGGGTGTGCCAGCTTCTAGGAAAGCCGACGAAGTAAGGCTGTATGCCTTACGAGGAGGTTTGACGACGAAGATGGTGCGCACTGCACATTTTCGCTCGCATGAGGTTTTTAGAGGCGACCTTGTGAAAGGAACAGAAGAAATTGGCAAACGACAAGATAATCATACGCGGCGCCCGGGAGCACAACCTTAAAAATATAGACGTGACCCTCCCGAGGGACAGCCTTGTGGTAATGACCGGGCTTTCCGGCAGCGGAAAAAGCTCCCTGGCATTCGATACGATATTTGCGGACGGACAGCGCCGCTATATGGAGAGCCTCTCCTCCTACGCGAGAATGTTCCTGGGACAGATGGAAAAACCGGACGTAGACAGCATTGAGGGACTCTCCCCTGCCATCTCCATCGACCAGAAAACCACCTCCAAGAATCCGCGCTCGACCGTGGGTACTGTGACGGAGATATACGACTACCTGCGACTGATGTACGCCCGTATCGGAATCCCTCACTGCCCCGTCTGCGGCAGAGAGATAAAGCAGCAGACCATTGACGAGATAGTCGATAAGGTAATGGAACTGCCGGAGCGCACCAAGTTCCAGGTGCTGGCTCCCGTGGTCAGAGGACGCAAGGGCGAGCACCAGAAGGAGTTCGAATCCGCCCGGAAGTCCGGATACTCCCGTGTGCGCGTGGACGGGATCGCCTACGACCTCACCGAGAAGATAACCCTGGAGAAGAACAAGAAGCACTCCATAGAAATAGTAGTTGACCGCCTTGTAATGAAGGACGGCATAAAATCCCGACTGACAGAGAGTATCGAAACCGCCGGGAATCTCACCGGAGGGCTTGTCTACATCGATGTCATCGACGGGGAGGAACTGCACTTCTCCCAGAGCTACGCCTGCCCGGAGCACGGAGTTTCCATCGAGGAACTGGTGCCGAGAATGTTCTCGTTCAACAATCCCTACGGAGCCTGCCCCAAGTGCACCGGTCTGGGAAGCTACCGCCGCGTAGACCCGGACCTCATCATGCCTAATGCCGGACTCACTATCCGCGGCGGCGCAATAAGGGCTTCCGGCTGGAACTACGCCGAGGGCACAATCGCCGCAATGTACATCGACGCCCTTGCCGAGAAACACGGATTCTCCGTTGACCAGCCGGTTTCGGAGATACCCCAGGCGGCAATAGATGAGATAATGTACGGCACGAAGGGCGAGAAAATACTCATCAAGCGCCCGAAGCAGCAGGGCGGCGGTCAGTTCTACACGGATTTCGAGGGAATCGCCGCCAATCTCGAGCGCCGTTACGCCGAAACCAGCAGCCAGTACTCCCGGGATACCATCGAGGAATTCATGAGCGACGTGGAATGCCCGGAATGCCACGGCGAGCGCCTTAACAAATCGGCTCTGTCGGTGACCGTCGGCGGAAAGAACATCATGGAATTCTGCCGCATGTCCGTTACGGAAGCGCTGGATTTCGTGAACTCCCTGGAGCTAACTCCGCGCGAAGCGATGATAGCAAAGCAGATCCTGAAGGAGATAAAATCCCGGCTGGGATTCCTCCAGAGCGTGGGGCTGGAGTACCTCACACTGGCGCGGTCGGCAGGTACTCTCTCCGGCGGCGAGAGCCAGAGAATACGCCTGGCGACACAGATAGGAAGCTCCCTGACCGGCGTGCTGTATATTCTGGACGAGCCCTCCATCGGACTCCATCAGCGCGACAACGACAAGCTGATTGCGACTCTGCGCCGTCTGCGCGACCTAGGAAACACGCTGATTGTCGTGGAGCACGACGAGGACACCATGCGCGCCGCCGACTGGATTGTGGATATCGGACCCGGCGCCGGAATACACGGCGGCGAAGTCATCTACAGCGGCGAAGTCAAGGGACTTCTAAAATGCAGGAATTCCATCACCGGACAGTACCTCAGCGGCAAGCTGAAGATCCCCGTTCCGGAAACCCGGCGCGCCCCCTCAGACAAGTGGCTGAAAGTCATCGGCGCGGCGGAGAACAACCTCCGTGGAATCGACGTAGAAATTCCGCTAGGCGTGTTCACCTGCGTGACCGGAGTTTCCGGCAGCGGAAAAAGCTCCCTTGTCAACGAGATCATATACAAGCACCTGGTCGGAAAGCTCAACCGCGCCCGGACGCGCCCCGGAAAGTTCACCGACATGCTGGGCGTGGAATACCTGGATAAGGTGATTATGATAGACCAGTCCCCCATCGGAAGAACTCCGCGCAGCAATCCGGCGACCTACACCGGCGTGTTCAACGATATCCGCGAGCTTTTCGCTTCCACCAATGAAGCCAAGGCAAAGGGCTACGGTCCCGGAAGATTCTCCTTCAACATCAAGGGCGGACGCTGCGAAGCCTGCGAGGGCGACGGCATAATCAAGATAGAAATGCACTTCCTGCCGGACGTATTCGTCCCCTGCGAAGTCTGCAAGGGTCACCGCTACAACCGCGAAACCCTGGAGGTGCGCTACAAGGGCAAGAACATCTTTGAAGTGCTGGACATGACGGTATCCGAGGGCGTGGAGTTCTTTGCAAATATCCCCAAGATATACAACAAGCTCAAGACCCTTGAGGAAGTCGGACTGGGCTACATCAAGATAGGTCAGAGCAGCACCACCCTCTCCGGCGGCGAAGCGCAGCGCATAAAGCTGGCAACGGAGCTTTCCAAGCGGTCCACCGGAAAGACCATCTACATTCTGGACGAGCCCACCACGGGACTTCACACGGCGGACGTGCGCAAGCTGATCGAAATACTACAGAAGCTTGCCGAGGGCGGAAACACAGTGCTTGTCATTGAGCACAACCTCGACGTGATAAAGACCGCGGACTACATCGTGGACATGGGTCCCGAGGGCGGAAGCGGCGGCGGTACAGTCATCGCCAGGGGCACGCCGGAGCAGGTGGCGGAGAATCCTGCAAGCTATACCGGAATGTATCTGAAAAAAATTCTCTGAACGGTGTAACGCCTTATCTTCACCCGTGTATATACACATGAAGATAAAAAAGGCGAAAGCCGGAAAGAGGATACAGAATGACAGAATTATTAATGGCAAGGTCAGCAACAACGTTACCGGATATCGGTAAGATAGTAGAGAGCTTAACCGGAAGCAGTTTCTCCGGAAGCGCTTTGGAATTCATTGACGGGCTGAGCAGTTTCATCGGTGTATTTTCAGGAATATACAGCTTCCTTGCTGTGCTTATACTCTGCTACTTCGGGTACTGCGCATTCCGCACTATCCTTGCGATACAGGGCTTCATCGGCGGTGCCGGCGTCGGCGCAGTCCTCGGACTTGTGATAGCAATCAAGAACGGGGAATTTGAATCCATAGGTGATTTTGCTATAATGGGCGCACTCATTGTCGGCGTCATCGGCTGTGTTCTTGCCAATCTGCTGTACAAGCTTGGTGTGTTCATGTTCTTCTCCAGCAGCACATTCATCGTCATGCTTCTGCTTGTCGGACTGGGCTCCGGCGGCGACTGGAGCTCAGCAATGACCGCTGGCGCAATAGTCGGCTTCATCGTGGGTATTGTCGCAGTGGCAGTGGATAAATACTTCATCATCGCCGGCACAGCAACGGTAGGCGCTTTCACCGGCGGCGCAATGATCATGTACTCTAACGCCGCTTTCGGCGTGATCGTCACGGTCCTTCTTCTGGTCAGCGGAATCCTCGTGCAGGTGAAACTTACCCAGAAGCTTGCTGATGGAATAAAGGTCGGAAAAAAGAACAAGAATCCCTCCGTTCAGTATCAGGCTCCGGCAGTGAAGGCACCCATCGTCTGCCCCAGCTGCGGAACTCTGAACCCAGACCCCGGTATGTTCTGCATGAATTGCAGCTCCAAGCTTCCCAGACCCGTTGCTTCCGCACCGGCTACCTCCGCACAGAGCACAGCCAGACCGGAAAGAATACCGGCGGCTCCCATGGGGGCTGTATGTACCTGCGTAAACTGCGGTCACACAAACCCTGCCGGACTGGTGTTCTGCGCAAAATGCGGTTACCGTCTGGAAAAGGCGCCCACAACTTCCGCACTTGCGACTGCCTCAAAGGCACCGACTTCTTCCCAGAAGCCTTCACTCCTTGAAAGGCTTTCCGAAAACAACGACAGCGCAGCAACAAAGAATCTCCGCCGCTGCCCTAACTGTGGCGCAATGGTCACGGCTTTCAGCAAAACCTGTGAAAAATGCTACGAGCCGTTTGATGATGAAGATGAAAATACCCCTGCGCCAGTATTTCAGGCTGCGCCGGATTTCGGCACCCAGGCTTACCCCGGGTTCGGTGCTGCACCGATGAACAATGCTCCGGTATACAACGCGCCGGATTACAGCACTGCCCCGGTATCTTCTCCGGTCGCGGCGCTCCGCTGCCAGGCATGCGGAAATCCCGGAGAGCCGGGCGAAAGATTCTGCAGTGCCTGCGGCAGACCGTTCAACTGATAAGAATAGAGAAAGGGACTGTACACGCAGCCCCTTTCTGACGTATTACACAGGAGGTTACAATGACAGAATACGAGATATTCACACGCTGCTTTCCGGAACTTCCGCTGACGGAGCAGCATTTCCTGCGGCTTTCCGGGCTGGAACACGGCGCCGTATTCCGGGAGGACAGCGGATTTGCGCTGACGGACGGCGGCTCGATACGGCTGCTGTGCGTGATTCCGGAAGAGCGCGGCAATGGGCTGGGAACTTCCCTGCTTGCCCGGGCGGAGGAGCATATAAGGACCCGGGGTCACTCCCACGCAGAACTTGGCGGAACCTCCTCGCAGCTTCTGATAGGCGCGCCGGAATCCTCCGCGGATTTCTTCCGGAAGCGCGGATATATACTCGCCGACCGCGTAGCCGAGATGTACGGCACTCCGGAAATGCTGCGCGAGGCTCCGCCGGCGGACGGTACGGAATTCCGGTTCTTCCGGGACGTTGGACTGGCAGGCGCCGTTGCCGCTGTTGACGAGGACTGGGTGCAGTACTTTAACGGCGGAGAGATATTCTGCGGCATGTGCGGAAACGACATCGCTTCCTTCTGCATAGTCGAGGACGACGTGGAATGCATTTTCTCCTCCGGGAAAACCGGGAGCATAGGCTGCGTGGGGACTGTTCCGGGATTCCGGCGGCGCGGGATCGGGCTGAAAATGGTGGAACTTGCCGCCCGGGAACTATACAGCCGGGGCTGTGAGCGGATCTTCATTCACTACACCGGGGTGTACGACTGGTACGCGAAGATCGGATTCTGCACCGGACTTATGCTGTGGCTTGGCGGAAAGGAACTTCACGCTTGACAATTTGCTCCTTTCGTATTACAATATAGACAATTGATATACCAGCGCCATCTGATATATACGAAAGGAGCCTAATATGTACATAAGCTGTGACTACTACCGGGTATTCTACTATGTTGCGAAATACGGCAGCGTTTCGCAGGCGGCAAAGCTGCTTCTTAACAACCAGCCGAACCTCACCCGTACAATAAAGAACCTTGAAAGCGAGCTTGGCTGTCCGCTGTTCTCCCGGAGCAACCGCGGTATGAAGCTGACCCCGGAGGGCGAACGGCTGTATGCGCATATCCGGGTGGCATTCGAACATATCGAAGCCGGAGAAGCGGAGATCATCGGCAGCCGTAATCTTGAGCACGGCTCGGTGTACGTTGCTTCCAGCGAGATCGCACTGCACTGCATGCTGCTTCCGGTGCTGAAAACCTACCGCAGACTCTATCCCGGCGTGAGAATACGGATAAGCAACCACTCCACGCCCCAGGCTATCGAAGCGATAAAGGACGGCACCGCGGATTTCGCAGTTGTCACCAATCCTGCGGTGAACTATGCGTCCCTCACCGAACAGCCGGTAAAGCGCCTGAAGGAAGCCGCCGTGTGCAGCAATTCGGCTTTCCCGGAGCTGACCGGAAGAAAAATAGGTCTAGCCAAGCTGCTGGAATACCCGATGATCTCCTTTGCCTCGGATACGAAGTCGTTCAGGTTCTATTCTGATTTCTTTGCAGAACATGGGATGCACTACCGCCCGGAGATAGAAGCCGCCACCGCCGGGCAGATAATCTCGATGGTGGAATCCGACCTCGGCGTCGGATTCGTGCCGGAGGACTTCCTTGTCGGCAGTTCCGGAATCTCCACGATCGACCTTGTGGAGCAGCTTCCGGACCGGGAAATATGTATCGTCAAGCGGCGTGACCAGCCGCTCAGCGTCGCCGCAAGAAAGCTGGAGGACCTTATTCTCAGACAGCGCGAGGATAACGAATGAACCGCTGATATATAAAAATTGTACCTCTCAATTAATAGAAAACAGGATATCAAATAATCAGGAGGTTTATTATGACCAATCAAGAATTCGTAGAACGCATATGCGCTTCGGCAAAATCCGTACATCATAAAACATACTCTGCCGATGAAATTGTTGCAAAAATTCGCAAGATTTATTCCGGTAATATTAACACAAGCAAGATTGTGGAATGTTTTTTGATTATTGGAAATATATCATTTGAGCGTGTCGAAAAACATTCTAACGATGAACTGAGATTTGACCTGGGTTGGTGTTACCCTGTAGAGTTTTGGTCAGATATCGGCTGTGTTGTTAACGGAATCGGTATTGTAGATAATTGCGCCGGCAGGATAGAGAGATTTCATATTTCGGAACAGGGTAAATTCTATAATCAAGACCATAAACTGATTGCCGAGAATATAGAGGATTTTGCTGAATACATCACTACTGTGGAATATGATTATCACCCGAAAACAACTCAGCGAACATACGATATGTTGCGGTTTTTTGGTTGGTATGAGGGTAGGCACATCGACACAACTGCGTTTGAACAAGAGCTGAATCGACGCGGAATCGAGTTGTCTAAGGAACAGCTTGATTTTTTCGGAGAGTTTAGCGGTCTGTATTTTAATTTTGACAGTGACTGCTGGTATTTTTATTCATTGGAACAAATCTTGGAACAAAATAAGATTATCGACCATGTGTTGGAAAAAAGGAATTCCCGTAAGCATCCAACGGTTTTGTGCGGAAAAACAATGGGCGGTCCGCTTGCTGTTGACGGTAACGGTATAATACAATTCTTTTATGCCTACCCTCAAGGCAGAACAACGATGGAATGTATAAACAACTTGTGTGAGGGTGTTTCGGAAGATTGCAAATGGATTGCTCCGGGGCAGGACAATTAATAGCTTGATTTGAAACAAGGATACCCGCCCTTTAGCACCGCATAAACTGTTGGCATATCACCGAACCATCGTCTGGCGCTTGACAGTTGCCGATGTACTGGACTTTGTTTTCCGATAATATGAATGGGGCTGCAAACGCAGCCCCATCTTGTTATGCGCTGACCGGAAAGCTATCAGCAGCCGCAGCCGTTGTTGTTTCCGCAGCCACCGCCGCAGCCGTTGTCACAGCCGCCGCAGCTGTTACCGCAGCCACAGAACAGGATAAGAATGAGAATGATGATCCAGCAGCAGTTGCCGCCGCCAAAGTTGAAGCATGACATAATCGTGTCCTCCTGAAAATATCGTTCAGAAACGTTCCGCTTCCCTTTGAAGCTTCCGTTTCATAGTACATAATATGCATATCGGGCAGAAGCGTTACAGAAAATTTCCTGATGATGAAATATTTACCGCATTACGGCGCATACTATCATTATCACAGCGGCGCAATGCCGTTTGCTCAGGAGGTCACACGCATGAATTGTATCAGCGGATTTTCGGACAGCGCTATAAAGGCGCTCAACGCAGCGCTCGGCGCGGCGATGGGCTACGGTCACACCTACATCGGCAGCGAGCACATTCTGTACGGCCTGGTGTCGGACGACTCCCTACCTACTGCGGCGGTACTGCGGCGCTACGGCATTGGCAGGAACGAAGTACTGCGGCGCCTGGAGGAAACTATCGGCAGAGGCAGACCTACGCGCCTCAGCCTTAACGATCTCACGCCACGCAGCCGCAAGCTTATCGACAACGCGCTCTCATTCGCTTCCGGGGAGAATCAGCGCAAGGCAGGTCCGGAGCACCTGCTCCGGGCGATAGTCCTCGACCGTGACTGCTGCGCCATGACGATACTGGGCGACCTCGGAGTCAACCAGGTGAAGCTCGCCGGGGAGCTCTGCGCCCAGCGCTGGAATGAACCGGATCTCTCCACAGAAAAGGAGCGCCGCGCGAAATTCCCTGCGCTGACGAAATACGGCAGGGACCTCACCGAAATGGCGGCGAACGGAAGCCTGGATCCGGTGATAGGTCGCGAAAAGGAAACCGAGCGCCTTATCCGGGTGCTTCTGCGCAGGTGCAAGAACAATCCCTGCCTTATCGGCGACGCCGGCGTCGGAAAGACCGCGGTCGTTGAGGGATTCGCCCAGCGCGTCGCCGCCGGGAACGTTCCCCAGGGACTTCTCGGGAAGCGTATATTCGCACTGGATCTCACCGCAATGCTTGCCGGCGCCAAGTACCGAGGCGACTTTGAGGAGCGCCTTAAAAGCGTTATTGAGGAAGCCTCCGGCTGCAAAAACATCATACTCTTTATTGATGAGCTTCACAGCATAGTCGGTACCGGAGCCGCCGAGGGTGCGATAGACGCTGCGAATATTCTCAAGCCGCAGCTCGCCCGGGGAGAAATATGCCTGATAGGCGCGACCACCACCGAGGAATATCGCCGGTTCATTGAGAAGGACAGCGCCCTGGAACGCAGATTCCAACCTGTAGTCGTGGAGCAGCCCGACGAACAGCAAGCTCTCGCGATTCTCAAGGGAATGCGCCGCAGCTACGAGCAGCACCACTGCGTAACCATAACCGATGGTGCGCTTGAGGAGGCTGTGCGGCTCTCTGTGCGCTATATCAACGACCGGAAACTACCGGACAAGGCGCTCGACCTGGTGGACGAAGCGGCGGCACGGGTGCGCTCCGGGGCGCTGAACGCTCCGTATGTCAAGCGGCTGTCAGAGGTGCGCCGCAGTCTTTCCACGCCCAACGACGCGGCAACGGTGGAAAAACTCCGGCAGGAGGAATACTCCCTGGTCCAGGCGATGAACAGCGGCAGGGCGTGTATCGTTGACAAGCCTGAGGTCGCCCAGGCGGTTTCCGCAATTACGGGGATTCCGGTGCAGCGGCTTTCCGAGGACGAAACTACCCGGCTCGCCGGACTGGAGCAGCAGCTCAGCCGCCGCATCATCGGGCAGGACAAGGCGGTGGAGCTGGTTTCCAACGCGGTGCGCCGTGGCCGTACCGGACTAAAGGAGCCTGACCGTCCCACCTGCTCGTTCCTGTTCCTGGGACAGACCGGCGTTGGAAAGACGGAACTTGCCAAGGCGCTGGCGGAAGCCGTTTTCGGGGACGAGAAGCGCATTATCCGCTTCGACATGTCTGAATTCATGGAGAAGCACTCCGTATCCAAGCTGATAGGCTCCCCTCCCGGATATGTAGGCTACGAGGAGGAGGGTCAGCTGATAAAGCGCGTGCGCAGCTCCCCCTACTCCGTGGTACTGTTCGACGAGGTGGAAAAGGCGCACCCGGACGTGCTCAACCTGCTTTTGCAGATACTTGAGGAGGGCACGCTGACCGCCTCCGACGGCAGGACGGCGGATTTCCGCAGCACAATCGTGATAATGACCGGAAACATCGGCGCGGAGCAGCTTTCCCGGAATACACTGGGATTCGGCGGCGGACAGGACAGCAGCGAATCCGACGTGATGTCCGCACTGAAAAAGCAGTTCAGTCCGGAGCTGATCAACCGTATCGACAACGTTATAGTATTCCGCCGCCTGGGCGAGGAGCAACTGGAAAGTATCTGCCGCATACTCCTGGGGAAGCTGGCTCAGCGCGCGGTGCAGTGTGGGATCTCCCTCAGCTTCACGGACGACACAGTACGCCACATCTGCCGCCAGGTAAGCCGCGAACGCGGAATGGGCGCACGTCCTCTCCGCCGCACCATAACCTCCGAGATCGAGGACAGGATCTCCTGCATGATGATTTCCGGGGAACTGAAAAACGGCTGCCGTGCGGAGGTCTGCGAGAACTCCGGGGAGCTTTCCGTCAGGGTAATGTCCACGCAATAAAAATATTTCAACTTTTTTTACAAAACCCCTTGACAAATTCAAAATGCTGTGATATAATATTTAAGTACTCAAGAGAACGGCGGTTCTCAAGAGTACTTGATATCGCGGGATGGAGCAGCTCGGTAGCTCGTCGGGCTCATAACCCGAAGGTCGTCAGTTCGAATCTGGCTCCCGCAACCAACATTCAGCCGTACATGCGATGTGCGGCTGATATTTTTTTCGCTTAAATCCCCACTTCTTGACTAATCACGGGCAATGTAGTATAATAACTATAACTGCAGCACGAATGAAAAGGATATATAATATGGAAAGAATCTACCCGAAAGCCACCATAACCGAAAAAGGTGAAAAAGCCCTGCGCGGAGGTCACCCATGGATATACGCTGAGGAGGTCACCGCCATTGACGGAGCCTACGAAAACGGCGGACTGGTCGATGTACTCAGCCGCAAGGGCCGCTACCTTGGCACGGGATACATAAACGACAACTCCAAAATACGGATACGCGTGATCTCCCGGAATGCAAACGACAGGTTCGACCGGGATTTCTATGCGCGCAGGATACGCTACGCACTGGACTACCGCCGCACCGTGATGGGTGCGGAGGATTTCCGCTGCTGCCGGCTTATCTTCGGCGAGGCGGACAGCTTCCCTGGATTCACCGTTGACCGCTTCGGCGACGTACTCGTAACACAGGTGCTCTCCCTCGGCACGGAGCGCGTGAAGGAAACCCTCTACGAACTGCTGGTGCAGACCCTTGAGGAAATGGGCGAGCACATCACGGCGCTGTATGAGCGCAACGATGTCAAGATACGCGAGCTGGAGGGCATGGAGGAATACAAGGGATTCTGGAACGGCGCCGGACTGCGCACTGACCTTTCCGGAATTACTGAGATCACCGAGAACGGCATAAGATACACCGTGGACTACATCAACGGGCAAAAGACCGGATTCTTCCTGGATCAGAAATACAACCGCCAGGCTATCCGCCATATCGCCGAGGGGCGCACCGTACTGGACTGCTTCACCCATACCGGCGCATTCGCGCTGAATGCTGCGGCGGCAGGCGCAAAGCTCGTCAATGCCGTGGATATCTCCGCCGACGCCGTGGAAATGACCCGAAGGAACGCCGAACTCAACGGGCTTTCCGGGAACATGGAATTCACAAAGGCGGACGTTTTCGACCTGCTGACTGAACTCTACCGCCAGGGCGGACACCCGTACGATTTCATAATCCTTGATCCCCCGGCATTCACCAAAAGCAGCAGCACCGTAAAATCCGCAGAGCGCGGCTACAAGGAAATAAACCTCAAGGCAATGCGGCTTCTTCCGCGCGGCGGATACCTCGCCACCTGCTCCTGCTCGCACTTCATGACCGAAACGCTGTTCCGGCACATGCTGCACGATGCTGCCGCCGATGCCGGTGTTTCCCTGCGGCAGATAGAGGCAAGGCGGCAGTCCCCGGATCACCCGATACTGTGGAATGTCCCGGAAACGGATTATCTCAAGTTTTACATATTCCAGGTGGTGTGACATGACAGAAAAGGATCTTATCCCCGGGACTGTAGTCCGGCATTTCAAGCGCGGAATGCTCACCGAAGCACAGCGCGCGGATTCCACCCAATATCTTTATGAGATACTCGCGGTGGCGCACCACACCGAAACCGGAGAGAAACTAGTGGTTTACCGCGCTCTTTACGGCGAGGGGAAAGTATGCGCCCGTCCGCTGGATATGTTCCTGTCGGAAACCGACCGCGAGAAATACCCGGAAGCCGGGCAAAAATACCGGTTTGAGCCGGTGAAGTGACATCACAGAATCATTTGACCGGGAGGGGTAAAACCCTCCCCTGTAGTTTTCAGAAGGAAGCGACCCATGAAACCAGCAAAATATGTCGATATGTGCAGCGGTCCGATACTGCGCAAAATGATCGTATTCACACTCCCCATCATGTTCTCGGGACTGTTCCAGCTGCTTTTCAACGCGACCGATATCATCGTCGTGGGAAAGTTCGCCGGGGACAACGCCCTGGCGGCGGTTGGCTCAAACTCTGCGCTGATAAACCTCATGACGAACCTGTTCATCGGGCTTTCCATCGGCGCGAACGTAGTTGCCGCGCGGTACTGCGGCGCGAAGAACATAACCGAACTGCGCAGGACAGTACACACGGCAATGACCCTCAGCGTCATCAGCGGATTTATCCTCATGGCGGCAGGTCTGCTGTTCGCTGAACAAATACTCCGGCTGATGTCCACGCCGGAAAGCATTATCGGTATGGCGGCAAGCTATCTGCGTATCTACTTCTGCGGAATGCCGTTCATGATGATATACAACTTCGGCAATGCGCTGCTCCGCGCCGCCGGGGATACGCGCCGTCCCCTTATCTACCTGATATGCGCCGGGGTCATCAACGTACTCCTTGACCTGCTGTTCGTTATCCTCTTCAACATGAGCGCCGCAGGCGTCGGACTTGCCACAACCCTCTCTCAGGGAGTTTCCGCATTCCTCATGGTGCGCTGTCTTATGCGTGAGAAGGAGGAAAACGGACTCAAGCTGGAACTCCGCAAGCTGCGTATCCACCGCGACAAGCTCGGCATGATCATGAAGATAGGACTCCCTGCCGGATTCCAGGGCATGGTATTCTCCCTCTCAAATGTAGTTATACAGTCATCAATAAACCTGTTCGGCGAGGTCGTCATCGCCGGAAATTCCGCCGCGGCAAGCATTGAGGGATTCGTATATATGGCGATGAACTCCTGCTATCAGTCCACGCTTTCCTTCACCAGCCAGAATCTCGGCGCCAGGAAATACGAGCGTATCAACCGGATACTCCTCTGCGGACTTACCTGCGTGGTGGCGGTGTGGGCGATACTCGGGCTTGGAGTCACTATGACCTGCGGCAGGCAGCTTCTCGGTATCTACACCTCCGGCGAAGCAGCTATCGACGCCGGACAGCACCGTATGATGTATGTCTGCGGAACCTACTTCTTATGCGGAATAATGGACGTTATGGTAGGCTCTCTTCGCGGCATGGGGTATTCCATCACGCCGATGATAGTATCCCTGCTGGGCGCCTGCGGACTGCGTCTTGTATGGCTCGGCACCGTATTCCAGATGGAACAGTACCATACTCCGGACGTAGTGTATCTCTCCTACCCGGTTTCCTGGGTAATCACCGTGGCGGCGCATGTGATATGCTTCTTTATCTGCCGGCACAGGCTGAAACTAAAGGTACAGCAGCAGGAGAAAGAGCGGCTTGTGATAGAAACACAGCAATAAACAAAAATTGGACGGTTAAAACCGTCCAATTTTTTATCATCTGAGAACCGTATTGAAAACTTCCTCCGTCCACTTCTCAGGTATCTGTTCCGGTACTTCTCCCCCATTTTCAGCGCATAGAATATATGTATCTCCCCCTGCGCCGGAGCGTTCTTATCGCCAAACTCATACACTTTCATATTGCACCTTGCTTCCTTTTGTTAGTATGCCATAACTTGCGTACAGGTAACGATTTATGGGTAAAATAAACATACACCATACTCCAAAGGCTATTATATCACACAATTTTCAGTTTTGCACCCCCTTTGATTGTGAAAACCAAATGAAATGATAAGTCCCTACAAACCGCATAACCATGCGAAATCGTGACTGTTATGCGGACACGGTTTTGCAAACAAATTACATTAGTAAATTTCACTGAAACCCGCACCACTGATATGCCGATTTCTGTAATTCTTGTGAATTTACATTATAAAAAATATGTACTATAATAATAAGGCAACTAATCAATGCAGAAATAATTCACAAGGAGGAAAAAAGCATGATAAAAACACTCGCAGCCCAGATCAAGCAATACAAACGATCAACGCTGCTCACTCCCCTGTTTACTGTTCTTGAAGTTGTGATGGAAGTTCTGATACCCTTCGTTACAGCGTCCATCATCGACAAGGGAATAAACGGAAACGACGGCGCCGGAGATCTGCCCAAGGTATTCATCTACGGCGGCGTGATGATCGTCATGGCATTCATGAGCCTTGCTTTCGGCGTGCTCGCCGGAAAATTCGCGGCGGACGCTTCCTCAGGATTTGCGTGCAACCTACGCGACGCAATGTTCTCGAATATCCAGACGTTCTCCTTCTCCAACATCGACAAATACAGCACTGCTGGTCTGGTCACCCGTATGACTACCGACGTCACCAACCTCCAGAATGCATTCCAGATGATCATCCGAATCGCGGTAAGAGCGCCCATCATGCTGATAAGCAGCGTAATAATGTGCGTCATCATCAATCCAAGGATCAGTCTGATATTCCTCGGGGCGCTCGTCGTGCTGGGAACAGTCCTCACGCTGATCGTCAAAAATGCCACCAAGGTGTTTGACAAGGTGTTCACCAAGTACGATGACCTCAACGCCAGTGTGCAGGAGAATATCTCCGGTATCCGCGTTGTAAAGGGCTTCGTCCGCGAAGATCACGAAAACCAGAAGTTCGTGAACGCTTCCGGAAACCTCTACAAGATGTTCGTTACTGCTGAGAAAATAATCTCCTGGAACAACCCCGTGATGATGTTCGTCATCTACGCCTGCATTCTTCTTATTTCCTGGTTCGGAGCGCAGTTCATCGTCGGCGGATCAATGACCACCGGCGAACTCACATCGCTGTTCAGCTACATCATGAGCGCGCTGATGGCCCTGATGATGCTATCAATGATCTTCGTTATGGTCACGATGTCCGTGGCAAGCGCAAGACGTATCTCCGAGGTACTCAACGAGAAGTCCGACATCACCAACCCTGCCGACCCGGTCATGGAGATCAAGGACGGTTCTATCGACTTCGATCATGTGAACTTCGCCTACAAGCATAAATCCAATCAGCTCAAGGAAAAGAAATCCGACCTTGACGGCGGAGAGGAAATACTCACAGACATCGACCTGCATATCCACGCCGGCGAAACCATCGGAATCATCGGCGGCACCGGCTGCGGCAAATCCACCTTCGCAAGCCTTATCAGCCGTCTGTACGACGTGGACAGCGGCGCAGTCCTGGTCGGCGGAACTGACGTCCGTAAATACGACCTCGAAATGCTGCGCGACCAGGTTGCCGTAGTGCTCCAGAAGAACGTGCTGTTCTCCGGAACTATCCTCGACAACCTCCGCTGGGGCAACGAAAATGCCACCGAGGAGGAATGCGCGGAAGCCTGCCGCCTTGCCTGTGCAGACGAGTTCATCGACAGAATGCCCGATGGCTATCACACTATGATCGAACAGGGCGGAACCAACGTATCCGGCGGTCAGAAGCAGCGTCTGTGTATTGCCAGAGCACTGCTGAAGAGCCCGAAGATACTTATCCTCGACGACTCCACCAGCGCGGTGGATACCGCCACGGACGCAAAGATACGCCAGGCATTCGCCCAGAAGATCCCGGGCACGACAAAGCTCATCATCGCCCAGCGTATCTCCAGTGTGCAGGACGCTGACCGCATAATCGTAATGGATGACGGCCGCATAAGCGGATTCGACACCCACGAGAACCTGCTGAAGAACAACAAGATATACAGCGAGATCTACATGCTCCAGACCCAGTCCGGCGGAGATTTCGACAAGCCTAACGATTAAGGAGGTGGAATTATGGCAAGAACTATGGGAAACAGACGTCAGCCTGCTGACCTCAAGAGAAAGAACATGGATTTCAAGGTGCTGAAGCGCGTGCTCGGCTACATGATGAAGCGCTATAAATTCCGCTTTATCCTGGTATTGATATGTATCCTCATCACCGCAGCTACCACGCTTACCGGTATGCTGTTCATGCAGAGCCTTATTGACGATTTCATAACGCCAATGCTAACCACGGTGAACACCGGCGGCGAGGCGAATTTCGGACCGCTGCTCGCACGCCTGTGCCTGCTTGCAGGGATCTACGTTGTGGGTATTGCGGCTTCGTTTACCTACAACCGGCTTATGATCTACATCACCCAGGGCACCATGCGCGATCTGAGAAACGACATCTTCACGCACATGGAATCCCTGCCAATAAAGTACTTTGACCAGAACGCACACGGCGATATCATGTCTATCTACACAAACGATGTTGATACGCTGCGTCAGCTTATCAGCCAGAGTATTCCGCAGATGGTGAACTCCGGCGTTACGCTGATAATCACTTTCATCAGCATGATCGCGCTGAATATTCCGCTGACGATACTCACAGTACTGATGGTCGGCGTTATGATGTTTGCTGCCGCAAAGATCGGCGGAAAATCCTCCAGGTACTTCGGCGCCCAGCAGAAGGATCTTGGTATCGTGAACGGATACATTGAGGAAATGATGGATGGTCAGAAAGTAGTCAAGGTATTCAATCACGAGGAAAAGAACCTTGAGGGATTCCGCAGGGTCAACGATCAGCTTAGAGATTCCGCTAACAATGCGAACAAGTTCGCGAATATCCTCATGCCTGTCAGCGCAAACCTCGGCAACATCAGCTACGTTCTCTGCGCAGCTGTCGGTGCCGTGCTTTCCCTGGTGCTCGGTGCAGAAAACACCGGACTGACAATTGGTACTCTGGTAGCATTTCTGACACTGAACAAGAGCTTTTCTCAGCCGGTTATCCAGGTCAGCCAGCAGCTGAATGCAGTCGTAATGGCTATGGCAGGCGCAAAGCGTGTATTTGCCCTGCTTGACACTAAATCAGAAACGGACGATGGGTACGTTGAACTTGTCAACGCAAATATCTCCGCAGACGGAACCATCACCGAAAGCAAGGAGCGCACAGGGGTATGGGCGTGGAAACACCCACACACTGCGGACGGTTCCGTAAGCTACCGCAGGCTGGAGGGCAGCGTTGTGTTCGACGGCGTGGATTTCGGCTATGACGAGAAGAAGATGGTGCTGCATGACATCAAGCTCCATGCCGAGCCGGGTCAGAAAATCGCTTTCGTAGGTTCAACCGGTGCTGGAAAGACCACCATCACGAACCTTATCAACCGCTTCTACGATATCCAGGACGGAAAAATACGCTACGACGATATCAATATCAACAAAATAAAGAAGGCGGACCTCCGCCGTTCGCTGGGACTTGTGCTCCAGGACACCCACCTGTTCACCGGAACAGTAATGGACAATATCCGCTACGGACGCCTTGATGCCACCGACGAGGAGTGTATCGCCGCAGCAAAGCTCGCAAATGCACACAGCTTTGTAAAGCGACTCCCGGACGGTTACAGCACTATGCTGACCGGCGACGGCGCGAACCTGTCCCAGGGACAGCGCCAGCTGCTTGCGATAGCGAGAGCGGCGGTCGCCGATCCGCCCGTGCTGATACTTGACGAGGCAACTTCCTCCATCGATACCAGAACGGAACGCCTTGTACAGGACGGAATGGACAAGCTGATGAGCGGAAGGACTACGTTCGTCATAGCCCACAGACTTTCCACCGTGCGCAACTCCGATTGTATCATGGTACTGGAACAGGGCAGAATAATCGAGCGCGGTAACCACGACAAGCTTATTGAAGAGCAGGGACGTTACTACCAGCTCTACACCGGCAAGCCTGCAAAGAAAGCAGCCGAGTGATAATTCCACAGAAATACCCCGTGTCAGCCGGCACGGGGTTATTCTTATACAAACGCAAAAACGGTGAACTCATCTCTGAGTCCACCGTTTTGTCGTATTTACTTCTTGCGCTTCTTGGAAGCTACTGCAAGCGCGACAGCCGCTCCGGCTGCTGCGATTCCAGCTCCTACAGGACCTTCAACGCCCATGTTCGGATTCTCTCCCATGGGTACGCCGATGTCCTCAATGATCGTGTCATCGTGGATAGGATTGTTCGGATCGTAATCTACCGGGATCTCACCCAGCGGAACATCGTCCGGCAGGAACTCTATCTCCTCGGGATCAGCGTCATCAACATCGCTGTCGGTGTCCGCTTCCTCAGAATCATCATAAGTAGGTTCTACATCGTCCGCAGGCTCATCGGGATCATCAGGATCCTCAGCTTCGCCGGATTCTTCCGGCTTCTTCGGCGTCACAGGTGTGACGGGCTTCTCGGGATTTTCCGGAGATTCAGGACTCTCAGGCTTTATAGGCTTCTCGGGAGTTTCGGGAGATTCCGGACTCTCGGGCTTTGCAGGCTTCTCGGGAGTTTCGGGAGATTCCGGACTCTCGGGCTTTACAGGCTTCTCGGGAGTTACCGGAGTTGTAGGCTCATCAGGAGTTACCGGAGTTGTAGGTCTGGACGGTCTTCCAGGAGTGATCGGCTTAACCGGCTCGTCTGGAGTTACAGGCTTGTCTGGATCGTCCGGAGTTACGGGCTTATCGGGTTCGTCCGGAGTTACCGGCTTATCGGGTTCGTCCGGGGTTACCGGCTTATCCGGTTCGTCCGGGGTTACCGGCTTATCTGAATCATCCGGGTGAGGAGGATTTACAGGAGTATCAGGAACTGAAGGCTCGTCTGTTTCCTCAGTTGTTTCTTCGGTTGTTTCTTCAGAAGATTCATCTGTTGTCGGAACGACAGGTTCGTCGGTCGTAGCTACGTCGGGCTCGTCAGTCGTGGGTACGTCCGGTTCGTCAGTCGTAGGTACGTCCGGTTCGTCGGTTGTAGGTACGTCCGGTTCGTCGGTTGTGGGTACGTCCGGCTCATCTGTCGTGGGTACGTCGGGCTCGTCGGTCGTGGGTACGTCCGGTTCATCGGTTGTAGGTACGTCCGGTTCGTCGGTCGTTTCCTCAGTGGACTTCTCCTCGGTAGACTCCTCCGAAGATTCCTCAGAGGACTCCTCAGTAGAAGGATCCTCGTCAGGCTCAGGATATGAGGGGCGCGTTACCTGATGTATTTCGTTGTTCTGATCAAATACCTGGCAAATAAGAGCGCCGTTAACGTGTCCCTTATCAGTAGTCACAGTAGCAGCAGGCGCAACAACGATTCCGCCCGCCGGAGCACTCAGATTGCCATCGTAATCGCCGAAATTCCACACAACATTCGCGCAGCCCTTGTTGAAGGTAGTGCCATTTATGTTGCCGAGATTGAAGTACTTGCCGTCAAATCCGGCGGTATCAACGTTGATGATAACGCTTACGCCGTTATTCTGAGTGAGCACTTTTACAAGCGCATTCTCGTAATCCTGCTTGTATGCGACATCGTTGGCGTCAGCGGTGATGATCAATGTTTCGCCGGGCTGTACGGTGCCGTCGGAAATATTCTGGTATGCACTCTCAAGCGCAGCGCGGAAGCTGGTCGTGCCCTTGACTCCGCCAACGTCCTTAATAAGCTTGGAGCCGGAATCAACAAGCTTATCCAGCGTTCCTTCAATATTGAACTGGGTTTCTCCCGGCTCAGGGGTGCGGATAGTCACATTGGACGCCTTTACATTCAGCAGTTCGTAGTGAACGCCGTTGGTGTTGAAGCCGACTCTGTTTCCGTTGTCGGTATCCTCTCGCTCAAAGCCGAAGTTCAGGACCACCTCAACTTCAGCGTCAGCCGGAATGCTCGCCATATCCAGCCGCTGGGCACTGGTAGGAGCAGCGCCGAGATACACGATGTACTTTCCTGTGCCTATAGAGTTGTGTCTTACTATATTGGTATACTGAAGATTGAACTCGTTGATACTCTCAACAGCCGCATTACATTCAAGGTGGTTAGTGGTTGTGGTAACCGCAAACAGACCGAAATCATTCACCTTATTCAGCAGTGAATAGTAATCCTCGACCTTCTCAGACCTGTTCTGAAGCTTGTAAACATTCTCAGCCAGTGCCTTATAAACAACGTCATCGCCGGTATGCTCACTGTCGAACATAGTATTACCGCCGAGATCGCCGGGAGTTTCCTCAGCCGCGGAAAGGACTGAAGCCGCGTTAGAGGCAAGCAGCGACGCAGCAAAAGCAACCACCGCTGCGGACTTTTTACTCCATCTGCGCTTCTTTTCGCTCATGAATAATTACCTCCTGATGTTACTACATTAGGTTTTATCGGGACTCCACGCCCAAAAGGGTACAGCTATCCCTTATTATTTACTTCATTATACACCGCGTATGACATTTTGTCAATATCCTACGCAATAATTTAGCATATTAACCGTAAACAGACAACATAACGATAACGGTTATCGTATTATACAGAGCCATTTGTTGGCGGTTAATATTCCATATTTGCATGATGTTATCAGAATATCACATGATACGCTTTGCCATTATCTCAGGATTGTACGCATGCTCTACGGCTGTACGGGCAGTTATCCTGCCCTGGCGGTAGAGGTCCGCAATGCAGCTGTCCATGGTCTGCATTCCGTCGGAGGACTGCAAAATCGTGTCAATCTGGTGGGTCTTCTGGTCGCGGATAAGCGTACGCACCGCGTTGTTCATCGTCATTATCTCAAAGGCAGGGATAAGTCCTCCGTCCACCGACGGAAGCAGCTGCTGGCACACCACGGCATTCAGCACCATGGAAAGCTGCACGCGGATCTGGTGCTGCTGATTTATCGGGAATACGTCGATAATACGGTCAATTGTATTCGCAGCCCCAAGCGTATGCAACGTAGAAAGCACAAGCTGTCCTGTTTCTGCCGCAGTCATGGCAACGCTGATCGTTTCGTGATCTCTCATCTCGCCCAGCAGGATAACGTCCGGGGACTGACGCAGCGCAGCCCGGAGCGCGTCTATGTAGCTGTCCGTGTCAATGCTGATCTCGCGCTGGCTGACAATGCACCTGTTGTGCCTGTGCAGGAATTCGATGGGGTCCTCTATCGTGATTATATGACCGTCCCGGGTATTGTTTATCCGGTCGATTATGCAGGACAGCGTTGTGGATTTACCACTGCTCGCCACGCCGGTTATCAGCACGATACCGCTTCTGCTCTCGCTCAGCTGCATTACCTGCTCGGGAATTCCCAGCTTCACCGGGTCGGGAAGCTCAAACGGAACGTACCTCAGCACCGCCGACCAGGAACTCCGCTGCTTGTAGATGTTCGCGCGGAACCGCCCTACTCCTGCCACCGACAGGGAGAAATCCTTCTCGCGCTCGGGAATGCTGTCCTCGGTGACGTTGAATTTCGCCAGCCGGAATATCTGCACCACCAGCGCTTTAGTATCATCGGGACTGAGGGGAGTTTCCCCCATTCGGTACAGCTTTCCCTCCGCCTTGTAGCTAAGTACCGCTCCGGAAACGATGAAAATATCCGCAGCGTGTTCCGCCGCTGCCTTTGTCAGAATCTCAAGAATATCCATAATATACCTTTCAGACTTTTATCCGCCGGTTTCCCGGAGTACTATACCAGCTCGCTGCCGTCCCATACCGCAGGACCGCTCTCTTCCGTGCTGTCCCGGGTAACGCTGCGCCATTCCAGCACATCGTACCTGCCGTTGTTGCTGCTATCCGCATGGAACTCCACGCTCACCGCCAGATACTGACGGTCGTTTATCCTGACGGAGTAATCCGCCCGGACCCCTCCGGGCACCATCGCCGTGGACACGCCCTCTATCTCCGCTGCCGCAGTCATGAAGCCCTCCTCAAAGGAGAAGCCCTCCGCCGCCTGCACTGCTGCAAGATCCAGCCGTGCCAGGGTGGATTTCGCCGCCGCGTCCGCGTCGTAGTAGTCCTGCGTGAATATCTCGCTGCGGCTGCTGACCCTGTCGTTGGAATACACCGCCTGGAAGCTCAGCACTGCAAGTATCGTCAGGCAGATCACCGTGAATATCAGCATGATCGAAATGTATCCCACGCCCACCGTGCTGCCGAAAAATCGCTTCTTCTTATTCAACTGCGGCACCTCCCTGCGGAATATACGCGCCGCACTCCAGCGCGTAAACCTCCTCGCCGGAGTATTCAAACCGAATGCTCAGCGTGGAGTAAGTACCGGCGGCGGAATCCTCGCGCTCCTCGGAAAGGGTCAGCGTGATCTCGCCGTCCTGCTCCGGCAGCATGTCGGAATCCAGCGAAACGCTGTCCCCGGCGATATTCTCGCCGAAAACCAGCCGGAGCGCAGTCTCGGTATCGCCGCTGACGGAGTATGCCTCCGCGATGGACTGCGCGCACAGCGCCGCGTTCACCCTCCGCCGGGATTTGCGCTCCAGCCCGTCCGCCGCCGCAAACACCCTTATGATAACGGCGAAGGATATCACGAAGAACAGCAGCGCCAGAGTCATCTCCGCAAACAGCAGGTTATTGCTCTTCCTGTTCAGTCTTAACACCCTCCCCGTACCAGCACGGTGGAGGTCTGCTCCCCTGCCGTTACCGTGATCTCGTATAATCCGTCGCGCTCCGTAATGCTCAGGCTGTCCGCACTGGAGATCCTGTCGCCGTCCCGGGCGGTTATTTCCTCGCCGACGGGAGTGTATTTCTCATACAGCTCCCCATCATCGCACCAGATCAGGCTCACCAGCCCGTCGGATTCCACCGCCGCGCCGCCGTTGTCCATAAGCGTGATCCTCTCCGCCGATCGAAACTTGTTGGCGACGTATTTTATGGACGCCGCCGACCCGAAGGACTGCTGATATCCCGTCTTTATTCTGCCGTAGGTGTCAGCAGCCACCGCGACCGCCAGCAGCATGCAGACCGCGAATAGTACGAAAAGCAGCATGCTGCTCACCGCCGAAGCCGTATCGGCAAATGATCTGTCACTGCGATATTTCATATCAGTTCTCCCTCTGAATGACCGTGACTGTCGGGCGCACATTAGAAGCGAAGCGCTCATAATGCACCAGATAGCGGCTCTCGTCAAACACCACGCCGTAGCTCTGCGTGAGATATTCCAGGCTGTCCGGATAGGCTCCCTCGGCGGCGTAGCAGAGCGTTATTCCATTTTCCACAGACTGCTTCACCTGCGCCAGCCGCTCCTCATCAGAAGCGTGGGAGGCATTCCCCAGGGCGAGGACCAGCCACAAGATCATCACCGCGAACAGCACTATGCCAAGCGCCGCAGGCAGCGCCCTGAAATTCAGATTCTTCATGATATCACCCCAGCACGGACATAATGTTCATCATCGGTATCATAAGCATGAGCAGTATTGCGCCGATGAGCAGCCCGAGAATCACTATCATCGCCGGCTCGATAACGGCGGTGAGATTCATCAGGCTTCGCTGAGTTTCCTCGTGGTAGTTGGAACTTATGCGCTTCCACACGCTCTCAAAGCTGCCGGAGGAATACGCCAGCTTCAGCGACCTCGCATACAGCGGAGGGAGCAGACGGCTGCTTAACACTGCGTCCGGGAAGCTCTCGCCGTTTATGACGCGCTTCTCGCAGTCGCTGTAGCGCTCCGCCACGCGTCTGTCCCGGATAAAGCTGCGGATATTTGACCGCATGATCATGTCCTCCGGAGAGATTCCGGCGCTGACGTTAATGCTGACCGCCTTGGTCAGGTCGCACAGGGAAAGCTTCTCCGCAATTCCGCGAGTGAACGGCAGAGCGGAAGCCAGCCTGCGGACGAATCCTCCGGTCTTTGAAAGCCTGGACAATATCGCGATGACCGCGGAAATCACGATAAGCGCCAGCAGAACTATCATTATAACGATACCGGAATTGTAGGCAAGCTCCACGGTATTCTTCACCGTGCCGCTCACGGAGCTGTCAAACTGGGAGAATATATCCCCGAACATCGGGATAACCATGACCACCAGTACGATCATTACCACCGTCATCATCAGCAGGAGCACCATCGGGTGCAGCACCGCAGAGCGCAGCGCCCGGCGTATCTCGTCGCGCTCGTCATAGTATTCCGCCAGCCCCCGGAGGACTTCCTCCAGCTTACCGCTCATCTCGCCAACGGAGATCATATCCGCCGCGTATTCCGGGAATCTCCCCGTGCTGCGCACCGCCGCAGAAAGGGATTCGCCCTTACCCACCGCGCCGGATATTTCCATGCAGGCAGCCTTCAGCGTGCCCTCCGGGATATCCTCGCACAGGAGCTCAAGCCCGTCCGCAGCCCCGATTCCGGAGCCTATCATCATGGAAAGCTGCTCGCAGATATATTCCACCTGACCGTAATCCAGCTTCTTTATTCTCATACAAATCCCTCCGGGTCAATAGTAATACAGCGCCGAATAATTACCGCTGTCCGAAATGTAGCCGGCGATTTTTTCCTTGTCCGCCGAACCTGCGTAAAACGTAGCGTCTGCGATGTTGTAACCGTGTCTTGACAGGTACAGCTCCGGAGTAATCCAGCCGGTTTCCTCCGTCCATATCTCATTCCACGCGTGGTAGATATTTTCCTTGGCGTAGCCGACCACCAGACGGGTCGGTATATCCTGCGAACGGAGCATTGCCGCCATCAGCGAAGCATAGTCATAGCATATCCCCGACCGCTTTTTCAGCACGCTGTCCGGGTCCGGAACATATCCACTCTTCACCGTTGCCGCAAGCTCCCGGTCATAGGTCACATTGTCGGTTATCCACGAAAATACCGCTGCGGTCTTTCCGATGGTGCCGGTTTTCCCGGCGCACAGCTGCGCAGCTTTCTCAACGCAGGCAGAGTTCTGACTGAACTTTACATATCTGTTCGGATACAGAAAAGGCATTGGTTCGCTCTTTATATTTACCGAGAGCACCTGCTCAAGCACTTTTGTATAGCGGTCGCCCTCGGTTTGCTCGTATATCTGCACCGTGTATTCGCCGCTGCCGCAGGAAAGTGGGTAGTATTCCGTCACGCCCCCGGTTGGCACATCATGGTCGTATGTATTGCCGCCGCTCACGATACGCAGCTTCACGCGCTTTCCGCTCTCGTTCCAGCAGACGGATATGTACCCCTCGCCGGAGTTGCTGTAATCCACCAGCACCTTGTCGTTGCCGACGGTGTCCTTCCCGGGGGAAAGCGGAACTCTCACCTCGGGTATGACCACGTTCACCGGCTCCGGGGCGGTAGTCTGCGCCGTTGCCGAAGTGGTAGTGACCATAGTTGTAGTCGTGACCTCATGCTGCGGCTCGGATTCTGTCAAGGCAGCTTCTACAGATTCCACCGTGACCGGAACAGGCTCCCGGGTAGGCTCTGCGGATTCCTCCGTGGTCGGCACAGGCTCCCGGGAATCTGCGGAGAGCACCTCCACGGACACGCTGTCCGCAGTGGATTCCGCAGGAGCAGCGCTCTGAAGCTCCAACGTTGCCGCCGGAGTGCTCTCCGCGGACTGCGCCGGAATCCCCTCGTCGGCGGCACAGCCGGATAGCAGCGCAATACTCAGCAGCGCCGCGAATATTCTCTTGTCCAACTGACCGCCTCCTTTAATTCACAGCAGGTAATTACCTCTGCGCCCTCATATCCCTCAGCAGGATATAACTATCGTCCACGGAACTGAATACGCGCCGGCTGCCGTCAGTGATTATCTCGCTGATATATGCGCCAGCCTGGCGGTAGAATTCTTCCTCATAGTGTATAATGTCCACGCCGCCCAGCGGAAAGCTGTCGGAAGCGTAGAACTTTCTCGAAATGTCAATAACGTAGCAGCCCGTCACGCATGCGAAGCGTTCCTCGCACAGCGAGATGAAGCGCTTCTTTATCATGAACATCTTGTCGGTTTCCAGCTTGCGCAGCCTGTGATCCAGGTCGATGTAGCTGTCCTTCGGCTCCGACTTTATCAGAATGATATGCGCGCCGTATTTCTTTTTGAGCATTTCCCCGAAGCGCATTATGGATTCCGCGCAGGATTTCATGCCGCGCCGCTCGAACAGCCAGCACTCCCGGCATTCGTCCTGGATTCCCTTATAGAAATCCGTGCGGCGGATAAAGTCGTCGGTTTCAAACAGCGCACCGTGGTATTCCGTCATGCGGCAGATAAGGTCGCTGAGATCCACTACCACCCAATCGGAATCACTGCCGGCAAGGTCAGCGTCGCCGCTTCTGACAAGGGCGTCCTGGAGTATCCTGCGGCGCCACCTGCTGCCGTTGAATGCACCGGTGCCCTCCGGCAGGCTTACGTCCACCGGCTTATCAAAAGCGAGTATTGCAGGCTGCTTGCAGATATAGGTGCCGATATGCGCCCGGCTGCAATTCACGGATTCCCTTGAAACGCTGCTGCCCCAGATGTCCACCGTCATTTTCCGCAGGGAGGAAGCGTACCTGCGCATTTGTACCTTCCCTCTCAGCAGGAATACCAGCTCCGCATTCTCCTCGTTGACCGCAATGCCGCTCTCGATGGAAAGCAGCCTTGCAAGCTTGCGTACTATGCCGTATTTACCACGGAATGCCGGCTCATAGAAATCATATGTACGTCCGGTGCGTCCGGCAAGCAGTTCCTGGATTATCGCCGCCGCCCGGACAAGCTCCTCTGCGCCGCTCTCCCCGGCGAAAAACTCCTCCACGCAGGAAAGCTCGCAGGAGCCAGTACGCCTCAGACGCAGCAGCCTGTCGCGGTTCGCAGCCGCGAATTCCGCGTTGGTGTAGGCTATCAGCTGGTCGGAGGCAAGCTCCATATCCAGCAGCCAGCCGAAATAGGAGCGCTCGGTCATATTCTCGTAGTATTTCATCACGCGGCTGAACCAGATATTCTCGTCCGGGGCGGAAATGCAGGTACGTCCACCACCGGAAGTCAGCTCCACCGCCGCACGGTATGCGTCGTTGTAGTACAGCGGCTCGTGGTCATCCGCACCGTCGCCTGCCGTGAAATAATTTCCGGAAATGTCCACGATGAGCGGTCTGACCTGGCTGATGAAGAACTCCTCCATGTCATGCAGGAACTGGGTCATTCCCTTTTTGGGGTGGCAGACGCGCAGCTCGCTGTCCTTGGCGCTGTGATTCGTGAACCTGTTCCTGAACAGAATTATCCTTTCGGGCGGCACAACCGCAGTCAGCCGCTGACAGTACCTTCGCAGAAGCGGCTTCCACACCCGGTCGCCAAACGGCGGATTTATCCTGGTCAGCCTGTCCAGGTGCTCCCGGTAGAATTCCGACTGGCGGAACGCCCTGGTATCCGTGAAGAAAAGCGGCTCCTGCCCCGGCTCCCCGGGCAGGATAAAGCACGCGGTTTCCGCTGCCGACAGCAGATCCACCGCAACGTAATCCGGTCTGACCGCAAGCACTGCGCCGGAAATATCCTTGCTGAGGTCAAGCCGAAGCTTGTCGCCGGCGTCCTCGCTGATGTGCCTTACTCCGCTGCGGCAGCCCAGGGAGATCTGCGACAGGCGCATTGCTCCCCTGCTGCAGCGGAATCCCTGACCCGTGGCGAAAACCCTGTCCAGCTGCTCGGAGCCGCACAGAAGCACTCTCGGCTTGCGCGGAATGCACGGCAGCCCCTTTCCGACCGCCGCCCGGGTTCGCTCCAGGGAATCCCTCCCTGCAAGGCTATGCGCCGGGAACACAGGAATAACCTCCGCGCCGCGCTCCGTGACCTCGGTCATCACCGGAATGCAGGAGCACTTCACCTCAACGCCATCAGCTCCCCGGAATATCTCCGCCCGGAGTATCACGCCGTCGCGGTTGCCCTCCATCTCGTCCATATCGGAGATGAGATTCCCCAGGGAGTATGCGCAGGGAACCACCCTGCCGGAATATGTCTTTATGGTCGTGAACCGCTGCACCATATGTGGGTGGGAACCGAAAATAATATCAGCGCCTGCCTCCGCCATGAAGTGCGCCTCGTTTGCCTGGGCGGTCCTGACCGCCTGGGAATTCGCAACGCCCCAGTGCATGTATGCGGCGATGAATTCCGCACCGTATTCCCTCGCCTGCTCCACCTGCTGCGCGAAGTATTCCCGGCTGTAAATACCTGATTCGCTGGTACTGCTGCCGCTGTTGGTTATCATCGTGCAGGCTATCACAGCTATCCGGAATCCGCGCACGTCAAATATCGCCGGGGAATCCCCCAGGGTGCCGATATTCCGCATTCCGCCGTGGTTTATGGCTGCAACAGTCCTGTTGAACATCTCGACGGAGCAGCTGCGGTTTGCCGCGGTTATCAGCCCGTGGAATCCTGCTTCCGCCGCCGCCATGATGAACGAAGAGGGAGCATTGCTGTTCGGCGAGCCGTCCTCGTTGCGGCGCTGCTCGCTTTCGAAGGGCGCCTGGTCGCAGCAGGAATCCTCCAGCACAGCCGCCGCAAGGTCCGCCCCGGAAATTATCCCCCGGATATGCCGGAAGCAGTCGCAGAAGTCAAATCCGCGCTCTGCTGCGGATTTCTGCATGGAAGCGGTGCACATCATGTCCCCGGCGAACATCAAAACCGCACGGTTCTCCGGACTGGAGAGCCTGCGGCCTACCTCCACACGGGTGACGAACTTCTGCATATCGTCGGTGGTTATGGTTATTCTAGCGTGTCCCCGGGATTTTCCGGCGACCTCTCCGGCGGCGTTCACCACAGCAACGTCAGTGTTGTCCGAAACGAATACTGCGCCGGGGCGGCGGTTGCCTGCCTCCCAGTATATCTGCGCGGATTCCCCCGGCTCAATGCAGATAACGTTCTGCGCCTTCAGCCGTGTGCTTCCCGGGGTGAATTCCACGCGCCGGGAACATGCGCCGAGCACCTCCCTGCCGTTTTCCCGGACAAAAGCGCACACCTCCGCCAGATAATGCTTCCCGTTTGTGAATCCGAGTATTCCCTTCTCACAGCCTTTGGAATACCGCGATTTGTACAGTTTGTCCGGCTCCTCCGCCAGATAAAAGAACAGACGGTATCCGTCCGCACCGCTCACCGGGTCCCAGCGCAGCACCACTGCGCCATCACGGCCGGCAGCTGCAAATCTCCCGGGTGCATTAAGTTCAACTGCCATTTTCTCCGACCTCTCGTTCATGATCAAAAGATTCTCTCAACGCAGCAAGCCTGCCGTAATTCCTGTAAAAGGAATAATAGGCGCTGCAAAAATGCTGTATGTCGTCTATCCTTATCCTGTAGCCGTCGTGCCGCACGAAGAAAGCCCCCAGCACCGCCGATGGGTATTTCAGGTACATCACATATTCCGGGTAGCCGTAGCCGTTCAGCATGTATTCCGCCCGGTAGAATATCGTGTCCACCAGCTCCTCCGCGCGGAATTCCGGCAGGTAGCTGCACTCCAGCCCCTGCTCAGTTATCCGCGAATACATCTCAAACGTGACGCAGAGCAGCTCCAGGTAAGTGTGATAGGTCGTATCCTGCCCGCGTATCCTGCGGAGGTTGACATTGGCATTCTTCAGCCCGAAACTCAGGTATCTGTCCTCCGGCAGGTGTTTTGTCAGTTCGTTCATTGAATACGCCACCCAGTGGTCGCGGTATTTCTCATATCCCTCACGGATAAATCTGTCCGCGGCGACCGCGGCGGCGTCCAGCCACTTCCGCTCCCCGGTCAGCCCGTATAGGCGGCACAGCGCAAATACAGCCTCGCCGTCGTAATACACCGTGCGGAACTTTTCCTTCCGCTGGAGCGTGGGGAATTCCAGCACATGCCAGAAGCTTCCGTCACCCTGGTCGAACATCTCCAGTATCCCGTTGCCAAGCTCCCGGCAGAGCTTCGCGTACTTATCGCTGCCGGTGGCGCTCATGAATTCCGTCAGCATGATAACGGCGAGGGCGTTGCCACCGACCTTTATCTCACTGCGCGTCTTGTCCGCAAGGAATACCACATTCTCTCTGCCATCGCGATCGGGATATTTCCTGTAGGTATTCCCCACCATATAACCTACTGCCTTGATTATCTGGTTGAGGGTGAATCTTTCCCCGGTCAGACGGTAGGCACAGATAAGGCTCCAGATTGCCGAGGAATGCCGCAGGATATTATACCCGGGTATCTCCAGATGGTCGATAGGGTAGCAGCCGTACTCAAACCGCCCGTCCATTCTGACCTGCATTGAGAGATACTCCGCCGACGTAGTAATGACATCCAGTGCAGCGCTGTCGGTGAATTCCCCGATGATACGCCTGCCGCAGCGGCTTCCGCTCCCATACAGAGGGAACACCGCGCAGGAATCGTCGCAGAATCTGCTCTCGCAGTCGAAAAGCGTGACTTCCTCCGGGAATCCGGAGAGAGTGGGCAGTCCGCATTCTGCAAGATACTCGTTCAGGACCGGAAGCTCCAGCATGTGCTTCTTATAGGATATCACGCGGTTTCCGTTGATCTCCGCCTCGATGAGCGCGCATTCCAGCCGGTCGTCAAAGGCGATTCCGCGCCGGAAGAACTCATTCCGGCTGGCTGCAATACGCTTTTGAAGCTCCGCAAAAGGAATACGCTCCCGGGACGCCATGACGTCCGCCTTCACCCACACCGGCGCATAGTCGTACCTGCGGACGAACTCCGCGGACTTTTCGCAGGCGCTCTTCCACGCCTGCTCCGGTGTATTCTCCGCCGCCCGGAATACGAACGCGCGCTCGTTGGTGTCACAGACGGAAACGAATGCCGCACACAAACTTTCAACATTCCCTGCGGAATTGTCGAAAACTCCGTCTTCCCGGAAGCTCTTTTCCAGAAGGGAGAGCTTCTGCTCAAGCATATTCTGATACCCGTTCATGATCTCCCCTCCTGTTCCGGACGCGCTTTTTCTGATTATATCATATCCCGGGGCTTTTGTAAAGTACCGTCAGATGTCGATTATATCCTCGTCCTTCTTCTCGCCCTTGATCTCCTTGATTATCTTGTCGGCGGTCTTTGCGCCGACGATCACCGCCGCAAGCAGTGCTGCGCTGCTGAGGAGCCTGAATATTGCCTTTACCATGTTATATCACCTCCGTCTGATTATATGTCAGAGCCCGTTCCACAAATACCTGTCAAGATCCACGAATCCGTCCTCGGATACTTCCACGCCCTCGGCACGAAGCAGCTCCGCCTGCCTGTCCGAGCCGCCGAATGCGAACGCAGGCGCAGTCTTTCCGAAGCGGTTCAGCACACGATGGCAGGGGATAATTCCCGGCTCGGGATTCGCGTGCAGCGCATATCCCACCGCCCGTGCCCACCGCGGATTCCCGGCGAGCATTGCAATCTGCCCGTATGTCGCCACCTTGCCGCACGGGATCCTCCGCACGACATCGTAGATCATTTCAAATACGGATTTATCAGCCATGGTACCTCCATTCCATTCGAAACAAGCGGAATACAAAAAACGGCAGACATCAAATGCCTGCCGTTCCGGATCAATTCTTAGCTGCCTTTTTTGCAGGCTTCTTTTTTCTGTCGTGCTCAATGACCGGTTCTCCGGTGCCGTTCACGCAGTCAGCGGTGATCGTGATCTTGCTGATCGTTTCATCACTCGGCGCGGTGAACATGATATCGCGCAGCGTTGCCTCAACAATGGAGCGCAGTCCTCTTGCGCCGGTGTTGCGCTCGATGGACTTCTTCGCGATTGCCCTCATCGCGTCGTTCTCAAACTCAAGGTCGATTCCATCGGCATTGAACAGATACTTGTACTGCTTGATGAGCGCGTTCTTCGGCTCGTCAAGGATCCGCACGAGAGCGTCCTCGTCCAGCGCGTCAAGCACGGTAACTACCGGCAGACGGCCGATAAGTTCGGGGATTATACCGAACTTCACGAGATCCTCCTGGCTGACCTGGTGCAGTATCTTGTAGCTTTCCTTCTCCTTCTTGGAAGCCACGTCTGCGCCGAATCCCATCGCAGAACTGGATACTCTGGAGGCGATCATCTTCTCAAGTCCCTCGAATGCACCGCCGCAGATGAACAGTATATTCTTGGTATTGATCTGAATGAACTCCTGGTGGGGGTGCTTGCGTCCGCCCTGGGGAGGTACATTGGAGATAGTGCCCTCCACGATCTTCAGCAGCGCCTGCTGAACACCCTCGCCGCTTACGTCACGGGTGATGGAGGTGTTCTCGCTGCGGCGGGAGATCTTGTCTATCTCGTCGATGTATATGATTCCACGCTCCGCCGCCTCAATGTCGTAGTCCGCAGCCTGGATAAGTCTGAGCAGTACGTTCTCAACGTCCTCGCCGACGTAGCCTGCCTGGGTGAGCGTCGTAGCGTCCGCAATGGCGAACGGCACATTCAGCAGCTTCGCCAGGGACTGTGCCAGCATGGTCTTACCAACGCCGGTAGGTCCGAGAAGAAGTACGTTACTCTTCTGAAGTTCCACCTCGTCGTCGGATTCCTCATCGTTAAGGAATGTACGCTTGTAGTGGTTGTAAACGGACACGCTGAGGATCTTCTTAGCCTCCTCCTGTCCGATGATGTACTGGTCAAGATACTTCTTGATATCCTCCGGCTTCATAAGCTCGCTGCCGTCAGAAATGAACTCGGAATCCCTGGGTGCCGTTGCAGGCTTCCCCATTCTTCCGGGCTTGATGTCGCCGCTTTCGACCAGCATGTTGTAAGAAGCAAGAATACACTCGTTGCATATAACGGAATTCTCGCCGTTTCCTCCGTAAAGAATGCGCCTTACCTGGTTCTCATTCTTTCCGCAAAAGGAGCAAACCATCATAATTATGTGTTCCTCTCAAAAACAACGAAGCGACCGGAAAGCAGACGCTCTCCGGCGCTCACATGATTTTTTACTTGATATCAGCCCTGCTGCTGTATACCTTGTCGATCAGACCGTACTCCAGCGCTTCCTCGGCGGACATGAAGTTGTCACGCTCAGTGTCGCGGCAGATATCCTCATAGGGCTTGCCGGTATTCGCGCTGAGGATCTTGTTCAGACGCTCCTTGGTGCGCTGAAGATAATTGGAGTGGATCATGATGTCAGTGACCTGACCGGAAAGACCGCTGCCGGAAATGAGCGGCTGGTGGATCATGATCTCGCTGTTCGGCAGGGCAATACGCTTGCCCTTGGCTCCGGAGGAAAGCAGGAACGCTCCCATGGAAGCCGCCATGCCGGTGCAGATGGTGGACACGTCGCACTTGATATACTGCATTGTGTCGTAGATCGCCATTCCGTCAGATACAGAACCTCCCGGGCTGTTGATATAAAGGTAGATATCCTTATCAGGATCCTGCCCCTCAAGGTAGAGGAGCTGAGCGACTACAACGCTTGCAGTCGCGGAATTCACCTGATCGTGCAGGAGAATGATCCTGTCATTGAGCAGGCGGGAAAAAATGTCGTAGGAGCGCTCGCCGTGATTGCTCTGCTCTACTACATAAGGAATATAAGCCATAGTACTCCCTTCTCCGCAAAAGCGGCTGCCGTGACCGGCATATGATGTTATACGCTGCCGGAAACCGCAAGTCCAAAAGGCACATTGCAGCCCCGGCTTTCACCGGAGCCGCATATTATGAACTTATTCAGTAACTTCCTCGATCTTAGCGGAATCGCGAACCAGATCAAGAGCCTTCTCGATTCTGAGGTCGTTCTTTACAGCCTCAGCCGGAACAGCAGCCTTGACCTTCTCAACGTCCATCTTGTACTGCTCAGCCATGTCAGCGTATTCCTTCTCGAGATCTTCGTCGGAAACGGTGATGTTCTCAAGCTCAGCGATCTTCTCAAGAGCAAGGCGCAGATCAACCTGGCGCTTGGCAACCTCGGTGAAGTTAGCTCTAAACTGATCCATGGTAGCACCGGTGTACTTGAGGTAGTCCTCAACGCGGATACGGTTTCTTGCGCTCCACTCGCGAACAATGTCGTCGATACGGCGCTGGTACATTACCTGAGGAACCTCAGCGGTCATCTTGGAGATAACAGCGTCAACCAGTGCGTTGTCGAGGTTTGTGGAAGCCTCGTCAGCGGCAGCCTTCTCCAGCTTGGACTTGATGTCAGCCTTGTACTCGTCGAGGGTGTCGAACTCGCTGACGTCCTTTACGAACTCGTCGTCAACATCAGGAAGCTCCTTGCCCTTCAGCTCGTGCAGCTTGCACTTGAATACAGCAGGCTTGCCAGCGAGGTTCTCAGCCTGGTAGTGCTCGGGGAATGTAACGTTTACGTCGAACTCCTCACCGATGCTCTTTCCAACGATCTGATCCTCGAAGCCGGGGATAAAGGAACCGGAACCCAGCTCCAGGGGGAACTTCTCGCCCTTGCCGCCCTCGAAAGCAACGCCGTCCAGGAATCCCTCGAAGTCGATAACTGCGGTATCGCCATTCTGTGCAGCTCTGTCCTCAACGGAGATGCTTCTTGCATTTCTGTTGCGAACCTTTTCGATCTCTGCGTCAACAGCAGCGTCATCTACATTCTTGGTTGTTTTCTTAACTTCTAATCCCTTGTAGTCAGAAATTTCTACAACAGGCTTTGTGATCAGGTCAGCCTTGAACTTAACACCAGTTTCCTTATTTACGTCAACGACCTCGGTGTTCTCAACGTCAACAACGTCAAGACCGGACTTTTCAACAACTGCGGCAATATTCTGGTTGTACAGGCTGTTTACAGCGTCCTCGAAGAAAACGCCCTCGCCGTACTGAGCCTCGATCACCTTGCGAGGAGCCTTGCCCTTGCGGAAGCCGGGAACAGAGATGTTCTTCTTTCTCTTGTTGTAAGCCGCAGCAATTGCGTTTTCAAACTCCTCTGCGCTGAAAGCGAACTCGATCGCTGTAGTATTTGTAGCTGTGTTGTTCTGGGAAATGATCTCCATGATATTATTCCTTCCTTGCCCGTGGGCAATTTTATTATTTACTTTTTAAAGCCGCGCCGAAGACTCGACCAGCACCGGGTCAAACCCTACTCCGTCAGCGGACACGAGCCGGTATTCTATACCGTTCTTCTCGCCGTTAAGGGCGCCCCTGATGCTTCCTCCGTGCAGGTGCGCATAATAGCACCGCTTCACGCCGTAGCGCTGAAGCACATCGGTCAGGTAGACGTTCTCTTCCGCACGGTAGATCGGCGGATAATGTATAAACGCGATCAGCTCGCCGCCAAGCTTCACGCCTTCTTTAAGTGAAGCCTCCAGCCTGCCTGCCTCGCGCAGCAGTACCTTCTGGTCGGGAGCCTCGCCGTTTTCGCGTATCCAGCCGCGAGTGCCGCAGATGGACATTCCATCGACCAGGAACGCGTTATTGAACAGGAAGCTTATCTTGTCGAACCTGTTTGCCTTGACAAAGGAATTAAGCTTGTTCATCGTGGACCACCACAGATCGTGGTTTCCCTTGACGAATATCTTGTTTCCTTTCAGCCTTGAATTGATGTACTCCAGGTCCTTCTGGCTCTCTTCCAATCTGAGCGCCCAGGAATGGTCGCCCAGCAGAACCACCGTATCATCGTCGGTGATCTTGCCGTTCCAGTTTGTTTCGAGCCTTTCAAGGTAGTTGCTCCACCCTGCGAAGATATCCATGGGCTTATCGCAGCCCAATGAAAGATGAAGGTCGCCGATCGTGTAAAGCAATGTCAGCCTCCCAGCTAATTATCAGGACTTGAGGAACTTGCAGACTACCTCGGGCATCTCCTGCTTCTCAACAGAACCCGTGAAGCGGATCTCCTTGTTCTTGGTCGCAGCGAGGGGAGCAGGCATCTTTGTGCCGGTCTTAGCCTCCAGCTCAGCGATGTTCTGCCACTCGTCCTCGGAAACAGTACCGCCGACAGCCTCGTAAACAGCGCCGCTGAACTTGTACGGGTTAGCTGTGGAAGCGATAACGGTCTTGGTATTGTCGCCGGTTGCCTTCTTATAATCCTCGTATACCTTTACTGCAACGGCAGTGTGGGTATCGAGCAGGTAGTTGTAGTTCTCGAATGTGGACTTGATCTCAGCCTTTGTTTCATCGTCGTTGCAGCAACCAGCCCAGAAGAGTTCGCTGATCTTAGCCTTGACGTCGGCGGAGATCTCATACTTACCCTCGGACTTAAGCTTGCCGAACCAGTCGTTGATGACTGCGTCGTTCTCACCAGTGAGGTGATACAGCAGACGCTCCAGATTGGAGGAGATGAGGATATCCATAGACGGCGAAACGGTGGTGAAGAACTTTCTGTTCCTGTCGTAAACGCCGGTGTTGATGAAGTCAGTCAGCACGTTGTTGCTGTTGGAAGCGCAGATGAGCTTGTTTACCGGAATACCCATCAGCTTAGCGTAGTAAGCAGCGAGGATATTGCCGAAGTTACCTGTCGGAACAACGATATTGATCTTCTCACCGAACTCGATCTCCTTATTCTTGAGGAGCTCAGCGTAGGTGGAAACGTAGTATACGATCTGCGGTGCCAGTCTGCCCCAGTTAATGGAGTTAGCGCTGGACAGCAGTATATTGTTCTTAGCAAGTCTGTCTGCGATCGCCTTGTCAATGAAGATAGCCTTCACGCCGTTCTGGCAGTCGTCGAAGTTGCCCTTTACAGCGCATACATTGACGTTCTTGCCCTCCTGGGTAGTCATCTGGCGCTTCTGCATCTTGCTCACGCCGTCCTCGGGATAGAAAACAGCGATGCTTGTGCCGTCAACGTCCTTGAATCCCTCGAGCGCTGCCTTACCGGTATCGCCGGAAGTAGCCACCAGGATAGCGATATGCTTGCCGTCAACGGTCTTCTTTGCAGATGTGGTCAGCAGATACGGCAGGATCTGGAGCGCCATATCCTTGAAAGCGCAGGTCGGACCGTGCCACAGCTCCAGCACATATGTACCGGGAATGAGCTTTGCCAGCTCAGCGATATTGTTGCTGTCGAAGTTCCTGTCGTTATAGGCAGAATCAACACAGTGACGGATCTCGTCAGGAGTGAAGTCTGTCAGCAGACGGCTGAATACCTCGAACGCCCTGTCGGCATAGCTCTTGTCGCACAGTGCAAGGATATCCTCCTTGCTGAGCTGAGGAATGCTCTCGGGAACGTACAGACCGCCCTCGTCGGAAAGTCCCTTTGTGATAGCGTGTGCGCTGGTCACCTTGAGGGAAGAATTTCTCGTGCTTCTGTAATTCATGTTTATCGTCCTTTCATAGACTTTAATGCGCCGCCGCAGCAGTGCCGTATCAACACTCAGTTGATCGTATATACGCCATCCGCAGTGAACGCGTCCTCGAAGATCTGTATCGAAACTACTCCCGGGACGCACCCTGCCAGCGTGACCTCGGCGATATCGTACCTCGGCTGAAGTCCGGTATCATTGTCGGAAAGCCACAGATCAGCGGTGCGGATTATCTTCGCCTGCTTGCGGAAATCCACCGCCTCCAGCCCGGAAACCAGGCTGCCGCGCTTTCTCGCCTTAACCTCGGTGAAAACCACGAATCTGCCGCATTTCGAGATTATGTCGATCTCGCCGCACCGCCTGTGGTAATTTCTCGCGATTATCTCATGACCGCGCTGTTCAAGCAGCGTGCAGACGGCGTCCTCGCCGAGCCTGCCCTTTTCCAGCTTATCCATGAGCCGCCTTCTTCTCAAAATATTTCTTGAAAAAGGACTTCCTGTGTATAGCACACAGACCGAATTCGTCCACCGCAGCGTAATGCGCCCTGGTGCCGTAGCCCTTGTGCTTGTCGAAGCCGTACTGCGGATATTCCTCCGCCATCTGCTTCATATATCTGTCCCTTGACACCTTCGCCAATATGGAAGCCGCCGCAATGCTCGCGGATTTTGCATCGCCCTTTATAACGTACTTCATCTCGGCGTCCAGCTGTGGAAGCTGGTTTCCGTCCACCAGGACGATCCCTGCCTGCATTCCCAGCCCGTTATAAGCTCTCTGCATTGCAAGGAAATCCGCCTGGAGGATATTCAGCTGCTCGATCTCGTCAACGCTCGCGCTGGCTATGCAGTATGCCTTCGCCTTTGCGCAGATCTCATCAAAAAGCGCTTCGCGCTTCTTTTCGGTGAGCTTCTTGCTGTCGTTGATCCCTTCGATAACAGTGCCCTCGTCAAAGATCACCGCCGCCGCGAATACATCGCCTGCAAGCGGTCCCCTGCCTGCCTCGTCTATTCCGCAGACAACGCCGCACTCGGCACGGAATCCGCTGTCAAAAGCGAACAGGTCGGGTTCTTCCTCACTCATCAGAGTGAGCTGCACCGGCTCATCTGCCAGGCTTTTCGAGGGTGATCCTGCCAATTTTTCCACCTCTGTATTCATCAAGGAGCGCCGCCGCTGCACGTTCCGCATCCGGCTCGCCGCCGGATACCAGCATTCCGCGTGATTTCGCGATATCTCTGAGGATATCCTCATCACCGGTCAGCTTGTAGCGCGCGTTCAGAAGATCCGGATACTGTTCCTTCAGAACCGCACCCAGCGCCCTTGCCAGCGCCTCGGTGTCCATGACATCATCTTTTATCGCCCCGGTGAATGCAAGCCGCTGTGCCGCCAGCTGGTCGTCGAATTTCGGCCAGAGGATTCCCGGCATGTCGAGTAATTCCACGTCCTTGTCAATGGAAACCCACTGCTTTCCGCGAGTCACTCCAGGCTTGTCGCCCACCTTGGTTTTCTTGGTTTTCGCCATTCTGTTGATGAACGAACTCTTGCCCACGTTCGGGATTCCCACGACCATAAGCCGCAGCGCCTTGCCTATCATTCCGCGCTTTTTACGGCGCTCGATAAGTTCAGCGAGCAGTCGCTTGACCTCCGGCAGGAACGCGTTGAGTCCCTTACCGCTGCGACAATCGCAGGTCAGCACGCGAATGCCCTTTTTCTCGTAGTACTGCTTCCATGCCCTGGTAGCAGCCTCGTCCGCGTAGTCACATTTGTTCATCAGAATAATGCGGGGCTTATCCTTGACCAGCTCGTCCAGGATCGGATTTCTGCTGCTCTCGGGTATTCTTGCGTCAGTGATCTCCACAACGGCATCGACCATCTTCAGGTCAGCTTCGATAAGCCGCCTGGTCTTGGTCATATGCCCGGGGAACCACTGGATATTTCCTACATCATTCATAGCCATTTTATCTGATCTATCGGGAACAGGCGCACGAATGCCCTGCCCATAATAAGGTCTGTGTCAACATCGCCCACCAGCAGACTGCGGCTGTCAAGGGAGTGGTTTCTGTTATCGCCCATCACGAACACGCAGTTCTCAGGCACGGTGTGCTCCTCGCCGGAATGGCGGTCAAGCTTTGTCACCGTGGGGGCTGCGATGTAGTCCTCCTCAAGAAGCTCGAAATCGCTTTCGCCTGCCTTCTTTAGGTAGACCTTACCCTCCTCGAAGTCGAACTTTATGGTATCTCCAGCCAGTGCGATCACACGCTTGATGATAGGCTCGCCGTACTTTCCGGTGACCTGATTCGGGATCCTGTCAGCCTGGAGCACAACGATGTCGCCTCTCGACGGCGTGTAGAAGAAGTTGGTGGAAATCACCCTGTCCTTATCCTGGAGAGTGTTGTTCATGGAGCTGCCGTCAACAGTGATGGAACGGAACACGAACAGATTGAGCAGAAGCATTACCAGCACTGCGTATACCAGGCTGCTCGCCCATTCAAGGGCGTTGGCAAACGGCTTGTAAGTCGCCTTTTCGATGTCAGAGGCAGCCTCAGCTGCCTTTTCTATCAGAGGGCGGTGGTCAGCCTGCTGATTGCTCTCTGTCTCCGGCGTTTCAGCGCCGGACTTCTCTTCCAGATTCTCGTTCTCAGACATTGCACATACTCTTTCTCAGCATATCCACGCTAAGCCCCGCCGAAGCGGAGCGTTGCATGAATGGGGGATCAGGTTCGGTTTAAACCTTGGACTTAACCTTAGCAGCCTTACCAACTCTGTCGCGGAGGTAGTACAGCTTAGCTCTGCGAACCTTACCGTTTCTGATAACTTCTACCTTCTCAACTGTCGGAGAATGCAGCGGGAATACTCTCTCGATACCGCAACCGTGAGCTACACGTCTTACAGTGAAAGTTTCGTTGATGCCGCCGTGCTTCTTGGCGATAACGGTACCCTCAAAGATCTGGATACGGAACTTCTCGCCTTCCTTGATCTTAACGTGAACCTTTACAAGGTCACCGACCTCGACAACGGGAGCTTCAGCCTTCATGCTGCCCTGCTCAATGAGTTTTAATGCGTCCATAATTTTCCTCCTGTTTTTTCGGATATTCTTGAGATCGACTTATTCGGGCGTAAACGCCGGGGTAAACCCCATAACAGCGGACTATCCGTTTTTAATGTTTGGCTTTCTGCCGCGCATTAACACACATTAACCTGCTGAAAGCAGACTAACGGATACTAAATGCTTTAATATTATAGCACCTTTCAGGAAAAAAATCAAGTGCTTTTCGCGTATTTTTCATACAAATCCCCCTAAAATGCGAGATTTTTTATGTACAAATCGTCAAATCCGTCGTGAATCATGGCTGAAATATCCACCGCGGAATCGCAGAGCTCCGTGACCCTGCGCAGCAATTCCGGGTCTGTAAGGCACATGATCAGCCCCTGTTCAGCCGGATTCCTGCTCCAGCCGTATCTCTCGCCAAGCCCCCTTGGAACCGCGCCAAGCTGCGCCATCGCCGCGGCTCCCTGCTCGGAGCCGAACGCCTCGCCGGAAATTATAACACGCTCATGATAGCCCGTCAGATTACCGAGTCTTTCAAGCGCCGCACGGCACGCCGCCTTGTCCGACTGCACCGCACGAACATCTTGTTGCGAAATGTAGTGATCCTCGCCGATGTAGAACAAGTCGCGGTCCGTCATGATTCCGTCGCGGTCGAGCGCGCCCGTATCCAGCATTATTCTCACCGCCTGAACCGCTGCCGGAGCCGAAACTCCGATACCGTCGCCGTCGCCTATGACGCTGTAACAAATCGTGCCGTCCGGCTCCCGGGACATCTGGTCGATTGCGCCGATCTCCAGCGGCATTCCTGTTTCAAGCGCCGAGCCGTCTATGCCGCCCTTCATCGGAATATACCCAAACTTCACACCGCTTTCAGTGCAGGACGCCGCACGGAGTCCATGACCAAAACTAGCTGCAAGAACGCTGCCAGGCTCTTTCATCGCACTCGCGAGAACCGCTGTTGGCTCACTTCCCATAGTCAGCGACATCACAGGCAGGAATACCACCTCGATATCCGGCGGCAAAAAAAGCTCAACGGGGTCAAAACCCTCCTCAAGCATGATCGCAAAACCGCCCTGGGCAGCAAATCCTATGCTGCGCACGCAGTTTCCGCGCACGCCGCTTTCCCTCATCAGCCGCAGAATTAACTCGTTCGCAGAATCCACCACGTCTTCATAGTTCAGCGTTATGCCGAATCTGGCAGCACGGGCGTACCGCCTTGAAAGCCCCACATCATATATGACCGCACTGATAAAGTGTTTTTCAACGCAGCAAGCAATAACAAGTTCGTTGCTTCTCTCACTGCGGAATTTTGTGATTTGTGTAGTGTCCTTGACCATCTTTCCTCCTGGCTGCAAAAACGGGCGGATTTTTGGATCCGCCCATGGATTTATTACTTCATCAATATTCTTTCGTCGCAATATTCGCACACCAGCATATCGCCGTATTTCCGGAAACTGTGCGGCAGATACTTCTCCGTCTGCGTAATGCACTTCGGATTCGTGCAGTTGCACTCATCGTGAATCGTGCCGACAAGCAGAGGATTCGCCTTCAGCTCATTATTCAGCGTTGTGAGTATCAGCGCCATACGAACGAACATTCCGCACTTCGCCTGGCGGAAATAAGCCGCGCGCGGATCATCGTCAATGCTTACCTCGATCTCGTTTACTCTGGGGAGTGGGTGCATTACTATCATGTCCTTGCGTGCAAGCTGCATTTTCTCCCGGGTGAGGATATACACGCCCTTCTGGCGCTCGTATTCCTCCCTGGTAGGGAATCTCTCCTGCTGGATTCTTGTCATGTAGAGCATATCAAGCTCGGGGAGTGCTTCTTCGATCGTGTTTACCTCCCGGAACTCACAGCCGCGTGCGCGGAGCACGTCCTTGATGTATTCCGGCAGCGCAAGCGACGGGGTGGAGATCAGTATGAACTTGTTGTTCTTGTAACAGGAAAGAGCCTTCAGTATGGAGTGCACGGTGCGTCCGTACTTGAGGTCGCCGCAAAGCCCCACAGTCAGGTTGTCCAGGCGCCCGAGCTCCGTTTTCAGCGTGAGAAGGTCGGTGAGTGTCTGGGTGGGGTGGAGGTGTCCGCCATCTCCGGCGTTGATTACCGGGCAGTTCGCGGAAAGCGCCGCCGCCCTGGCGGAGCCCTCCTGGTTATGCCGCATTACCAGAATATCAGAATAGCTGCTGACAATCTGAATAGTATCCTTGAGATTCTCGCCCTTTGACACCGATGAATTACCCGGATTGTCAAATCCGATGACGCTTCCTCCAAGGCGTATCATCGCCGCCTGGAAGCTCATCTGGGTACGGGTGGACGGCTCATAGAAAAGCGTTGCCATAATTTTTCCGCGGCACTTGTCCGCGTAGGTTTCGGGGCGCTTCATGATGTCCTCGGCGAGTGTCACCATCGCGTTCCACTGGGAAACGCTGTAGTCGTCCATGTCTATTAGGTTATTGAATCTCTGGTTCAAGAAGATCACCTTTCCTGTTCTTTTTTGTCTATTATAGCACCATTCCGTGTATTTTGCAATATCTTTTTTACATATATCCGATATATGATTGAATTATCCGGCATATTAAAAGGCGGCCATTGCTGACCGCCCTTTTATAATTCAGTTTTAACCGAGTACGCTCAGCAGAACGCCGGCTGCAACCGCAGAACCGATAACGCCTGCAACGTTCGGACCCATAGCGTGCATGAGCAGGAAGTTGGACGGATTGGTTTCCTGACCAACCTTCTGGGAAACACGCGCCGCCATAGGAACGGCAGATACGCCTGCGGAGCCGATCAGAGGATTGATCTTGCCGCCGGAAAGGAGATACATCAGCTTGCCAAGCAGTACGCCGCATGCAGTACCAACGCAGAATGCTATAAGACCGAGTGCGATGATGAGCAGCGTATCGACCTTGAGGAAGTTCTGTGCAACCGCTGTCGCACCGACCGTAACGCCAAGGAATATGGTGATAATGTTCATAAGTTCGTTTGTAGCAGTCTTTACCAGACGTTCACAAACACCGGATTCCTTCATGAGATTACCAAGCATTAGCATTCCGACCAGTGAAGTTGCGTCCGGAACGATAAGGGATACGATAACTGTAACCGCGATCGGGAATACGACCTTCTCAAGCTTGGATACCTGACGGAGCTGACCCATCTTGACCTCGCGCTCCTTCTTGGTGGTGAGCAGCTTCATGATAGGCGGCTGGATTACGGGAACCAGAGCCATGTAGGAATAAGCCGCTACCGCGATGGAACCGAGCAGCTCCGGAGCCAGTCTGGAGGTAAGGAAGATCGCTGTAGGACCGTCCGCACCGCCGATAATGGCGATGGAAGCAGCCTGCTTCAGAGAGAATCCGTCGCCCAGACCAAGCGCGTTGATAGCGCATGCGCCGAGGAATGTGAAGAAGATACCGCCCTGTGCGGCAGCGCCGAGCAGGAAGCTCTTCGGGTTTGCAATCAGCGGACCGAAGTCGGTCATAGCACCGATGCCGAGGAAGATGATAGGCGGATAGATACCGAGCTTAACGCCGAGGTACAGCATATCCAGAAGTCCGCCCTCATGGAGGACTCTGCCGTAATCCAGGCTGACTTCCTTGACATATGTTATCGCGAGGTTCGCGCCTTCCTGAACGTATTCAGGAGCGAAGTAGGGATTGGTGGAAGGGTTCCACAGTTCTGCGTGGTAAAGCCCGCTTCCGGGGAGGTTTGTGAGCAGCATACCGAATGCGATAGGGAGCATCAGCAGCGGCTCGTACTGCTTCTTGATCGCCAGATAGAACAGGACGAAGGAAAGCAGTATCATAATTATGCTCTGCCAGCCGTTCTCTGCTCCGAATCCTGCGAAGCCAGAAGTGGTAGCGAGCGATTTTATGGTATCAACAAATATTTCCATGCTTCAATATTCCTTTCTGTCTGTTCTCAGAACGGGCGTGTGTTCTCGCCGATACCAGCAAGGCTCCATGCGGAACGCGCTCTCTTGTCGCGCTTCCTTACGTCCCTGATGGTGTAGGAGGTGCCCTCTTCCTCAGCGTAGGCAGCAATAGCCGCGCTGATGACAGCCATTATCTCATCGTCATTGTCCTCTTCCTCGGCGATCTCTTCAACAGGAGCCGGAGCAGGCGCAGGAGCAGTTTTTGCAGCAGCAGCCTTGGCAGCCTCAGCCTTTGCCTTCCTGCTCTTGTCGATATTCTGGAAGATATTACCCATCAGCCAGAACAGAAAAATAAGGATAGCAAGAATAAAGAATACAACCAGAATACCGGTGATGGTGATGATGCCTACTGAACCCCAGTAGTTCGGATCGCTGAGCTGCGCATGTGCGTCAGGCAGCGCCTGTATCCTGTCGATAACGCCGGCGGGCTGATCGTTTCCTGCCTCAGCAGTGGACTGTACAGCGCCGAAAACGTTCTTCCAGGGACCGGAGGAAGCTTCCGCCGTGACAGCCGCTTCAACGGTAGACGCAGCCGACAGAATGGAATAAGCGATGTTCATATTAAGTCTCCTTTTTAGCCGAAATCGCCTTTCGGATTTTCAAATCAAATTTATTATACTATATTTTCACAGAAAATTCAACCGGAAAGTTTGTGTTTTTTTTGACAAAACGCAGAGAAATTCCAGCAGGATTTTTAGTCAATATGTTTAACCGGCTCATCGTCACATTCATCAGCACTCAACAAAAACCGCCGTCTACCCCCAACACCTGCCCGGTAATAAAACGGTTCTCAGACAGCGCCCTGACTGCTTTCGCGACCTCTTCGGGGCGTCCCAGGCGGCATACCGGAGTCTGCTCCGCCAACTCATGTAGTTCCTCCTGTGAAAGATGCGAACTATTCATGGGGCTGTCGATAACTCCCGGCGCAATGCAGTTCACCGTAATTCCGGAAGCGCCCAGTTCTCTTGCCAGCGCCTTTGTCAGCCCGATGACTCCTGCCTTTGCTGCGGAATACGCGCTCTCACAGGCTCCGCCGTAAACTCCCCACACTGACGAAATATTAACGATTGCGCCGCTTTTACGCCGGATCATGGAATCCACTGCGGCATGCGTCATGTTATACACGCCGTTAAGGTCGATATTCATGACATGCTGCCAGTCCTCCGGAGTAATGTCTGTGAACAGCTTGATCTGCGACACGCCGGCGTTATTCACCAGCACATCGATCCTGCCGAAATCCTTCAGCACCTGCCGCACTGCGCCCTGTGCTGAGGAATAGTCCGACACATCCGCCTGCACAGCCGTGCAGCGGAGTTCGCGGCTGATACGCGCAGCCTCCTCCGCCCGGGAGTTGTAGGTGAATATCACATCGTCGGTACGGGCGAATTCAGCGGCGATGGCGCTGCCTATTGCGCCGGTGCCGCCGGTAACCAGTATAACGCTCACTTGCCGTCCACCTTTATTCCGTCGCCGTCCGCGCTGACAGAGATCTCAGAAAGCGGCTGTTCCGCATGGTCGATGATGAGTTCCGCCATCGGATCCTCAATATCGCTGCGGATTACCCTGCGGATATCACGTCCGCCGTACTTACCGCCGTGTGCCTTTTTGGCAATCGCCATGTAAACGCCGTCGCCGACATTCAGCGTGATCTTCTTCTCCGCCAGGGGAGATACCAGTTCGCCCATCATAAGCTTTGCAATGTCCGCGTAATTCTCAACGGAAAGCGGCCTGAACACGATTACCTCGTCGATACGTCCTATGAATTCCGGACGGAGGAAGTCGCGCAGTCCCTTCATGGCGCGCTCCTTGCTGACGTCCCCCTCGGTCTTGGTGAATCCCACGCTGTTGCTTCCGGTAGAGGAGCCTGCGTTGGAGGTCATGCAGATTATGGTGTTCTCAAAACTTACCGACCTGCCGTGAGCGTCATTTATCTTGCCTTCGTCCAGTATCTGGAGCAGGATATTCATTACGTCCGGGTGCGCCTTTTCAATTTCATCAAACAGGATCACAGAATACGGCTTGCGGCGTACTCTCTCGGTAAGCTGTCCTGCCTCTTCATATCCCACATAGCCGGGAGGCGAACCAATGATCTTGGACACGCTGTGCTTCTCCATGTATTCGGACATGTCGAGCCTTATCAGCGGCTCCACGGTGTCGAACATTTCCTTGGCGAGAACCTTCACAAGCTCCGTCTTGCCCACGCCGGTGGGTCCTACGAATATGAAGGACGCCGGTCTGCGCCGGTCGGTAAGCTGCACTCTAGTGCGCTTTATCGCCTTTGCCACGAGTTCGCAGGCTTCGTCCTGACCGATGACGTGCTCCTTGAGGTGCTGCTCCAGGCTGCCAATACGCTTGTATTCAGTTTCCTTTATCTTATTGGCAGGGATTCCCGTCCACATCTCAATGACCTTTGAAATGTCGTCGATAGTGACCTCGACATTCTCCGCCTTGTCCTTTATCTTCTCAATGCCGTCGTTGGTCTGTGCGATCTGCATTTTGACCTCCGCCAGCTTCTCATAGTCGATATCCGGACTATCCGCCGCGATCTTGCTTTCGTCCGTGCGCAGCTGCGCCATCTTGGACTTCAGCTTCTCGTATTCGGTTATATCAGGGCTGCCAAGGCTCGCGCAGGCGCATGCCTCGTCCAGCAGGTCTATCGCCTTGTCCGGCAGGAATCTGTCATTAATATATCTTTCAGATAGCACCGCACACATGCGTGTTATCTCCGGGGAAACCTTGACCTTGTGGTGATCCTCGTAGTATTCCTTGATACCCTCGAGCAGCTTCACGGTGTCCTCCACCGTCGGCTCGTTGACTGTCACCGGCTGGAATCTGCGCTCCAGTGCGCTGTCCTTCTCGATGTACTTGCGGTATTCATCAAACGTGGTCGCGCCGATCACCTGGAGTTCTCCGCGGGAGAGCGCCGGCTTGAACATGTTCGCGGCGTTCATCGTGCCCTCGGAATCCCCTCCGGTGCCGACAAGGTTGTGTACTTCGTCGATGAACAGCATTACGTTGCCTGCCGCCTTTATCTCGTCGATAAGGGACTTCACGCGGCTCTCGAACTGTCCGCGGAACTGAGTCCCTGCAACCAGCGCCGTCAAGTCGAGCAGATACAGCTCCTTGCCCTGGAGTCTGAACGGAACATCGCCGCTCGCCAGGCGCAGTGCTATCCCCTCGGCGATGGCGGTCTTTCCGACGCCGGGCTCGCCTATCAGGCAAGGATTGTTCTTGGTACGTCTTGACAGTATCTGAATTACTCTGCTGATCTCCTTGTCACGCCCGATAATACGGTCGATCTTGCCGTCCTTTGCGCGGCGCGTGAGGTTGGTGCAGTAGGTTTCGAGATTCCTGCGCTTCTTATCGGTCTTTTCCTTTTTCTTCTCCTTCTTTTCGGGGGCGGAGCCGTCGGCGGATTTCTCCTCGCTCTTTCCTCCGTCCGCGCTGCCGAACAGCTTCTTGAAGAAATCCGGCATAGTGCCTGCGCCGCCCTTCTGGAACAGCTCATCGCCGTTGTCTGCGTCGTCGTTATCGGCGCTTTCCTCGTCGTCGCTGTCGTCCGGGTGGAAGTTCGTTATATCCTGGAATCCCATCTGCCCAAGCATGGAAGGATCGGGATTGCCGTTCTCATCGAACAGCGCGTCGTAAGCGTTCTCGAACTCCTCCTCAGAAATACCCATCTGCTTGAGGTAATCATTCACCTGAGGAAGTCCCAGCTCCTTTGCGCACTTGAGACACAGTCCCTCGCTGCGGCGTTCGCTCCCCTTCATAGAGGAAATGAACACCACTGCCGGACGTTTCTTGCATCTTGAACACATCATCATAAGATTGAACCACCTTTATACTGAAATGCTCCGGAAAAGCCGGAGACTCGTTTCACTCATTCACGAAAAGAAATTCAGAAATTCCATGTCATAGAAATGCCTGAAAAGCACCGTCTGCCCGATAGTATCGTTGTTGAGGAATATCACGCTGCCATCGGTAAGGCTCACCAGAAGCCGCACCACGATGCAGATAACTGCAACAGAGAGCAGTCCGCTGACAAGACCAGCCGCGCAGCCCAGCACCCTGTTCACGGAGCCGACCACCGGTATCTTGTTGACGATCTTGAGGGCGCTTGCGATGATCTCTATAACGGCGAAAACTACCGCAAATATAACGACAAACGCCACTGTCTGCACCGCCAGTGTGAACAGCGGACGGATCATGTGATCCATAATGGAATCCCTGACGGAACCGGACGTGTTGATCATCGTCAGCACAAGAGAGCGCAGCGCAGCGGCATTTCCGTTGCTAATACTGTCCGCAGTATCACCGAACAGCGCCGGGACGGTCTGTCCGATAACTCCCACATATCCGGATATCTCACTGAACAGTGGGGTATCCAGCATTTTTACCGCTATGACCTGCGCCGTAACCAGCTTGCCCAGTCCGCTGCGTTCGATGTCGCTGTGGGTGAATTCCGCAGCCTTGCCATTCAGATCCGTGATATCCGTGCCTGAGCCGAATCCGAAGCTGCCCATGGCGGAGGGATCAAAGCCGGTTTCGGAAAGATCCACCTCTGAAAGATCAAATACAGCCTTTTCAGTGCCGGAATACTCCGGGACTATCTCCGTAACCGGGACTCCGGACACCTTTACCTTGTCGAAATCCATAACGGCAACGCCCGGGAGCGTGACTCCTCCCATGCTCTCGTCCAATGTGGTGCTAACCGCTTCGGAAAGCGGCTTCTCCACGAAGGAAGAGTACGCCCAGTTCCCGACCGGACCGCTCAGAGAGATCGCACAGATGAATCCGACTACCCCTGCGGCAAGCCCGACCACCTTGCTGACGAATCCCTTGTGGGCGCCGCTGAAAACTGCCGCTGCCAGCACCGCCACAACGATTATGTCATATATAAATGAAAACTGAGAACCCATATTGTTCCTCCCCCGGTCAGAGTTCCAGCCTCTGGACCGTATTGTAACACAGCAGGTACGCGCTGCCACCGATTATCGTAACATCAGAATATACATCGTCCAGCTCGTAATTCCCCGTGACATTGAGCTGCTGATCGTATTTCGTCAGCTCGCTGTCCGTCAGGACGTAAAGGCTGTCCCCGGAGGAAACTACTCTCGTCACATCTCCGAGGGATTCCGCTGCGGCGGCTTCAAGTCCGTCGCCGTAAACAGTCAGCACATTGCTGCCGCCACTGTCCTTCAGCAGCAGCGCCCGGGTATTTCCGCCGGGTATCTGCGCGACGCTGCTGATAAATGTAGTCTGCGCCGAAATCTCGCCGGAGTTATTGTCCAGAAGTTCTGCGCCGCCGGCGGTGACAACGAATATACCATCGCGTGCATATTCCAGCGAGAATACCATGTGCTCCCCGGCATAGGTCTGCCATACGCTTCCCTCGGCGTTGTCCAGGTCGAACCGCATGACGTAGTATTGCAGATCACCGTTCTGTGAACCGCATACAGCCGCGTAAATGCTGTTGTCGTCGTCCGAGAATTCCACCCGGTCGATAAGGTAAGCCGGCGACGCCCAGCGGAATATCTGCTTGCCCTCGCCGTTGAATATATACAGACAGTTTGAATATTTCGTGGATTTAGTCACCACGGCGCAGCGCTCGTCATTGCTGATCTCAGCGAAGTCTATCGTGTCGTCAACAGAGGCGCTGAACACCTCGCCGGTTCGCGAATACAGCTGAAATTCCCTGCCCTTGCGGTCGTATATGAGAGCGCGCCGGGAATTCGTACAAAGCTCCGGGTTCTGCATTCCGTGCTGCACGTTCGCTATCATCGCACCATCGGAATTGTATGTGTAGAAATAAGTATCCGTCAGCAGGCAGAAGTTATCCCCAAGCCCATCCAGGACGTAATCCGTGCTGCCCGGGAGGTCCACCGGGAATCCGCCCTTGCCGACGTCGAGCGCGGCGTCCTTGAGCGGAGCGATTATCCTGCTCCAGTTTATCACCACGAGTATCATCACAAGAATGATGAGCGTGAGTATTCCCAGATTGAGCCAGAGTTTGCGTGCCGCACGCTTCTTCCTGAACTTGTTTATATTATTCCTTTCGCTGACAGCTCCGGAGGCACCCTGCCTTCCTTTTGCAGCGTTGTTTTTCGCCATCTGAATCCCCCGCTTTCTGCCGTTTCAGCAGCATTCATTCCCCAGGATATTATACATCATCAATTAGTTTTCGTCAATAGTCCACGCGGTTCAGATACAGCCCCTCGGGAGGGAGCGTTTTCCCTGCCAGGCTTCGGTCGCCGGTTTCGAGCGCGCGCCGCACGTCGTCCAGCATGAGCTTCCCCTCATTGATATATATGAGCGTGCCGGCGCATATCCTCACCATATTGTACAGGAATCCGCTGCCGCTTATGCGCAGTTCGACGTTCGTGCCGTTCCTCTCCGCCCGGAAGCTGTATATTTCACGCACCGTGGATTTCATGCGCGCCTTTCCCTCGGCACGGCAGAAGGCGGCGAAATCATGTTCGCCCACCAGCAGCTGCGCCGCTTCGTTCATCTTGCCGATATCCAGCTCATAGGGGTAGTGATACGCCAGCTTCTGCTGGAACACGTCCCTCTGGGGAGTGTTCGCGATGAGGTAGACATACTCCTTGCCACGGGTGCAGTATCTCGCGTGGAAATCCTCGGGAGCCTCCTCGCAGGAAAGCACCGCGATATCCGGCGGAAGCAGCGTGTTCATTCCCTTGAGGAATCCCTCGCATGGGATACGGCTGTCTATGTGCACGTTGAAGCAGAACTGCCGCGCGTGCACTCCGGTATCCGTCCGGGAGCATCCGTAGATCACCGGCGCCGGTATCTTGAGCAGCTTCCCGATGGAATTCTCGACGATCTCCTGCACGGTGACGGCGTTGTCCTGCCGCTGGAATCCGTGGTATTCCGCGCCGTTGTAGGCGATAAAGACCTTTAAATTACGCAAAATCTCACCTCGTCACGGAAGCACAGGGAAGCAGTTTATCACGATTACCCCGGCGAAAAGTGCCAGCATGATTGCTATGGCGACGTAATCCCTCGGAGCGGTGTGCATTACTTTAAGGCGTGTGCGTCCCTCGCCGCCGTGGTAGCAGCGGCACTCCATCGCGGTGGCAAGCTCGTTCGCGCGCTTGAATGCGGACACGAACAGCGGTATCAGCACCGGGATCAGGGATTTCGCCTTCTTGATAAGACCGCCGGTGTCCATCTCGGCGCCGCGGGCTTTCTGCGCGGACATGATCTTGTCGGTTTCCTCCACCAGGGTAGGAATGAACCGCAGCGCGATAGTCATCATCATGGAAAGCTCGTGCACCGGCACATGGATCTTCTTCAGCGGCGAAAGCAGCCGCTCGATGGCGTCGGTCAGCATTATCGGCGACGTAGTGTAGGTCAGCAGCGACATGCCGATGATGAGCGTCAGAACTCTTATCAGCATGAACAGCGCCGTATCCACGCCCTCGGGGTAAATGCTGATGAACTGCCACTGGAACAGCGGAGTTTCACCCTTGATGAAAAACAGGTTGAGCACGCCGGTGAATATCATCAGCGGAAGTATCGGCTTCACGCTTTTGAGTATCATGATGAGCTTTATCCTGGCGAGCATATAGCATATCACCATGAAAAGCAGCCCCAGCAGCAGACCGGTGTAGCTCTGCGCCGTAAAAAGTATAACAAGGTACAGTATATCCAGCACGAGCTTTACGCGGCTGTCCAGCCTGTGTATGACCGAGTTGCCGGGAAAATACTGCCCGATCGTAATATCCTTTATCATCTTTTGTTCTAGTCCTTACTTATCGAATGAGCGGAAGCAGACGCTCCGCCGCTCTCTCTGTGGTGTAGATGTCATTCCCGATATCTGTCCCGAGGGACTTCAGGATATGGCTCATTCGCGTCACCTGAGGAACGTCAAGACCTATCTTCGCAAGTTCCTCCGTCCGGGCGAAAACCCTGTCCACCGTGTCGTAGCAGAACAGCCGGCTCTTGTTCATGACCAGCACCTTTCCGGCGTACTTCACGATGTCCTCCATTGAGTGGGAAACCAGCAGTATCGTCTTGCCGTATTTCTCGTGGTACTGCTTTATCTGTCCCAGTATCTTGTCCCTGCCCTTGGGGTCAAGACCTGCCGCAGGCTCGTCCAGGATAAGCACCTCCGGGTCCATCGCCAGCACTCCTGCCAGTGCCACCCTGCGCTGCTGTCCTCCGGAAAGCTCGAACGGTGATTTGTTCAGCAGCTTCACGATGTCCATGCTCTCTGCGGCACTGACCACGCGCTGCTTTATCTCCTCCTCGGTGAGTCCCATGTTCTTCGGACCGTAGGCTATATCCTTGGCAACAGTTTCCTCGAACAGCTGGTGCTCGGAATACTGGAACACCAGCCCCACCTTGAAGCGTATGTCCCGTATATTCACACCCTTGCCCCAGATATCCGCGCAGTCCACCAGAACATGCCCGGAAGTTGGCTTCACAAGCCCGTTGAAGTGCTGGATCAGCGTGGATTTGCCGCTGCCGGTGTGCCCGATGATCCCCACGAACTCACCCTCGCGTATCTCCAGGTCAACGCTGTCCACTGCGGTCTTCTCAAACGGAGTGCCCACGCTGTATTTGTACGTCACCTTGTCTGCGGTGAGCACCACTGGGCGGTTGTCCTCCACGGGTTCCTCCGGCTTCGGCGGAATGACCGCGCTCCTGCCCCCGGTCAGCCGGAAGAGCGCCTCGGCACACTCCTGCTCGTGGATTATTTCCGGGGAAATATCAATGCCCTTTTCTATGAGCATGTCGCATAATTCCGTCACCTGTGGGACGTCAAGTCCCACGGCGCGCAGCTCCTTCACCCGGGAGAATATTTTCTTAGGAACATTGTCCATAATGATTTTCCCACCGTCCATTACGACAACGCGGTCCGCCTGGGCAGCCTCGTCCATATAGTGGGTTATGAGAACCACAGTTATGCCCTTTTCCTTGTTCAGCGCGTGGATAGTTTTCATTACTTCTCGGCGTCCCTTTGGGTCAAGCATTGCGGTAGGCTCGTCCATGACTATGCACTTCGGCTGCATGGCGATGACTCCGGCGATGGCAACGCGCTGCTTCTGTCCGCCAGACAGCTGGTGCGGCGCATGATCGCGGTACTCATACATATCCACCTGCTTCAGGGCTTCGTCCACCCTCCGGCGTATTTCCGGCTGGGGGACTCCCATGTTCTCCGGGGCGAACGCCACGTCCTCCTCGACGATTGTCGCGACAAGTTGGTTGTCCGGATTCTGGAACACCATTCCGACAGTCTGCCGGATATCGAACAGCCGCTCCTCGTCGGAGGTGTCGATACCTGCCACCGTCACCTTTCCGGCGGTGGGGGTGAGTATTGCATTGAAATGCTTTGCCAGCGTGGATTTTCCGCAGCCGTTATGTCCCAGTATCGCCAGGAACTGTCCCTCCGGAACGGAAAGGCTTATGTCCTTCAGCACCGGGCTGCGGCTTATTTCCTTGCCGTCCTCGTCGCGGCTGATATAGTCAAAGGATACGTTTTCGACTTCTATAATATTCAAGTAAATTCACCTGTTATTCTCAAAAATGAACTATCGCCGTGCTTCCTGCCGGGAGCGCCATTCCGGTCTGCTTTACCGGAAGCCCTATCTCCTGGGAATCCACGGTGATATTGAACCGCTTGCCTACCGTCATTTGCAGCAGGTAACTCATTACGCTTGCGGAAAGCCCGGTGGTGTAGCTGTTCAGCAGAACGAACAGCGGCTTGTCGGAAAGCAGCTGCGTGCAGCTTTCCATAAGGTCGTAAATACAGTCCTCAAGCTTCCACATCTCGCCGTTCGTGCCCCTGCCGTAGCTCGGGGGGTCTAGTATTATGCCGTCATAGTGGTTTCCGCGGCGTATCTCACGGCTTATGAACTTCTGCGCGTCGTCAACAATCCATCGTATCGGCTTGTCCGACAGCCCGGAAAGCTTCGCATTGGTGCGCGCCCAGTCCACCATGCCCTTTACTGCGTCCACATGGCAGACGGAGGCTCCAGCCGCCGCGCAGGCGAGGGTGGCTCCTCCGGTGTAGGCGAACAGGTTCAGCACGTTTATCGGGCGCCCGGCGCCGCGTATTGCGTCCATGCAATAGTCCCAGTTGACAGCCTGCTCCGGGAACAAGCCGGTGTGCTTGAATCCGGTGGGCTTTACCATGAAGGTCAGCTCCCCGTACTTTATCTGCCAGCTCTCCGGGAGCTTCCGGCGGTAGTCCCACGAGCCGCCGCCCGATGATGAGCGGTTGTACTTCGCATGGGCGCTGCGCCACTCCGGAGCCTCTCCGGCACACTTCCAGATTATCTGAGGGTCGGGGCGTATAAGCGTGACGTCGCCCCAGCGCTCCAGCCGCTCCCCGTCAGATGTGTCGATAAGGCAGTAGTCCTGCCACTTGTCTGATAATCTCATTCTTTTGTCCTCTGTTCTTATTCCCACTCAATCGTTGCCGGTGGATTACAGCTTCTCCCACTCAATGCACCCTGGCAGCTTCAGATCCTTCATGAATTCCGCCGCGATGACGAGTATCTTCTCCTGCGGAACTATCTGACCACGGTTCAGCTGATACATCTCGCCGTCTATGTTCACATCGATAGTGCCGTGCTTTTTTCGGTCCCCGACGGATACATACGCCGTGCCGCCCTCGCTCTCGAAATAATTGATGGAAGCACCGTCCTCGCAGCAGAGTATCGCAATGCAGGGGTAGGAATCCGTGCCCTCGCCGAGCCATATCTCTCCGCAGGCGGCATTCAGGGCAGCACCGAGCTGCTCCATGTCCTCCGCCGGGAAATTCCCGTTATTTGCACAAACCAGCATGATTTCCTCCGTTATGTCAGGTTCTTTCTTACCTCTTCTGCGATACCGTCCGCAAGTCGCTTTACCATTTCCATGTCCTTGCCCTCGACCATAACGCGGACGAGCGGCTCCGTGCCGCTCTCGCGGACAAGCACTCTGCCGTTGGAGCCGAGCTCCTTCTCAGCTGCGGAAATGCAGTCCATTATTGCCGGGACAGTATTCCACCTGCCCTTGCCGCTCTCGGTGATCTTCACGTTCACCAGCAGCTGCGGATAGTCCGTGATATCCGCGCACAGCTGCGCCAGGGATTTCCCGGTTTCCTGCATTACCTTTATGAGCATAGCCGCGGTGAGCTGCCCGTCGCCGGTTGTCGCGTGGTCCAGCAGGATTATGTGCCCGGACTGCTCTCCGCCTATATTATAGCCATTTTTGCGCATTTCCTCCAGGACGTATCTGTCGCCGACCTTCGCGCATACGGTCTTTATGCCGTTGTCCTTCATGAAATCGTGGAATCCCAGGTTGCTCATTACGGTGACCACCGCCGCGTTGCCCTTGAGAAGTCCCTTCTCTTTCATGCGCTTGGCAAGGACTGCGATAATCCTGTCGCCGTCGATAACATTGCCGTTTTCGTCCACCGCAAGACATCTGTCCGCGTCGCCGTCAAAGGCGAATCCTGCGGACATACCGCCGTTCTTGACATACTCGCACAGCTGGCCGATATGTGTGGAACCACAGTTGTCGTTGATGTTCGTGCCGTCCGGCTCGTCTGCGATGAATTCACAGCCGTCCCCGAGGTAGGCGAACAGCTTGCGCGCCGTAGCCGCGGAGCTTCCGTTGGCGCAGTCGAAGCAGAACCGCCTGCTGTCGCCTGCGTAGTGCCCTGCGCCGGCACAGTCCCGGATATGCTGTATGTAGTCCGTGCAGGCGCTGGCAAGTCTGGTTATCCTGCCTACTTCCGTTCCGCTGCACAGCGGTATCTCCGCGGTCTTATCAAGAATAAGCGCCTCGATCTCCTCCTCAACGCTGTCCGGGAGCTTGAATCCCTCGGAGGAGAACAGCTTGATCCCGTTGTATTCCACGGTGTTATGCGAAGCCGAGATCATAACTCCGGCGTCCGCGTGGTATTCCCTCACAAGGTGAGCGACCGCCGGAGTAGGCACAACGCCCAGCTGGAGCGCATTCGCGCCTACCGAAGCGATACCTGCGGACAGCGCCGCCTCCAGTATCTTGGAGGAAATACGCGTATCCATGCCAACCAGAATGTTCGGGTGCGCCTTTCCGCTCTCCTTTGTAAGTACATAAGCCGCCGCCCTGCCTATCTCCATCGCCCTCTCGCAGGTAAGCTCAGTAACTGCAACGCCGCGTGCACCGTCAGTTCCAAATAATCTGCCCATAAATCCTACCCCCATATTTAATTCCGAATTCGCAATACGGAATCCGGAATTATTGTACCGCCTCCGGCGGTTTATTTTTTATGAATTGTCACGAATTAATTATTCAATGTTATCCAGCGTCTGCTGTCCGTCCTTGAGTATCCCCAGGTGCTTGTAAGCAAGCGCCGTCGCGGTACGTCCACGGGGAGTCCTCGCAATGAATCCGAGCTGCATGAGGAACGGCTCGCAGACCTCCTCCAGCGTTACGGATTCCTCCCCCAGCGCGGAAGCAAGCGTTTCCAGTCCCACCGGACCGCCGTTGTATCCCCTGATTATCATTTCAAGGAATCTGCGGTCAAGGCGGTCAAGTCCCAGGCGGTCAATATCCTCGCGCGCCAGGGCAATGTCCGCTATCTCCCGGGTAATCTTTCCGTCGCCGAGCACCTCCGCGTAATCCCGGACGCGCTTCAGCAGGCGGTTCGCGATTCTCGGCGTGCCCCGGGAGCGCTTCGCGATCTCCATAGCGCCGTCCTTTGTGCAGGGTATCGCCAGGATTATCGCCGAGCGCTGCACTATGCTGCAAAGCTCCTCCGGAGTATACAGCTCCAGCCGCTGAATAACGCCGAATCTGTCGCGCAGGGGCGCAGAAAGCTGACCGGAACGCGTCGTCGCGCCGATCAGCGTGAACTTCGGCAGGTCGATACGAATGGAGCGCGCGGACGGACCGTTGCCCATAATGATATCCAGGACGTAGTCCTCCATCGCCGGGTAGAGTACCTCCTCCACCTGTCGCGAAAGACGGTGTATCTCGTCTATGAACAGCACGTCGTTCGGCTGGAGATTCGTCAGCAGCGCCGCCAGATCCCCCGCCTTTTCAATCGCCGGTCCGGATGTCACGCGGATATTCACGCCCATCTCATTCGCGATTATGCACGAAAGAGTGGTCTTACCAAGTCCTGGAGGACCGTAGAGGAGCACATGGTCAAGACACTCGCCGCGCTTCTTCGCAGCCTCTATGTACACCTTCATGTTCTCCTTGACTTTTTCCTGCCCGATGTACTCGGACAGCACCTTCGGGCGCAGGGAATACTCGATATCGGTATCTGCCTCATTATATTCCGGCTCGACTATTCTGTTACTGCGTTCGGGATTGCCCCCGAGTTCAGACATTTCCAGCATCTGTATCTTCCTTTTCCTTTTTCCGGTAATAATCCTGCGGCAGATCGGAGCCTGTCGCACCCTCCGCGTGATTGAACAGCCGCAGCGCCGTCATGCGCTTTGAAAGCTGCTCCGGCTCCTTGAATCCGCATAAAATCGCCTTGTCGTAGTATTCCTCCGCCTTCTGCTCATCGTCGTGCATTGCGTACCATGTGGCAAGCTCGGCATTCACAAGGGGATGGCTTGCCTGGATATTTTCCAGCTGCTTCAGAGTATCCAGCGCCTTTTCGTCCTCTCCGCGCACCATGTATATCGAAGCCAGGCTGTAGTACGCATAGCCGTAGTTCGGGTCGTACTTAAGCACCTGCCGGAAGCAGTGCTCTGCATTGGAAAGCTTTCCCTCCGCATAATACGCATGCCCCAGCCGGGACTGCACCTCGGGATTATCCGGCGCTATCTCCGCCGCCCGGCGGTAGCACCACATCAGCTTCCCATCACTCTCCTGAGCCTCGTACAGCTTGACGAGCCACTCCACGCAGAACAGCTGATTCTGCCGCACCTCAGACATGCTGAGGGACTGCATTAAAAGCTCCTCGGATTCCGGGTAGTGCCCCTCCATCATACTGACGATTCCCTTGTAGGCGATCCTGGCGCTCCTGTCGTTCTTCATGGCGCTGATTCCCTGCTTGCCAAGCGCCCTGACTGCCGCCGTGCGTATTGACATCTTTTCCTTTAAAAAGAAGAAAAGCATGCCTAACGAAGACGCGACCGCAGTCACTCCCGCCAGGATAAGCCCCGAAATGCACATCACCTGGTCTTTGTCGTTGTTCTGCAAAAGATACAGCATGAACAGGACGAATTCGCACAGCGCGATCACCATAAACAGCTTCTGAGAAGAATCCGAACGCTTCAGGACACTCACCTCCCCTTTTTTGTCGTAAATATCAGCCAAGCCGTTTGAGAGCGTACTTGATAAGTTCCTCCACAGTGCTGTCCGGGCTTGCGCCGACGAGCGCCGCCTGCGCCTGCGGCAGCTGGAATCCGAGCACGCACAGCGCCGTGATCGCTTCTGACGCGGCATTTCCGCCGGCAGCCGCCGATACTGGCTCCGCGCTGTAATCCGCCGCAGATATGTGCTGCTCCTTTGAAACCTTATCCTTTAATTCCATGACGATGCGCTGGGCAATCTTCGCGCCGATTCCCGGTGAACGAGTCAGCGTCTTGCTGTCACCGGTCGTAATGCACAGCGCCAGCTTTGATGGAGTGATATCCGAAAGTATCGACAGCGCCGCCTTTGGTCCCACGCCGGAAATCGACGTCAGCTGCTTAAACGCCTGTAACTCCGCAGTATCCGCGAATCCGAACAGGTCGATGGCGTCCTCCCGGACGTTAAGCTGCGTGAAAAGGCGCACCTCGCCGCTGCTGCCTATCTTCTTCAGCGTATTCATCGTGGTGCGGCAGGCATAGCCAACTCCACCGCATTCCACCACAGCAAGGTTAGGCTCGGTGTGTATAAGTTCTCCGTGCAGGCTGTATATCATTTCGTCACTCTCCGTAAGTTTTGTGTAGTATCTTTCCCATTGCGCCATCGTTCGCATTCGCCTTTGCGATGAGCCTTGACAGCTGGGAACCGCTGGAATGCCCGTGGCATATCGCCAGCGCGACCGCGTCCGCCGTGTCGTCCGGCTTGGGAATCTCGCTGAGGTGCAGAATATTCTTCACCATCTCCTGGACCTGGTGCTTTTCCGCTTTGCCGTAGCCGACGACCGCCTGCTTGACCTGCATGGGGGTATATTCGAATATCTCAATATCCCTCTGCACCGCGGAAAGCAATATCACTCCACGCGCCTGCGCCACGTCAATTCCGGTGGTCTTGTTGTTGGTGAAGTACAGCTTTTCGATGGACATGCAGTCCGGCTTGAACATGTCAAGGACTGTACACATGTCGCTGTATATCTCCATCAGCCGCCGGTCGAAACTTGTCCCGGCATTTGTTGTTATTGCGCCGTAGTTCACCACCGAAAACCGGGATTTGTCGAGGTCCAGCACCCCGTATCCCACGATGGCGTAGCCCGGGTCGATCCCGATTATCCTCATGTGTAGCTTTCGTTATTGGTGATGTATTCCCGGACTCTCAGCGGAATCCCCATGCTGTCCGCAAGCTGCTGACAGCGCGCTATCTCGTCCTTTGTTATCACATCAACCACGGTGAACTTCGTCTGCACGCCCATGTTCTTCATATCCCGGGCGAAATCCAGCATAGCCTGGAATGCAGGCTCGCCGAAGTGAGGTCTTGTCACCTCGTTGTAGCGCTTGGAGTCCGGGGCGTTAAGACTGATGGAAGCAATATCAATAAGCCCACGGAAACGCTCCACATCGAATCCCGGGTGAATCAGCCGAACCAGTCCGTTGGTATTGAGCCGTATCTTCATGTCCGAATTCGCGCGGATATACTCTGCCGTCCTAACCAGCATGTCCGCCCGTACTGTCGGCTCACCGTATCCGCAGAATATCGCATTGGTGCAGCCCGTCTTATCGAATTTATCGAAAGCCGCGGTAATCTCCTCAAAAGACGGCTCGTGCTCCAGCCACAGGCTGTCGTTACCCTTCACACTGTCGGAATTATTCCGCAGGCAGAAAACGCAGTCGCAGGGACAGCCGTTGGTTATATTGATATACATCTGACCATCAAATTTGTAAAAAATCGTCATAAAAAAACACCTCTTGAATACAAATATTCATTTTATTATACCACTATACCGCGTATTTGTCAAACTGTATTTCACATAATATTGCACTTTATATAAGGTTTCAGATATTTGTCACAAAAAAACAGGGGAAGCTGAATCCCCTGTTATAATATTCCCCGGATTACTCCATAACCTGTCCGTCGGTGGTGATTATGTCCACCTTCACCGGAATATCGCGTCCGCTTGCCTGCACCGCGCGCAGGACTGCGTTCTCGATACCGCCGCAGCAGGGGACCTCCATGCGTGCCACGGTAATGCTCCTGATGTCGTTGACGCGGATTATCGCGCCAAGCTTCTCGGCGTAATCCACCTCGTCCAGCTTCGGGCAGCCTATGAGCGTCACTCTTCCCTTTATGTAGCGGCGGTGGAAATCCCCGTAGGCGTACGCGGTGCAGTCTGCGGCGATAAGCAGGTCGCAGCCCCGGAAATACGGAGCCTGCGCCCCGGCGAGCTTTATCTGCACCGGCCACTGGCTCAGCATGCTGGGAACATCCCCGGAAGGACAGGCGTCAGTCCTGGGCTTCATCTGCGCCATTCTCATTCCGGGGCAGCCGGTGAATTCCGGCTTGTTCCGGGCAGGCTTCTGGGATTCGATGTGGCGCTTCACCGCCTCCTCGTCGAATTCCGGCGCTTCCCTCTCAACAAAGCTTATCGCGTTCATCGGACATGCCGGCAGGCAGTTGCCCAGTCCGTCGCAGAAATCCTCGCGAAGCAGCTTCGCCTTGCCGTCAACGATCCCCAGCGCGGATTCCTTGCAGGCGTTGGCGCACAGTCCGCAGCCGTTGCACTTCTCTTCGTCTATGTGAATGATCTGTCTTATCATATCGTTTCTCCTTTGCTTTTCTGGCTTTCGCCGTATTTATGATAACCCATTCCGGGAATAAAGTCAAGACCCCGGAATAATGTTACTCCACTGGATGTGCGCGCCAGAACACCTGACTTTATCGTCACATTGCATAATTCCAGCGCGTATAATTTGTTGCTGATATACTAAATGGCAGAAGTTACAGCGCATTTGCGGCAATTCACAGGTTTTTTCAGAAAATTGCTTGACAGCCCGTGTAATATGTGTTACAATTACTGATGTAAATTCTGTCGTATTTTCACAGATATCATTGCTTAGGAGGACATAAAAGATGGGGGACATTAAAGTCGGAGATAAGGTCGTTGTCAGACTGAAGGAATATTTCAGCGGCGAGGGCAGCGTAAGACCCCTGGTACAGGGAGTAGTAATGTTCGTGAATACCACAGCGAACTTTGCAGTGATCGACGTCGGCAACTACCGCGTAAGCTACTGGCTGAACGAGATCGCAGCGTACAACGAGAACGAGTTCGAATACACCTACCGCAACAGAGTAAAGCGCACGTCTGTATCCACCACGCCCGAGGACGAGGTATTACAGCCTGAGGAATAATATAAGCACAACGCCGGACAGAAATGCCCGGCGATTTTTGTTGAACGTTATAAAATCAAGCGGCGGAAGGACTGGATCCCTCCGCCGCAGTTCGCCTAAGGCAACACCGCACAAAGACCATTTATTGGATTTTGCACGTGTCTTGCTTGCATCTATTTAGTTTGGCGCAAAAAATCACATGATTACTCAACGGATATGTTCCATGTTGCGCCAAACTTGCATCTTGCACAATTCGTCCTAGCAAGGCGTGTCTTCCCCAGCGGGGGAGGTGGCGCGTAGCGCCGGAGAGGTTGACCGAAAGACCAGCCTTGCGTCGATAGTTGTTGACTTGAAAACGCTATCGCTTCCGTCAACAACTCCTCATTGTACAATCTGACGAAAAATCGAGTTTTGCCAATAAGCGAAGCGTAATATTGGCAAAACTGACTACGCAATACACGCACAATCTTTGTGCGGTATTGCCCTAAAAATATTCCACTTTTTTTGAAAAAATCGCAAAAACCTATTTACAAAGCAGAAAAAGTGTGATATAATATCTATGTTGTGCATGTGCACGACCATACCGGTTTCCCGGCGAGCGGATAATGCTCCGACCGGAGATACACCCTAGTCCCTCTGCTGCGATCCCGGAATAAATTTAATGAGGTGTTTTTATGTTAAGAAAAGAAGAAAAGACAGCCGTAATCGAGGCTAACCGTCTGCACGAGCAGGATACCGGTTCTCCCGAGGTACAGATCGCAATTCTCACCCAGAGAATCAACGAACTGACTGAGCATATCAAGGTTCACCAGAAGGATCACCACTCCCGCCGTGGTCTTCTGAAGATGGTAGGTCACAGAAGAAACCTTCTGAGCTACCTCCAGAAGAAGGATATCGAGCGCTATCGTGCGATCATCGCTAAGCTGGGTATCCGTAAGTAATTTATGGAGTAAAGGGCAGCGCTGCGCACGAAACAGTGCTGCCTTTTTTACTAAGGCGCAGGTCTTAGCATTAAATTGAGTATCCGGGCAGCCGGATATTGACTTTAATTGCTATCGCTGTGCCTTCAGTAAAAGGATTTTTTATTGAAAGGAAATAATGCAATGTTCGAGAATTACAGAGTATTCAAGACAATGTTCGCCGGCAGAGAGCTGACCGTTGAAACCGGCAAGGTATGCGGTCTGGCTAACGGCTCCTGCTGGGTAAGATACGGCGAAACCGTTGTTATGGTAAACGTAGCTGCAAGCGCAAAGCCCCGTGACGGCGTGGATTTCTTCCCTCTGTCCGTTGACTACGAGGAAAAGCTGTATGCAGTGGGCAAGATCCCCGGCGGATTCCTCAAGAGAGAGGGCAGACCTTCCGAGAAGGCTATCCTGACCTCCCGTGTGGTTGACCGTCCTATGCGTCCGCTGTTCCCGAAGGACATGCGCAACGACGTTGCCATCACAATGACCGTACTCGCGGTTGACCCCGACTGCTCTCCCGAGATCCTCGGCATGATCGGCGCTTCCATCGCCGTTTCCATCTCTGATATTCCGTGGAACGGCCCGATCGGCGGTATCTCCGTTGGTCTGGTAGACGGCGAGATCGTACTTATGCCGAACCTCGAGCAGAGAAGCAAGTCCGACCTGAACCTGACCGTTGCTTCCTCCGAGAAGAAGGTAGTAATGATCGAGGCTGGCGCTAACGAAGTTCCGGACGACGTAATGTTCGACGCTATCATGGCAGGTCATAATGAGATCGTGAAGTCCCTTATCCCGTTCATCAAGGATATCCAGGCTCAGATCGGCAAGCCGAAGTTCGCGTTTGAGTCCCAGGAAGTTGACCACGACATGTTCGACGCTATCTCTGATTTCGCTATCGAGCGTATCAGATACGCCCTCGACACTGACGACAAGAATATCCGCGAGGAGCGCCTGAAGCCCATCGTTGACGATATTCACGCAAAGTTCGACGAAGTTTACCCCGAGAAGATCGCAATGATCGACGAGGCTATATACAAGCTCCAGAAGTTCGTAGTACGCCGCTGGCTGCTGGACGACAACAAGCGTGTTGACGGCAGAAAGATGGACGAGATCCGTCCGCTGGCTGCTGAAGTTGGCATGCTGCCCAGAGTTCACGGCTCCGGTCTGTTCACAAGAGGTCAGACCCAGGTTATGACAATATGCACCCTCGGTCCCGTTTCCGACAGCCAGAAGCTGGAGGGCCTTGACGAGGAAGAGGGCAAGCGCTACATGCATCACTACAACTTCCCGGCTTACTCCGTAGGCGAGACCAAGGCAAGCAGAGGTCCTGGCAGACGTGAGATCGGCCACGGCGCACTTGCTGAGCGTGCTCTTCTGCCGGTTATCCCGAGCGTTGAGGACTTCCCGTACGCTATCCGTCTGGTATCCGAGGTGCTTTCCTCCAACGGTTCCACTTCCCAGGGTTCCGTTTGCGGTTCCACACTGGCTCTGATGGACGCCGGCGTTCCGATTAAGAAGCCGGTTGCAGGTATTTCCTGCGGTCTTATCACCGAGGGCGACAGATGGGATACAATGGTTGATATCCAGGGCGTTGAGGACTTCTTCGGCGATATGGACTTCAAGGTAGCTGGTACACACGATGGTATCACCGCTATCCAGATGGACCTCAAGATCGACGGTCTGACCCCGGAGATCATCAAGGCTGCGTTCGCAAAGACCCACAAGGCACGCGACTATATCCTTGACGAGGTAATGCTCAAGGCTATTCCGGAGCCGAGAAAGACTGTCGGCAAGTACGCTCCCAAGATGATCCACACCAAGGTACCGGTTGACAAGATCAGCGAGGTTATCGGTAAGGGCGGAAAGGTTATCCAGAAGCTCTGCGCTGACTTCGACGTTAAGATCGACATCGACGACGACGGCAACGTATTCATCTGCGGTCTTGATCTGGACAAGGCAAACGCTTGCGTTCAGGTTATCTCCACCATCGTTAATCCTCCGGAGATCGGCGCTATCTACAAGGGCAAGGTAGTTCGTATTATGAACTTCGGCGCATTCGTAGAGATCGCTCCCGGCAAGGACGGCATGGTGCACATTTCCAAGCTGGACAACCACCGCGTTGAGAAGGTTGAGGACGTAGTTTCCGTTGGCGACGAGATCATCGTTAAGGTTATGGAGATCGACAACCAGGGTAGAATCAACCTGTCCAGAAAGGACGCTCTTGCTGATATCGAGGCTAAGAGAAAGGCTCAGGCACAGGGCTGATAATAACTGCATATGAGAGGGAAGTGAAAACTTCCCTCTTTTTTGACTTTATGGATAGTTTATGATATAATATGTTGATAAAATATTATTGGGGGAAATCAATAAATGACCAAATATGAAATTTTGCTATGTATTTATTCCTATCTTGATAAACAATGGCTCACAGATAAGGACAAAAGCGAAGAATATATATACTACATTGGTAATTTAAATCCCTACATCTGGGCTGACGATGGAACAGCAGATCCGGCATACTATGAAATTTTCATGGAAATATTCAATAGATTTTTTGCTGGAAATGAATGCTCCGTCCAAGATGGATTAATGTATGCAAAAAAATATTTAAAAGAGTACAACGTTATTGAACATCAAGAATATTCGTACAATATTGATGAGGTCGTAGAGGTGTTTGATAAATGCACATTTTCTGAATGGGTTGATATTTACACGCTCATAAAAAACCAAAGGAAACAGTAGTTTTCCGTATTCCGCTGATTCCGGGGCGGAATTTTTACTTCAATCAAGAAAAAATCTCAAAAAAACCTTGAATTCATTACCCTGTTGTGATATAATATTAATATGTGGGGGTATGCTTATAACTCCCGACTACTCTATTTTCAGAAATGAGGATCATCAAATGTCATCAAGTGTAATTGTCGGAACCCAGTGGGGCGACGAGGGCAAGGGAAAGATCATCGACATCATGGCTGCGCAGGCTGATGTCGTAGTACGTTCCAGCGGCGGAAACAACGCTGGTCACACCGTAGTTCACGGCGACCAGGTTTACAAACTCCATCTGCTCCCCTCCGGAATCCTGTACCCCGAAACTCTCTGCCTTATCGGCAGCGGCGTTGTGGTTGACCCGTCCGTACTTCTTGAAGAAATAAAGGGCATGAATGAGCGCGGCGTTACCTGCGATAATCTGCGTATTGACGCGCGTGCAGACATCATCATGCCGTGGCACAGACTTCTCGACAAGCTGTCCGAGGAATTCAAGGCCAAGCAGACCGGCGTGAATATCGGCACCACCGGCAGGGGAATCGGCCCCTGCTACACCGACAAGGACGAGCGTATCGGTATCCGCATGTACGACCTGGTACACCCCGAGGTGCTGAAGAAGAAGATCCAGGAAACCGGCGAGCTGAAGAATCTTATTATCACAAAGGTTTACGGCGGCGAGGCATGCGACCTGGACGCTGTCTATGAGGAATACAAGGGCTATGGCGAGAAGCTCGCGAAGTACATGGCGGACGCTTCCGTTATTGCTTTCGAGGCTTACGAGGCTGGCAAGAAGGTTCTGTTTGAGGGCGCGCAGGCTACCCTGCTCGACATCGACTTCGGTACTTATCCTTTCGTAACTTCCTCCCACCCCATCGCAGGCGGCGCTTGCGTAGGCACCGGAGTTGGACCGAAGATGATCGACGAAGTTATCGGCGTTGGCAAGAGCTACACTACTCGCGTCGGCAACGGTCCGTTCCCGACTGAGCTGTTCGACGAAACCGGCAACTATATCCGCGAGAAGGGTGGAGAATACGGCACTACCACTGGACGTCCCAGAAGAACCGGCTGGTTCGACGCTGTTATCATGCGCCACGCAGTCCGCGTCAACGGACTTACCTCGCTGGCAATCAACAAGTTCGACACCCTGGCAGGACTCCCTGTGCTCAAGGTGTGCGTAGCATACAAGACCACCGACGGTCAGACCCTGAAGGACTTCCCCGTAACCCTTGAGGAGCTTGCAAAGTGCAGCCCGGTTTATGAGGAGATCGAGGGCTATGAGGGCGACCTCTCCAACTGCAAGAAGTTCGAGGATATGCCCGAAAAGGCACAGGCTTATGTTAAGCGCCTTGAGGAGCTCTGCGGCTGCCCGATCAAGTTCCTGGGAATCGGTCCCGGCAGAGATCAGATCATCTACAGATAATAGATGAAGGTACTTTTTATCGGCGACGTGGTGGGAATGCGCAGCTGTGAAGCCCTCCAGAGAGAGCTTCACAACATCAAGCAGAAGCTCGGCGCGGAAGTTATTATCGTCAACGGCGAGAACTCCGCGGAGGGTAACGGCATAAATCCCGCCTCCGCCGGGGCTATATTCGACGCCGGGGCCGATGTCATAACCACAGGCAATCACTGCTTCCGCCAGAAAACGATGGAGGCAGAGTGGGAGCACAATGAGCGCATAATCCGCCCGGCAAATTTCGACGACGAGGTCATCGGCAGGGGAATGTGCGTGCTCGACCGGGGGGCGTATTCCATCGCGGTGATCAACCTGATGGGGACCACCTACATGCAGCCGCTGGAGAACCCGTTCCGGTGCGCTGACAGGCTTCTTGAAAGCTGCGACGCGCGTATCAAGATCGTGGATTTCCATGCGGAGGCCACCTCCGAGAAGCGCGCCATGGGATACTACCTCGCAGGCAGAGTGTCCGCGGTCGTGGGTACCCACACACATGTGACCACGGCTGACGAGCAGGTCATCGACGGCACCGGATATATTACCGATGTGGGAATGACCGGTCCGAAAGACTCCATTCTCGGAGTTGAAAAGGACATAATCATTGAGCGTTTCCTGACCTATTACCCCAAGCGGCACAGGTTCGCCGAGGGCGATATAGAGCTGAACGGCGTGCTGATGGATATTGACACGAAGACCGGTGTGTGCAGTTCCATCGAGAGATACAGGCAGATCATAAGGTCAGCCTGATCATACCGAAAGGCATTCCAAGCGAATGAATGGTGATTTTATGGAAATAGTAAAAGTATCGGCACATTCCGTACCGAAATCCGTTGCAGGCGCTATTGCCGCGGTTATCCGCGAGTACGGCGAGGTCGAGGTGCAGGCGGTCGGAGCCGGCGCAGCGAACCAGGCGGTGAAATCCATCGCAATTGCGCGCAGCTACATGGCGCTTGTGGGAGTTGATCTCATATGCATTCCGGCGTTCACGACCGTGGACATCGATGGCGATGAGCGCACCGCAATGAAATTCATAGTTGAGCCGAGGTAATTAATTCGGTTCAGCTGGTATATGGTTGGCACTGAATTACACGCATTTATCGGTTGCAATGGCGCACCTCCGGGGGCGCTGTTGGTGCGTGCGGTTCAGTGCTTTTTTATAAGGAGAGCGCATGACATTACGGTTTTATGACAGCATTGCAGATGAATGCATCAAATTTGCTGTAATAATAGCCCGGTCGAAGTGTAGGTGGGTGTTCTGCAAGCACCGCGAGCGCGATACCCTGGAGCTTCCGGGCGGACACCGCGAGCCTGGCGAAAGCATAGAGGCGGCGGCAGAAAGAGAACTCCGCGAGGAAACTGGCGCGTTGGACTTCTTTGTCGAACCGGTGTGCATATATTCCGTCACTGGAAAGAACCGGGTGAATTCCTCCGGTGAAGAAACTTTCGGAATGCTTTATACAGCCGAGATCACAAAATTTGGCGAACTCGACAGTGAAATTGAGCATATAGTTTTAACAGATGAGCTTCCGCAGAGATGGACTTATCCCGAGATACAGCCGGGACTTATTGCAGAAGCCCGGCGCAGAGGTGCGGTATGAAGATAATGTTGATAGCCACCGGAGGCACGATAGCAAGCGGCGACAGCGGCAGCGGACTTTCTCCGGAGATGACGGCGGAGCAGCTGCTCTCAGGGATACGGGCGGATTGCAGCATAGATACGGTGCAGCCCTTTTCCCTGGACAGCACGAATCTCATGCCGGAGCACTGGACGGAGCTTGCGGTAATTATCCGCGACAACTGGACGGACTACGACGGATTCGTGATCACCCACGGTACAGACACGATGGCATACGGAGCGGCGGCGCTGAGCTGCCTGATTCACGCTCCGGATAAGCCGGTGGTGTTCACCGGATCCCAGCTTCCGATGGATTCCCCGGACAGCGACGCTCCGCGGAATCTCACGGACGCGATACGCTGCGCGGGGCATGGCAGCGGAGGAGTCTGGGTGTGCTTCAACGGCAGGGTGATCTCCGGAAGGGCGGCGCGGAAAGTCCACACGACGGATTTCGACGCATTCCGCGGATTCCGGCAGGAGGACGAGCAGACGGTGGACGGATTCTGCGCCGGAAGCCGGGAATCCGAGGGCGGAACCGTATTCTACAACCGCCTGGACAGCAAGGCAGCGGTGCTGAAGCTGACTCCCGGGATATCTGCGGAGATGGTGCACGACATGGGAACGCATGTTAATGCGCTGATAATCGAGGGCTTCGGAATGGGAGGGATCCCGGAGAACAGCGGACTTCCGCAGGTCCTGGAAACGCTCATCGCCTGCGGAGTCCGGATTATAATGACCACGCAGGTGTTCCGTGGGGGCTGCGACCTCAGCGTGTACGAGGTCGGGCAGGCGGCACGGAATCTGGGAGCGATACCGGCGGAGGGAATGACGACGGAGTATGCAGTCATGCGCGCAATGTGGGCGCTGGCTTATTCATACACAGCAGAAGACTTCAGGAATCTGTTCCTTGACGAAAGGAACTGAACCGCGACCATAAGGAGGATTTTAATTGAAGAACGAACTGAAAAAGCTCAGCTACAAGAACTTTATAATGCTCACGATTGCAGGATTTATCAATGCATTCGGCATTACCGTGTTTCTTATGCCAGTGAATCTGTATGACAGCGGTATATCGGGTACTTCTATGCTTTTGGGATATATTACGCCTGAGTATCTCACGCTGTCAATATTTCTCCTGGTGCTTAATCTGCCGCTTTTTTTGTATGGATTGAAACGACAGGGACTTGCGTTCACAATCTATGCATGTTATGCGGTGGCGTGCTATTCGTTCTTTTCATGGCTGATAACCGATGTGCTCCCACTTGATGTGTCCCTTGCTTCTCCGTTGGCGGAGAACGACCTTGTGCTCTGCTCCCTGTTCGGAGGAGTTATCTCCGGCGTAGGCAGCGGACTTGCAGTACGCTTCGGCGGTGCGATGGACGGCATTGAGGTGCTGGCGGTAATATTCTCGAAGAAGCTCGGAATGACCGTCGGAACCTTCGTGATGATCTACAACGTGATACTCTACATAGCCTGCGGATTCATCTTCGAAAGCTGGGTGCTTCCGCTGTATTCCATCATCGCGTACTATGCGGCGCTGAAAACGCTGGACTTCATCGTCGAGGGTATCAGCCGAAGCAAGGCGGCGCTGATAGTCACCCAGAAAGCCGCGGACGTCAGCCGCGCGCTCAGCGACGGCTTCGGCTGCGGAGTCACGGAGATCCCTGCAAAGGGCGGATACTCCGGCACGGACAGAACTGTGCTGTATTTTGTGGTGAACCGCTTCCAGATCGGAAAAATGCGTACAATAGTGCATGACGTGGATCCGTCGGCGTACATAACGATCAACGACGTTGCCGACATATTCAGCGCAAATCACGACGCGAAGGAAACCGTGGCTGCGGATAACTGACCGGGAACGGGTGGGGAACAGATCTCCGCCCGTTTCTGTTGTAGGAACTCACAAAAATACCCGTGGAATATCCCACAGATTTTTTGTGTTGAAAGGTTGACAAAACCGCTTGAATGTGCTATCATAATAAAGTGATTGCACGCTGATGTGCAGAGAATACAGACAATTAAAGGAAGGAAACTTATTATGAAAATCAGAAAGATCGCTGCGCTGCTTCTGGCAGGCGTTATGACACTGGGAATCTGCTCCTGCAGCAAATCCGAAAAGACCGACTGGGACTACATAGCTGATAAGGGCACATTCGTTGCCGGAATCACCCTTTTTGAGCCGATGAACTACTACGATGAGAACGGCGAGCTGACCGGATTCGAAACCGAGTTCACCAAGGCTGTATGCGAGAAGCTGGGCGTTGAGGCCAAGTTCCAGGAGATCGAGTGGGAAAAGAAGGAGATCGAGCTGAACGCAAAGACAATCGACGCTATCTGGAACGGTCTGACCGTTACCGAGGAGCGCAAGGAGAACATGTCCTTCTCCAAGTCCTATGTAAGAAACAAGCAGGTCGTTATCATCAACACCAAGAACGCTGACAAGTACACCGACATCGCTTCCATGGCTGGCGCAAAGTGCGCTGCTGAGAGCGGCTCCGCTGGTCAGACCGCAATCGAAACCAACGACGTTCTCTCCCAGAACGAGTTCATCGGTGCTTCCGCTCAGAAGGACGTTCTTCTGGAGCTCAAGGCTGGCACTGTTGAGATCGGCGTTCTGGACTATGTAATGGCAAAGGCTTCCATCGGCGAGGGCACTGACTACTCTGATCTGATGATCGTTGACGGTATCGAGCTGACTCCTGAGGAGTACGCTATCGGCATGAGAAAGGACGACACCAAGACCGTTGAGAAGATCAACTCCGCTATCGACGAGCTGGTTGCTGACGGCACACTGAAGGCTCTTGCAGAGAAGTACGGTCTGGCTGACGTTTACGCATTCGATAACTGATCTGAAGCGCAATAAACAAGTGGGTGGGACGGATTCGCCCCACCTTGCTGTTATTTTATTCCATAGTTAATTTAGATTTGAGGTCTGAAAATGTCTTTTCTTGAAGTAACCGCACAGCTTGCGGACGGATTCCTGATGACGCTGCTTATTTTCGGCGTGACGCTTGTGGGAGCTATCCCCCTGGGACTGCTCATCATGTTTGGCTCCATGTCGAAATTCCAGCCGGTGAAATGGCTGTTCAAGATTTTCGTGTGGATAATCCGCGGAACTCCGCTCATGCTACAGATAATCCTGGTATTTTACGGTCCTGGTCTAATGGGACTGGGCGTGAAGTTTGACAGACTCATGGCTGTTATTCTCGCATTCATCATCAACTACGCCTGCTATTTCTCGGAGATTTACCGCGGTGGAATCGAGAGCATTCCGAAGGGGCAGTACGAGGCAGGGCAGGTTCTCGGAATGTCCAAGACGCAGATCTTTTTCAAGGTCGTGCTGTTCCAAGTCGTGAAGCGTATTGTGCCACCCATGGGCAACGAGATAATCACCCTGGTAAAGGACACGTCCCTGGCGCGCGTTATTGCTGTCGTGGAGCTTGTCAAGGCTGCGGAGACCATCGTTTCGCTGAAGTCGCTTATCTGGCCGCTTTTCTATGTTGGCGCATTCTATCTGCTGTTTACGGGAATAGTAACTATACTGCTGAACTTCATTGAGAAGAAGATGAACTACTACCAGGGCTGATGGAGGTGCGATCATGGCTTTATTAGAAGTAAACGGAATATTCAAGCGCTTCGGCAAGACCGAGGTGCTCAAGGGTATCGACTTCTCGATGGAAAAGGGCGAGGTGCTGGCGATAATCGGCTCCTCCGGCAGCGGAAAGACCACGCTGCTGCGCTGCATGAACTTCCTTGAAACCCCGGACGCCGGAAGTATGATACTTGACGGCAAAGAGCTGTACAATGCCAGCTGCAAGTACTCCGACCGGGATATCCGCGCAAAGCGGCTGCATTTCGGACTTGTGTTCCAGTCCTTCAACCTGTTTCCGCAGTACACCGTCCTGAAGAACGTGTGCCTTGCCCCGGAGCTTATGCAGATAGGGCAGAGCGACAGAATACTATCTCCGCAGGAAAAATCCCAGATAAAGAACCAGATAGATGAGAATGCGCGCTCGATACTGGCTTCCGTGGGACTTTCCGAGAAGCTGATGAACTACCCCTGCGAGCTTTCCGGCGGACAGCAGCAGCGAGTTGCGATCGCGAGGGCGCTGGCGATGAATCCGACGATACTGTGCTTTGACGAACCGACTTCCGCACTGGATCCGGAGCTTACCGGGGAAGTCCTCCGCGTAATAAAGGAGCTCAAGGACGCCGGGCGCACGATGATCCTCGTCACCCACGAGATGGGATTCGCGAGGAGCGCGGCGGATAAGGTGATCTTCATGGCGGACGGAGTTATCGAGGAGTACGGCACGCCTGAGCAGGTGTTCGGGAATCCTGTCAGCGACAAGACCAAGTCGTTCCTGGAAAAGTCCCTCGAAAACATAACATGATTTCTTGCAATACTCGATTTTGAATCTTGCAAAAATGCCACGCTGATCAATTGAAAATCGACAGCTATATACGATTTTTGAAACTGAATCTGCTTTACAATTCAGACAATCTTGCGTATTTTGTGCATTGTGCACTGAAATCTGCCGGATTTGTGCTGCAATTTGTTGAATAATGTGATTGACAAAATCCGCGTTTTCGGCTAAAATATAAGTGTAATCAAGAAACAAGGGCGTTTCAGAGTAAGGGGTAATTGCCCCCAGTCTGAAGCGCTATTTTTGTTTCGCAAAACCTAAACATAACTCTAAGGAGGAAAAGGGACATGGCAGAACATTTTAACGTAGTGGAGCAGTTCGGCATTGACGTTTTCAACGAGGAAACGATGAAGCAGCGCCTTCCGAAGAATGTATTCAAGGCTCTGAAGAAGACCATTGCCGAGGGCAAGGAGCTTGACAGCAGCATTGCAGACGTAGTCGCAAGCGCAATGAAGGACTGGGCGATCGAGAAGGGCGCAACACATTACACCCACTGGTTCCAGCCTATGACCGGTATCACCGCTGAGAAGCACGACAGCTTCATCTCTCCGATGGGCGACGGCACCGTTATCATGGAGTTCTCCGGCAAGGAGCTGATCAAGGGCGAGCCTGACGCTTCCAGCTTCCCGTCCGGCGGTATCCGCGCTACATTTGAGGCAAGAGGCTATACGGCATGGGATCCTACCTCCTACGCTTTCGTAAAGGGCGGCTCCCTCTATATTCCTACCGCATTCTATTCTTACTCCGGCGAGGCCCTGGACAAGAAGACTCCTCTGCTCCGCTCCATGGACGTGGTTTCTGACGCAGCGCTGAGGATCCTCAGACTGTTCGGCAACACCACCACAAAGAGAGTAGTTGCAACTGTAGGCGCTGAGCAGGAGTACTTCCTGGTAAACAAGGCTACCTACGATAAGAGAAAGGACCTGATTTTCACCGGCAGAACGCTGTTCGGCGCTCCGGCTCCCAAGGGTCAGGAACTTGACGACCACTATTTCGGTACTATCAAGGATCGTGTAGCGAACTACATGAAGGACCTGGACGAGCACATGTGGAAGCTCGGCATCACCTCCAAGACCAAGCACAACGAGGTTGCACCGGCACAGCACGAGAACGCTCCCATCTTCGCTCCGGCAAACCTGGCTACCGACCAGAACCAGCTGACAATGGAGCTGATGAAGAAGATCGCCCTGGAGCATGGTCTGGTATGCCTGCTGCATGAGAAGCCCTTCGCAGGGATCAACGGTTCCGGTAAGCATGACAACTGGTCGCTGTCCACCGACGACGGTCAGAACCTGCTGGATCCCGGTAAGTCTCCGATGGAGAATGCGCAGTTCCTGACATTTCTTGTTGCCATCATCAAGGCAGTTGACGAGTATTCCGACCTGCTCAGACTTTCCGTGGCTTCCGCTGGTAACGACCACAGACTGGGCGCTAACGAGGCACCTCCTGCGATCATCTCCATCTTCCTCGGCGAGGAGCTTGAGAATGTTATCGAGGCTCTTGAGGAGGGCAGGGAGTACACCTCCGGTCACTCCATGTTCAACGTCGGCGTATCCTCTCTCCCGAACTTCCCGAAGGATACCACTGATAGAAACAGAACATCTCCGTTCGCATTCACCGGCAATAAGTTCGAGTTCAGAAGCGCAGGCTCAAGTCTGAATATTGCAGGTCCGAACACAGTACTGAACACCATCGTCGCAAACTCCCTGACGGAATTCGCAGACGAGCTTGAGAAGGCTGACGACTTCAACGCAGCGCTCCACGATCTGCTCGTTAAGAACATCAAGGCTCACAAGAGAATCATCTTCAACGGCAACGGTTACGGCGCTGAGTGGTTGGTAGAGGCTGAGAAGCGCGGTCTGCCGAACCTCAAGACAACTGTAGACGCTATCCCGTCGCTTACTGCTGAGAAGAACGTAAAGGTATTCACCAAGTTCGGCGTATACAGCGAGGTAGAGCTGCATGCGCGCCAGGAGATCAACTACGAGAACTACTCCAAGATCATCAACATCGAGGCGCTGACCACCAGCGATATGGCTAAGACAGAGATCCTGCCGGCAGTCATGAAGTTCGCGAAGGACGTATGCGATATTGCCGCAAGCAAGAAGGCAGTTGGCGTAGAGCCGACAGTCGAGGTGGCTATGGCGAACAAGGTCAACACTCTGACTGTATCCCTGAACGAGAAGATCGACGCACTGAACGCCGCTATCGTAAAGGCACAGGGCGTATCCGACTATGCAGAGCAGGCTAAGGTATACTGCGACGAGGTATTCGTAGCAATGCAGAGCCTGAGAGCAGTTGCCGACGAGCTTGAAACCATCGTTGGTGAGGAATACTGGCCGTTCCCGACATACGACGAGCTCCTGTTCAACGTATGATCCGCAGAAAACATAGAGTATGCGGCACTGAATCATGACTTAAAGCGTAAATTCTCGCTTTAAGATATCCCGCTCCCTTTCCCTTTTTTGGGGCTGTCCCGTGACAGCCCCTTTTTTCTTTGTCTGAGTGACATGATTTTTTACAGACATAATCAAGCGCGGTGTATACTGAGTAAAAAAGGAGGTTGCCCATGAGAATCAGAAGAACATTATCGGGATTACTGTCGGCGGCAGTGCTGCTGAGTTCCGGCTGCATGCAGAAAAAAGAGATAAACCTGGAAGAGGAAAGCACCGCGGAGAGCAGCGCACCGTCCGTGAATCCCACCGTGGAGGAGAGCGCTGCGGCGGCTGACCCGGTGAGCGAACTGCTGTCGGCATTGAATCGCGACACGGAGTTCAGCCAGTTCCCCGAAACCCCGGCGTCGGATTTCGAATGGGAGGAGGACGAGCTGGCCGGAATCAAGATAACCGGCTACACCGGCTCTGATCCCACCGTCAGAATCCCGGAGAAGATCAACGGAGTTACCGTGAACATCGTGAATATCCAGAACGGCGGCGCCATGGAAACGCTGGCGATCCCGGCATGCGTGCTGAATATATGGAACGACTGCGATTCTGAGGACGGAAGCGGAAGTCCGCTGCTGAAAGAGGTGTATATCTCCCCGGACAGCCAGAGCTTCTGTAGTATTGACGGCGTGGTTTACAAGCTAAACGAGGACAGGATAGAGGACAACGGTTATGTTGACTATGTCTACAACGGAACGCTGTCTGTGACCCTCGTCCCGGAGGCGAGGGAAAAGGAGATCCCATTTCCGGACAACGTGACCTATGTCGAGGACTGCGCGTTCCGCAACAGCCATGTGGATTCCGTGGTGCTTCCGGATACGGTGACCGCGATAGAACGCGGTGCGTTCGTGTGTTCCCGGAACAGGAGCATTGAGTTCAGGGGAGATCTTGAGTCAGTTCCGATAGGCGCGTTCTATTCCTGCGCAGCCGAGCAGATAATCTTTGACGGCAGTATCGGAACCATCGAGGACAGCGCATTCAGCCAGGCTGCGAATCTTAAGTCCATGGTTATCCCGGAGGGCACCTCCGACATAGGCGCCCAGGCGTTCCTGGAGTGCCCCTCCCTTGAGAGCGTGGTTATTCCCGGGTCGGTTTCCTCCATCGGGCAATATGCGTTTGAGCATTGCACCGCCCTGACGGACATTACGTTCTCCGACGGACTGAAGAGCATAGGCGACTACGCGTTCCACAGGTGCAATTCCATCGCGCATGTTGACCTCCCGTCCACGCTGGAATCCATCGGTGAATGGGCGTTTTCTGAAACCAGGATCACCGAGCTTACACTCCCGGATAGCCTGACATTCCTTAACGAACGCTCGATTTCATACGATGAGCCGATGACGGTGTATTACCGCGGCGTTGCGTTCAGTCTTATTCCGGGCAAGAGGATACCCAACGACCTGCTTGACCGCATAAACAACCAGTCCTCCACCGGCAATGTGGATTGCCATATCCGCCGGGTAGGCGATGTGCTGGTGTGGGACGAATATCCCGGCGCCCAGGAGTATTACCTCCGCTGGGACAAGTTCGAGGAGGAGTGCTACTACAACAACTCCGTGAACATAATCTACCGGATACAGGATCACGGCAGGGTCGAGTGGGGCGACGACGTAAATCTCACGCTGTATGCGGTGAGAGCGGACGGCACGGAGGATTACGCCGGCGCGTTCACCTACCGCTACCAAAACAACCCGTATTCCTGGCAGGACGCGCAGGCGGCAGGGCTGACCACCCAGGGAAGCTACCACATCAGCAGGGTATACACTGAGCTCATGTGGGACGAGTACCCCGGGTCTGGCTTCTATTCTATACAGGGAAACGGACTCAATGTTGGCGTCATGGGGAATTCCACTACTGACCTTATTGAGGAGATGGGCAACAACGGCGCATTCCAGTACGGAAGCACTTACACCTTCGACCTGTACGCATACGACGAAAATTATGAGGAGGTGTACATGGACACCTTCAGTTTTGAGTACACCTATTAAGACAAACAGGCAGGTACAAACCTGCCTCAGACTGTCGATAAAGGCACATCTGCGTCGTCAACGCCAGTTTGGCAGGCACAAACACGATGTTTGTGCTGTTGCCCCCCAGCCCGACACGATGTCGGGCAACTAAGGGCAACATGCACAAAGCCTAGCCAAACTGGCGTTTCCTAGCATCTGCACCTTTCTCGGCAGTCTGGGAAGATACTTTTTCAACAAGCTGAGGCAGGTACAAACCTGCCTGTTCTTTTTATTCCGCCGCGGCGCGTAGTATCCGTTTTCCGCAAAGCACTGAAACTGTCCCGGAAATCGCCGCCAGCACCGGAGCGCCGGCATAGAACACTAACCTGAGCATACTCTCCGTGTTCTTACAGTCCAGGGCCGTCGTCAGAACCACGACCACTGCTATCATCATGATTATTTCCGCCGCGATGTAAAGTACGTTGGAAACTTTCGTGCCGAACTTCATTGCGAGAGGAAATACCGGGAACAGCAGACATGCCTGTAGTATCCCCATGCACAGGGGAATGGTGATCATAGGCTCCGCCGGGAGCGGCGTGAGGATCAGCCCGATAATGTTGAACGTCAGCGAGTACGCCGTCAGTATCCCGATGATAATGCATGTTGCCGTGAATTTCGCCATGATTATCGCGCTGCGGGAAACCGGGAAAGTCTGCACGATACGGCTCCAGCCGGATTTCAGATCGGCGTCCATCGTGTTGAGGACGAAGGACGAGAACAGGCTGATACAGAGGTAATTCGCGATACAGAACAGCCCCATTATCAGGAACTGCGGCTGGATGCCCGTGAATTCAGAATCGTACAGCGCAAAGCAGGACAGAGTATAGGGCACCAGCATTATCAGCATTGCCAGCGTGATCTGGAATTTCACGCAGTAGATATCTTTCAGGATAAGCCCCTTCAACAGATGTTCCCCCTTTCAACTCTTCTTACAAGCAGCGCATAGAACAGTGCGTAAATCAGCACAACCGTCAGGAGAAATACCGCAGTTGGAACGGGAGTTATAAGCGATTTGATGTCTATTCGGAAGCCGCCGTCCGTTTTTGCCTGGATAAGATTTATCGGCAGCACCGTTCCGAATCCTATTATCAGTCCGACCACCATGCCAGCCTTTTCGGCATTCTTGAACTTTATGACGAGCGGCAGCATGACCCACTGAACCAGTCCGATGAGTATCCCCACCATGGGATAGAGCCTGAATAGTAACCCGGTATCGGGGAGAACGTCCGCGTCTATTAATGCGTAAAACGCAAGCATGAGCATTCCCATGACGATGCCGTAGGCGCTGAAGCAGAAGTTCTTCAGCAGCTCCGTCATGATGAACTGCCTGGGAGTCACCGCGCTCAGGGCGTAGTTCGCAAAACGTGTTTTCAGCGAGTTTTCCAGCTCCCGGTCCACTCCCTCCAGCGCGAGGACTACGGAAATCAGCGGAAACACAGGCAGCAGGAACATCAACACCGAAGCGATGTCGCTGTAGCTTCGGGACAGATATATCAGAACAACTCCCACGACAGCCGCAATCACGGAATACACCGCCGTCCCGATGATGAATCCGCGGTTGCGCAGCAGGGAGGAATACAGCAGCCCCCTCATGACCTCGCCTCCTCGTCCCGGACGTAATACACCATCAGCTCGTCGATGGACGGGATATCCTGGGCGATGTCCGGGTATTTCCCGAAGGCGGTCGTAAGCACCTCATGGGAGAATCTGCCACTGCGCTGCCCGATGATATCCGCCGGGTCGATACGGGAAAGCTGCTCGTCGGTGCATTTCAGTATCCGGTGCTTTTCCTTCAGCTCGTTGCGCTCCTCGCAGAATTTCAGCCTGCCCTGGTGGATAAAGCCTATGTAGTCCGCGATGTGCTCCAGGTCGCTGGTGATGTGGGTGGAGATCAGGATAGAGTGGGATTCGTCCTGAATGAATTCAAGCAGCATGTCGAGAATTTCGCTGCGTATCACGGGATCAAGTCCGCCGGTGGGCTCGTCCAGGACCAGCAGCCGTGGGGAATGGGACATCGCCGCGGCAAGACTGAGCCTCATCTGCATACCCCGGGAGAAGCTGCTGAATTTCTTCCCGTCCGGGAGTCCGAACCGATCGAGATATCCGCGGAACACCTTGCTGTCCCAGCTCGTGAATATTCCGCCGAGCACCCTGTCAAGCTGCTTCGCGGTCATTTCCCGGGGGAAAGGGAGCTCGTCGAATACCACGCCGATATCCTCCTTCAACGCCGGGGTCAGCTTCGTGGAATCCTCGCCGAGTACGGCGATGCTGCCGTTTTCCGGGCGGATAAGCCCGAGTACTGCCTTTATGAGGGTGGATTTACCGGCTCCGTTCTCGCCGATAAGTCCCAGTACCGTGCCGCAGGGGACTTCAAGGTTTATCCCCTCGAGCGCGAACGAAGGGTACCTGCATGTGAGATCGCGTATTTCAATGCTGTTTTCCATTCCAGAACCTCCATATTATATAATAAAACTGCCAGCCGAAAGGTGCGGCAGCCTGCCGGGTCATTTGGTCATTCCATGAACATTTTCAGGATTTCAGCCAGTTCATCGTAGCTCACTCCGCAGCGCTTCGCGGTATCCGCCGCCTTGGACAGGTACTGCTCCGCCTCGCGCAGGGACTGCTCCCTTAGCAGCGCGGGGTCCTGCGCGGAAACAAAACTGCCGCGCCCGGTGTAGCTTTCGATGAGCTTTTCCTGCTCGAGTATCTCGTAGGCGCGCTTGGTGGTGATAACGCTGACCCGTAGGTCCTGCGCCAGAGCGCGCATTGAGGGCAGCGGGTCGCCCTCCTTCAGTTCCCCGGAAAGTATCATCGCCTTTATCTGCGACGCTATCTGGTCGTAGATGGGCATTCCGGCGGAGTTGGTTATTATGATATTCATTCTTGCTCCTTGTGAATATTGTGTATATCCGATATATACAATATATCACATTGAATTACAATTGTCAATAGCTTTTTGGAAATTCACAGAAAAATTTTTTCCGCATACAATAAACAAGAGTTCACTGAAAGGGGAAATAACCATGTGCGGAATTGCAGGTCAGATAGGATATGAGGAGAACATGCGCCGAATGAGCGTGGTGATGTCGCAGATGAGCGCCGCCATAGCGCCGCGCGGACCGGACGCGTCGGGACTTTACGTTGACGACGACGCGTATCTTGTCCACCGTCGCCTGGCGGTAATCGACCCGGACAACGGGGCGCAGCCGATGAGCTTCGGAGGATACACGCTGGTCTACAACGGGGAGCTGTACAATACCGCGGAGCTCCGCCGGGAGCTTGAGCGGCGCGGAGTGGAGTTCTCCGGGCACTCGGACACGGAGGTAGTCCTGCGCAGCTATGTGGAGTTCGGCGGCAGCTGCGTGGAGATGTTCAACGGAATTTTCGCATTTGCGGTATGGGACAGCCGCCGCCGCACCCTGTTCCTCGCCCGGGACAGGATAGGCGTGAAGCCGCTTTTCTACAGCCTTACCTCCGATGGTATCGTGTTTGCCAGCGAGATAAAGGCGCTGCTGAAGAACCCGAAGGTTCGCCCGGTGATCGACAGGAACGGCGTTGCGGACATAATGCTGATCGGACCTGCGAAGCGCGTGGGCAGCGGCGTATTCCGGGACATCAGCGAGATACCCCCGGCGTGCTGCGCGGAGCTGACCCCCGAGGGCTTCTCAGTCCGGGAGTACTGGAAGGTCCACGCCGCTGCGCACACGGAATCCTTCGAGGAAACCTCCGCGCATGTCCGGGAGCTGCTTACTGACGCAATAAAGCGGCAGCTGGTGAGCGATGTTCCGCTGTGCTGCTTCCTGTCCGGAGGGCTGGACAGCAGCGTGATATCCGCGGTCGCGGCGGAGGAATTCCGCCGTCAGGGGAAGCGGCTTTCCACCTGGTCGATAGACTACAAGGACAATCACAGGAACTTCCATGCGAGCAGCTTCCAGCCGGACGAGGACGCTCCCTGGATAGTCCGCATGGCGGATTTCATAGGCTCCGACCACACGAATGTGGTGCTGGATACCCCGGCGCTGGCGGAGGCGCTGGAGGATTCCACCCGCGCCCGGGACCTTCCCGGAATGGCGGACGTGGACAGTTCGCTGTACCTGTTCTGCAGGGAGATACGCAAAAAGTTCCCGGTAGCCCTCAGCGGCGAATGCGCGGATGAAATCTTCGGCGGCTATCCGTGGTATCACCGCCGGGAGGTGCTTTACTATGACGGATTCCCCTGGTCAACGGCAGTCCCGGAAAGGGCGGCACTGATGAAGCACCCGATGTCCGCCGCCGACGCGGAAGCCTACGTCCGGCAGAGCTATGACAAGTGTATTTCCCGGACGGAGTACCTTGACAGCGACAGCGCGGACGACCGCCGCATGAGGGAGATGTTCATGCTGAACATGGATTACTTCATGGCAACCCTGCTTGAGCGCCGTGTAAAAAGGAAAAACGCATAATAGAAGGCGCCGCCGGTATTTCCCGGCGGCGCCTGTTGAATTGTTGAATTATCGTGAGATAACGGCTTCTCCGCCGCCCCATTCAACGACCGTGAATCCGTCCCGGCGGAATCCGTCGAAGTGCTGCGGCTGCCCCTCGAAGTATTCCGGCACGCTGGCGTATACCATGAACACGCGCAGCACGCTGTCCGGCTGCGGAGTTACCTCCAGCGGAACCTCCGCCGCGTAGTCCTCCGTGTGGAAGGTGATGTAGTTGAACTCGTTCTGCTGCATTCTGGGGAGCCAGTAAATGATGAACTCGTTGCGCTCCCGGGGGCTTAATCCTATCTCGGTCAGCTTTTCCTCCAGGAACTTCGCGGTGTCCTCTCCACGCACGACCTCGCCGCGGCTCATGTCCCATTCAGCGGAGCCTTCGCCCTCCCAGTACAGGCAGTAGTATTCCTTTCCGTCCGCCTTGTCGATGAGCGTGCCGTCCGGGTAAGCCGTGACGTTCCAGCCGTCGCGGTAATCCGGGTAGGTGCAGGTGAGTTCGCCGTCAATATCCACCTTTACGTTGACGTCCGTGGTTTCGGTGGGGTAGAGGTAGATCACGGGCTTCGCATATCCGCCCAGGAACTCATAGTAGTAGTCCATTATCGTCGGATCGTAGCTTCCGAAATAGTACGCGTCCGTGAGGTTCGCCAGCTTGTAGTCCAGCATTCTCTCGGTTATCGGGAGCTTCTCGTAGCCGGTCCAGTCCCTCATATAGCTGAATTCGCTGGAGTACAGCAGGAAGGTCTGCGTGATGTCCTTGCAGTAGTCCTGCCGCAGCCAGCCGTAGATCTCCCATTTGCCGAACGGAGCCGTGTAATCCCCATAGTGGTAGTACGGCCAGTCGGGCTTTGCGTCGGCAAAGAGTTCGTCGTCGGGGTCGTAGTAAGGTTCATAGTCGTAGGTCATACTGAATTCCAGTTCCTTGCCGTTCATGTAATAATGAGCGTCCTCACTGTCGCCCTCGGAAACATTGAAACTACCAGTGGAACTAAATATTTCAGTGAATTCCAGCCTGCCGTCTTTCAGTGTAAACAGGTAGTCGGCAGGATTCGGGTTGTTCTCATCCGTGCGGTTGATTCGCGACATGGTGAACCATGCTTTCTCGCCGTTTTCAAGCGGCTTCAGACCGATGACGTTTCCGTGCTCGTTTAATAGACCGGTGTCGTTGTTGTACAGCGTGTCGAGGAACACAAGCCCGGATTCCCCGATGGAGTAGATATCCACGTCCGTGTACTGCTTCCAGTCGTAGTCGGATTCGATTTTTACTTCCCGGGTCACCAGCACCTCCGGCTTCCCGTCGAAATCAAGGTCGATGAGATTCACGCCCAGGATATCCCCGGCGGTCAGTTTGTCCCGGATCGAGAGCAGCGCCCGGTAGGTTTCGGCAGCGGATTCGCTCTTTTCGTCAAAGGCATTGTCGCCAAGCAGGCAGACCTCCATGGCGGTTTCCGCGTCCGCCAGCTTTTCCATTGCCGTTATGCTGCCGGTGGCTTCGGTGCCGTCCGGGGTAACGGTTATGGTGAGGTCCATCGTAATGGTTTCGTAGTAGTAGCCGCTGGTGGAGTAGTCCGGCGTCATCTCGTCGTATTCCGCCTTCACAGCGGATTTCGCCCGGACGAACAGGGAATCGCACACGACCTTTGTCCCGTTTATGTCGAACACATAATTCTCTGCCGGGACGGAATCCAGGGTCGGCAGCGGAATATTGTACATGTACGCCGGGTCAACGATGACGGAGATATCCTCCTCGGAGCGGTAGTCCACGAAAGCGTTCACCTGGACGTTGTCCAGTTTGTATTCATACCTGCCGCTCTCCTCGTCGGCAGAAACCAGGGTGAGTCCTAGCTCCTCGGCGGAGCGCGGCGTCTTTGAGGAAGCCGCAGCCAGGTAGTTGCTTTCGGCGTCCTCGCCGGTCACGCGCTCAAAATACAGGGAGCTTTCGCGGAAGAGCGGTCCGGAGGATACGGCAGGCTCAGTGGATTCCACCGCGGAGCTGGTGCTGACGCTTTCAGACGTTGCCTCCTGGGTGCCTGCGGACGTGGCGGGCGTTTCCTTTCTCGAGCAGCCGGAAGTAAGAAGAACAGCTGCGACAGAAAGTAGTGCAAGTTGTTTTTTCATAAAAATTACCTCCTTTTTCTTTATTGTATCACAAGATTTAAAAAAAAGCAATAACACAGCGATTACAATGTGGTTACAAAAAGTTACAAATTATTGTTGGATTTGCCTGCGCTGGAACCGGATTCATCTTTCGTGGGAATAGCCCTGGGCGCGGACGTGATCATCGCAAACGGCTGATGTGCTACCGCCCGGCGAAGCGATTTGCGGCACTGGAAAAGGAGCCTGCCGGAGAGAAGAAATTCTCCGGGTGAATATTCCCGGAATGCGGCGATATCGTGCACTGATGTCGCCGCATTCCTTTTGGAATAACGGACGAACCCTGCTGCATTACTTGCATTGAGGTGAGCTACATGCAGGTAAAGGAAATACACCCACGGCTGAGCGCTGAGGAGCGTGACAGGGAGATAAGCCACATCACGGACGAGTTGCTGCGTATTGCCGCCGCAGTCCGGGGAAAGATGGGGAAGCCATGACGGCGATATATTGCAGGCAGTCTGTGGACAAGAAGGACAGTATCAGCATTGAAACGCAGGAGCAGGAGTGCCGCGCCAGGCTGCGGAGCGGCGAAACCGACGTACAGGTGTACTGCGACCGGGGCTACAGCGGAAAGAACACCAACCGCCCGGATTTCCAGCGGCTGATGGCGGACGTGGAATCCGGCAGGGTAAGCAAGATCATCGTCTACAAGCTGGACAGAATGAGCCGCTCGGTGCTGGATTTCGAGCTGACCTACCGGGAGCTGAAGCGCCATCATGTGGATTTTGTTTCCGCTACCGAGGATTTCGACACCACGAGCATAACCGGCGAAGCGGTGCTCCGGGTGATACTCATATTCGCGCAGCTGGAGCGTGAAACCATACAGAAGCGTGTGACGGACAACTTCTACAGCCGGGCGGAAAGGGGATTCTTCATGGCAGGAGTGGCTCCGCTGGGCTACAGTAAAGTCGCGGACCACATCGACGGGAGGAAAACAAGCCGCCTGGAGGAGGATTCCGCCACCAGCCACATAATAAGGTACATCTACCGCCGGTATCTTTCCGGGAGGACCATCGGCGAGATAGTTGCCGAGCTGAACTCCCCGGAATGTGGGATAAATCCCGGGATACAGTTCCACAATGTACGCGTCAGCAGAATACTGGCGAATCCGGTGTACGTCAGGGCGGACGCGGCCGTGTATTCTTATTTCAGGAGCCGTGGCGCGGTGCTCCACAACGACGTCAGCGAATTCACCGGGGTGTGCGGCTGCACCGTTTACGGCAGGCGCCAGGGAAAGACCAGGAGCAAGTTCCGGGATCTGTCCGGGGAAAATATACAGCTCAACCGCCACGAGGGGCTTATCTCTGCTGAGGACTGGCTACAGGTGCAGTCCCGGCTGAGCGAGAATCACGCGCTGAAAAACGGCGGAGGAGGTACTCACAGCTGGCTTTCCGGAATGATACGGTGCGGTTACTGTGGATACGCGCTGAGCGTGGTGACGGGGCAGCGCAACGGGAAGCGCTATGTCAGCTGCGGCGGCAGGAAGCGCCACGTCTGCCGGGAAAACAAGCGCGGAGTCACCTTCGAGATGATAGAGGATTCCGTGGCGGAGTCCATGCTCGCCTATGCCCGGAAGCTGCACTACCATTCCGCGGAAAGGGGAGCGGCGGAAATATCCCGGGTCAATACGCTGAAAGCGCGCAGGATACGGCTGGAGGACGAGATAAACGGTATTGTGGAGCGTTTTGCCCAGGCGGAAAATCCGCTCCTGCGTGCGAAGCTGAACGAGCGAATGGGGCTGCTCGAGCGGCAGACCGCGGAGGTGGATTCCGCGCTGGTGGAGTGCTCCGGGAACAGCCGGCAGCCGGCGGATACCGGCAGCATAATCCGCCTGCTGGACAGCTGGGACGTCCTTGATATGGATGACAGGAAAGCCATCGCGCGGCTGATGATATCCCAGGTCACGGTCCGGGACAGCATGACCCCGATAGAGGTTCGCTTCAGAATTTGACGACCGCACGGATATGTGATATAATATAGCTGAAACAACATTAAGTGGGCAGGGGAGAACTATTTCGGAGGTGCGTACCGCAATATTTCCGTCGGGAACACTGAAAAGGCGGCAAAGATGATATCAGAGATCACCAGAGGAAAGCTGTTCATGATCGAGCAGAAAATTCCGTATTCCGACGCATACCAGACATGTATTGCTGAAACCGGCGAAGGAAAATTAACAGTTGCGCCCGGCAAGTGATTTTACCTTTTGACGCGACGTGACCGCAAGGACCGAATGAGCATGGCTCACGGGCTTGAAGTCCGGGTGCCGTTCTGCGATTACAGGGTGGTGGAGTACGCCTATAATATCCCCTGGGCGATGAAGTCGTTCAACGGCCGCGAAAAGGGACTTGTCCGTCATGCGATGACAGGAATACTCCCCGACGATGTGCTCTGGCGCAAGAAGAGCCCCTATCCAAAGACGCACAACCCGGACTACCTGGAGCTGCTCAGCCGCCGCCTGCGCAGCGTACTTGACCGGGACGACTGCCGCCTGGTCGAGGTGGTCAGCGCGGATAAACTCCGGGAAATGCTGGATTCTGGCGGCGCAAGCTTCACCAAGAACTGGTACGGTCAGCTGATGACCCTGCCGCAGATTTACGCGTATATGCTCCAGATAGAGTACTGGCTGAGGGAATACGACGCAGAGATAGTGTAAGTGTTGACAAACTCCGGAGATGGTGGTATAATCGGAATACAGGATAATTCTGAAAGGAGAATCACCACCGTGACGGAATCAATAAAGAACATGATAACACGCACCAGCGTAAAGGCATACAAGCCTGAAATGCCGCCGCAGGAAGTAATCGACAGTATCATTGAAGCAGGAACATACGCTCCTACCGGAATGAACCGTCAGTCCCCGATCATCATTGAGGTGACGGATAAGGCGACACGCGACATGCTTTCCGAGCTGAATGCCGGAGTTATGGGCGGAAAGGGTGACCCGTTCTATGGCGCGCCCGTGGTACTTGTGGTGCTCGCTGACAAGAGCGTGGGGACATACGTGTACGACGGAAGCCTTGTGATGGGGAATCTGCTTAACGCCGCGCACTCCGAGGGACTCGGCGCATGCTGGATACACCGTGCGAAGGAGGTATTCCAGACTCCGCAGGGAAAGGCGCTGCTTGAGAAGCTGGGCATAACCGGGGATTACGAGGGCATAGGCAACTGCGTGATCGGATATCCTGCCGGGGAAGCTCCTGCACCCAAGCCCAGAAAAGAGAACTGGGTATATAAGATATAATAAGCCTGATCCCCGGCAGTGCCGGGGATTTTTTTATAGGATATTTGTCGAAAGCACTTGAAAAAAGCTGCGCGATAGGATATAATAGAAGTATCATGTAAAATGCTGATGAAATTCATCGCAGGAGGAAGAATCGTGGATAAGGAAATGGAAAAGCACATAAAGCGCGTGATATTTACGGAAGAAGAGATCCGTGAGCGCATAGCGCAGGTCGGCAGGGAAGTCAGCGAGAAATACGCCGGGAAGCCGCTCCTTCTTGTGAGCATACTCAACGGAGCCTTCGTGTTCATGGCGGATTTCTGCCGCGCAGTGACGATCCCGTGCGAGATCGGATTTATGTGTGCGCGCAGCTATTACGACGGCACTGTATCCAGCGGCGAAGTAACTATCACGAAGGATATCAGCCAGGATATCAGCGGCTATCATGTGATAATCATTGAGGACATAATCGACACTGGCAGGACGCTGGCAGCGGTCGTTGAGAAGCTCCGTCAGCGCAATCCGCTTTCGCTGGAGGTCATCACGCTGCTGGACAAGCCTTCAAGGCGCGTGGTGGATTTCAAGGCGGATCAGTCGCTGTTCACGATCCCGGATTACTTCGTGATAGGGTACGGTCTGGACTGCGGCGAGAAATTCAGAAACCTCCCGTACATTGCGGAATATTCCGCGGATTAACAGAAGCCCGGCGCAATATTACGCCGGGCTTCTTAAATTTTTCCGGGAAATTTTGATTTTTTTCAAAAAAGCTATTGACAAATCGGGAATAAGATGATATAATATATAAGTGCTCAAGAGAGCGTAAGCGCCAGTAGCTCAGCTGGATAGAGTATCTGGCTACGAACCAGAGGGTCGGGGGTTCGAATCCCTCCTGGCGTGCCAACAGAAAACCGCTTAACCGTAAGGGTTGAGCGGTTTTTCTTATGCCCGGACTTCTTTGGTCACAGTTGAAATGGTCACACTTTTGGTCACACTGGTGGTGAGAGCTGCTTGAACTTGTATGGTACGGCGGTGATCTCCCTAAAAAATAAAAATTCCGGAGAGGCTGCGTACCTCTCCGGTTATCTTATTTATCCTCCTTTTTGAGCTGTGAGCTTGGTGACAGCATAGCCTCCAGCTTATCCGCAGCAATATCCTCAACTGAGCGCAGAGAATGTCCATAGATGTCGCTTGTGGTTGAGGCAAGCGTATGACCGAGACGTTTGGACACTGCCTTGAGAGGAACTCCCTGCATAAGCAGGTGGGACTGTTCGTAGTCCTGCCGCCATTGCTCAATAAAGCTGTTCAGTGTCATTGAATCATCTATGTAGCTCTCTCGGCGGCACTTCTCCTCAAAGAGGACTTTCTGGCGGTTTATCTCCTCCTGCCGCTGCCGTTCTGTCAAATCAGGGTCAAGATGTATCGTAAGCGTTTTGTAGCGGCGTGTATTGGTCTTGTGGTCAAAACCGTCCGACACCCTTATGCGAACGCTGTTACCGCGTATTTGTACATTCCCCATAGTAGTCATCGGTTTCGATCGTTGCTCCGCAGCAGCTGCAAACGGGGCGTGTGGTTTCGTTGTTGTCCATGGTGT
>OOCI01000069.1_pt1 | contig 92672 bp, 89 predicted proteins | sample 1671761 | NCBI WGS metagenome assembly OOCI01 (sample SAMN06348190, study PRJEB24527) | human gut metagenome | biome: human gut; feature: ankylosing spondylitis patient; material: feces | host: Homo sapiens | place: China | collected 2015-10
TAAGCACACACCATACCATGAAAACGGCGGGAAGTCCAGCGAAAGCGAGAGAGTTATCAATTAAGTTTCAATCGTATTGCAGACTATATCAATATGCCGTTACAATGATCCACCTCGTGCTGAATGATCTGCGCCGTACAGCCGGTATAGGTTTTCACCCTTGTCTGCATCTCCACGGTCTGATACTGCACCTTGATAGTTTTATATCACGACCGTCTGAAGGACATAATCCGCCATCCCGATGAGGCAAATAAGTCACAAATCCATGGTTTTGCAGCAAATCATCAGTTTTTTCCAAAAACCACCTATCCCCTTGAGTGAATAATGGACCTGCAATGTATACTTTATCATTCATATTAATTCTCCTTTTTTATTCTTTACATACTTTACTGCTGAGTGCATAAGCATACGTATTTATTGTTTATTATTAAATGATTTAAACGGCAATAAATGCATATTGGGTTCGTGCGTCCTAATGATTCAATATATTATTCAACCCTAAATTATCAAGATATTTCATAATATATGCAATATCCCCATCGCCGGCAAAGCAGTTTAAATCACTAAAATCCTTCGAAAGTTCTACCCAAAATAAGGGATTTTCTTCCTCTATCAGCTTTACTTGCCTATTTAACTTACCGACATATAGTTCAACACTACAATTGGTTATATGAAAGACAAAATCCATCACATAAATTAATTTAATATCATCACTCGTAATAGATGTTTCCTCATATAATTCGCGATAAGCCGCTTGTAAATGAATCTCACCATTTTCAATTTTCCCGCCAATGAAATTGAATTTACCCTTATAAGGTTCTTTGCTACGCATACACATAAGTACGTGACGGGCTTCGTGGTCAAAAACGACAATAACATTATATTGCTTCAAGTGCATTTCCTCCATTTTCCTCTGTTTTTATTTGTAAATTTTATCCGTTTCTTAATTAGCAGTATGTTACCGTTTGCGCTTGCGGGGACCTCCGAGAAGCGACAGACAGCCTTCCTCGGTGTCATACGCATCATCCTTTTTGATGATTTCGGGATTGAGCATCACGGTGTATACCGGAGTTCGTCCGCTCTCATCAAGAAACGCGATGATTCGTTTTTTCACACCAATCATATTCGCCGCCATACCGACACAGGTTTCTTTGTGTGCCATCAATGTGTCGAGCAGGTCCTGTGCGATGGGTAAATCTTCTTTCGTCGCAATCTCCGACTTCCCGGCGAGGAAAATCGGATCGTGCATCAGTTCTTTAATCATTTGCAGACCTCAATGATTTTCTTCAATATTTCCTCATCCGCAGGGCAGAAGGTATAGTTCGGAATTTCGCTCGGCGTGATCCACCGGATATCGTTATGCTCCAGCTTCTGCGGAACGCCATCGGCAATGGCGGCGTTGAACAGCGTCAGATGCACGGTAATGTCGGAATATTCGTGGATAACATCCATAAATACATTGCCGACGGACAACGTGACGGCAAGTTCTTCACGGCATTCCCGAATGAGTGCCTGTTCTTTGGTTTCGCCGGGTTCTACTTTACCGCCGACGAACTCCCAAAGAAGTCCTCTTGCCTTGTGCGCCGGGCGCTGACAGATCATAAACTTTTCGCCCTCCCAGATGAGAGCCGCTACTACTTCGATCACAAAAATCGCCTCATTTCATTGCTTGTCATGTTTCAGAATGGCATCAAGAAGTGCTGTGCAGCCCTCATAAATATCCAGATACGCCACATCGAAGCGCTCGGAATACCACGGATCTGCCACATCACCGCCGCGGGCGGTGTATTTCACCAGCTTACGGTTGCGCCGTCTTTTTTCATTTTTGCGAGTGTTGCCGGGCTGATTCCCGCCTTTGCCCAGCCCCTTGCTCTGCCAGTAGGCTTGCGGGACAAGCACTTTTTCATTCTGCAACTGTCTTGCAATCGTTTCATTGCCTTTTCCCTCCATACAGAGACGGAACACCTTATATTCACATCTGGTGCAGTGCAATCCGCATCTTGAATCTACCATATGTATTACCTCCGTTTCTTGTAAACGATGATTTCGGCATCGGAACCGTTATCTCCATACTCGCAGACCAAAAGATAGTTCTCATCAGCTGTGAGGCCATAACATCTGTTGCTGTTTTTCTTACAAATCTGATTACCAAGATAAATTCTGTCATCATCCCAGAATTTAATTTTCTGTCCACTGGGAAGTGAATATTGCAAGTTTATATAAGCACCGTGCAGCGCATTGAGACCTGTAACTTCCTCCATATCCTCGATTCCGAGCGCATTGAACTCTGCTATCAGCTGTTTTTTCAATTTGCAAGGAGCCTCAAAAGATCTGCCGCAATTTTCACATCCCTTATCTTCACAACATACGGCAATCATGCAAGAACCACCAAACGGATGTCCATTTGTTTCTGTACATCCTCCGCATTCATTTCTCAATCCGCATTCGCTGCAGTCTAATCCGCATAACGTTTTCATTATACTACCTCCATTTTTATAAAAACAGCAACTCGTTGCCTTCAGGATCGTGCAGTATAAACTGCGTAATCATTATACTATGGGGAGCGGATTTTGTCAATCGCTCCCCGGCGCTCCCGCGCTGTGATTCACTGTGCAAAAATATGCACTATCTTTTATGTAATCATTTTACACCTTCTACTGGCGAATGTAAATGTACCGGCAGTTCATTTTTGATGCTGCATCATTTGCTCATGCAAAGTAATTTCCCATAACGATTTCCTCCGCATCATGCCTGGCAACATTCATCTCCTGCACCCAGCGGAGGAGATCAGCGTTTTTTAGGTGCTCATCAATCCCGTGCGAAACGGCGATCTTCTCTGTGATCTTCAAAACCATCTCCATTGCCTCAATATCGGCTTGATGCAACTGCTAATTCAGTCGATTTTCTGTCAGGAGCGTTGTATATGTTCCCCGTCGATGTTTCTTTAGATAGTCAAGATACACCCGACCATATTTTTCGATGGAATAGGTTGTGCCTGTCGGCAAACTCAAATTCGGATAATAGATGCCGTTTTTGTTTTCTTTGTAAGTAATTTTCATAATCCGTTTCCTTTCAAATTTCGTTTTTCGCTTGTATCACAGGAAAAACAGTCACAAAAGGAATATGTCCGACCGCCTTTTTGCAAGTCTGTTATGAACACTCAGACCAAAAAAAGTCCGACAGGCACTTGCTTATCGGATTTTTTTGTTGCTCTGCAGCACCCTAAACTCTATGAAGTGATATGCAAAAGCCGCACCCGAATCGGGTGCGGCTTTTATCAGACTTATATTAAAAGGATTATTTACCGAAGTATCTGTTAAGAAGTCCTTCGAATGCTTTGCCGTGACGGGCTTCGTCCTTTGCCATTTCGTGAACCGTGTCATGAATGGCGTCAAGATTAGCGGCTTTAGCTCTTTTTGCAAGGTCATATTTGCCTGCTGTCGCGCCGTTTTCGGCAGCAACTCTCATTTCAAGGTTTTTCTTTGTGGAGGGCGTTACGACTTCACCGAGAATTTCCGCAAATTTAGCTGCGTGTTCAGCTTCTTCATACGCGGCTTTTTCCCAATAAAGACCGATTTCCGGGTAACCTTCTCTGAACGCAACCCTTGCCATAGCGAGATACATACCCACTTCGGAACATTCGCCGCTGAAATTAGCGCGGAGATCGTTTATGATATCTTCGGAAACACCTTCCGTAATACCTACAACATGTTCCGTAGCCCATGAATTTTTGTTTTCTTCAACCTTTTCGAATCTGCTTGCCGGTGCGCCGCACTGAGGGCATTTTTCGGGGGGAGTATCTCCCTCGTGAACGTAACCGCATACTTTGCATACCCATTTTGCCATGATATATTCCTCCTGAAATTATTATTTTTTAATTTTATCAAGACATTTTCCGCATATTCCGCGAAAAACTATACTTGCTGATGTAATTTTTCCGTCGATTTCGTCCTCGACCTGATCAAGTCCCGTAATTTCAACATGGGACATAATATCTTCAACCGCTCCGCATTGGGTGCAGAAAAAGTGGTTGTGATAATTTACATTGCCGTCATAACGTTCTTTTCCCTTAGCTCCGAGCGCAATTATATCTCCGCTGTCGCAAAGTGCGGCAAGATTACGGTAGACCGTCGCAAGGCTTATTTCGGGATATTCTTCTCTTATGCTTGCATAAACCATGTCCGCCGTAGGATGGTCCTTTCGAGAGCGCATATTCTGAAGAATCGCGTCCCGCTTGTCGGAGTGCTTTTGAACTGTCTGTCTCTTTTCCGTCAGCATATTACCTCCTTGCTTTTCAAAAATGATAATCATTACTGTTATTAGTATACACGATTTTTTCAAAATGTCAATACTTTTTTCAAAAAAATTTATATTTTTTCTCAGCGTCGCTTACCTATTGATTTTTTCCCGAAAATCGTATATTATAATTAGGTAATATTTTTTCAAAAGGCAGAAGATATGATCGTAATTGATTTGAAAACAGGACTCCGAACCGAACTTAATAATGATATGTCTTTATCCTGCGCAGTCGGAAATTTTGACGGCGTTCATAAAGGTCATTTGGCGCTTCTGCAAAAAGCGGCTGAAAAAAACGGCTGTACGCACAGTGCAGTATGGACGTTTGCCACACATCCGCGCGTCTGCATGGGAGACAGGAATTTTTCCGCGCTGACGACAACCGAGCAAAAGCTGGGTCTGTTCGCCGAAGCCGGAATCGAACTTGCCATACTCGAAGACTTCCCCGCCGTAAAAGATATGTCGCCGGAAGATTTCGCAGCCGATCTGCTTTACGGCAAGTGCAGAGTCCGCACCGCCGTGTGCGGATACAATTTCAGATTCGGCAAAAATGCCGCCGGAACGCCCGCATTGCTTTCAAAAGAATTTTCAAAGCGCGGGGCAAACGTTATAACGGTCGACGCTGTAAAAACAGCCGAAGGAGAAATTATCAGCTCGTCCGCGATCCGCACTCTTATCGAGGACGGAGACATTGAAAAGGCAAATGAAATGCTCGGCAGAAAGTTTACCGTTTCTCTCCCCATAAGCGAAGGTCATAAGCTCGGAAGAACACTCGGACTTCCCACAATAAACCAGGTGTTTCCGGCGGGATACGTTATTCCGCGTCACGGCGTATATGCCGCAAAATGCAATATAAAAGGAAAAGAATATATTGCGGTCGCGAACATAGGCGTAAGACCTACTGTTATAAAAAATACAGAAAACATAAACTGTGAATCACACATAATCGATTTTTCGGGCGACCTTTACGGGGAGACAGTCTCCGTAAGGCTTTATCACTTTCTAAGAGACGAAAAGAAATTCTCTTCTATCGATGAACTTAAATCGGCAATAAATGCCGACATACTGAAAACCGAAGAATTGTTTTTCTCAAAAGGATATAATCAATGAAGTTACACAAAAGTATAAAACGTGCAATTATCTTTATGTGCGCTGCATTATTGCTTTTGATACAATTTACTTTTCCCGTATGTGCTGCTGACTTCAATGGCAATCTGCACGCTGAAAACATATGCGTTATGAACACCGAATATTCGGAAGCGGTCTATACCAAAAACGCCGATAAAAAGATCGCGCCCGGACCTTCCGCAAAAATACTTGCCGGAGTTCTTGCTTTTGAGCATTATGCGGGAAATGAGGAAAAGCTCGTAACCGTAACATCCGCAGCTTTAAGCGACATCTATGGCGGAGCCGTGATAAACTTAAAGGAAGGCGAACAGATCCGCGCGATAGATCTTATCTATGCGATGATAGTAGGAGGTGCAAGCGACGCGGCAAATGCCCTCGCAATAGACATAGCAGGCAACGTTACGGAATTCGTCGCTATGATGAATCGCAAGGCGCGTGAAATCGGCGCAACGTCGACCGCATATGCAAATCCTACGGGGCTCGACGCAAGAGGAGCGCATACAACCGCACGCGACACAGCGCTTATCGCATGTTATGCAAGAAAAAATCAAAAATATATGCAGGCATGCAACACAAAAACATATAAAATACCGGAAAGCGAGACAAGCAAAGCACGCACGGTCTACACCAAAAACGCTTTTCTTGCAAACTACTCCACAAGCAAATATCTCTACTCTAAAGCAGAAGGAATGAGTGTGGGATTTACCGACGACGCGGGCAGATGCGTTATAACTTCAGCCTCTGAAAAAGCGTTTTCATTCGTCTGTGTGGTAATGGGATCAAAGGACGGAAGCGGCGGAGAAATGTACGCATATACAGATGCAAAAGCCCTTATCGAATGGGCGCTCGGAAATTTTGCGCTTATTAAAATTTCAGGCACCGCAGACGTTATAGGTGAGCTTCCAGTTTCGCTTTCAAAACAGAGAAATTACGTTACCGTCGCCGCCAAAAACGATGTTTTTGCGTTTCTGCCGAAGGATACCGATACATCGAAAATAGTAAGAACTGCGGAATATTATGAAAAATCGCTCACGGCTCCCGTCCGCAGAGGAACAGAGGTCGGAGAGCTGACGCTCACGCTCGACGGAAAAGTTCTCGGAAAAGTCCCGATAATAACCAAGCTTGACGCCGAAAGAAGCGCATCTCTTTCACTGAAAGCGAGCATAAAAAGCGCAATGAAGTCAAAACCGTTTGTAATAGCAATATCTGTCATCATTGCGATCACCGTGCTTTTCACATTTGTCAGAATTTTCGTGCTGATGAAAAAAGCTCACACAAAAAAATAACATAAAAATCATCCGTCGCGCAAAAAATATTTTTGCCGGCGGATTTTTTCTTCCGGCAAAAACCGAAAGGCAGAAACCCTTAATGGATATGGCTGATATAAAGATGACCAAAACGGCTATAAAAGATGTCGGCAAGTCAGCTGCAAGCTGTTGGGATGCGATGACCGAAAATAACATCGAACTGCGACTTCGTTTTTCTCTCGTCGATCTTATTCTTGCCGCTATGGGAGCGCTTTTTTTGACGCTTTCAATGGGCGCTGTTAAAAAGCTCTGCCATCAGCGCAAGGTAAAGCGCGAAGCCGAAAAGCTGGCAAAGGAAAAGTCGGAATAGGCGAAAAAACGCCGTTTTTTGCGGAAAACTCCGTGTAAAAACGGCGTTTTTGTTTTTAATACAATTGTATAATTGATTTTTACACATTGTTTTTCCACATTGTCCACATACGAATTCGCTTTGTTTTTCATGTTTTTTCCTGTTTTCAAGAAAATTTTCTGCCCTGATATCCGCTTTTGATACGATTCCGCCGAATGTGATATTTTATCGTTATTTACACTTATTATGTTGACAATTCACATTTGAAATGATATAATTAACATTGCAAAATGTTATACATATGAACATTTGACTCCAAGCTGTGAAAGGAGGACTTATATGACTCAGAAAGAACGGCTTGAAAGCATACGTGATCTTCTTTCGTCGCACCCGTTTGTGTCGCTCGGAGAGCTTGAAAAGCTCTTTCCGGAGGTGACAAGCATGACGTTGCGCCGCGATATCGACCGTCTTGAATCCAAAGGCGAGCTTATCAAGGTGCGCGGCGGAGCAAGATCGATGAAATTTCTTACAACTTCCGCCGAGGATGACTTCGGCAAAAGACTTTACGAGGCAACGGAAGAAAAAACACGCATAGCGGAATGTGCGACAGGCTTTGTCGAAACCGGAAGATCGATCTTCATCGATTCGGGAACGACAGCGCTCAGACTCGCCTCTATCGTTGTGGACGAACGTTTTACCGTAACAACAACGGGCCCGCACGTTGCAATCGAGCTTGCCAAAAAGCAAAAACCGATAGTAAACCTCGTGGGAGGAATGATAAACCACGAAAACCTTTCGGTTTCAGGTATGCAGGCAATCAAATTCATAGACGGAATAAACATTGACACGGCGTTCGTCGTGCCTTCGGGATATTCCGAAAAATGCGGATTTTCCTGCGGCAACTATGCAGAGTGTGAACTCAAAAAATACGTTATAAGTAAAGCTCGTCGGGTGATAATGCTTATGGACGGCGACAAAATCGACCGCAATCTTCCCTACACTTTCAGCACGGAAACGGGACTTTACGCCGTAATCACCGACAGAGAGCTTCCGCCTGCGATAAACCGCAGATTCACGGAAGCCGGAGTCCGCATTATAATAGCCGAATAAAAGATCAAAGCGCCGTCTGAGACGGAGAGTCGGCGCGAAAAACAAATCCCCTCCGTCGGAAATGGAGAAAACAAACATGGCAACAGCTGTAATCATGCCCCGACAAGGTCAAAGCGTAGAAAGCTGCATCATCACCGAATGGAAGAAAAAAGTCGGCGATAAAGTCAGCGTAGGCGACGTGCTGTTTTCGTACGAGACGGATAAATCCGCTTTTGACGAAGCAGCAACGGCAGAAGGCACGCTTCTCAAGGTTTTCGCCGAAGAAGGCGATGATGTTCCCTGCCTCGAAACAGTGTGCATAATAGGAAACGAAGGAGAAGATATCTCTTCCCTCATACCTAAAAAGGAAGAAAACTCAGCCGCTCCCGCCGATGCTCCCGCCGAAGAAAAGAAAGAGGAAGCTCCCGTAAAGGTGTCGGAAGAGGCAACCGGTACCGCAACCGCAGAAGGCGGCAGACTTAAAATATCTCCCAGAGCAAGAAACCTCGCGGCAAAGACCGACGCCGATATTTCAAAAGCGGTGCCCACAGGTCCAAGCGGAAGAATAATAGAACGCGACGTTCAGAAAGTGCTTGACGCAGGTCTGACAGTAAGCGCGGAAACATCGGAAAAGCTCCTTCGCGGCGAAAAAGTCATATTTGCGGAACCGAAAGCAGAAGAATTCCATATTCCCGCAGCCGCCCCCGAAGCAAAAACAGGCTATACGGACGAGAAATTGTCCCAGATACGCAAGGTTATCTCAAAATCCATGCATACCTCCCTTACAGAGCTTGCTCAGCTTACCCTCACTACTTCGTTTGACGCGTCGGCTCTCGTCGCGCTCAGAGCAAGTCTCAAAACCGGCGGCGAAGCTATGGGCATAGGAAACATAACATACAATGATATGATACTCTTCGCCGTAGCGAAAACTCTCGCAACGGGAAAATATAAAGCGCTTAACGCAAACCTCATCGGCGGCGACACAATGAGATACTTCGACGGCGTTCATCTCGGCATAGCGGTTGACACGGAAAGAGGACTTATGGTCCCCACAATATTCGACGCACAGAAGCTTACGCTTTCCGGGCTTGCAAAGCAGGCGAAGACGCTCGCTGCCGACTGCCAGAGCGGAAAAGCAAATCCCGATGTGCTCAAAGGCGCTTCGTTTACGATAAGCAACATCGGTCCTACGGGAATTGAAAGCTTTACTCCCGTTATCAATCCTCCTCAGACGGCAATACTCGGTGTTTGCTCGCTGACAAAAAGAATAAAGGAAAAAGACGGAACCCCCGTATTCTATCCCTGCATACCGCTTTCTCTTACAATAGACCACAGAGCAGTTGACGGCGCTCCCGCCGCAAAATTCCTTTCCGAGCTTGTGCGCAATCTTGAAAACTTCAATCTGCTGCTGACAATTTAACTTTTTATACAAAAGTATAGTATTCCCGCTCACAGCGGCGAGCGCGGATACAAAAGAAAAATACACAGCCGCTGAGAAACGGAAAACAAAATGTATGATCTTATCGTATTGGGCGGCGGACCGGCAGGCTACAATGCGGCTGAACGCGCTGCTCATAAAGGGCTTAAGACCCTCGTGCTTGAAGGCAGAGCGCTCGGCGGCGTATGCCTGAATGAAGGCTGCGTTCCGACAAAAACTCTTCTTTACAGCGCGAAAATATTTGATTATACCAAGCACGGCGACGCCTACGGCGTAAAGTGCGAAGGCTCCTCTCTCGATCACGCATTTGTGGTCGGAAGAAAGAACAAAGTAGTAAAACAGCTCACAGGCGGAATCGCAATGCAGCTTAAAAGCGCAGGAGTCGATGTAGTATCCGAGTTCGGTGTTATAAAAGGAAGAGATTCCGAAGGCTTTACGGTCGAAGCGGCAGGCAAGGAATACAAAGGCGCACGCCTTCTTATCTGCACAGGTTCGGACGCTCTCGTTCCTCCGATAGAGGGACTCCGCGAGTCAGTTGCCGGCGGCTTTGCAATGACAAACCGCGAAATCCTCGATATGACGACCGTTCCCGCAAAGCTTACGGTCATCGGCGGCGGAGTTATAGGTCTTGAAATGGCGTCATACTTCTGCTCCGCAGGCTCGCAGGTAACGGTAGTGGAAATGCTCGATCATATCGCAGGACCGACAGACGGCGAAATTTCAAAAATACTTCTTAAAAATTATCAGAAAAAGGGCGTAAACTTTATTCTCGGAGCTAAGGTCACAAAGGTAAGCGACGGAAAAGTGGTTTACGAAAAAGACGGCAAAACCGAAAGCGTGGATGCGGACAAAGTTCTCGTATCCATCGGCAGACGGGCGCACACTCAGGGCATAGGTCTTGAAAACGTCGGCGTTATCACCGAAAGAGGAGCAATCGTCACAGACGAATACTGTCGTACAAGCGTTCCCGGAATATGGGCGGCAGGCGATGTAAACGGTAAGTCAATGCTCGCTCATACCGCATATCGCGAGGGCGAGGTCGCTGTTGCCAACATGCTTGGCGGAAAAGAAAAAGTAAATTACCTTTCAATTCCTTCCGTTATATATACAAATCCCGAAGTCGCCTCCGTAGGTGAAACGGGCGAAAGCATAAAAGCAAAAGGACTTGACGCAAAGACGGTCTCCGTAACGCTGAAATACAGCGGCAGATATGTTGCCGAAAACGAAGGCGGCGACGGAATAGTGAAGCTTGTTGTAGATAAAGAACACAAAAAGCTTCTCGGCGTTCATATGATAGGAAATTACGCTTCCGAAATAATTTACGGCGCGGCAATGATGGTTGAAAAAGAAATGCGCGTTGACGATGTTAAAAAGTTCGTATTCCCGCATCCCACCGTTTGCGAAGTGATCCGCGAAGCTATGTTCATGGCATAAACAAAAACATAATAAAAGCGATGCTCCCTTGCGGCGGCGGGAAGATCGCAACTAACAAGTCCGCCGGGAAAGAGAGATTAAAATCATGCCTAAGAGTCAATATGTAGATCCCAACAGAGCGTTTGACAGCGGTTTTATCAGATTCCACGATATTCCCGTTTGCCAATACAATCTTACAATCGAAGACGAAAAGAGAATCTATTCGAAGCAGGACCTTATAAACATTTATCGCGATATGGCGATAATCCGCGAGTTTGAGACTATGCTCAACGAGATAAAGACAAAGAGCGTTTACAACGGCGTTGAATACAACAACCCCGGTCCCGCTCACCTTTCTCTCGGTCAGGAAGCGTCCGCTGTCGGTCAGGCTTACTGCCTCGACAACAACGACTTCACTTTCGGTTCTCACCGCAGTCACGGCGAAATAATAGCAAAGGGACTCTCATCAATAAAAAAGCTCGACAACACCGAGCTTTACGATATAATGAAAACCTTCCTTGACGGTTCAATCCTTTCCGTTGTCGAAGGCAAAGAAGAAGTCAAAGGCGATGTAAAGGATCTTGCAATCGACTTCCTCCTCTACGGCGCGCTTGCCGAAATCTTCGCAAGAAGAACGGGCTTCAATCGCGGTCTCGGCGGCTCGATGCACGCATTCTTTATTCCTTTCGGTATATTCCCGAACAACGCCATCGTCGGCGGATCGGCAGCAATAGCACTCGGTGCGGCTCTTTATAAGAGATCGAACCACAAAAAAGGTATCGTAATAGCAAACTCCGGCGACGGCGCTCTCGGCAGAGGTCCCGTTCTCGAAGCACTGAATATGTCCTCGATGGATCAGATAAAACAGCTTTGGGGAGAAGGCGGCGGTATGCCGATACTCTTCAACGTATTCAATAACTTCTACGGAATGGGCGGCCAGACAAAGGGCGAAACGATGGCTTGGGGACAGGCTGCAAGAGTAGGTGCCGGCGTAAATCCCGATCAGATGCACGCAGAAAGCGTAAACGGCTATGATCCGCTCGCAGTCATCGACGCAACGACAAGAAAGAAAGATCTTCTTCTTCGCGGAGAAGGCCCCGCAATGCTTGAAGTTATCACATACAGAACAACAGGCCACTCCCCTTCCGACTCCTCCACATACAGAACACAGGAAGAGATCGAAGCATGGAAGAGCGCAGATCCGATCAAAGCTTACAAAGCAAAGCTTATCCTTGGCGGCGTTGCAACGGAAGCAGAGCTTGATGCGGTTTACGATACAATCGTTCGTCGCATGACAAAGATCTGCCGTCTTGCGGTTGACGAAACGATATCTCCCAGAATGGATCTTGATAAAGAACCCGACGCTATCTCCTCCATTATGCTTTCGAACAAGAAAGTTCCGAGCATGGATCCTACAAGAGAAGCGGAAGTTCTCATCCCGAAGGAAGAAAATCCGAGGCTCAAATCGCTTAAGGTAAAATCACGTTGGGCATTCGACGCCGACGGAAAAGCACTTCCGAAGATGAAAATCTATGGTCTCCGCGACGGTCTCTTTGAGCCGATCCTTGATAAATTCTATGAAGATCCCACACTTATCGCATACGGCGAGGACAACCGCGATTGGGGCGGTGCGTTTGCCGTTTACAGAGGCCTTACGGAAGCTATTCCCTATCACCGCTTCTTTAACTCTCCCATTTCCGAATCCGCGATTGTCGGCTCGGCAGTAGGCTATGCAATGGCAGGCGGACGTGCAATAGTTGAGCTTATGTATGCCGACTTTATCGGCTGCGCAGGCGATGAGATCTTCAATCAGCTTTCCAAGTGGCAGTCTATGAGCGCGGGAATTCTCAAAATGCCCGTTGTACTCCGCGTTTCCGTAGGTAACAAGTACGGCGCACAGCACAGCCAGGATTGGACGGCTCTCTGCGCTCACATTCCTGGACTTAAGGTTGTATTCCCCGCAACGCCTTATGATGCAAAGGGACTTATGACTGAAGCTTTGAACGGCACCGACCCCGTCATCTTCTTTGAAAGCCAGAGAATTTACGATGTCGGCGAACAGTTCCACAAGGGCGGAGTTCCCGAAACGCCTTATGAAATAAGAATCGGCGATCCCGATATCAAACGCGAAGGTAAGGACGTTACAATCCTTTCCATCGGCGCAACGCTTTACCGCGCTATGGACGCAGCAAAGATCCTCCACGAAAAATACGGCGTTGAAGCCGAAGTTATCGACGCACGCAGCATCGTTCCGTTCGATTACGAAAAGGTTCTCGAATCGGTAAAGAAAACAGGCAGAATAATCATCACAGGCGACGCTTGCGACCGCAACTCCGTAATGAGAGATATGGCTTCCAACATTGCAGAACTTGCATTCGACTATCTCGATGCTCCGCCCACGGTTGTAGGCTCAAGAAACTGGATAACTCCTTCAAAAGAGCTTGATCCTTGGTTCTTCCCGCAGGCGGATACTATCGTAGACGCCGTAAACGACAGACTCCTTCCTCTTCCCGGTCACGTTTCGACTCACAACTTCACCGATATTGAGAAGATGAACAGACTTAAAAACGGCATCTGATTAAATATATTCAAAAGCAACAGCCCCTGCGTGAAAACGCAGGGGCTGTCTTTCGTCATTGCTTATTCATATAAAAAACCGATTTTATATCAGGATTGTACGTGGTACTTTTAATATGTACTATAAGCTCTTCTGTCGAAGCAAGCACGCCTATGGCACACACCGAAAAACAATAAACCGTGTAAAATGAAGTGGGAATAAAATACGGAACCAAAAACACAGCCGCGCCCGTCAGCTTGTTCATATACGTGTGAAGCGAGGCAAACTTTTTATATTTTATCGCAGCCGTTACATAGGAGCATATGCGTACAAACACTGCTCCGCCGGCAGCAAGCCATACTTTTTTCGGCAAAACTTTATAAAGAACGGGAAAAAGCCTGATTATCATAACAGTATAAAACATAAGATCGGCTATGGAGTCAAGTCTTGCGCCCTTGTCGCTCTCTGTATTAGTGCGTCTTGCGATAAAACCGTCAAGCACATCTGTGATTCCCGCAAATGTATAAAAACAAAAAAAACATTCCGAAAGCGGCTCGGTAAAGATAAGCGCCGCCGTCGCTACGATTCGCATACACGTCACGGCGTTTGCCGATATCATTCCTTTCTTCATCCGCGCAGCGCCTCCTCCATTTCAAAAGTAACGGTCTTGTCTTTTTGCGATATCTTCTTTACCGCAAAACCATAAGATGCAAGTTCTTTTTTATATGTCAGAAACGAATGGTCGATGGAAAATCCGCAAATATTATTTATATCTTCAAAGCTGACAGTAAGCTTGTCTTCGTTCTTTTCGGATACATATTTCCAAAGCGCGCCGTATTTGCTCATTTACCTTTCCTTTCGACCATGTTATATATCAAGTGGTATTATAAATAAAATATAGGATTTTGTCAACATAAAAACCGAAAAATGCCCGTACATTGGCGGGCATTTTTCATCCGATTTTATGAGATATAATTATTGTTGTATGCAAACACATTATAGCTTGCGGCAAGAGCGTCCCAGGTTTTTTTATCCACTCTGCCCGTTTCTTCCATACGGTGATAAAACTGAAAAAGCTTTACGCCTTCATATGTCGCATTATCAAATTCACCCGTTATCTCCACATCCTCAAGGCCGTCATATGTATGAGAAATATCACTCAGAATCACCTGAATAAGATAAACAATCGAGCTTTTTTCTCCGATTTTCGCAACATAGTCCGCGCCGGGAAAAGCGTCAAGCATTTTCCCTCCCGACGCACCGTCTCTTGAAAGCTCCGCTTCGGAGCGCAAAGCATTCCATGTTGTAAAATCGGCTTCTCCCGTCGGTGCAAGCCCTATTTGACGTTGAAAAATGCGAAGCGCTTCCGTCGTTTCCTTACCGAATACCCCATCCGGATTTACCTTAGGTATATCCACACGTGAATACGAAACCGCGCGGAGCATTTTCTGAAGCTCCGTAACCTGTGTTTTTTTACTGTTGTCCGCCATCGCCATATCCGTCTCCTTCCGACAATACCTCTCCCGCATACTGATACTCGCGTCTTGCGTTGCCCGCAACCTGCTCATATGCTTCCGCAAGCTCTGTCCACAGCACCGGTCCGACAACTCCCGTTATCATCAGTCCGAAAACTGCCTGCGCGGCATAAACCGCATTTCTCGTGTCCGCTCCGAACACTCCGTCGACAGTCACCTGCGGTATCTGCGGATAAATTTCGTGCGCGGCATTTATATACCGCTGTAAAATTTCAACGTTTTTCCCCTCCGACCCGTATTTCAGAAATACGCCGGGAAACGGCACCGCGCCGTCGGGCAATTCGTACTCCATAGAGGAAATTATTCCGTAATACACGTCAAACATCTTATTCCACGTCCTCCCGTCGACAACGCCCGTGACGGGAAGGTCATATGCCTGCTGAAACGCGCGGACGGCAGCCGTGGTGCTCTCTCCGAAATAGCCGTCGACGGCAACCGTCGGCACGGCGGGATTGAATTCCGAAATAAAGCGCAGATAATATTGCACCGTTTTTATGTCCTCTCCGCTGTCGCCCTCGCTCAGAAGATCCTTGAACTGATTTGAAACGTCCTCATCTCTGAGGCCTTCGCTGTCAAGCTCGCTCAGGCGCTTCACGGCATTATACACACTCTGTATTTTATACCATGTGGAACGGTCAACCATTCCCGTCTGATTCAAAGAAAATATCCTTTGGAATTCTCTTACGGCGTCGCCCGTTGCAGTGTCGTACACGCCGTCCGCCGCAGGGATCTTTGGTATCGAAGGATAGTTTGTCGATATTCTGTTGAGGCGTACCTGAATAAACTTCACATCGTTTCCCGCGCTTCCTTCGCCGAGAAGAATATTCGGCGGAGAAGGCTCAAGTGCCTGTACGGGAGCATTTTCAACAATATCTATGTCATCTCCGTAATACTGTGTAAGAATATCATAAGCGCCGAGTCCGTCGTTTGCAAGCGTCACACTTCCCCACTGCGAAAGTCCGTCACATGTTACGGTAGTACCGTTGCAATATACGGCAAAAAGCGGCTCTATATATCCCTCGCGGACTATATAATCATTGAAAATTTCGTCAACGATTATGCTTATGTTATCAAAAATGTCTCTGTCGCGCACAAATGCCTGGTCGTATGCCGTGGAATTCGTTATATCGAAATCGTACCCGCGCGATCGGTAATGCTCCGTATATATCCTGTTCAGCGCAAAGGAAATCTGCGCATAAATGTTCGCCCTGAGCGCCGCTTCGGGCCATGTGGGATATACCTCGCTTGAAGCCACGTTTTTTATGTAATCCGCAAAGCCGACAGTCACATTGTCCGCAGCGGTATCGTCCGGCGCTCCGAGGTGCACGGTTATGAATTCCGGCACTACGGGATAGCGTGCATTCAAAGCTTCGGCACCTCGCTTTCTGTAATAATATAGTTTCCGCTGGGATATTTTGAATATTGATAACTTTCCGGAAGGGGTATCATATTCACAGTCTGTGTGCTTGATATTCCTGTAAATATCGGAACGCCCATAAGCATTACCGAGTAGTATCCGTCTGCAAAAACTTCAACATTTACAAGCGAATACGGCGTTTCTCCTCCAGGAGAAAGAGAATTGGACACAGGCGGCGCAGGAATTTTCAGCGGCTCGGTCTCTCCGTCCTCATCTGTCATCAGAACAGCAAAAAGCTTTGCTCCGTCGCCGGTCTGTCTTCGGAAAGAAACCGTCGCGTCCTTTACGGGCAGTGCGCCGAACGCCGATTCGGTTTTTACTGTCAAAGTACCGTAATTTTCGGTAGTATCCATATTTTCACCTCCGTTATGACTTGATAATATTTTATGACGGACGGCGTCTTTGCGTGATACAAAAAACGCGGAAAAACGTTTTTTCACGTTTTTCCGCGTTGCAATGCAAAGCTTACTTTTATATAATTATTGTTCATCCAGGTTTTCGGAGACTTCGCCTGCCTTGTGTTTTTTATTATAAATTCTTGTCGCCGTCATTCCTGCAATGCATATCACCACAAGCCCCATAATCGCAAATATAAAAATCAGAGAAATTATATCGCTTGTATTTCTTTTTATAAGCTTCGGAAGCGATTCAAATCTTGTTTCAAAGCAGTCAAAGCAAACATATTTTATCGCGCCTTCTTTTTCGTACGTCGGCTCAACATCCACGCTGCCGGAATTCCAGTGATGAAGCTGCCGTATTTCATTTCCCGAATACGTTCCGTCGCATATTTTATCCGCTACGCACTTTATATAAATCGTTCCGGAGTTTTCAACCGTTTTTCCAGCCGTAATATAAACACTGCAATTAAGAACCACGCTTGCGCCTTCAAAAATATATGCGTCGGCTTCTATATAAAGCGTATAATCACCGTTTACCGAAATATTTTTCGTAATAACTCTTGTTTCCGTAAGGTGAGCGTCCGAAAGAAGCGTTATTGTTCCTCCATCTTTCGAAAGTGCTTTTACCGCTTCGTCAAAATTGCCGTATTTCTTTTCACTGCCAACAACCCAACTCGCCTCGCCGTGAGGTTCTTCAGACGATGTTATCCCGGTTGACGTAACATATGTCGCACCGCTTGTTGACGTTGTTCCGCTTTCGGCAGCAAACGCAGAAAATGAAAACATACACGCCGCCAGCACTGCCGCAACCGCTGCGGCAATTATTTTTTTTATCTTCATATCCGGATTCTCCGAAAAAATTATTTCTGTTTTTTCTTCACTTCTTTAACGTCGTAAACATAGTCAAGATTTATAAGATGAGAAGTGCCGTTTTTCTCTTTTAAGGTTATCCAGTTTTCCTTTGCTTCTTCAATTGTACCCGTGTACGAATAAAGTCCCGCACAAGCAATGATGCAATCCTTGCCTATGAAATTCTGTATAAGTTCGTTCATAAGTTTTCCTCCTGTTTTTCTGCGTTTCTTAAGCGTTCTTCTTATCCTTCGGCGAAGGTTTATCATCGGCAACCATACTGCAACGACAAACAATATCAGAATTATGATATATGAGCTGTTCAAAGCCGCACCTCCGGACATTTTTATTTTACTTGTATATGTTAACATATTCCGATGATTTTGTAAAGATAAATTGCAAAAATATTGACATCGGACAAGGTATTGTATATAATTAGCCTGTAAAATTATGAAAAGAGGAAACCATTATGGAACACATACTCAAAAAATCCGCACACCCCATAGGTGTTGAAGGCCCCGTCCTTACAATCGTTATGGACGGCGTAGGTATAGGTAACGGCAAAGAGGGAGACGCCGTTGCAAATGCATATACTCCCACCCTCGATATGCTCATGGCAAAATATCCGACAAGAAAGCTCGCCGCACACGGCACAGCCGTAGGGCTTCCCTCCGACGACGATATGGGCAACTCCGAAGTCGGTCACAACGCACTCGGCTCGGGACAGGTATTTTCTCAGGGCGCAAAGCTCGTTTCGGAATCCATCGCATCGGGCAAAATGTTTGAAGGTGAGACTTGGAAAGAGCTTGTCGCAGGCTGCAAAGATAACGGAACATTCCACTTCATAGGACTTTTCTCCGACGGCAACGTTCACTCGCACATAGACCACCTCAAAGCTATGGTAGAACGCGCCAAGAGCGAAGGCGTTAAAAAAGTCCGTATTCACATTCTCCTCGACGGCAGAGACGTAGGCGAAACCTCCGCTCTCGACTATGTAAGACCCTTTGAAGAATTTCTTGCCTCGCTGAACGACAGCACATTCGATGCAAAGATAGCTTCCGGCGGCGGCAGAATGAAGATCACTATGGACCGTTATGAAGCGAATTGGAAAATGGTTGAGGACGGATGGCATACGCACGTTCTCGGTGAAGGCAGACAGTTTGCCTCGGCAGAAGAGGCAATTGTCACATACAGAAAAGAAACAGGCGCTATAGACCAGGATCTTCCCGCCTTCGTTATTGCCGAAAACGGCAAACCCGTCGGCACGATAGAGGACGGCGACAGCGTTGTTTTCTTCAACTTCAGAGGCGACAGAGCCATTGAAATTTCAAGAGCGTTCGATGGCGGCGCAGAGTTTGACAAGTTCGACCGCGTCAGAGTTCCGAAAGTAATTTACGCAGGCATGCTCGAATATGACGGCGACCTTCACATCCCGCACAAATATCTTGTAAACCCGCCGGAAATAAAGAACACAATGGGTCAGTATCTTGCCGAAACGGGCGTTACGCAGTTTGCAATCTCCGAAACACAAAAGTACGGTCACGTGACATATTTCTGGAACGGCAACAGAAGCGGCAAATTCGACGAAAAGACCGAAACCTACAAGGAAATCCCCTCCGACGTCATTCCGTTCGAGCAGCGCCCGTGGATGCAGTGCGCTCTTATAGCGGACGCAGTCATAGAAGCGATAGAAAGCGGAAAATACAGATATATCCGTTGCAATTTCCCGAACGGCGATATGGTCGGTCACACAGGAAACTACGAAGCAACAATTGTTGCAATGGAAGCGCTCGACCTTCAGCTTGCGAGAATAATCGCCGCAGTTGATAAAGCAAAAGGCGTTGCAATAATCACCGCCGATCACGGAAACGCAGATGAAATGTACGAATATGACAAGAAAAAAGGTTGCGTAAAGACCAATCCCGACGGCACTCCGAAAGCAAAGACAAGTCATACTCTCAATCCCGTTCCGTGCATAATCTACGACAACTTCTACTCCGACAAATACACCGTAAAACCGCAGGCAAAGTTCGGACTTTCAAACGTCGCGGCAACAACGGTAAACCTTTTGGGCTACGACGCTCCCGAAATGTGGAATGAAAGCCTTATCGAAACGAAATGACAAAAAAAGACGTAAAGCTTAAGATAAAATCCGTTCAGCGTTCGGGCATTCCCGGCGATAAGGACGAGCAGCTTGAGATCCTCACCGACGCCGTGATAAATGCGTCGAAGGAAAAAATCTCCGTCGAATACGACGAGTTGCTGTCCGACGACGGTGCGCCGACGCGCACGGTACTGCTTTTTGAACGGGAAAAGCCGGAAACGGTATTTCTTTCACGAAACGGCGATGTAAAAATGACCTGCGTGATAGAAGAAAAAACGCGCTACCGCTTCACCTATGACATAGGAGTCGCGGCGCTTGAGCTTGTCTGCGTCGGTCAAAGCGTTAAAAACGAGCTTTCCGACAACGGCGGAAAACTGAGCGTAAAATATGATATAGAGGCACGCGGAGTAACGGTCCAAAGCTGTGAGCTTTCCGTTACGGCGAGCTGAAAACAGCAAAAAATGTGTGCGGAAACGTATTTTCCGCACACATTTTTGCTTATATATAAGGTATTATAATAAAAATATGTGTTCTTCTATTGACAAGACAAGCTTTCTGTGCTAAAATAAATTTACCTCTGCGGGTGCTTTTGCGGTTCTTGTTTCGCTCCGCAGCCGCATATAGAGGGAGGTACGAAAACAGTGCCGCTACGATATAAAAATCAAACAGATTTTCCTTTCAGCGATTGTGCCTCAATCGCTGCGGTTTTCGTGCGCGCTTCTGTTTTCAAAAACAGAAGCTTTTTTAATAGCTTCAAGTATTATCAGGAGGTGCCGATATGCGCGTAAGAATCACTCTCGCCTGCACGGAATGCAAGCAAAGAAATTATGACACAATGAAAAACAAGAAAAACGATCCGGACAGACTTGAAATGAACAAATATTGCAAGTTCTGTCGCAAACACACGCTTCACAGAGAAACAAAGTAAGGAGAACTGAAATGACAAGCAAAATCAATTTCAAAAAGATTTGGGCTCTGCTCATCGCGCTCGTCATGATGGTTTCCGTTTTCAGTCTTTGCGTTTTTGCTGAAGACAAGGATGCCGATACTTCCGGTTCAACAACCATAGCATCGACAGACGGCACGACAAGCACCGATGGTAGCGGTGAAACAACCACAACCGGCGGAAGCACAAGCACAACAGCCGGCGAAACAACATCTGATGATCACGGTCACGATCACGATGAAGATGAAAACAAGTCATGGGCTGCACAGCATCTCAGCTTCCTCATCGCTATCGGAATAATCGTTCTTATCGTAGTTGTTTACTTTGTCCTTCGTCTTTTTGTTCCTTCCTTCAGGGAGAAGACATCCAAGTTCTGGAAGGACTACAACGCAGAGTTCAAGAAACTCGTTTGGCCCACGAAGCAGCAGCTCGTAAAAAATTCGGCAGTCGTTCTCATAACAATGATCGTATTTGCCGCAGTTTTTGCTCTTCTCGACTTCGGTCTTTCAAAAGGCATTTATGCTCTTAAAGACCTTATTGACCTCATTCGTCCCGTTGGTTAAACGGAAGAAGGAGTCTGAATATGTTGGATGAACATTCCACGGAACTGAAATGGTATATTCTTCATACCTATTCGGGATACGAGAACAAAGTAAAAACAACCCTTGAAAAGCTTATTGAAAATCGTGGAATACAGGATATGATAAGCGATGTCCGAGTTCCTATGGAAACGGTTGAAACAACCACCGCTTCCGGCGAAGCAAAGACAAAGGAAGAAAAGCTCTTCCCCAGCTACGTTCTTGTAAAAATGATGATGACGGATGAAACCTGGCACATAGTAAGAAACATTACAGGCGCCACAGGTTTCGTGGGACCCGGCTCACGTCCGGTTCCGCTTTCCGACGCAGAAGTTGAGGCACTCGGCGTCGATACAAAAACAGTCACAACAAGCTTTGCCGTCGGCGACAACGTTAAAATCAAAAACGGTCCTATGGCAAACTTTGAGGGTACGATATCCGCTGTATCTGCGGACTGCAAGACCGTCACGGTACTCGCTTCCGTTTTCGGACGCGAAACTCCGGTCGAACTCGATGCTCAGAGCATTGAAAAAATCTGAAAATAATCTATGTTTTTCCGCTTTGACGTTGCCACGTCAAGGCGATAGGTGGGAGGGAGAAAAATTTTCTGTGTTCTCCCGATTGAAACCACATTCGGAGGTGTAAAAAATTATGGCAAAAAAGATTATGGCATTTGTAAAGTTGCAGTTGCCCGCCGGCAAAGCAACTCCCCAGCCGCCTGTTGGTCCGGCACTCGGTCAGCACGGCGTTAACATCGCTGCATTCACAAAAGAATTCAACGAACGCACAAAGAACGACATGGGACTTATCATCCCCGTTGTTATCACTATCTATGCGGACAGATCTTTCTCTTTCATCACAAAGACTCCGCCCGCTGCGGTTCTTATAAAGAAAGCCTGCGGAATCGAAACGGCTTCCGCTCGCCCCAACAAGGACAAGGTAGCAAAGATAACAAAAGAACAGGTAAAGAAAATCGCAGAAACAAAGATGCCCGACCTTACGGCTGCATCTCTTGAAGCTGCAATGAGCATGATAGCCGGCACAGCGCGCTCTATGGGCGTTGTTGTCGAGGACTGAGAAAGGAGAGTGACTTAAAATGTTTAAGGGTAAAAAATATCAGGACAGTGCAAAGCTTATCGACAGATCCAAGCTTTACGACGCAAATGAAGCTGTCGCTCTCGTAGTTCAGACTTCAAAGGCTAAATTCGATGAAACAATCGAGCTTCACATCCGTCTCGGCGTTGACAGCCGTCACGCAGACCAGCAGGTTCGTGGCGCCATCGTACTTCCTCACGGAACAGGTAAAACGGTTCGCACACTCGTTTTCTGCAAGGAAGACAAGTATGAAGCCGCTAAATCCGCAGGCGCTGACTATGTAGGCGGTGCTGACTACGTTGAAAAGATCACAAAAGAAAACTGGTTCGATTTCGACGTTGTTATCGCAACTCCCGACATGATGGGTGTTATCGGTCGTCTCGGTAAGGTACTCGGTCCTAAGGGACTTATGCCTAACCCGAAAGCCGGCACGGTTACGATGGATGTTGCTAAGGCTGTTACAGAAGCTAAGGCAGGTAAGATCGAATACCGTCTTGACAAGACAAACATCATTCACTGCCCGATAGGCAAAGCTTCCTTCGGCGCAGAAAAGATTCTTGACAACTTCAACACGCTCGTTGGTGCAGTTGTCAAGGCTAAACCCGCTTCCGCTAAGGGTCAGTACATCAAGAGCTGCGTTGTAGCTTCTACAATGGGACCCGGCGTTAAAGTCAACTCCGCTAAGCTCGGCGGCTGATAAGGGTTTTTAATTCAAGGCAAAATGCCGCGACGATGGTCACGGCTGTTGCATAAAGCGATTATCCGGATCGCTTTATACGATTAAAAAAGCAGGCAGGTTGTTCTTCCCCCGAAAGAATGACCTGCCTGCTTTTCTTTGAAAAGAAAAGTAGGCAAAAGAAACTTTAATTATTGAAAATGATATACAGATTTTTTGATAACTGTGTAAACAGAAGTCGACGAGCAGGCAAAAGAAACTTTGATTATTGAAAATGATATACAGATTTTTTGATAACTGCGTAAACAGAAGTCGACGAGCAGGCAACTGTTTTACTTTGCACACATATTTGTCTTTTTTACGATATATAATATCTGCAAAACCAATGAATCTGATTTTACGTTTTCAATTTTCAATTATTTTCATTTTAAGTTTTTCTGACGTTTTCTTTTGTTTTTACAAAGTTTATTATGTTTACTTTTCTTTTCAAACAAAATAAAAGCATAAAAAAATCCGTGCGTCACAAATTAAAAGCGGTACACAAAAAGTGCCGCATAAACGCGTCGGCGGAGCGTTTATGAAAAAAACTTCCGCCGGAAAGCGGAAAAATGACAAAAAGCAAAGCTCCTACACGGCTGATTGTTTTTTTGACCGCGATAATGATTTTTTCGGTAATAAGTGTTTCGGCTGCAAACGGAGATACGCTTATTGCCGCAGGAACGCCGCTCGGCGTCCGATTCAGGACAGAGGGCGTTATGATAACCGGAATTCGACCCGTAAACGACAGCGAGGCGTCGCCGGCTCTTGATGCGGGACTTCGCAGAGGCGACGTAATAGTTTTCATAAACGACCGCAAAATTCAAAGCGCAGACACTCTTCTCGACACAGTGAAAAATTCCGAAGGCAAAGTGACGGTAAAATATCTGCGCGCAGGCAAAGAGATGACGGCGACTCTCACTCCTCTTCGGGACTCCGACGGAGAGCTGAGGCTTGGACTTTGGGTTCGCGAAAGTGCGTCCGGTATAGGAACGATAACCTTTATCGACCCGTCCGGCAGCACATTTGCGGGGCTCGGTCACGGAATATGCGATCCCGAAAGCGGAGCGCTTCTTCCTATGGCGGAAGGCACGGTTGAAGATGTTATCCTCACCGGCATAACGGTAGGAAAACGCGGTGCTCCCGGAGAGCTTCACGGATTCTTTTCCGGAAAACAGAACGGAAAGCTTTCTGCAAACACGTTTTCCGGTATAACGGGAATACTTTCCTCCGTTCCCGAAGGACTTGAAAACGAGCTTTATCCGATAGGAAAAAGGAATGAAGTACACGAGGGCGAAGCTTATATCTTCACCACGGTTGACGGAGAAGGCAGAAAAAAATACAGCATAGAAATATCAAAAATAGACGCAGGCGGAAGTCAAAAGAACTTTACCGTAACAGTAACCGATCCTTCTCTTCTTGAAAAAACGGGCGGTATAGTCCAGGGAATGTCCGGAAGTCCCATAATTCAGGACGGAAAACTGATAGGCGCAATAACCCATGTTCTCGTTTCAGATCCCACCTCCGGCTACGGAATATTCATTGAAAATATGCTTCCTGCATCAAATACAGCTTCGCTTTGCGATATCGCGGCATAAAAATCATAGGTCAAAATCAAACAAAATAATATATAAATCCGAATAAAAACGCCCATCGCGCGCCGCTGCGGCAAAAGGCAAAGTAATGAAACACTTTTCGCCCGTCGCCAATCGACATGCACTACGGGCGTTTTTGTTTTATTATAATTATGTATAATAAAGCAAAGGACGTGATACATTGCAAAACAAAAAATTTGCCCAAAAGAACGGTATGCCGATAGAAGAATACGGAAAAAGTTCGATGAGAAAATTTCTCATCCGTGCCGTATACGCATCGGGGACGTTTTTGCTCGGACTTTTACTTTCCGGAGCCAAAGCCCCACTTGATACATACCCGTTCATCATAGCACTAACATCATCCCTTACATCCTGCGCAGGCTTTGCCTCGCTCGGCGTTCTGTGCAGACTTACGGTTGACGGCTCGATCGGGACAAGCGCATTTACATACTGCGCTGCGGCAATACTTGTTTGCGCTGCGCGATGGGTATTCTGCTTTCTTTTTATAGACAAATCCCGTCTGCGAGGTTCGGGCAGGCTTACCGACGACGTACTTACAAGAGTCCTTACGGCTTGTATCGCCTCAATCGGCGGTGCGCTTGTAACTGTTTTCGTCTGCGGATTTGACACGGTTACTATAATGGGCGGAGTGTTTTCGGCTTGCGCTTCGGGTGCTATGACTTTTCTTTTTGTTTCGCTGTTCGACAGACGTTACTTTTTCCCGTCTGCGTATGAAGTCGGAGGAGCACTGCTTTTGTTCGGTATAGCACTGTCTCTTGCCGATATAAAGTTTCATTCCGTATCTCTTTCTCTCGTGTTCGCCTTCGGGGCGGTTCTCTGGTGCGGATACTGCGGCGGATGGGCAAGAGGCTGTGCCGCAGGCTTTATTGCAGCGCTCGGCTGCGGAGGCGAGCTCGGCGTCGAGCTTGCGTTTTTCGGATTACTTTCGGGACTGTTCTTCCCCGTAAACGCAGTAGCCGCCTCTGCCGCAGGACTTATAGCGGCGATAACCTACGGAGCTGTATCCGGAGGAGCTGAAAAAGTGCTTTCATTTCTTCCTGAGGCGCTTATAGGAACATCTGTGATAACCGTTTCCGCAATACTCAAAATAATGCCGAAATACACCCCGACGGAAGAAAGCTCGGCAGGCGTGCTTTGTCACGATATAACGGAGAAAAAACGCGAGGAGGACAGAGTGATGAAATTAAAGCTTTTATCCGAAGCTATGGCTTCGCTTTCTCATGTGATAAAAAACATATCGGAACGTATGCGCCGTCCGGATGAGACCTCTCTTGCAAGCATGTGCCGCGCGGTATGGGCTGAAAAATGCTCAGGCTGCCCGATAGACTGCCCCTGCAAGAATATGTCGTCAATATCGTCCGACACACGCTTTGAACGCTTTGTTTCCAAGCTGATGACGGCGGGCAAGCTTCCCTCTTCGCGACTTTCGGAGCTTACGCGCTGCAAATGCCCGAAAAGCGATGAGATAATAGACGAAATAAATCTGCGCACTTCAAAAATGATAGAATACGCATTGAAATTTGACAAAACGGGAGTATTCGCCTTCGACTACGGAACCATGTCTCAGATGATGTCCGACGCCGTGTCGCAAAGCGGAGTCGGCTACACAATCGACAGAACGCTTTCGGAAAGACTTTCAAGAGCGCTGCTCCGTGCGGGGCTTGCCGCCGAAAACGTTGTAGTGTGCGGAGACAGAAAAAAGTACATAGTCGCAACGGGGACGTCGCTCCTTTCCGGAACGCTCGGAACAGAGGACATAAGAAAAATATGCGAGGATATATGCGGCACAAAATTTCTTTCTCCGGAATATACGGTCGAGCGCGGATGCGCCGCTATGACGCTTGAAGGTGCAAAAAGCTACGGTGTTTCGTATGCGGGAAAACAGTCCGAAAAGGACGGAGAACGTGTTTGCGGAGACAGCGTATCCGTAACGGAGTCAGCAGACGGATGCTTCTACTGCTTTATCTGCGACGGTATGGGAAGCGGCGAAACAGCCGCGCTGACCTCGCGCGTCTGCCGTGTTTTTCTTGAAAAAATGCTCGCCTGCGGAAACGACAAAACCACTACACTTGAAATGCTGAATATGTTCCTTAAAAATCGCGGCGCCGAATGTTTTGCCACGATAGATCTGCTTGAAATAGATATGCACACGGGAACAGCCGCATTTATAAAGAGCGGCGCGGCTCCTTCCTACATAGTACGCGGCAAAAACCTTTACAAAATATCTTCCGGAACGCTTCCCGTAGGAATACTTTCGGATATCTCTGCAGAGATAACGGAATTTGACCTTAAAACAGGCGATGTTATAGTAATGGTAAGCGACGGAATCTGCGGAGATCCCGAATTTGACGGAACGTGGCTTTCCGATTATCTTACAAAAGAAATGTCAAGCGATCTCACTCTCACGGCAGAGAAGATAATGATGCGCGCCCGCAAGGAGGACAAGCGCAGCGACGATATGACGGTAGAGCTTATCCGCATAGACCCTCCCACTGCCGGCGCCCGCGATACCATGCCTGTCTTCCTTGAAGAAAGCGCCGTTTGGGGAGAAGATTTTGCGATTTAATCGGAGAATACAAGACGAAAAACGAGCATTTCGGAGAAAAACGGAGGAAAATCAGGGGTAAATTCCGTTATTTTCGCCTAATTTCGATTTTTTTTAGTTTTTTTCAAAAAAATATTGCATTTTAAATATATATCTGCTATAATGCTCTTGTGAATTTCGGATGGGGGTATCCGTCCGGTCGAAAAAATATTTTTTGATATTGTTCACGGCACTTTTTAATGCACGGAAAATCTCGGTTTTTCGTGCATTTTTTTAAATCCGTAAAATCGGAAATTTTTAATTAAAAGTGGGAGCAGAAATGGATCGTAACACAAAAATCATCGAGCTGAGAAACGTTTCAAAAAGCTTTGACGGCGAAACCGTACTCAAAAATCTTTCTCTTGACATTCACGACAAGGAATTTATCACTCTTCTCGGCCCCTCAGGTTGCGGTAAAACAACCACGCTTCGTATAATAGGCGGATTTGTTGAACCTGACGAGGGCGATGTTTGCTTTATGGGCGAAAGGATAAACGACCTTCCCCCGTATAAGCGCAATGTAAACACAGTTTTTCAAAGATACGCTTTGTTTCCGCATCTGAACGTTTTTGAAAACATCGCATTCGGGCTCCGCGTCCATCGCACACCCGAAAAGGAAATAGTCGAACGCGTTGAAAAAATGATAGCTCTTGTAAACCTTAAAGGCTTTGAAAAACGCAGCGTAACTACCCTTTCCGGCGGTCAGCAGCAGAGAGTTGCCATCGCACGCGCGCTTGTAAACAATCCTAAGGTACTGCTTCTTGACGAACCGCTTGCCGCACTCGACCTTAAGCTCCGCAAAGATATGCAGAAAGAGCTTAAAAACATTCAGCAGCAGACGGGTATAACGTTTATATACGTTACGCACGACCAAGAGGAAGCTCTCTCCATGTCCGACACAATAGTCGTTATGGCGGACGGCGAAATCCAGCAGATAGGCTCCTCCACAGATATATATAACGAACCGAAGAACGCTTTCGTTGCGGACTTTATTGGTGAATCAAACATTCTTGACGGCATAATGCTTGACGACCTCAAGGTCAAGTTTTCGGGTCACGTTTTCGACTGTGTTGACAAGGGCTTCGGAAAGAATAAACCTGTTGACGTTGTTGTCCGTCCTGAGGACGTCGACATAGTCTCCACCGAAAAAGGTATGCTTCGCGGCACGGTAACTTCCGTAACCTTCAAGGGCGTGCACTGGGAGATAATCGTCGATATAGGCGGTTTCAAATGGATGATACAGACAACCGATTACTGCGCGCCGGATTCCGAAATAGGACTTTTCATCGAACCCGATGCGATTCACATAATGGAAAAATCCGAATACTCCGATATGTACGGCGACTATTCGTCTTACAGTGAAGAGTTTGACGAGCTTTCCGACGCGGGCGAGGATGATGAGGAAGAAAATGAATCGGAGGCGGAAGAGGAATGAGAAAAACATCGTTTCTTGAAAAATTTGCTGCCGTACCGCACATCATATGGATATTGCTTTTCGTGGTAGCACCTTTGGTGTTTGTTGCTTACTTTGCCTTTACCGACACATACGGAAACTTCACTTTCGACAATATCTCAATGCTGTCAAGCTATTTACACATATTTCTTCTTTCTGTCTGCTTTGCGCTTATTGCAACGGCGATATGTATAATAATCGGATATCCGCTTGCGTTCTTTATATCGCAACTCAAGCCGCAAACACAAAAGATACTCGTCGTTCTGCTTATGCTCCCTATGTGGATAAGCCTTCTTATAAGAACTTATTCTCTTATGGCGATACTCGACAACGGCGGACTTCTCAATTCCCTGCTTGAACAGATAGGTCTTGCAAAGGTAAAGATCGTCGGCACATCGGGCGCGGTTATTCTGGGTATGGTCTATGATTTCCTTCCCTATATGGTTCTGCCGATATATACAACGCTTTCAAAGCTTGATAAAAGATATTTTGAAGCCGCGGCAGATCTCGGTTGCAGCAGCACGCAGTCGCTTTTCCGTGTAGCTTTCCCGCTCTCGCTTCCCGGCGTTGTTTCGGGAATAACAATGGTATTCGTTCCGTCAATAAGCACCTTCTACATTTCACAGAAACTCGGCGGCGGCAGTTTCGACCTCATCGGCGATACCATCGAAAGACATTTCCAGAACGTCAGCACCTACAACATAGGCGCGGCAATATCGCTCGTAATGATGATACTCATAATCATCTCCGTTGCGATAATGAACCGCTTTACCGACGGCAACGAAGGCGAAGGAGGTATTATAGTATGAAAACCCTGTCGAAAATATATATACCGCTTATATTCTTGTTGCTTTATGCGCCCATACTTGTTGTTATAATCTTCTCCTTCAACCGTGCAGGCTCGCTCAATCACTTTTCAACCTTTTCTCTGCATTGGTACAAAGAGCTTTTCAGCGACTCCACCGCGCTCACAGCGCTTAAGAACTCGCTTTCCCTTGCAGTCATCTCCTCGCTTCTTGCAACGCTTATCGGTACTTTTGCCGCATTCGGAATAAATGCAATGAGGAACCGCCACATTAAAACGGCGGTCATGTCCGTTACAAACGTTCCTATGATGAACCCCGATATAGTTACGGGCGTATCAATGATGCTTCTTTTCGTTGCGGCAATGTCCGTTCCGTTTATACCGATAAAATTCGGCAGAACCACTATGATAATCGCACATACCACATTCTCTCTGCCGTATGTTATCCTGTCCGTGCTTCCGCGCTTCAAGCAGATGGATCGTTCTATCTGTGACGCGGCGCTTGATCTCGGTTGCACACCCATGCGTACATTCTTCAGAATAGAGCTTCCTATGGTGCTTCCGGGAATAATATCGGGACTTATGCTCGGCTTTACGCTTTCACTTGACGATTTCGTAATAAGCCACTTCGTCTCGTCTCCCGACTTTCAGACGTTGCCCCTCTACATCTACAACCAAACAGCGCACGAAGTAAAATACAGCATGTATGCGCTTTGCTCGCTTATGGTGTTTGCAATACTCATTCTTCTTTTCCTTGTCAATTTCGCAGGCTCGTTCGGAAAGAAAAAGCCGAAAACGGCAGGAGGTGCAAAGTGATGAAAAAAATTATTTCCGTTTTTTTTGCCGCACTGCTTTTTGTTTCGGCACTGATGCTCTCCTCCTGCGGAAACACAGACGGAGAAAAGGATTTCGGCGACGCCGTAACGCTTTACGTTTACAATTGGGGCGAATACATTTCAGACGGTTCCGACGGCTCGCTTGACGTAAACCGTGCATTTGAAGAATATTGCCGTAGTGTTCTGGGCAAAAACGTAAAAGTAAACTATTCAACTTATTCTTCAAATGAAGACCTCTATGCAAAGCTTTCAAGCGGGGCGGTCAGCTATGACGTTATCATCCCTTCCGACTACATGGCGGCGCGTCTTGCCTCCGAAGGGCTTATAAAAGAGTTTGATCCTGCCGAAAGCATTGAAAATTACAAGTATATCGAAGACCGCTTCAAAGGACTTTATTACGATCCCGATGAAAAATACAGCGTACCTTATACATTCGGTACGGTCGGCATCATCTACAACACCAAGTACATCCCCGAAGATGAAGAAAACATCGGCAGCTGGGCGCTTTTGTGGGACGAAGATTACACAGGCAACATTCTTCAGTTCAACAATCCCCGCGACGCTTTCGGAACGGCGCAGTTCTATAACAAAACAAGCGTAAACTCCGAAAATCCTGACGATTGGCGCGCCGCGCTCGATCTTCTTGTAAAACAGAAATCCATAGTTCAGGGTTATGTTATGGATGAAGTCTTCAACAAGATGAAAGGCGGAAGTGCTGCCGTCGCGCCGTATTATGCGGGCGACTTCTTTACAATGTATGCGGACAATGAAGACCTTGACTTCTTCTATCCCGAAGAAGGGACAAACGTCTTTGTGGATGTTATGTGCATACCTTCAAGCACAAAAAACTTCGACCTTGCAAAAGAATATATAAACTTCATGCTTACAGAGGAGATTGCAGTTGCAAACGCAGAATATGTCTGCTATGCGTGGCCGAATACTCTTGTAAAGGACAATGAAGAATATATAGAATATATGACCGAAGAAGTCCATCCGGACGCAATATCTATTCTTTACAATTTCGATATGTCAAACATGGAATTCTTCTACGACCTTCCCGACGACACAAGAGCGATCATGAACTCGCTTTGGGAAGACCTGAAGATTGAAAGCAATATCGGTATTGCAATATACATCATCTGCGCTGTTATAATAGTCGCGCTTATCTCGATTTTCACCGTAAGACTCGTAATAAAACGCAGAAGAAAATACTATTTTGATAAATACTCTGTAAACTGAAAGGAGACTCTTGACAAAATGAAAAAAGCTTCGCGTATCATCTGGGGAATTCTTGTCCTTGCACTTGGCGTTATCCTTTTCGGAAACGCGGCAAAACTGTGGGACGTAACCCTCTTTTTTGACGGCTGGTGGGCTGCGCTTGTAATGCTTCTGGCGCTGTTTTCAATCTGCACCGATAAGCCCAACATAGTAAATGTTTACTTTCTGCTCTTCGGCGGCGTTATGCTTTTCAAGGAGCAGGGCATATTCATAGCAAAGGATACAAGCTCATGGCTTATAGCACTTGCGCTTCTCATTGCCGTTGCCGGAATAAGTATAATAATCCGCGCGGCATTCGGTTCTAAAAAAAAAATAACAACGATTGATGCAAATGAATTTGTATCATCCGAAAAAGAAACGACTGTTTCTTTCGGCGAAGAAACTATCCGTTTTGACGGAACGACCTTTGAAAGTGGCAATTATTCCGTCGCCTTCGGAGAGCTGACAGTCGACCTGCGCACGGCGATAATAGCGGAAAACGCAACGCTTTATGCAAAGGCGGCGTTCGGTGAGCTTAAAGTTCTGCTCCCTACCGATGTAAACGCCGATGTTGACGGAAGCACTTTTCTCGGAGAGATTGACACACCGCAGAGCGGCGGCGAAAAAACTCTGAAAATAAAAGCCTCCGCAACATTCGGTCAGATTTCGATAAGAAAATAAACAAAAATCCTCACGGCGGTTGCCGTGAGGATTTTTTATTTTATTTTTTTCTTTTCTTCAAGACGGTCAAGTACGAGCTTGTATCCGTCGCTACCGTAAGAAAGACACTTGCCGACACGACTTATCGTCGCTGTGCTTGCGCCTGTTTCCTTTGATATTTCCTGGTAATTTTTCTTTTCCGAAAGCAGTCCTGCAACCTCAAATCTCTGTGAAATATCAAGAATTTCTTTTATCGTGCAGGCATCCTCGAAAAATCTGTAACATTCGTCAACGGTTTCAAGTGAAAGTATCGCTTCAAAAAGAGCGTCCGTTGCAGGAGAGCGCAGTTTATCCATAAAAAATCCTCCCTAGCTTTGTCTACTTTAATAGTATATCACTTTATTTTGTTAAAGTCAAGCAAAAAATAAAAAGTCGAAATGTGATGCTTTACAAATCCCGAAAACGTGATATAATGAGTATGTTCCATACGCATTGAAGGTGATGTTACACATGTGGTTTATATTTGCGATTTTATCGGCTGTGTTTGCAGCGCTTACATCAATACTTGCAAAGGTCGGAATCAATAATGTAAATTCAAATCTTGCAACGGCAATACGGACAATGGTAGTTGTACTTATGTCGTGGGGAATGGTATTCATAACAAACACACAAAGCGGAATAACCGAAATTGACCGCAAGAGCTGGCTGTTTCTTATTCTTTCGGGACTTGCGACCGGTGCATCATGGCTCTTTTATTACAAGGCGTTGCAATCCGGCGATGTAACAAAAGTCGTCCCGATAGACAAGTTGAGCGTAATTTTCACTCTTGTTTTTGCGTTTGTTTTCCTGCACGAAAAATTCGATATAAAATCGCTTATCGGATGTATCCTGATAGGAGCCGGAACACTTGTAATGGCTCTGTAAACCACGTTGTATACGCTGCAAAAAATTTTACCTGCGGAGGATAGCGAAAAATGCAATCCATAAGAGAAATATACAAAATAGGAAGAGGTCCTTCAAGTTCGCATACGATGGGCCCCGAAAAGGCAGCAAAGCTCTTTCTTCAAAAGCATCCCGATGCCGACAGCTTCAAGGTAATTCTTTACGGTTCGCTTGCGAAAACGGGAAAGGGGCATCATACCGATCTTGCAATAAACAGCGTTCTCGGTGAAAGCAGAACAAAAATAGTTTTCAACACTGAAGATATCGCGCTTCCGCACGAAAACACAATGGATTTTATCGCTTATTCCGGCGGCAATGAAACGGGGACGATGCGCGCGCTCAGCATAGGCGGCGGAGATATTTCGGTTGAAGGTATACCGTCCGTAACTCCGCAGGAGGTTTATCCCGAAAACAGCTTTGCCGATATTGCGGCATATTGCGGAAAAAACAATCTGCGCCTTTCGGACTACGTTTACAAATACGAAGGCGATGAGATAAAAGAATATCTTGCGCTCGTTTGGTCAACAATGAAAGCCGCCATCTCCGAAGGACTTTCCGAAAGCGGCGTACTCGAGGGCGGACTCGGCGTACAGCGAAAAGCGGCGATACTTTTTGGTCAGCATCCTAAAAACGAGACTGATGCAAACAAAGAAAACCGCATTGTTTGCGCGTATGCCTTTGCTGTCGGCGAGCAAAATGCCGCAGGAGGAACCGTCGTTACCGCGCCCACCTGCGGAGCATGCAGCGTTCTTCCCGCCGCGCTTAAATATATGCAGGAAACGCACGGTTTTTCCGATGAAAAAATAATAAACGCACTTGCCGTCGGCGGCATTATAGGGAACATTGTAAAAACGAACGCCTCGATAAGCGGTGCGGAATGCGGATGTCAGGCTGAAATGGGTACGGCTTGCTCAATGACTGCCGCTGCCCTTTGCGAGCTTTTCGATATGACGCTCGATCAAACGGAATATGCCGCCGAAGTTGCAATGGAACATCATCTCGGTCTTACCTGCGATCCTATCGGCGGACTTGTACAGATACCGTGCATTGAACGCGGAGCCGTTTCATCCATGCGTGCGATAAACGCGCTCAGTCTTGCAACTTTCCTTGCGGATTCAAGCAAGATTTCCTTTGATAATGTCGTTAAAACAATGTATCGCACGGGCAAGGATATGAATGCCCGCTATCGCGAAACCTCCGAAGGCGGTCTTGCTTACACATACAAAAAACCCTGACCATACTTTTCTTTGAAAAGAAAAGTAGGCAAAAGAAACTTTAGTTATCGGGGACGATATACAGATTTTTAAGTCTCTGCACGGGCATGGCTTGCAAAAAGGCAAAAGAAACTTCGGTAATTGGTTATACAAATTTTACAGCAAAAAAGCAGGAGCAACCGACTCCTGCTTTTTGTATTTACTTTGCCCGATATGTATTTTATTCTGAATATATCAATTTGCATGAGGCATCATAATATGACGCCTTTATCTTGTTCCCGTTTTTATCGTATTCATAAACGAAATAACCGGCAAATTTGCCTCCGACATCATATATTAATCCCTTCGTTCTGTTCCCGTTTTCATCGTATTCATAAACGAAATAACCATTAAATTTGCCTTCGGCATCATAACGTAAATACTTTATCTCGTTACCGTTTTCATCGTATTCGCAAATGAAATAGTCTTTAAGTTTACCTTCGGCATCATAGTTTGATTGCTTTGTCATTTTCCCATTTGCATCATATTCGAAAATCAAATAGTTTACAAGCTTGCCTATGGCATTATAGTGTGATTCATTTATCTTATTCCCATTTTCGTCATATTCACACGTTATCTTTCCGCACGATACCGCGACAAACAATATTGCGGCAGCAATACAGAGCGACAAAATGATTGATAATGCCTTTTTCATTGTATATCCCCTTTTCTGAATTTATATTTCTTGTCGCAGAAGCGGCAGCAGACCTCGATCTCGTCCGTATCCGTAAAAAGATCGCCGATATCCTTTTCGGAAAAGCCGCGAAGCGCGGATAAAATTCTGTTTCTGTCGCAGTCGCAGCGATAAACGGCGGGAATTTCGTCAAAAACATCATATTCTATGCCTGCAAAGGCACGGTCAAGGAGCTGCTCCTTTGTCGCGCCGTCCGCTATAAGCGAAGAAACATTGGTTATCAGCGGCAGATTTTTTTCTATCTTATCTACCGTCTCCTCCGAAGCATAAGGCAAAAGCTGAATAAGCACTCCGCCCGCCGCCTTGCAGGAAAGATCGGTATCCACAAGCACTCCGAGCGAGCATACCGTAGGTATCTGTTCGCTTTTTGCAAAATATGTGCAGATATCGTCTCCGATTTCTCCCGTTGTTATTTCAACGGAGCCTGTCTGCATTTCACCGGAGCCAAAATCGCGCACAACAGACAAAAGTCCCGCTCCGACAGCACCTCCGACATCAAGCTTTCCGTTTGATTTAAGCGGCAGATCGACGTCGGGATTCTGGATATATCCCTTTACGTTTCCCTCGTAGTCCGAAACGGCAATTATCTTTCCGGCAGGACCGTCGCCTGCAAACGTAAGCGTGAGCTTGTCATTTTTTTCTTTGAGCATTGTTCCCATAAGCGATGCCGCCGTCATCGTTCTGCCGAGCACCGCCGTCGCCGTAGGAGAGGTATGCTTCATTTTTACGGCTTCGTTTACTATATCGGTAGATATTATCGCAACGGCTCTTGCCGAGCCGTCTCTCGTCATCGCGCGGATAATGTTATATTCCATAAAATTCACTTCTTTCTGCAAACATAAAAAATTCTTTCGCTTTCATCCGTTACGGGCGCACATGAAATATCCGAAAATCTTTCGCAGATTTCAAATCCCGCTTTTTCAAGAGCGTTTCGGAGCGTTCTGTCGCTGTACATTCTCTGCCTTTGATATTCATCGGTTCTGCGCCACTTTTCACCGTGCTTTTCAAAGAACGTAAGATAAAAGTCGCAAATGCCCTTTTCTTTCACATAATAATTCTGCCACGAAAGGAAAAGGTCTTCCGTTTCGTAAATAAAGGTATTGTCGGCGATGATATTTTCATATTTGTATTTGCTGTTTACGTCAAAAACGAAAACTCCGCCCTCGCAAAGACTGTCCGCCGTTCTTTCAAAGCATTGCGAAAGCTCCTCTCTTTTTGTGAGATAATTTATACCGTCAAAGCTGCATATCGCCGCTCCGTAATTTTCGCCGCAGTCAAGCTTTGCCATATCCTGCTCAACCAAAAGCATTTTTATATGCTTGTCTGATGCTTTTTTCAGTGCTGCCGAAAGCATTTCGCAGCTGAGATCGACTCCCGTGACTTCAAACCCCTTTTCGGCAAGAAGCACCGAAACGCTTCCCGTGCCGCAGCCGAGATCGATAAGTCTCTTGGGCTGAGACGGTGCATATTTTTCAATTATTTTTTCATAAAAGTCCGCATATCCGGCATAATCGGTATCAGCCATAAGGCTGTCATAATGCCGTGCAAGAACGGAATAGCTGTCCTCCATTTTGTCTCCTTTTATCTGAAAAGTGTTTTCCCGTCATCAAAATATACTGCTTTGCGGCAGATAAAAACTTCGCTTTCGGAAAGAGCGGGTATTTTATCGGCAATATATTTCACGGGAAGATTCGGTCCGACGAAGGTAAGCTCTTTGCACGAAAGCATTACGCGAAGCGTAAGCATTCCTCCCTCCGCCGTGCAGGATATAAGGCGCATATTCGGCGCTATATCAACTGTGCGTGTTCCCGCCTTGCCCGTTTTTTCCACATTTATCTCTCCCGAGAAAAGAGCGGCTACATCATTTTTTACCGCTTCCGCCTGCGGGGCTTCAAATGCTATTTCATAATCCGCCCAGCCGATATCGGAAAACTTCGTTTCCGGCTCGTATGCCGAAAGAATTCTTATTCCGTCGGGGAAAGACTCATTGAGTTTTCTGCATATTTCGTCATACGGAACTTCCTCCGTCATTTTGAAATCCATAAATTCGCACTCGCTTGAAACGCCGACGGAAAGCGGCGGAGAAAATACGGTCTTCGGATGAGGATTGAAGCCCTGCGTATACCATATGGGCAGCTTTGAACGCAAAAACGATGTCTGCACCGTGCGGTTCAGATCCAGGTGCGATATATATTTAAGCGCGCCTGTTTTTGAAAATTCAACTCTTATTTTTTTAAGTTCGGGCACCATGATCTCTCACCTCCGAGTTTATTCGCTCCGCATCCTGAACAGCTCTGTTTGCAGTTGGGAGTTGTTTTCCCTTCAAACGCTTTATGTCTTTCGCGCAGGAAGAATTCTTTTGTCATTCCTATGTCGATAACATCCCACGGAAGAATCTCGTCCTCCGCGCGCTCTCTGTTTGCATAAAAATCGGGATCGATCCCCGTATCCTCAAAGACAGATATCCATTTGTCATAACTGAAATATTCTTCCCAGCTGTCAAATCTCATTCCGCGCCTGTGCGCTTCCATAATCGCCTTTCCGAGTCGCCTGTCTCCTCTTGCAAACACGGCTTCTATGCGGCTGACTGAGGCGTCATGATAATTATATCTGATTTTTCTGTCGGTTATCTGCTCTTTAAGATACTGCTGCTTACGGAGAAGCTCTTCATATGCGCACTGCGGCTCCCACTGGAACGCCGTGAAAGGCTTCGGAATAAAGCAAGCCGCCGATATCGTCACCTGCGGAGCCTTGCGCGGTCTTAAAGGTGTGGCATAATATTCTTCTATAACGTCTCTTGCAAGCTTTGCGATCCCGCAAAGATCCTCGTCCGTTTCGGTGGGAAGTCCCTGCATAAAGTAAAGCTTTACCTGCGATTTTCCGCCCTCAAACGCCACTCTGCAAGCGCGGAAGAGGTCTGCTTCCATTACATTCTTGTTTATAACGTCGCGCAGACGCTGCGTTCCGGCTTCGGGAGCAAAAGTAAGCGTGCCGGTACGCACAGTCGATATCTTATCCATAAGCTCCTTTGTGAAGCTGTCCACACGGAGCGACGGAAGCGAAAGCGATATTTTTCTGTCGTTCGTCCATTCAAGGAGCATATCCGTAAGCTGAGAAATGCACGAATAGTCGCTTATCGAAAGCGAAGACAAAGTCATTTCGCCGTAACCCGTATTGTCGGCAAGCTTTTTTGCCTGCTCGCAAAGCACCTCCGGCGACTTTTCCCTTACAGGACGGAACACAGCACCCGCCTGGCAGAAGCGGCAGCCTCTTATGCAGCCCCTGTAAACTTCAAGGGTTATTCTGTCCTGAACGGTCTGAATAAACGGCACTATGAACTTTTCCGGGTACGGAGCCTTGTCCATGTCTTCAACAATTCGTTTTTGCACCTTTTCCGGCACATCGGGATATTTAGGTGCGAAAAGCTTTATCGTGCCGTCATCATTGTATTCGACATCATAAAGCGACGGAACGTAAATTCCCTTTATATGCGAGGCTTCTCTCAGAAACTTCTCCTTTGAATAGCCTGCTTTTTTATGTTTTATATAAAGCTCGGTAAGCTCGATATTTACTTCTTCCCCTTCGCCTATGATAAAAAGATCGACAAAATCGGCAAGGGGTTCGCCGTTGTATGCGCAGGGTCCGCCGCAGATCACGAGCGGATCCGCGTCTCCCCTTTCGCTTGCTGAAAGTTTTACCTTGCCAAGCTCGAGCATATTCACAAGCGTCGTGTAGCAAAGCTCGTACTGAATGGAAAACGCAACCATATCGAATTCATAAAGCGGGTCGGATGATTCAAGCGAGCAAAGCGGAATATCATGCTCGCGAAGCTGCTGCTCCATATCCGTCCATGGAGCAAAGCATCTTTCGCAGGCGATATTGTCGTGCTTGTTATAAATATCGTAAAGAATTCTCATTCCCAGATTCGACATTCCTATCTCGTATATATCCGGAAAACAGAAAACTATCCTTGCGTCAAGCCCTTCCTTGTTCTTTACTATCTGTCCCCATTCTCCGCCCGTGTAACGCGCGGGCTTCTGAACTTTTTTAAGTATACTCTCCGGAATTTTCATCATCCTCACTGCCTTTCTTTTTTGTTACTCTGCAAATTGCCTTCATCCGGCAATATTTGCAGGGATCCGTTCCGTCCGCATCCGTCGGAGCGGCATACGCAAGCCCTTTTTTAAGCTCTGCCGCGCATCCGAGAACAGTCTGCACCACATTTTGTTTAAGCTCACGGAGCGCATCAAGTCCAATAATATTTTTCGCCTTTCCGGCAGACGAGCCCTTTATCGGCGAATAAACACCTTTAAGCTCCGGCTCCATAGCGCGGGCAAGATCAAGTCCGTCATCACCCATTTCGGTAACAACGCCGGACACGGCAAACTTGCCGTCGCCCTCGCCGTCTGCCGAAACGGCTTCCGCCCTCGGATTTGTTTCAACGTAAATAACTCCTGCAGGAACTATTTCTTTCCCGAAATACTTTTCCCCGTTTTCCCAGAGCGAAAACAGATACAAAAGCATCTGCATATCAAGTCCTGCCGATATTTTTTCAAGATCAAACTTCTTTGCGTTTTTCTTGTAATCGACAACGCGCAGATACAGCTTTCCGTCGCCGGAGTCATATGCGTCAACGCGGTCTATTCTGCCGAATAGCTTTACTATGCTCTGTTCGTTTTCGATTTTTATTGCTTCAACACCATCGGCGCCGCCCACCGAAAGCTCAAAGCTTACGGGGCGGAATTTGCTTACGGAAAATTCATCTCTTATTCTTTTTGCAAACACCATTGCCCTGCCGCAAAGGTAATCGGTCATATGGCGAAGTCTCGGAGAAAGATCCGACATCGCTCTGCCTGTGATCTTGCGTATATATTTTTCAGCCGCAGAGCGTATTGCCTCCGCTGTTTCTTCTTCGGAAAAATCGTCTTTCGTCGCAAGCTTTGCCGCTGCTTCAAGCGTCGCATGCAGAAAGCTGCCTATGTTCATATCCGAAAATCCGGCTGTACCGTCGTCGGAAAGGTCAAGCTCATAACGGCAGAAATACTGAAATCTGCATTTTATATAATTTTCAAGGCGCGAATAGCTTGTATTTATGCTTCCCGAAAAAAGTTCTTCCGCATTTTCGCGGCTGAGTCTGCATTTTTCTGCCGACATCGGCTCCTTTGCGCAGGAAAGTCTCTCTGCATAATCGGGTTTTGTCAAAAGATAATCGAAGAGAGCTTTTGAAAACTCCCCTTTTTCCGAAAGCGCATATTCAAGCGCTGCCTCGCAGCCGTATATCCTGTCCTTTTCGGTAACATCCTCAAATCTTATTTCTTCAAGCTGCGGAAACAGCTTTTCTATTCTGCCGAGTGCCGAACAGCGTCCTGCGTTTCCGTCGGAAACATACGTTATAAAAAGCTCTTCCTGCGGCGCGCATACCGAAGTATAAAAGTAATAATATTCATCCGAAACGCTTTTTTCCAGTCTTGACGAAAAATCAACGCCGTTTTTACGCAGAAGATTTTTTTCATATTCCGAAAACATCCCGTCGTCTGTTACCCTTTTAGGGAAAACTCCGTCCGTCGCGCCGACGATATAAACTATCCTGGCTTCCGGTCGCGTCATCGCCGCGCCGCCTATAAGTACCTCGTCAACGGAGGTCGGAATTGAGCCTATGTCGGTTTCCGAAAAAGCAAGCTTCAAAAGCTGTAAAAAGCCATCCGCGTCGGTTTCTTTGTCGCCCGCACTGAGAGCTGTCTGATCAAGTGCGTCGCAAAGCACCTTCCAAAGCTGAGAAAATTCCTCCGCTCCCGAAGCGTCGCCCGCTTCCAGCGAAAGTGCCGCATCCGCATTCAGCTTTTCGGGGATTTCCATCATTACCAGAAAATCATAAAGCAGTTTTGCGTGATCGCGCACTGTTTTACAGTCTCTGAGCGCTCCTGCAAATCGCAGAAGCGGAGTCTTTACCTTTTCGCGAAGAATTCCGAGTGTTTCAAGCGCTTCTTCATCTCCCTCGCGCGTTCTGTCGTCATAGCCGCGAAGGGGAAATGTCCACGCTTCGTCCGACGAGAACTTTTTGCCTTGTATTTTCCACTTTATAATATAGTTTTCGAGCAGATCGCATTCATCGCCCGAAATACCGCTGTAATCCGTTTTTATGTATTCTATTATGTCGCGACGCAGAAAACCTCTTCTTACGCAGGCATAAGCAGAATAAATGAACTTTACTATCCCGCGTTCGTCTATATCCGCACGGCGCGAAACATAATAAGGTATTCCAGCTTTTTCAAACTCGGCGTCAAGAATTCCGTCATAATCTTCCGTATCGCGCACGATAACAGCCATGTCGCGATAGCGGACGCCCGCTCTTACGCGTTTCGATATGTCAACGGCAACGGCTTCGGCTTCCTCATATTTGTTTCTGCACTCCGTAACCGAGATATGCTCAGGAGCTTTTCTGTATTCCGCCGTATAGTTTTTTGATGAAAACAGATTTTCCGAAAGGAATGCAAGTTCGTCGTTTTTATATCCGATGCTGCGCCCGAAAATAACAGGCTCCGCAATATCGACTCCCGCTTTTACAGCCGTGCGATGAAGTCTTTCATCCGTTTCCGAAAGCGAAACAAAAGCCGCTCCGTCGCCGTCCTCGTCGGGAATATAGGAAAGAGAAACATACGTTTCGCTTGCCCCGGAAAAAACAGCCGAAAGCATTTTGTACTGCTCTTTTGTAAAGCTCAGGAAAGAATCTATGTAAACGTCCGTATCTTTAAAAAAGTCGCCGCAGAGCTCGTACGCCTTTGAAAGCGATCCGTCCGGCTCGCTCCACTTTTCCGCAACTTCGCTGTCAAAAGCGGAAAATATAAGCGCAAGATCGGAAAGCTTTCCCGCCACTCTCGGATTTTCGGAAAGCTTTTCGGATGCGGACAGAAGTTCTTCCGGCGTTATAAGGTTTTTGAAAAGCTCCGTCCGCTCGGAGGTAAGCTTTTCAACCGTCGAAAGATCGGACGGCGATATCCTGCCATAGCATGAAAGCTGAGGCGCTGTTTGCCTGAGCACGTTATACATGATTATTTTTTTTGCGCCCGATCCTATATAGCTTTCACATATTCCGCCACGACGGCGGAATATGTAGTTTGTAAGTCTGGAAAAAGTTACAACGTCAATATTTGCCGCCCCCTCGAGAGAAGCACATTTTCGCTCGGCTGAAACGGCTTCCCTGTCGGGAACTATTATAAGCACGCGTCTTTTGCGCGCCGATTCGCTTGCTTTGGCATAAAGCCATGCACTCTTGCCCGAAGCCGCTCTTCCGTAAACGAAATGAAGCATGCGCCCTTCTCCTTTCAGAAAATTTCAATAATTCTTACGTTTTTGTTGTTTTTAAGCGATTTCACAAGCGAAAACGCAAAGCTTATATGCAAATAGCATTTGCCTTCCTTTGGCTTTGAAGCGCTGAGAAATCCGCACTTGAATATCGATTCCGTAACGCACATAAGAGTTCCCTTTTGTTTAAGCTCCTCGGCATATTCGCCTTTGACGTCGTCAAAAACTATATATACCGTTCCTGTGAGCGATTCAAGCCTTTTTCGGCAGTGCCTGCGGGAAAAGCTTGCGATAAGCGCCCCCAGAAGCGAAAGCGCAAACGCTGTGGGAAGTATAAGCAGTGCCGCTATCACCGCTATGGCTATCGTCGCGCCGCCCTGAATAAGCAGAATAACAAGGTATGCTATCCTGACAACGGAGGAAGCCAGAAGAAAGCGCTTCAGCGCAAAGAATATTTTTGAGCATATGTCCGCCGCAGCCGACATATTTATCGCGCTTTTGAGATATCCCGCATAGCCGGAGTTGCGATCGGCGTTTGTCCGACGCAAAAATTCTTTTCCGGGCTCGCTTTTCCCGCCTGTAAAGCTTGCAAGCCGGCGTTTGTAGTATGCGTTCTCCATTTTCAGGATACGGTTTTCGAGTTTCAGCTTTTCAATACTCATCTGAGAATTCCTTTCGGAAATATTTTTACCGCGAGCGCACTTTTTTACTCATGCGCACCGCCCTTGCCGCAAAGAAGATCTATATTCCTTTTTATCGTAGCCTTGCCTCGCCACGAAAAAGCCCTCTTTCTGAATTCTTCATCGCTCATTCCGCAAAGCTCTTCTGTGGTCAGATTTTTTATTCTGTTTTCTCTGAAAAAGCTTATCGGCGTCCGCGCGCCGTTTTTTATCGCTTTTTGCACCATAGGACAAGCGAGCTGACAGATGTCGCATCCCCATGCGCTTTTGTATTTTATTATGTATTCTTTTTCTTTCTCCGACAGCTCGCCTTTTTTCTGTGTCACGGCGGAAAGACAATCCATCCCCTCCGATATCATCGGGCAGGCTCTTTTGCAGGCGCCGCAATGAACGCAATATGAAAGCGGATATTCGCCGTTTTTATCGCAGCCGAATCTTTCGGATTCGATATCCGTAAATACTTCGGCAATGAAAACGAACGAACCGTATTTTTCGTTTATGATAACATAGCTGTCGCCTATCACGCCGAGTCCCGCGCGGCAGGCGGCGTCCGCCTCCTCTATCGGAGACTTGTCCGCAAATCCGACAAATTTTCCTCCGAATTTTTCGCAGAGCTTTCCGCAAAGGCGCGGAAAAAGCCCGTCACAGTAAAGATGGTAATCCATCGGGCGCGCGTAAAGCGATATATTTCCATCGCCGTCATCATCGTAATAAGGAATAAGAAACATTATAACTGTTTTTGCCTCATTCGCAGGCAGCCCCGCCCTTTCCAGAAGATCCGGCCGGCGGAGCCTGCATTTCTCAATCGGAACAGGAGCAAAACATTCTATATTCTCTGCGGAAAATACATCATAAAGAGATGAATTCATAAACGTTTATCCTCATAATTGTGTTTTCACAAATTTTTCTTGATTAAAACCTCAACATATGGTATAATATATTGAATTAAAATAATTGCGCATATTGTATCTATGATAAATATTATAACAAATTTTCGCAATAAATCAACAGAAAATTCAGTAAAACATTGAGCGGAGTGATAAAATGGCTGTCAAAAACAACAATTATAACGACAACAGTATAACCATGCTGAAGGGAGCGGAGCGCGTCCGCAAGCGTCCTGCCGTCATTTTCGGTTCGGACAGCATCGAAGGGTGCGAGCATTCCGTGTTTGAGATACTCTCAAACTCCGTCGATGAGGCAAAGGAAGGCTACGGAGATAGGATAAATATAACCGTCTTCAGCGACAGAACGATCCGCATTGAGGATTTCGGACGCGGGGTCCCTCTCGATTATAACGAAAAGGAGCACGCATATAACTGGGAGCTGGTCTATTGCGAGCTTTACGCCGGCGGCAAGTACAACAACAACGAAAGCGGCTCAAACTACAAATATTCGCTCGGTCTGAACGGTCTCGGCGCGGCAGCGACGCAATGCTCGTCGGAATTTATGAAGGTTCAATCGTATCATACGACGGAAATGCTCGAAATGAATTTCAAGAAAGGCGAACCGGACGGAGAGCTCATCCGCACCCCCCTTTCAAGAAAGGAACAGCGGACAGGCACAATTGTGACCTGGCGTCCTGACCTTGAAGTATTCACGGACACAAACATCCCGAAAATATTCTTCGAAACGATGCTTGACCGTCAGGCTGTCGTCAATGCGGGGCTGCGCTTTGTTTTCCGCTGGCAGACTATGGAGGGCGACTTTGAGGAGAAAGAATATTATTATGAACACGGTATAAAGGATTATATCGCAAGAATGGCGGGCGCCGAGGCGATAACTCCCCCGCAGTATTATCAGATGGAGACAAGAGGACGCGACCGCGCCGACAAAGACGATTACAGCCTGAAAGCCGAATTTGCGTTCTGCTTTTCAAACGCCTTACAGCTGATCGAATATTATCATAACTCCAGCTTCCTCGAACACGGCGGCTCGCCCGACAAGGCGACAAAGACCGCCTTCGTCTATGCTATCGATAAATATATCAAGCAGACCGGAAAATACAATAAAAACGATTCGAAGATAACCTTCGCGGACATTGAAGACTGCCTTGTTCTCGTAATAAACAGCTCTTCAACGGAGACATCTTATGCAAACCAGACAAAAAAGGCGATAACAAACGAATTCATCGCCGAAGCTATGACGGATTACCTCAAGAGCACCCTTGAAATATATTTTGCGGAAAACCCGCTCGACGCGGACAAGATCGCATCGCAGGTTCTCGCAAACAAGCGCAGCCGCGAAACGGCTGAAAGCACCCGTCTTAACCTTAAAAAGAAGCTCAGCACGTCAAACGACATAGCGTCAAGAGTTGAAAAGTTTGTTTCGTGCCGTTCTAAAGATCCCGAAAGACGAGAGCTTTATATAGTTGAGGGCGACTCGGCTCTCACGTCCTGTAAGCTCGGCAGAGACGCCGAATTTCAGGCGATAATTCCCGTGCGCGGAAAAACGCTCAACTGCCTTAAAGCCGGCTATGACAGAATCTTCAAAAGCGAGATCATAACCGATCTTCTGAAGGTCATCGGCTGCGGAGTTGAAGTAAAACAAAAAGGAGAGGCGACGTTCGATCTCGACTCGCTGAAATGGAGCAAGATAATAATCTGCACCGATGCCGACGAGGACGGCTTTCAGATAAGAACGCTTATACTTACAATGTTCTACCGTCTCCTTCCCACGCTCATAAAAGAAGGAAAAGTCTACATCGCGGAATCGCCGCTTTTTGAAATCGCGTCAAAGGACAGGATATATTTTGCTTACAACGAAAAGGAAAAGCTTGATATATTGAAACAGATAGGCAATTCAAAATATACGCTTCAACGTTCAAAAGGTCTCGGCGAAAACGAACCCGAAATGATGTGGCAGACAACAATGAATCCTGCCTCGCGCCGTCTGATAAAAATATGTGAAGCCGACAGAGCGCAGACGGAATACATTTTTGAAACGCTGCTCGGCGACGATATAACCGAAAGAAAAGATTTTATAGCGCGCAACGGCAAGCTTTACCTTGCCGACGCAGATATCTGAGTTAAGGGAGGATACGAAAAATGGCAAGAAAAAAGAAAAGCGACCAGATAACGTTTGACGACCTCCCCGCCGCGCTTCCCACGGATCAGCCTATAACGGAAACCATAGAAAAAAACTATATGCCGTACGTTATGTCGGTAATAGTATCGCGCGCAATCCCTGAAATCGACGGATTCAAGCCGTCACACAGAAAACTGCTTTATACGATGTATAAAATGGGACTTCTGACAGGTGGCAGAACGAAGAGTGCAAACATCGTCGGCCAGACGATGCGCTTAAACCCTCACGGCGATGCGGCAATTTACGAGACGATGGTCAGACTGACACGCGGAAACGAAGCCCTGCTTCATCCGTTTGTCGATTCAAAGGGAAGCTTCGGTAAACAGTACAGTCGCGATATGGCGTATGCCGCATCGCGTTATACGGAGGCAAAGCTTGATCCCATCTGCGCCGAAATATTCGGCGGTATAGACCGCGACGCAGTAGATCTCGTCCCGAACTACGACAATACCACTACGGAGCCTGCCCTTCTCCCGACGTCGTTTCCGAACATTCTCGTTTCGGCGAATATGGGCATCGCCGTAGGACTTCAAAGCCAGATATGTTCTTTCAACTTAGGCGAGGTATGCGACGGTACAATAGCCGTACTGTGCGACCCTGCGCTCTCCTCAGACGAGCTGATGGATATAATCAAAGCGCCCGATTTTCCGGGCGGCGGCGGACTTATCTACAATCGCGAGCAGATGAGAAGCCTGTTTGAAACGGGACGAGGAAAGGTCACTCTGCGTTCCCGCTATGTTTATGACAAAAATGCAGGCTGTATAGAAATAGTCGAAATTCCGTACTCCACATCGATTGAGCTTATATTCAAAAAGCTCACGGATATGATAAAAGAAGGTCAGCTTAAAGAAGTCACGGACGTGCGCGACGAAATAGACCTTCACGGCTTCAAGCTGACGCTTGACATCCGTCGCGGCACCGATCCCGATATGCTTATGGCAAAGCTGTTCAAGAAAACTCCCCTTCAGGACGATTTTTCCTGCAACTTCAATGTGCTTATAGACGGCGAGCCTCGTCTTCTCGGCGTAAGGGCGATAATCGATGAATGGATAAAATTCAGGATGAAGTGCGTAAGCCGCACGCTGAATTTCGATCTCGGCAAAAAGTGCGAAAAGCTTCATTTGCTTCTCGGCCTCGGAGAAATACTCCTTGACATAGATAAAGCAATAAAAATAGTACGCGAAACCGAAAAGGATTCGGACGTCGTTCCCAACCTTATGGCGGGCTTCGGAATAGACCGCGTTCAGGCGGAATACATTGCGGAGATAAAGCTTCGTCATCTCAACCGCGAATACATCATCGAACGCATAAAGGAAATAGAAGACTTGAAGCGTGAAATAGAGGACCTTCGCGAAACGCTCGGCTCGGAAAAGAAGATGAAAAAACTCATCGCCACTCAGCTTGAAGAGGTAAAGAAAAAATACGCCGTGCCGAGAAAAACGCGTCTTATAGTCGAAGATACCGTAACCGAATACAAGGAAGAGGACTTTGTTGACAACTACAATGTCAAATTTTATTTCACACGCGGCGGATATTTCAAGAAAATAACTCTCACCTCACTCAGAGGCGCGGACGAACAAAAACTGAAAGACGGTGACGAGATCGCACAGGTTACGGACGGAGAAAACATATCCGAGCTTCTGTTTGTCTCGGACAAGCAACGCATTTACCGCACAAAGGCGTCGGATTTCGACACCTGCAAAGCCTCCGCTCTCGGCGATTATATTCCGGCAAAGCTCGGCTTTGAAAAGGACGAAAAAGCGATCGCCATGGATGTAGACACAAAATTCGATTCAAAGCATTTTGTCATTTACATCTTTGAAAACGGCAAAGGCGTAAAGCTTCCGCTCTCACTTTATGAAACGAAAACCCCACGAAAAAAGCTTGTCGCGGCATATTCTGCGGCATCGCCGATAGTCGCTGCGTTCTTCGTGTCGGAAAACGAGGATATCATCCTTGTAAGCTCACAGAACAAAGCTATTGTTATAAATACAAAGCTCATTCCCGAAAAGGCAACGAGAACTGCAGGCGGAGTAACGCTGTTTACACTTAAAAATGACCAGACGATAACCGTCGCGAGCCGTGACATAGAAAATTTTGCCGGAAGCGCACGCTGCAGAAAGATAAAGATTCCGGCAAGCGGAACGGCTCTTGACTGACGGAGGACTTATGACCGACGTATATATAATCTGTTCCGACGGAGTATTCCGTCGGATGCTCGAGCTTGAGCTTACGGAATACGGCGCAAACGTAATGCCGGAGGGCAGCGCTGTCACAGCGCCGTGCGCCGCCGTTATCTCCGCTCCGGATATCGATAAAGCGGCTCTCCCGCAGGACGGATGCCTTACGGTGGTATTCGGATATCCCGAAGAACTTCCGGACACCGACAGAATAAATCCTTCGGCAGTTCTCGTCCGTCCGTTCGATACGGATGAACTTATGCGGGTGCTTTTCGGAGAAAGCAAGACGGAATCGGTACCGACAATAAGAAAAATAACGGCGTCCGGCAGACTTACGGTAGATATTGAAAAACGCACGGTAAGTTATCTCGGAATATCATCACGACTTACCAAGCGTGAATTCGCCCTTTTTGAATATCTTTACAAACGCAAAGGAATCGAAATTCCGAGAAGCGAGCTTTACGACAACGTGTGGGGCGGAGGCGACGGAGAAAACGTCGTTGACGTTTACGTCTGCTATCTGCGCGAAAAGCTTGAAAATAAATTCGGAGTAAAGCTCATCCGCACTGTCAGAGGCAAGGGCTATATGTTTGAAGAGTAGAAAGGCGCAAAGATGAAAATAATTTCACGCGACGAATATTTCATGGGCATTGCGCTGAAAGAAGCCGATAAGGCGGCTGCTCTCGGAGAAGTTCCGGTAGGTGCGGTCGTCGTATGGAAAAACAAAATAGTTTCGCAAGCGTTCAACACCCGCGAAACAGACAAAAACGCTCTTTGCCACGCAGAAATAAAAGCAATAGATGAGGCGTGCCGAAAGCTCGGAGGCTGGAGACTTTTCATGTGCGAGCTTTTTGTCACGCTCGAACCGTGTCCGATGTGCGCAGGCGCAATAATAAATTCAAGAATAAAGCGCGTCGTTTTCGGAGCGCGCGATGAAAAAGCCGGAGCCGTAGTGTCACGCGAGGAAACGTTTTCGCTCGGCTTCAACCACACGCCTGCCGTAACCGAAGGCGTTCTTGCGGAAGAATGTGCAAAAAAGCTGTCCGACTTTTTTGCGGATCTCCGCGAAAAACGGAAAAAGTGTAAAAAATGACGGAGTTTCAAGCGGAATTTTGTAATTATTTCCGTATAAAATATATTTGACTTTTTTCCGTATATGTGGTAACATATAAATTACACAAGCGGCGTATAAAAGGACGGGGGCATGACGCCCCGAGCAAAGGAAAAGAAAGGAAGTCCGTTCAATGAAGAAAGAACTCAAACAAATATTACTTATGATTTTGACAATAGCCATTGTCGCATCGTTCTGCGCAACAGCTATAAGCTGCGGCGGTAGCGGAAACAAGCAGACAACCGAGGAAGGCGGTCTTACGCTGAAGCCCAGCACAACCGATATACCATCCCCACCGGAGACAACCACAAGCTCAACGTCTCCTGTATCCACAACAACGGAAATTTCCGAAACAACGACGGAAAAACCCATTGAAACGACAAAACCGATTACTCCTCCCGAAACAGGTACATATATAAATCCCCTTACGGGTCTCAAAACAAGCGTGACCGATCCTTCAAACAAACGTCCTGTCGCAATAGTTGTAGACAACATTTCAAACGCCTACAAGAACCAGAAGGGTCTCTATCAGGCAGACATCCTTTATGAAGCACTCGTTGCTCCCGGCATTACGCGTTATGTTGCGATAATCGAAGATTATGAATCCGTAAAGGATATATGCAACGTACGTTCGGGCAGAGATTATCATATCGACATCGCTCAGGGACACAATGCCATCCTCGTTTGTCACGGCGGTTCCATTACAAATAATTACAACTTCTATCAGCTCGTTATAAGCAGGCTCGGCAGCCGTTATGCGTTTGTTGACACAAAGGACGAATACGTTACGGGTACCGAAGAAGGCGGAAAGAAATACGGTACTATACAGAACTACAAGTCCCGTTCGGATCTTCTTTTCGACACGGTTGTAAACGGCTCGGCACTTAAAATAATGGTAACGGGCAAGTCCTCCAGATTTGCAAAGAGCGGCGCAGGCTACACAGACACTCCGAACGGTTTCAAATTCGGAACAAGCTCCGCTTCGTCTTCCTCCATTTCCGCAAAAACAGTAAAGGTACAGTTCACAATGGATAACAACACCAGTACAAAGGACGTTACCTTCACTTACGATTCAGCATCGGATAAATACATCCGTTCACAGCTTCCCAAAGAAGGCACAAACATCTCCGGCGAAGAACTTTCCTTTACAAACGTTGTATTTCTCGGCGTTGAAGTAACTCAGGGCAAAGGCACTGAAGAAGACCCCAGAATGGCTCTCATCGACGTAACAGGTTCGGGCAAAGGCTATTACTGCTATGGCGGCAAGATGGTTGCCATCAAATGGTCGAAGACGGCAAACGGCGCGCTCAGACTTACGACCGAGAACGGCGCAGAGCTTACCCTTTCCGCAGGAAACACTTATATCGGCTATCTTGAAAAAGACTATGTCGGCGAATTTCCTTCAAAAGGTTATCACGCAAACTGAATCAAATGAAAAAGCACCCCTTCGGGGTGCTTTTTTGAGTTGAAAATGAAAATTTTATTTTCGCTTCAATTAAAAAGCCGCCTATAAGGCGGCTTTTTTCATCCTATATATACCGTAAGATTCATCTTTTCGCCGACAGGCGCGATAATGTTTCTCTCCGGTTTTATTTCTTTTCCGTCAAGCTCTATTTTGCTTACTTTGTCGCTCTCTCCCGAGCAGACAAATCTGATATTGTACTCACAGCCTCTGAAAAGCTTCTTTATCGAACATTCTTTCCACGAAAGCGGCAGACACGGTTCGATCCTCAGTCCCTCAAGCTCGGGATGCAAGCCGAAAATATATTCAACCGTACTTTTGAGCAGCCATGAGCTTGCCGCCGTTCTCCAGCTTTGTCCGGGAGTAGCGTAACGGTAGCCTGTCTCGGGTGCAAAATATGAATTATACATTGCATAAGGCTCGCCGCATTTTGTTTCATACTCGGTGTTTGTCACAAGCATTTTCTTCAGTCCCTCTTCAACCTTGTCGGGACGATGAAGCATACTGTCAGCAGCAAGCTTCCATGCGGAAGGATGCAGATAGATTCCGCCGTTATCCTGAACGCCGGGCGCCTTTTCAGCCATAGAACCTATGTAAGGGTACTGATGCGAATATGCGGGATATGCGAGTCTTGTGCCAAGCTTTGTTTCAAGAATTCTGTCTGCGCTTTCCATAGCAATACGGTCCTTACCGTCCTTTGCTGCACCCGAAAGCACAGCCCACAGCTGAGAGATAAGGAATATCTTTCCCTCTTCGCTATCCCTTGAGCCCATAATTATATCGTCGTCCGTGCGGGCATATATGTAATATTCGCCGTCCCAGCCGTACTTGTCAATGCGCTCGCGCATGATGTCGCCGCGCTCGGCTGCGGTTTTTGCGTCGTCCGTTTTTCCCATAGCGGCGGCAAGTCTGCCGAAAGCGGCATTGGCTCTGTACCATGCAAGCGTCAGCCATACGGAAACGCCTTTGCCTTCAAGTCCGGCAAAATTCACGCAGTCGTTCCAATCTCCGCCCCATATGCGAACAAGTCCGTAAAGTCCTGTGAAATTCCACAAAAAATCTACCGAACGGCGAAGATGCTCATATACGCTCGCCTTTGTACCGTTGTTGAATTCAACCTCTTCATTGAGAAGATTTATATCGCCGAGTTCTTTTACTATCGTGTCTGCGGCGAACGTCATCCAAACAGTGTTATCCGCGAATTTTCTGTCGCGTATCGCGCCGTCGATTATCGTTCTCGGAGCATAGCCGGTATCATACTGATATGTAAGGATGCGTTTCAGTCTTTCCCATGCAAGGCGCGGATTTACACACGCAAGACATTCCGTATCACTTGTAAGATCGCGATATCCGTTATGGCGGACTCTTGCCCATCTGCTGCCCATATCGGCGGCGTATTTCATCCAGCCGTTTATAAGCTTGTCGAAGTCTCCCCACGGAGTGCTTATCTCAATACCGCAAAGTCTTTCTTTATATTTGTTTTCCATAGCGGAAAATTCTTTTTCGACCTCGTCCGGAGAAAGCGCGGCTATGCCGTCTTTATCATAGGCAAGACCGAGCGTGAAATGAACCGTCTTTTTCTCACCGGGGAGAAGCGTCATATCGTTTTGCAAAACAAGACAAAGCTTTTCGGAGTTGCAGTCCGTGTTCTGACATTTAAGTCCTTTTTCAAGCGCCGAAGGATGCTGTTCGTCGCCGTAAGGTCCGATAAAAGCGTTTCTTCTTGAATCAAAGCCACTTATTTTATCGCTTGAAGCCATATATGCGTACATTGGACGGCATCTTCCGGGCAATGCGGGATCGGGATAAAACTCAGTGTAGAAATGTCCCCATACTGCATTTTTATCTTCAAAAGCGCCGCCTGTGGCAAGATTATAACCCTGCGGACGGTATGTTCCGTCAACTTCGGTCTTTGCATACGAAACAAGCGAAAGCGTTCTTTCCTTATCGGAAGTATTTTCAAGCGTTACGCTCCATATTTCGCGCATACCGTCGCACGGCACAAATATACACAACGTGCTTTTTATGCCGTTTTTCTTTTGGCTTATTTCGGTCGAACCGTTTTTGTGAGTACAAAGATAATCGGTATATCCCGAATTCATCGGCAAACCGCATATGCTGAAATATTTTCCGTCCTCCGAGACGAAAAGATTACGGTTTGAAACAAGCATGGCTCTTCTGCCCATGTCGTCCTGTGCAAAACCTTCTCCGTAGCCCACCTGAGATGTAAAGGTTATGTATTCGTCGTTGTACATATAATTGTACCAATGGCGCGGAGTTTCCGGCTCTGTTATATAATATGCGTCCCCTTTTTCGGAAAAATGACCGTACTGCTTTGTTCTGTCCATAAAAGCGGTTCCTTTCAAAAATGTTTATATATCCTTTAATACAGATATCAATTCAATCGCGGCAAATACTTTTTAGGATCAACTTTTACATATGAGCCTTGCGAATACTTTCTTATCTCAAAGTGAAGATGAGTGCCTGCATAGGGATTTGATGCGGTAGGCGCCGGAGAGACTCTTCCGGTGTTTCCGCTGTAGCCTATAACCTGACCCTGAACTACTTTATCTCCCGCAGATACCGTCTTTGACTTTAAGTGTGCGTAATATGTGCGATAGCCGTTTCCATGATCTATAACAACATACGTTCCGTATGTCCAGCGAAGGTCTGAAGAGGAAAAATAGCCGTCGTTGCAGGCATAAACGACCGTCCCGCTCATTGAAGCCGTTATCGGCGCTCCGTAATAAACGCCGAAATCTATCCCTCCGTGTGAGTTTGATCCGCCGTAATATTGCGTCACACGGTAATCCGCTCCGCCCTGAGCCGCCGTCCTGAACGGAAGAGCAAAAGTCTCCTCCTTTTTCTTTGTGCCTATGGCTATTACTTCATCAATAGGCGCAACCGTTTCGGATGAGATGACTTCGCGCTTTATCTCTTTTCCCCGCTCATATGTTATTTTATATGTATTTACCGTATATCCGTCGGCGCCGTGGGTTTTTGTCCTTCGTTCGCCTTCGTAAATATTTCCGTCATAAACGTACTTTACGGAATATTTCACCGTGTTTTCGTTTTTCTTTATCGTTTCGTATGTAAATACAGGCTTTGTGCCTGTTTTTATTATTTCCGATACCGCCGGAGTTTTCTCCTCCGATATAAGCTTGCGGCCTACTTCCTCGCCGCGCTCGTATGTCACTTCGTAAACTCTCAGAACAACGCCGCAGACGCCTTCCCTCTCGGTAATCCGCTCATCCTCGTACATATCGCCATCGGTCACCGTCTCCGTTTCAAACGGCACGCTTTCCCGCTCTGTTATGTGGTCTGTACTGATTATCGGCTTTGTTCCGACAAGTATTTTCTTGTTTTCCGGTTCGCTCAGAATCTTTTCCTCGCTGTCCTCAATAAAAAGCTTTCCGTCCGAATAATAACCCGTTTTTGTTATCTGCAAAAGACCGTCCCTGCCGTATTTCAGAACGTAACTCACATCCTCATATTCATCGTCAGAATAGACATATTCCGTTTCGCGCGGAATTTTTTCTATCGTCGCGGACTTTTTCGTCTCAAACGAAGGCTCAGGCGTGCTTTCCGACGAAGTCGAATCGGTCAGAACGTCTTCTTCCTGTGTTTTTGTAAAAGAAGTCTGAACAGCCGACGTTGCAGCCGCCGCTGTTGTCTCTGCCGACAAAGTGCTTATGTAAGTTTCGGACAGCTGTCCGTCGTCGCTTTCGGTGTGGGGAGCCTCCTTTGCGCATGACGCAAAAAATGCCGAAACCGCAAAAATCACCGCAAAAATCATGATTGCGCCGAATCGCCTGTGATGTGATCGTGCCATAAGAATACCGCTTTCTTATCCGGACAAGAAGCCGCTTGTCGCTGCCTGCCGAAATTACCTTGCTTTGACAAAATTATATAACACGGCACATAATATTTCAATGAATAAATAAAGGGTATAAAAGAACAATCTTCCTGTAAATACCTAATAAATTTCAAAAGCGATATCCTCATTATTACGGCTCGTATTATACCACAAAACCTGTAAAAAATCAAGACTTGTAATTTGTCTTTCCACGATTTATAATTTAAAATGCAATAATATGATAAGAAAATACAAAAGGATGTGATGAAAATGAGCCGACCACCCAAAGATCCCGGACTTATGAAACACCCGATGGACAAAATGCGCGAGCCGAAACCAAAAAACATAAAAGAGGTTCCGGGATATCTGAAAAGGGTAATATCAAAATTCTTTTACAGACTTTTCTATATTTTCGCCCTCGTCTGGGAAGCAAAGCCAAGCGTTCTGCTTCTGATTTCGTTTTTCTCGGTAATACTCGGCGTTCTGCCGGCAATATCCGCGTCGATAGCAAAGGATATCTTAAACCGCCTTGCAGTTGACTATGCTCTGGTAAAGGCGGGCGAAGGCGATCCTTCCGCCATGCTCAATGAAATACTTATGCTGCTTGTATGGCAGTTTGCGATAATCTTCGCGACCTCCGTCGTTTCAAGCCTGAAAACATATACAACGAGGATTGCAAGCGAGCTTGTCGCGTACAGGACCAACGTCAAAATAATGGAAAAGGCAAAAACGGTCGATGTTGCAAGCTTTGACCGTCCCGATTTCTATGAGAAGCTTGAAAACGCCTCACGCGAGGCGGGCAACCGACCGATGCAGGTGCTTTCGGCTGCTTGTTCCTGCATCTCCGCCGTGATCAGTATGGTTTCGTTCATCGTCATTCTTGCCGGAATTCCGGGCGAAGTACATATTGCAAGCCTGAGCGTAAAAACAGCCGGCTTTGCGCCGGTAGCTGTTGCGCTCGTTGCGATTCCTTCGGCTGTCGTTTCCTTTGTTTACAGACGCAAGGTATTCGATTATGTCCGCGGTCGCTCCAAAGACAGACGGCAGTTCAACTATTATAAAGGTCTTATGACAAACAAAGATATGGTCAAAGAGATCCGCCTTTTCGGACTTTCGGACACATTTATCGAAAGATACAAAAGCATCTTCGGTCATTATTTCAACGGTGTGCGCCGCATATATTTTTCGGAGGGCGCATGGAACCTTGTGATGTCAATACTGTCGTCTTCCGTCAACTGTGTGCTTTTTTTGCTGATAGCAAAGGGCGTCATAGCAGGCGATTTTGAGGTCGGTAACTATTCCGCTTTATACGGGCGCGCTGCGCTCGATAGCGAGCGGAATTTCAACGCTGATAAATACCACCGCATCCATTTACGAAGGCACGCTTTTTATCGACAATCTCATAACATTTATTGACGAAAAAACCGAGATAGTGCCTTCGCTTCCCGAGCCTCGTCATCCGCAGCGTCATATCGCTCACAAAATAGAGCTGAAAAACGTTTCGTTCCGCTATCCCGGCACAAGCAGGGATGTTATAAAAAATATGTCCGTAACCTTTGAACCCGGCGAAACAGTCGTTCTTGTAGGGCTCAACGGCGCTGGAAAGACTACGCTTATAAAACTGATAACAAGACTGTACGATCCGACCGAAGGCGTCATTCTCCTTGACGGCCACGACATAAGGGAATACGACATAAGCGAGCTTTATTCGATATACGGAATAATCTTTCAGGATTTCGGCAGATACGCCGTATCCGTCCGTGAGAACGTCTCGTTTTCCGATATAAACAGCCCGATAGACGATGAAAGAGTTTCAAAAGCGGCAAAGGAAAGCGGCGCCGAAGATTTTATAAAAAATCTGCCGGGAGGATACGATACCGCGCTTATGCGTTATTTCGAAGAAGACGGGATAGAGCTTTCAACAGGTCAGTGGCAGAAGCTTTCCGTTGCGCGCGCATTTTACTCCGATTCCGATATTCTCATTCTTGACGAGCCGACTGCGGCGCTCGACGCGATCGCGGAGCAGGAGATCTATTCTCAGTTCGACAGTCTCCGCAAGGATAAAACCACAATTTTTGTTTCGCACAGACTTTCAAGCGCAACGACGGCGGATAAGATCCTCGTTCTTGAAGACGGACAGATAATAGAAAGCGGGACCCATCGCGAGCTTATGCGGAAAGGCGGCAGATATTGCGAGCTTTTCTCAACTCAGGCGCAGAGATATATCGCATCGGAAAGCGACATAAAAAAATAACCGAAAAAATCGGAGAAAGCCGAAAGCCTTCTCCGATTTCTGTTTTTATTCCTTATCTCCGCCGTTTTTCGGCTTTGTCAACGCGCCCAAAAGCACAACCGCAAGAATTATCACAGCGGTAACGATAAATATTCCCGCCATACCCTTTGCCATTATCGGCAGAGTACTGAGAAACGCATCAAAATTTATATTCATAATCCTTCACCACCTTAACCGAGCAATGTCAGCAGAAGTCCGCCGGCTATGACGGAGGCAATCTGCCCCGATACGTTTACGCCTATCGAATGCATAAGAAGGAAATTCTGCGGGTCCTCCTTCAGTCCCATCTTGTGAACTACTCTTGCAGACATCGGGAATGCCGAAATGCCTGCCGCGCCGATCATCGGGTTTATCTTCTTGTCCTTCGGCAGGAAGAGATTTATCAGCTTTGCGATTATGACACCGCCCGCCGTATCAAATATGAAGGCAACAAGTCCAAGTCCGATTATGAGCAATGTGTCTGTAGTAAGGAAGTATTCTGCCTGCATCTTGGTTGCAATCGTAATACCGAGAAGAATCGTTACAAGATTTGAAAGCACCTTCTGTGCCGTTTCGGAGAGCGAATCAAGCACGCCGCATTCGCGGAGCAGGTTTCCGAACATAAGAAATCCTATGAGCGCAACGCTTCTCGGAGAAACGATACCGGTTATCATGGTTATGATTATCGGGAAAAGGATTTTGGTCGTTTTTGAAACGGATTTTTCCTGATAAGGCATACGGATGAGGCGTTCCTTTTTAGTTGTCAGCAACTTGATAACAGGCGGCTGAATGATCGGAACGAGAGCCATATATGAATAAGCCGCCACCATTATCGCCCCGAGATATTTTGAACCGAGAAAGTTTGCAACGAAAATCGACGTCGGTCCGTCCGCCGTACCGATAATGCCGATGGACGCCGCATCCTTTATATCAAAACCGAGAAGTGCCGCAAGGCTGAACGTAAAGAAAATGCCGAACTGCGCCGCCGCGCCGAAAATCATCAGCTTGGGATTTGAAAGAAGCGGTTCAAAATCGATCATCGCTCCGATGCCGATAAAGAGCAGAAGCGGAAACAGCTCATTGGCTATTCCTGACTCAAATAGTACGTCTATAACGCCGATCTCTTTTATGCCGTCATATATCTCTGCGTAACCGCGCCGGAAAGCGGAAGGTTGACAAGAATTGCGCCAAAGCCCATAGGCAGAAGAAGCGTAGGCTCCATATCCTTTTTTATGGCAAGATATATCAGCACGCCGCCGATTATCCACATAACGACCTGTTGCCACGTTATGTTTGTAATGTTTGAAAACAATGCTCCCATGAAATGTCCTCCGAATGTTTGTACGGGAATTGAAAAAATATGATTAAATATTATCACATTCCGCTGTATTTTTCAAGTATATTACCGGCGATATTTTTTCTTTGCACAATTTATTTGAATTTTATGCAATATGATTGTCCGAAACGAAGAAAAATCCGCACATAATAAACATATTTTTCTTATCGGAACCGCACGCCGCATCTGATTTTTTCAGATTAAGCCCTCTGCATATCGATATATGCATAACCGATATGAAAAATCAGCAATTGCATAATCGCTCGATTTATGATAGAATATGTAAAACAATTATTTTAGGAAGGTATTTTTATGAACAAGATATCCATCATCGGAACCGGAAGCGTAGGTTCCACCATCGCGTACTCCCTTGCAATTCTCGGAATGGCATCCGAAATCGTAATGATCGACATCAACAACGAGAAGGCTCTCGGAGAGGCTCTCGATATCAGACAGGGTACCCCCTTCTGCAGCCCCTGCTCCATTTACGCAGGCAGTTACCTCGACGCCGCAGGCTCAAACATCGTTATTCTCACATCGGGAATAGCAAGAAAGCCCGGGCAGTCACGTCTTGAGCTTGCTCAGACAAACGTAAACATAACAAAGAGCATTATTCCCGAAATAACAAAATACGCTCCGGACGCAACGTACATAATCGTAAGCAATCCGGTAGATATCCTTACTTATACATTCCACAAATTTTCAGACCTTCCCGAAAACCGCATAATCGGCTCGGGAACGATCCTCGATACGGCTCGTCTCCGCGCAAGACTCTCCGAATACTACAACATCAGCCAGAGCAACGTTCACGCTTATGTTTTCGGCGAGCACGGCGACTCTTCCTTCATTCCGTGGTCGGTTGCAAACATATCAAACGTACCGATCTCAAAGTGCAGCGAACTTATATCGCTTCCCGACATGGAAAGCCCTGCTCTCAACTTTGATGAAATAGAGCAGTATGTAAGAAAATCCGGCGGCAGAGTAATCGCACGCAAGGGCGCAACATTCTATGCGGTTTCAATTTCCGTATGCCACATCTGCAAGTGCCTGCTTGCAGGAATAGACACAACGATGACAGTCTCCACAATGATGCACGGAGAATACGGTATAGACGACGTTTGTCTCAGCACACTCAATCTTGTCGGTCACGACGGCATACGTGGCAAGGTAAACGTTCCGCTTACCGACGAAGAGACCGCAAAGCTCCGTCTCAGCGCAAACACTCTCAAAGATGTTATCAAAAATCTCAGCATCTGAGAAAAGGACGGTAAACAAAGATGGAATATCGCATTGAACACGACTCCATGGGCGAGGTAAAGGTTCCTGCGGATCGCCTCTGGGCAGCGCAGACCGAAAGAAGCCATGAAAATTTCAGAATAGGCGTTGACATCGAAACAATGCCCCGAGAAATAACCCATGCATTCGGAATTCTTAAAAAGGCTGCCGCTATGGCAAACGCCGAACTTAAACCCGAAAAGATGACCTCGGAAAAGCTCGGCGCAATATCACAGGCGTGCGATGAAGTCATTTCTGGAAGCTTAAACGATCACTTTCCGCTCGTCGTATGGCAGACAGGCTCCGGCACACAGTCGAATATGAACGCAAACGAGGTCATCGCAAACAGATCAAACCAGATAGCCGGCTCAAAACTCTGCCACCCGAACGACGACATAAATATGAGCCAATCCTCAAACGATACCTTCCCTACGGCAATGCACATATCTGCCGTAATAGCAATAGAGGATAAGCTCCTCCCCGCGATAGAAACGCTTATAGCCACATTCAAGCGCCTTGAAGCGGAAAACGAGGGCATAGTAAAATCCGGCAGAACGCACCTTCAGGACGCAACACCGATAAAATTCAGTCAGGAAATCTCCGGCTGGAGGTCAAGCCTTGAAAGAGACGCGGAGCTTCTCCGCATTGCAGTAAAGCCGCTTTATGAGCTTGCTCTCGGCGGAACGGCTGTCGGCACGGGACTCAACGCTCCCAAAGGCTTTGCCGAACTTGTCGCCGCAAAGGTAGCTTCGCTTACCGGAAAGCCCTTTGTAACAGCTGAAAATAAATTCCACGCGCTCACTTCAAAAGATGAACTCGTATTCGCTCACGGTGCAATAAAAGCGACCGCCTGCGACATGATGAAAATAGCAAACGACATCCGTTGGCTGGCTTCCGGCCCGCGTGACGGTCTCGGGGAAATACATATTCCCGAAAACGAGCCCGGCTCGTCCATAATGCCCGGAAAAGTAAATCCAACGCAGTGCGAAGCGGTCACGATGGTAGCCGTTCAGGTCATGGGCAACGATGTAGCTGTCGGAATGGCGGCATCGCAGGGCAACTTCGAGCTTAACGTTTTCATGCCAGTTGCGGCATACAACTTCCTGCAGTCCGCACGTCTGCTTGCCGAAGCGATAGTTTCTTTCAACATAAACTGCGCCGTCGGCATTACGGCAAACAAAGAAAAAATGTATCACAATCTGCACAATTCGCTCATGCTCGTTACGGCGCTCAACCCTTATATCGGTTATGAAAACGCCGCAAAGACCGCAAAGAAAGCTTTTAAGGACAATATCTCCTTAAAGCAGGCATGCGTTGAGCTCGGATTCCTTACTGCTGAAAAATTCGATGAGGTATTTCATCCCGAACAGATGGTTTAATACCTGACGGAGGTAAATATGAAGGTAAGTTATTTTCCCGGCTGTACCCTCAAAACCAAAGCGAAAGACCTTGATCTTTACGCACGCAAAAGCGCTGAAAAGCTTGGCGTTGAGCTGTGCGAAATAGAGAATTGGCAATGCTGCGGAGGCGTTTTCGTCAGCGCAAAGGACGAAATAGCCACAAAGCTGTCAAGCGTGCGCGCACTTGTTTCAGCGCGCGACGCGGGAATGCCGCTCGTAACAGTGTGTTCAGCCTGTCATAACGTAATAAAACAAACAAATGCCGCCATGCGTACGGATGAAGACTTTGCAGGTAAAGTAAATCTTTATATGTCGCAGGATAAAAATCCTTCCGAGCCTTATCACGGCGAGACGGCTGTCTATCATTATCTTGAGCTTCTTCGCGATACGGTCGGCTTCGATAAGATAAAGGAAGCCGTAACACGTCCGCTCACAGGCAAGAAGATCGCCGCATATTACGGCTGTATGCTTCTCCGCCCGAACAAGGTAATGCGGTTCGACGATCCGGAAAATCCGAGCATTATGGAGGATTTTATAAGAGCGCTCGGCGCAGAACCGGTTATTTATCCGCACAGAAACGAATGTTGCGGCGGATACATAGCACTTGAAGATGCAGACTCCGCAAAGAAAAAGAGCCTTTCCGTAAGCGGCGACGCCGCAGATCACGGAGCCGAGCTTATCGTTACGGCTTGTCCGCTCTGCAAATACAACCTTGTCAAAAACGGAAGTCCGGTTCCCGTTATATACTTTACCGAGCTGCTTGCGGAAGCGCTCGGCGTAAAGGAGGATAAAGATGCAGAATAAAACAGAGCTTTTGCGCGAACAGGTTCTCCGCATAAGCGGCGTAAACCCCAGAAAGTGTATGCGCTGCGGAAAATGCTCCGCAACCTGTCCGTCCTATGACGAAATGGAATACCATCCTCATCAGTTCGTTTATATGGTCGAAAACGGCGATATCGAAACTCTGATGAAATCGCCTTCCGTTTATAAATGTCTTTCATGCTTTGCCTGCGTTGACCGTTGTCCCAGAGGCGTTGAGCCGGCAAAGCTTATAGAAGCCGTTCGTCTTTGCGTCATCCGTGAAAAGGGCGGCGACAGAATGACGGCAAACGATATTCCCTCCCGCATAGACGATGACACGCCCCAGCAGGCAATCGTCAGTGCTATGAGAAAATATTCAAAATAAAGAAAGGAGAAAACATTAAATGCAGAGAATCGGAGTTTTTGTCTGTCATTGCGGCACCAATATTGCCGGCACGGTAGACGTTAAAGCCGTGGCAGAAGCACTGAAAAACGAACAGGGCGTTGTTTTCTCCACGGATTATCAGTATATGTGTTCCCAATCGGGACAAAACATAATAAAGGAAGCGATCGCAGAGCATCATCTGACAGGTATCGTCGTCTGCTCATGCTCGCCCCGTATGCACGAAGCAACCTTCCGCAAAACGGCGGCTTCCGCAGGACTCAACCCCTATATGGTTGAAATAGCAAACATCCGCGAACAATGCTCGTGGGTGCATAAGGATATGCCCACAGGCACCGAAAAGGCAATAATCCTTGCAAAGGCGGCTGTGGCAAAGGTTAATCTCAACGCTCCGCTTACTCCCGGAGAAAGCCCCGTAACAAAGCGCGCGCTTGTTATCGGCGGCGGTATCGCCGGAATACAGACGGCACTCGATATTGCCGACGCAGGCTTCCCCGTTGATATAGTCGAAACGAAACCGACGATCGGCGGCAAAATGGCTCAGCTCGACAAGACCTTCCCCACCCTCGACTGCGCGGCTTGTATTCTAACACCGAAAATGGTTGATGTGGCGCAGAACGAAAAGATCCGCATCTTCTCATACTCCGAAGTGACAGACGTAAAAGGCTTTGTAGGCAATTTTGACGTAACTATAAAGCGCAAAGCGCGTTATGTAAAGGAAGATGTCTGCACAGGTTGCGGACTCTGCACGGAAAAATGCCCGCAGAAAAAGGTTCCCAACGAATTCAATCTCGGAATGGACAACCGCCACGCAATATATATTCCTTTTGCACAGGCTGTGCCGAAGGTCGCAACAATCGACCCGAATTACTGCACAATGCTGAAAACAGGCAAATGCGGCGTATGCTCAAAGGTCTGCACCGCGGGCGCTATCGATTACACCGCAAAGGATGAATTCATCGAAGAAAAATACGGCGCTATCGTCGTTGCAACAGGCTTCAATCCAATTTCAATGGAGAAATTTGACGAATTCGCATATTCGCAATCAAAGGACGTAATCACCTCGCTTGAGCTTGAACGTCTTATGAACGCGGCAGGTCCCACAGGCGGCACGCTTCTCCGTCCGTCCGACGGCAAGCATCCGCACACAATAGTTTTTGTTCAGTGCGTAGGCTCACGTTGTGCGGCTTGTGCCGAAAAGGGCAAAGAATACTGCTCAAAGATATGCTGTATGTACACGGCAAAGCACGCCATGCTCATACGCGATAAATATCCGGACACCGATGTATACGTTTTCTATATAGACGTCCGTACACCCGGAAAGAACTTCGACGAATTCTATCGCCGCGCGGTTGAAGAATACGGAGTTCACTACATAAAGGGTATGGTCGGAAAGGTCTGTCCCGATGGTGACAAGCTTAAAGTTCAGGGTTCGGATCTTATCTACGGAAAACAGATTCATATCGACGCCGATCTCGTTGTTCTTGCGGCAGCTATCGAACCCGATAAATCCGCAAGACACCTTGCAACGCTTCTTACGGCAAGCATGGACACAAACGACTTCTTCACGGAAGCTCATCCCAAGCTTCGTCCCGTTGAAAGCCCGACAGCCGGCGTATTTCTCTCGGGAACATGTCAGGGACCGAAGGACATTCCGGAAACGGTTGCTCAGGCAGGAGCCGCAGCTTCAAAGGTCATCGGACTTCTCTGCAAAGACAAACTGACAGGTAACCCCTGCGTCGCTCACTCGGACGAGATGATGTGCAACGGTTGCTCGACCTGCGAGAAAGTATGTCCTTATGGCGCGATTTCGTATATCGACAAGGAATTCCGTATGCCTGACAGAACAACGAAGGTTCGCCGCGTTGCAACGGTAAACGAGGCTGTATGTCAGGGCTGCGGCGCGTGCACGGTCGCTTGTATGTCAGGCGCAATGGATCTGAGAGGCTTCTCAAGCAAACAAATTATGGCGGAGGTTGACGCAATATGCAAGTAAACGAATACAAGCCCCTTATTGTGGCGTTTTGCTGTAACTGGTGTTCATATGCCGGCGCTGACCTTGCGGGCAATAACCGCTTGAATTATCCCGCCGACGTAAAGATTATCCGTGTTCCCTGCTCATGCAGAGTAAACCCGATGTTTATTCTCCGCGCTTTTCAGAGAGGCGCGGACGGAGTTATAATCTGCGGTTGTCATCCCGGCGACTGTCATTATACCTCCGGCAACTACTACACCCGCAGACGTATGGCGCTGCTCTTCTCTATGCTCGACTATCTCGGCATTGAAAGAGAAAGAACCCGTGTCGAATGGGTATCTGCGGCGGAGGGCGCAAAATTCGCCGCAACAATGAACGATTTTGCGGAAAAAGTCGCCGCACTCGGCGAAAACAAGAGATTGGAGGACTTAAGATGCAAGAAATAAATCGTGCGGCTCTTGTAAAAAGAGCGTCCGAATTGCTTTCGGACGGCACTGCGGACAGAGTTCTCGGTTGGAAAGCGGGTGAATTTGACTACGACATCACTCCTGCGGTCTTCAACAGTTCCGAAGAACTTGAAAATGATTTTGTATGGGGCGATTTCTGCGGCGCAAACTTTTCAAAATATCTCATAAAAGAAACACAGAAGGGCGAAGGAAAAGTACTTGTCTTCCTCAAACCCTGCGACACTTACAGTTTCAATCAGCTCCTTACCGAGCATCGCTTTGACCGTGAAAAGGTCTACGCCGTAGGCATTCCCTGCGACGGCATGCTCGACGTTACAAAGATAAAATCGCTTGCTGACGGTATCTCTTCCGTTAAGCGCGAAGGTAACACCGTAAAGATAGAAACACTTTACGACGGCACGATCTCCGAAAAAAGAGACGATCTCCTTTCCGACAGATGCGTTCACTGCAAATCCAAAAAGCACGTTTCTTACGACGAGCTTCTGGGCGATGACGGCGACGTACTTGACAGCGGACGCTTTGACGAAGTTGAAAAAATAGAAAAAATGACGGCAGACGAACGCTTTGCATTCTGGCAGGGAGAGCTTTCACGCTGTATACGCTGCAACGCCTGCCGCGACGTTTGCCCTGCCTGCACCTGCGAAAAGTGCGTTTTCGACAATCCGAACTCGGGCGTTGAAAACAAGGCTGCGGCAAACTCCTTTGAGGACAGTATGTTCCACATCATCCGAGCGTTCCACGTGGCAGGAAGATGCACGGACTGCGGCGAATGTTCAAGAGTATGCCCTCAGCATATACCGCTTCATCTTCTCAACCGCAAGTTCATAAAGGATATAGATAATTTTTACGGCGAATATCAGGCAGGAGAAACGGTCGGAAGCCGTGCCCCGATAGTGAACTATTCACAGGATGATATCGAGCCGGGAAAAGCTGTGGAAAGAGGTGGCGACAATGCGTAAAATATCGCTTGACAAGCTGAATTCGCTTTTCTCAGCCATAGCGGACAGCGAAACTCTTTATCTGCCTGTTGATACAAAAGCAGGTGCAAGCTATGAAAAATGGCACGACGGCGCAGTCCTTTCGGACGCGCTCAACACCGTAAGAAGCGCAAAAGATTTCTTCTTCCCGCAGACGGAAAATCTTATGGATTTCAAGGTTGAAGGAAAGAATATTGAAATTATCGATACAAGAGAGGAATGCGAGGATTTCGTTATCTTCGGAGTGCGCGCATGCGACGTCAAGAGCTTTGAAATTCTTGACAGAGTATTCCTTTCCGAACCTGTTGACAGCTACTACAAAAACCGTCGCGAACATGGCGTTATAATGTCGCTCGCCTGCACGAAACCGCACGAAACGTGCTTCTGCGGCACTTTCGGCATAGACGCTTCGTCGCCCGAAGGTGATATCGTCTGCCACAAGACGGATGACGCCCTCTATATGGACGCAAAAACCGAAAAGGGCGAAGCTCTTCTTTCAAAGCTTTCTGCCGTTACGGAAGAAACCGACGATAAAGCCGTTGAAGAACAGAAGAAAGTCACAAAGGAGAGACTTGCAAAGCTCCCGCTCGCAAGCCTTTCGGCGGACAGCTTCGGCGCCGGCAAGACAGAAGAGTTCTTCGGCGCTCCCGAATGGAAGGAGCTTTCTCAGTCATGTCTCGGATGCGGAACATGCACGTTCGTATGCCCCACCTGCCAGTGCTACGATATAAAGGATTTCAACACAGGTCACGGAGTAAAACGTTTCCGCTGCTGGGATTCTTGCATGTATTCGGACTTTACAAAAATGTCCGCAGGTCAGCCGAGACTTACTCAGCTTGAACGCTTCCGTCAGAGATTTATGCATAAACTTGTGTATTACCCCACAAACAACGGCGGACTTTTCTCATGCGTGGGTTGCGGCAGATGTATTTCAAAGTGTCCCATTCAGATGAATATTGTAAAGGTAATGAAAAAGCTGGGAGGAAACAAAAATGATTGATGTAAAAGAACCTCTTATCCCCAAGATAGGCGTCGTTACCGATATACGCATAGACACTCCCGACGTAAAGACATTCAGAGTTGTGACACCCGACGGCAAAAAAGCCTTTGAGCATAAACCCGGTCAGTGTGCGATGCTCTCAATTCCCGGCGTAGGAGAAGCGATGTTTTCAATAACCTCCTCACCGACAAATGAAGAATTTATGGAATTCTCCATTAAAAAATGCGGTTGCGTTACAGAGTGGCTTCATTCAATGGAAGTAGGTCAGCAGATAACGATCAGAGGACCTTACGGAAGACCCTTCCCCGTAGATACAGAGTTTGTCGGTCATGATATGCTCTTTATCGCAGGCGGTATCGGTCTTGCTCCGCTCCGCTCGGTCATAAACTACTGCCGTCACTACCGCGATCGCTACGGCAAGATAGACATAGTCTACGGATCACGCAGTATGCAGGACCTTGTTGACTATAAAGAAATAATCGACGAATGGGCAAATGACGCCGGCGTGACCGTTCATCTTACGATCGACCGCGAGCAGCCCGAATGGTCCGGCCACGTCGGTTTTGTACCGAACTATGTAAAAGAACTCGGATTTTCTCCGGACAAAATTGCTATTCTCTGCGGTCCTCCGATAATGATTAAATTCACCCTTGCGGGACTTACAGAGCTCGGCTTTGAAAAAACTCAGGTCTACACAACGCTTGAGCTTCGTATGAAATGCGGAATAGGCAAGTGCGGAAGATGCAACGTCGGTGCAAAATACGTCTGCAAGGACGGACCGGTATTCCGCCTCGACGAGCTTGACGAACTTCCGAATGAATATTGATAAAAAGGAGATATACAGCATGGAAAATATGGTTGATATATATTTGTTCGGCAAGAAATATTCCGTTCCGGACGATCTGACTATAATGCGCGCAATGGAATATGCGGGCTATCAGCTTGTACGCGGTTGCGGATGCCGTAACGGCTTCTGCGGTGCTTGCGCAACTATTTACCGCATAAAAGGCGACAGAACTCTTCGCACCTGCCTTGCATGCCAGACGAAGGTTGAAAACAATATGTATATTGCAACTCTTCCCTTCTTCCCGCTTGTAAAACAGGTTTATGACATTGAAAAAATAAAACCCACAGAGCAGATAATGATGCAGCTCTACCCCGAAATATACGCCTGCGTAGGTTGCAACGCCTGCACAAAGGCTTGTCCGCAGGGACTGAACGTAATGCAGTACATTGCATATGCTCAGCGCGGCGAATATGAAAAATGCGCCGAAGAATCGTTTGACTGCGTTATGTGCGGAATATGCTCGTCGCGTTGCCCTGCCGGAATATCTCACCCTCAGGTTGCAATGCTTGCGCGCCGTCTCAACGGCAAATATCTTGCACCGAAGTCACAGCATCTTGAGGATCGCGTAAAAGAGATAAAAGACGGAACATTTACAGAGCTTATAGAAGCGCTTATGGGCAAACCCATAGAAGAGCTTAAAGAGCTTTACAACAACAGAGATATTGAAAAATAAGGAGGGCGGAAAAATGTATTCGGAAAAATTTCAGAAATCGCTTGCTGCCGTAGAAGCGGCAAGAGAAGCAAACATAGCATATGAACCCGCCCGTATGACGGCAAAAGAAAAGGAAGATCTGCTTGCGGCATATCATCCCGACTACAAAAAAAGCGAATTTGCAACACTCAAAATCGGTGCAAACAAGGGTGAAGAAGTTCCTCACGAGCTTTGCGAAATGCTTCAGGCTCACAGCCGTATTTCCGCATCCGACGTTGACCTTTCAGACGTAACATATGATGTTGATGTTCTTATAATCGGCGGCGGCGGAGCAGGCGCTTCCGCAGCTATCGAAGCCGATAATGTCGGCGCAAAGACTATGATAGTTACGAAACTCCGCATAGGCGACGCAAACACCATGATGGCAGAGGGCGGAATTCAGGCAGCTGACAAGCCCGGCGATTCCCCCGCTATCCATTTTCTTGATGCTTTCGGCGGCGGTCACTTTGCCGCCAAAAAAGAGCTTCTCGAAAAGCTCGTCTGCGACGCTCCCGAAGCCATTCAGTGGCTCAACGATCTCGGAGTCGAATTTGATAAAGCTCCCGACGGCACAATGATAACAACTCACGGCGGCGGTACGTCGCGCAAGCGTATGCACGCCGCAAAGGACTATTCCGGCGCGGAAATAATGAGAACGCTCCGTGACGAGGTTCTCAATCGCGGAATACCCGTTGTTGACTTCACCTCCGCAATCGAGCTTATCCTTGATGAAAACGGCAAGGCTGCCGGCGCCGTTCTTATGAACATGGAGACAAAAGAGCTTATGGTAGCCCGCGCAAAGACCGTCATCATCGCGACAGGCGGCGCAGGACGTATGCACTATCAGGGCTTCCCCACATCAAACCATTACGGCGCAACGGCGGACGGTCTTGTTCTCGGTTACAGAGTCGGCGCAAAGCTTCTTTATGCCGACACGCTTCAGTATCACCCGACGGGCGCAGCGTTCCCTCAGCAGATCTTCGGCGCACTTGTAACGGAAAAGGTTCGTTCTCTCGGCGCAAAGCTTGTAAACCGCGACGGTAAAGTATTTATGCATCCTCTTGAAACACGCGACGTTGCTGCGGCTTCGATAATAAGAGAATGTTCCGACCGCGACGAAGGTATTGACACCGGCAACGGCAAAGCCGTATGGCTTGACACGCCTATGATCGAAAAGATAGGCGGCGAAGGTACGATCGAACGCAGAATCCCTGCGATGATGCGTATGTTCGGAAGCTACGGTATCGACATCAGAAAAGAGCCTATTCTCGTTTATCCGACGCTCCACTATCAGAACGGCGGACTTGACATAGACGTAGACGGTATGACAACAAACGTTGAAAACCTCTTCGTCGCAGGCGAGGCTGTCGGCGGAATTCACGGCAGAAACCGTCTGATGGGCAATTCTCTGCTCGATATAATCGTTTTCGGAAGAAGCGCCGGAAAGAACGCAGCCGAAAAATCAAAAGACGTAAAGGTCGGCACGCTCACGCTTGACCATATCGCAAAATTCGACGCAGAGCGCGAGGCGGCAGGTATCGTTACAGATGCTGTTTCACCCAAGCTCCTTCCCGATTACAGAAGAAAATAATCCAACTGGGGGAATAAAAAATGATAGTTGATCTTCTTGAAGCACTCACAATTTTTTGTTTCGGTCTTTCATGGCCGATATCGATCCGCAAATCGCTCGTTTCACGCACAGCGAAGGGCAAAAGCCTCTTCTTTGAGGTGTTCCTTCTCGTCGGTTATGCATGCGGTATTGCAAAAAAGATTATTGAAGCAACCGGCGCATTCGGTGTGGATCCCAAATCCGGATTTATATTCATACTCAGCTTCTTCTTCTATGTGCTCAACTTCATTGAAATTTCAATCGACGTTGCGCTCTATTTCAGAAACAAAAAGCTTGACGAAGAAGCCGATCGCCTTGCAGCAGAAAATAAATAAAATAAAAAAGTCCCCGCATTTCTGCGGGGACTTTTTGTTTTGGCGAAAAATTAAATCTTCGCCTTTCGGCGGATTTTTTATGCTGTCTTTTTCTTCTTGAAAATACCTTTATAAATTATCGCCCACCAGATGAATCCGAGAGGGATTGCGGCGAAAATATCAAGTATGGAATGTTGCTTTACGAACACAGTTGACATACATATAAACACGCCCAATATTATCGAAAGCGCGACAAGCCACTTGCGGTTTTTAAGCGATTTGCAGTCAAGCACGGCAAAATCTATCGCCATCGCACCGAAAACGTGTGCGCTCGGCAAAACATTTGTATATGTATCAGCGGTGTAAATGCGTTTCATAATAAAGCAGAAGATGTTTTCTTCACCCGTTATGTCGGGGCGCATATCCTGATAATTGGGGAACACCGCACAGATTATTATCATTGTAAAGAAGGTAGCGCCTATATATATCATATATTTCTTGAAGCCTTCGGCGTCGCGGAATATAAGATATATGCCTATTGCGGCAAGTGCGGGATACCACAGTGAATACGGTATAGCAAAATATTCGCAGAAAGGTATCATATCGTCAAGCGGTATATGTGAAAGGAACATTTTATCCGCAGGAAAATCGTTTGAGATTATTTTTTCGAGAATAAAAAAGGCTATAAGATAAGCCGGAAAAATAAGAACATACCAAAGATGCTTATAATATTTGTTTTTTATGGGATGTGAGTTTATTTCTTCTGTCATCATTTGTCTCCTTGATTTACTATGGTATAAGAATATCATATTTCAGGGGAATGTGTCAAGAACGCAACCGAAATTTAACATTTTTTTATTTTGTATATTGTCAAATAAAACAAATTATGATATTATAACCTTGAAAGGAAGGTGAAAACCGTTGAAAATCACATTTATAGGCGCAGCACATGAGGTTACCGGCTCCTGCACTCTTGTTGAAGTTGCGGGAAAAAAGTTCCTTGTAGACTGCGGTATGGAGCAAGGCCCCGATATATATGAAAATCGCGAGCTTACAGTTTCGCCCGCCGATATCGACTTTGTATTTCTGACTCATGCACATATAGACCATTCGGGCAAGCTTCCGCTTCTTGTAAAGAACGGCTTTCACGGAAAAATATATTCAACCGACGCAACACGCAAACTTTGCGCGGTAATGCTTTCGGACTCGGCACACATTCAGATGTCGGACGCTGAATGGAAAAACCGTCGCGCAACGCGCTCCGGAAGTGCGGAATATGAGCCGCTTTATACACAAAAAGATGTAGATTCCACAATGGCTCTCTTTGAGCCGTTCGGATACGGAATGGAGTTCTTCATCTCCGACGGAATAGTGGCAAGCTTTTTTGATTCGGGTCACCTTCTCGGCTCCTCTTCGATAAAGTTCCGTCTTACTGAAGGCAAACACGATTACACGGTCATCTTCTCAGGAGATATCGGAAATTCGGAAAGACCGCTCCTGCGCGATCCTCAGATGCCGGATGAAGCCGATGTAGTTATAATAGAATCCACCTACGGCGACAGGACTCACGATAAAAAACGTCCCGACTACGAACAAAAGCTTATTCAGCTGATAACCGAAACGTTTGACAAAGGCGGAAACCTTGTAATTCCGTCGTTTGCGGTAGGCAGAACGCAGGAACTTTTATATATGCTTCGCGGAATAAAAGAGCGTAAAGCCGTAAATTATGATTTCCCCGTGTATCTTGACAGCCCGCTCGCCATCGAAGCCACAAAAATATACGCTTCGCCCGATATGCAGGAATATTACGATGACGAAACTCTTGCCCTTCTCGGCAGAGATATAAACCCAATAACCTTTGACGGACTTCACGTAAGCGTGACGACTGAAGAATCAAAAGCCATAAACTTTGATCCCACGCCGAAGGTTATAATCGCTTCATCGGGAATGTGCGAAGCCGGCAGAATACGTCATCACCTCAAATACAATCTTTGGCGTCCGGAGTGTACGGTGCTTTTCATAGGTTATCAGGTAGAAGGCACGCTCGGACGTAGGCTCCTTGACGGAGAAAAATTTGTAAACCTTTTCGGCGAAGATGTAAAAGTCGCAGCCAGAATCGATAAACTCGACGGAATATCCGCCCACGCCGACAAAGACGGACTTCTTGCATGGCTCGGCGCAATGGAAAAACGTCCGCGCCGCGTTTATGTAAATCACGGAGATGATACCGCCTGCGAAGTGCTTTCAAAAGCTATAAACGCAAAATTACTCGTAAAAGCTCTTGCGCCATTCAGCGGCGGAGCATACGATCTGGTAACCGACGTATGCTCGGATCCCGGAAACACACACAAGCTTGTAAAACGCCCGTCGTCAAGAGGAAAGAGCAACGCCTCCGTCGCCTGGACGAAGCTTTTCGCCGCCGGTGTAAGGCTTTCATCGATAATTGAAAAAATGCGCGGCAAAAAGAGCAAGGATATAGCCAAACTTACAGGTCAGATAAACTCTCTTTGCGAAAAATGGGAGAAAACCGTGAAAACGCGCAAAAAGAAATGAACACATAAGAAAATCCCGCAAAAATGCGGGATTTTCGGTTTATTTACAATCACATTCCTATTGACAGCGTATATATATATATGGTATAATACATTTAATTACAGTAGTTGAAAGGATTTTTCAAGTGGAAAGCAGTACGGGCGACAGTCCTTACCGAAGTACATATTCGGAATACAGATAATCTCAGCATAACCCGCTCATTTTTTGAGGCTAACGGGCTATGCTTTTTTGCGTTTTGCTTGAAATTCATATAATAATTTTATTTTTTCCGGAGGAAAACATTTCTTATGGCAGACCCTTATCCCTTATCTAATCTGATAACACCCATGTCACTCAATGCTTCTGCATCCGCTACTGCAACGGACGGAAGTGGCAACACCCTTATTCTCCAAATACTTTTTCAGGTACTTCTTATATTCCTGAACGCAGTATTTGCCTGTGCCGAAATCGCAGTAATTTCAATGAACGGCACAAAGCTCGACCAGCTTGTGGCAAAGGGTGATAAAAAAGCAAAGAAGCTGGCAAAGCTTACTGAACAGCCGGCAAAATTTCTTTCCACAATTCAGGTTGCAATAACTCTTGCCGGATTTCTCGGAAGTGCTTTCGCTGCAGATAACTTTGCCGGTTATATAGTCAACTGGCTTTATAAAGAGGGCGGTCCCGTTTCAAAGGAGGTTATAAACTCCGTTTCCGTCATCCTTGTAACGCTTATACTTTCATATTTCACGCTTATTTTCGGCGAACTCGTTCCGAAGAGACTCGCAATGAAAAAAACAGAGCAACTCGCTCTCGGCATGTCCGGAATGTTGCGTTTTGTTTCAATAATATTCGCTCCTATAGTATGGTTTCTTACCATTTCGACAAACGGCGTTCTTCGCCTTCTCGGTATCGACCCTAACGCAGAGGAAGAAGAAGTTACGGAAGAAGAAATCCGCATGATGGTTGACGCCGGAAGCGAAAAGGGCGCGATAGACGTTGAAGAAAAAGAACTGATTCAGAACGTGTTCGAATTTGACGACCTCACCGCGGACGAAATAGCAACTCACCGCACGGAGATATCACTTCTTTGGATGGATGAGACAGCTGAGGAATGGGAGGAAACCATTCACGAAAGTCGTCACACATATTTCCCCATTTGCGAAGAAAGCGTAGACAATGTTATAGGTGTTCTCAATGCAAAAGATTATTTCCGTCTTACGGATAAAAGCCGCGAAAACGTGCTGAAAGAAGCTGTGAAACCCGCATATCTCGTTCCCGAAGCCGTAAAAGCCGATGTCCTTTTCAAAAATATGAAAAAGACGCACAACTATTTTGCCGTCGTTCTTGACGAATACGGCGGTATGAGCGGCATCGTAACAATGACAGACCTTATAGAATGTATCGTCGGCGATCTTGAAGAAAACAACGAAATAAACAAGGAACCCGAGAAAGAGATCGAGCCTATCGATTCAAAAACATGGAAGATAAGCGGCAGTGCACCGATAGACGACGTTATAGAAGCGCTCGGCATAACGCTTGAAGAGGAAAGCGATTGCGACACCTTTGGCGGTTATGTAATGGGCATAATCGGTACGATACCCGAAGACGGCACAACATTGACAGCCGAAACCGAGCATCTTTCAATAAAGGTCACCGAAATAAAAGACCACAGAATAGAAAGAACCGTAGTTTGCCTGCTTGATCCTCCTGCGGATGAAAACAGCGACGACAAAGACAAAAAAGAGAAAGAGTAAAACAAAAAATTCCTGTCCTTTTCGGGCAGAAATTTTTTCTGTGATATCTTTCGGCTTATAAAACCCCGCTGATAGCGGGGTTTTTGCTATGCTAAGAGAAAAAGGTCGGAACTACTGTCCCGACCTTTTCCCTAAGTGTGGTTATAGGAGTTAATTTCACCGCTATTGCGGTATCAATAATCAATTAAAATCAGTTGTTTTTTCTTTTCTTTGCAACAATAACTGCAACTACCACAGCAGCACCGATTACAACTACTACACCAACCGTTATATAGATCCAAAGTGCAGATTTTTTAGCTATTACCTGCTGAGCGATTATTACTTCGCCGCAAACAGAGCAATGGCTTCCTTCTGTCTTGCCTTCTTTTGAAAGTGTAGGCTTAACTTCAGCATCAACAACGGGCGTGTGTCCTTTAGCGGGAGCAAGCTCTTTGCCACAGACAGTACATTTCTGTGCTTCTGTGCATGTTGCTGCCGCACCGGGTGTATGTTTACCTGTAGCGGGAGCTATTTCAGCACCGCATACAGTACATTTCTGCGCTTTTACGCATGTTGCTGCCGCGCCGGGTGTATGGCCTTTGGCAGGAGCAAGTTCTGTTCCGCAAACTGTACATTTCTGTGCTTTTGTACATGTTGCTGCCGCACCGGGTGTATGGCTCTTCATCGGAGCCAGTTCGGCACCGCAAACTACACATTTTTGTGCTTCTGTGCAGCTTGCACCGGGACCGTATGTATGACCTTTGGCGGGAGCTATTTCTTTACCACAGACAGTACATTTTTGACCTTCTGTGCATGTTGCTGCCGCGCCGGGTATGTGTCCTTTGGCCTGACCAAGGTTCTTTCCGCAAGTCTTACACTTCTGAGGTTCTGTGCAGGTTGCCTCAGGACCCGGATTATGACCTGTTGCCGGAATTCTCTTCTGGGCAACAATAACTTTTTTACATACCGAGCAATGGCTTCCCGCTGTCTTGCCGTCTGTTGTACAGCTTTCTTCGACAGCAGGATCTTTAACAATTGTATGTCCCTTTGCAGGAACTTCTTTCTGTTCAACAAGTACTTTCTTACATACTGAGCAGTGCTTACCTTCGGTCTTTCCTGCTGTTTCGCACGTTGCTGCTACTGCAGGATCTACTACCTCTGTGTGTCCCTTTGCCTTTATTACAAGTGCTTCCTCTGTTGTTTCTTTCTTATCTTTATCGAAAAGCTTATCGCATACAGAGCATTTGTAATATGCTGCTTTACCTGTTGCTTCACATGTTGCAGGTACTTCTGCTACAAGTTCACCATAGGTATGAACATGACCGCTGGCAACGGACTTAATTGTTGTGGAGCCGCCGCTTACCGTAAAATCGTTAACCATTTTACCTGTTTCATCTTTGGTAGCGATGTACGATTTTTTAGAAGTGACCGAAACTGTTGTTTCGCCGTCAAAACCGTCAACAACTTTGAAATTGATAACGGCAATTGCGCCTGTCGAAGCAATTTTGGTTTCATTATCTTTTGCGTTTACAGTAACCGCAACATATCCGTCTTTATTCACCACCGATACATATACATTTTTATCGGCAGAAAGTGTGCTGTCTACCGTATAGTCAACAAACGTAAGCGCTTTTGTATCATAGTTTACATTAGCTTTTGCAAGAATATATCCCGTTGATTCGGAAATTGAAACGGTAACCGAAACCGTGTCCCCCGGTTTTACCGTCGAGGCAGAAGCCCCGACGGTAAAACTAATTGTATTGCCTGCTGCAAACGCCGTAAGTGATGATATCATTACCAAAAGCGTTGCAAGAAGCGTTATTATTGTGCGTTTAATTTTCATTCAGCACCTCCCGATTACTCGGCGGTTGCGTTTCTGATGTCTTTCATCGTTGCAAAACCGGACAGATAGTTTACAAGAAGCGTAAAGTCAAGAGCCGTGATTTCGCCATCCTTATCAAGGTCAGCTGCAGCACTGTATTCTTCGTTTCTCATAAGTCTGAGCAGTGCAGAGAGGTCGTTTACGTTAATACCAGCTATGCCGTCTACGTCTGCGATCTGTGCAACGTCAACCGTAGCTACACCGCTTGCTTTGATCTCTTTGTTGCCGTCAAGATCGCCTGCACTGGGTTCAACAATTTCAAACGTCCGCTGTTTGGGTGCATTGCCGACAACCGTGAAGTAAAGTTCAACGAGTGTTTCAGTGCCGGCGAGTTTTACGTTCTGAGGATTGCCTGCTTCATCGTTCTTAGCTGTAGCAAGAACCTTAACGCCGCCTGTCTGAACAGTTGCTTTATTTACTACTTCAGTAAGAGCGTTTGCATTTACGAGGAAGTTTTCTGTGATAAATTCAGCACGGTCAAAGCTGAACATCGTAGCGTCATACTTAACTGTGAAGTTTGTGCCCCAGATATCAGAATCAAGAGAGCTGATGCTTACAGTAACTTTAACCTTGCCGGACTCAACTATTGCTATTGTTTCGCCTGCAACAACTGCGTTGACGGCTGTGATGTTGAGCTTAAGATCGGAAAGCTTAGGAAGAACAACTTCTTCTGTGTAGTCACAGTCTGCATGAGCGCATACATAAAGTGCTTTGCCTTCTGCAACTTCCGTTGCTTCAACAAGAACCTTATCAAGTACCATCTCGTGGCCGAGAGCAGCTACGGGATTTTCAACCTTAAGAACTTCGTTGCACTTTGTGCATACTGTCATTGTGTAACCTACTGCTGTGCAAGTTTTGGGAACAACCTTTGTTTCCGGAGCGTGTTTGTTGTCTGGAAATGCAACGGGCTTTTTGTCTTTGCCAAGATTGCAGTTGTTAAGACATGTTCTGCCCTTACGGTTGCAATCTGTGAATGTTCCGTCTTTGTCCTTATGACCTGTTGCAGGAATTATTGTCTTGCCATCTGTGTAGTCACAGTTTTTGCACTTCTTGTGAGCCGATACGCCGTCCGTTGTGCAAGTGGGGTTAACAACTTTTACGTCTGCCATTGTATGGCCCTTAGGAGCAGCATAGTCTTCAACCCATTCTGCCTTGCATGCAGAACAGTAGTAGTATTTATAAGCTGTCTTTGTGCAATCGTTTTCGCTTGCGTCCCAAAGAACAGGGGTGTGTTTTGTTGCTTTGATTACAAGTTCGCCGGTATACTCAACATGTTTCTTTGTCTTTGCATCATATGTGAATACCTTGTTGCAGCCCTTGTTTGCGCATGTGTAATGCTCTTTTACGCCGTCTTCTGTGCAAGTTGCTTTCTTGCCGGCAACCTTTACGTAATCATGACCTGTAGCCTTAATATCGGCGGAGGTGCCGTCCTTAAGGAATGGTTTTTTACATTCTGTGCATTCATATGCACCGGCTTTTACGCCGTCATCATCGCAAGTTGCGGGCTTTGCAGCAACCGGAGTAGTGCCAATATTATGAGCCTTCTTTGCAACTGTTGTTGAAGGAACGAATTCATGACAAACTGTGCAGAAGAATGCTTCTGTTGTGCCTTCCTTTGTGCAAGTAGCGGCAGTACCTTTTGCTTCCTTCTGTTTGCCGTCTGCACTTATCTTATATACATAGCCTTCGGCGCCAAAGTTAGCGTCTTTCTTATGTCCAACTGCAGGGTTAGACTGATATTTCCAGCTGTTTCCGCAGTCAGCGCAAGTAACTTCTGTTATTTCAACCTTTGTGCAGTCAGCATCCTGTACTATTTTTTCAGTTACATTTGCATGACCTTCAAGATTAGCCTTTTCATCACTTGCTTCTTTAGTAGTGAGAATTTCTGTTACTTCTGTAAAAGGAATCTTAGCTATTTTGCGTGTTTCGTCTATTGCGTCGCATGTTTTACATACATAATATCCTTCTTCAGAGCATGTAGCGGCTTTACCAACCTTAGTAAAGTCATGTCCTGTTGCGGGAACTGTTATGTGAACTTCTTTTCCACAGTAGCATGTGCCTATCTTGTAACCGTTTTCCGTACATGTTGCAGCTTGCTCGGAAATTACGTCTTTAATTACGTGGTTGTTTGCATTAACAGCTTCTTTTCCGTCTTTTGTCTTTGCAACTGTGCGCTTGTGAGTTTCATCTTCGTCAAGAAGGTGAACGCCCTTGCCGTTTACAAGAGTTGAATACTCTTTTCCATTAACTGTAACAGATTCTGTTAAATCATTAATAGAACAATTATCATTTGAGCAGTACCAGAATGTAAATTCACCGTGACCGCAGTCTGCTGGTGTTGTGCCTTTTACATATGTATGACCTTCTGCTTTTGTTATTGTATCAACTGCATAACCACTAGTTTCCGCCGCGCTATTATAACCTGCCGCGCCGCGCCAAATGTTGTATCCATTGGCATCATAAAAGAAACTCGTATATCCTGCAGAAGTTTTGCTACTACAATTCTTATTCAAGCAAATCTTTCTGACCGTTTTGTCAGTCATATCATCTGCTCCGTAGTTGACATGCTTTTCTATTACATCGCCAACTTTATGTATAAGTTCATATCCAGCTACCTTAGTGAGGGAGATAGATCTAGAGCCATCAGGGTTGATCTTTCCATAAATATCTCTCTTATATGTAGCAAACTTATGACCTGTGGGCTTAATGACTTCAACGTCGCTTATCTTCTCGCCGCACTTTGTGCATACGGTTGCCTTGAAACCGTAGTCTGTGCAAGTGGGTTCAACTACCTGCTCTTCAGCATAAGGATAGTGTTTTGCAATTACGTTTTCAGCTATTTCTTTTGCTGTCATTTCAACAAGATTAGCGTTGAGAATCTTGCCGCACTTGCAGACATAGTAATCAGCCACTATGCCTTCTTCTGTGCAGGTTGCAGCCTTAGCTTTTACCAGTGTGAGGTAAAGATATTTGCCTTTTGCATCCTTTGCATCGCACTTATGCTCTGCCCATATTTCAACCTCGTGCTCTGCCTTGCAGTTTTCGCATATTGCAATAGCTTTTCCGGGTACGGCCATTGTCTTGTCGGGAGCAACCGTTATCTCTTTGATTACATATTTATGACCGATAGCGGCTTTATTTTCTTTGTCTTCTTTTCCGCAAACGGTGCATTTACGAACGCGAGTGGACTTGCCTTCGCAAGTAGCAACTTCGCCTTCCCATTCGCCCCATGTGTGGTCGATCATCTGGAGTTCAAGTTCTGTGTCTGTGTAAGCCTTGTCGCCAATGTACTTAGCGCCGCATACAACGCATTCTTTGTGCGCCTTAACGCCGGCTTTTGCACATGTAGCGGGAACTTCTGCAACCACCTTGAACTCTGAGCATCCGCCGAGAGCGGGAGTTACGTCGTCTACAAAATGTGTGTGGCAGGCCGTGCACGCATAAATCGTGTAGCCATTTTTACCGCAGAGGGGCGCAACGACCTCTTCTGCTACGTACTCGCAGTTAGCCTTTGTATGTACCTTGTCTGCGCCGGGGCATGTAACTTCAGCGTCCGCTGCGAAAAGCGTAACCGCTGAGCCGAAGCACATGGTAAATGCAAGAAGCAATACAAGTACTCTTCTCAATTGTTTTTTCATGAAAAATTTCCTCCTAATTTTCAAGGCGTTTACGCATTTACATCAGGCGGATTATTTTCCTCATTTACTACAAAAAAGTAGACATTTTTTTAGCGAAAAGTATTGACAAGAATTGCTATGTATGATATCCTTTAATGGAACAATGGCGGTCATTCACGCATTGAAAGTCGGTATTTTTCGCGCTATAAAAAAGTCTACTTTTTTATAGCGTTTTTTATTTCTCACGGAATTTGCGGAGTTTGTTATAGAAAGTTGATATGCTCATATGGCATTTATCGGCAGCTTCAAATGAGCTTATTTCGCCTTTTTGCCAGCTTTCAACCACCTCTCCGAAGTTGTCCGGAACAGGAATTTCCGGTCTTCCGAAGCGCACTCCGTTCATTTTAGCGGCAGCTATTCCCTGCGCCTGACGCTTTTTTATATTCTCGCGCTCGTTTTGCGCAACAAACGACAAAACCTGAAGAACTATATCCGAAAGAAATGTTCCCATAAGGTTTTTCCCGTTGCGTGTATCAAGCAGCGGCATATCTATAATTGAAATGTCTATCTTTTTTTCTTTAGTCAGAAATCTCCATTGTTCAAGTATTTCGTCATAATTGCGTCCCAACCTGTCAATACTAAGCACGAATAATACGTCGCCACTCCGCATTGCTCGCACCATTTTTTTGTATCCGGGTCGATCAAAACTCTTTCCGGACTGCTTGTCTATATAGATTCTGCTGTCCGGCACGTCAAGCTTTCTCATTTCAACAAGCTGACGGCTCTCATTCTGATCGAAGGACGATACTCTGACATACCCGTATGATTTCATCTTGCCAGTTCCTTTCCTTTGCTATCTATAAAAGTACCTCCTCGGCGTGCATTATATACACATAAGCGCAATTTTTCATCACTCCGAGATAAAAAGTCACAAACAAATTACGAAAAATACAAAATTGTATCCGCAAAGTCCCCCGACCGAAAAACGTCTGTAACCGCAAAAACCCCGCTGACAGCGGGGTTTTTGCTATTTTTTATTCAAGCTCTTTCTTTCGCATCTCCGAAAGTTTCTCTATTGTTCCATCCGGACGTTTTATAACCGTATTTTCCAATTGTCCGGCAAAGCTCGCGCGAAAACGTCTGCGAAATTCATCTCGCAGTTTTATCTGTTCTGCTTTTTCTTCTTCTGTAAGCCCTTCTGATTTTTCTTTATGGGCAAGATCGTTTATTCTTCTTGTAAGCTCATCCTTCATTTTTAATACTTCCTTTCAAATTGCTACCTTACTTAGCAGAAATATTATATCATATGTTATAATAATAATCAACACATAATTATAATTATATAATTATGATACTCAATTGCTTTTTTGTAATAAATATCCTGCAAAAAGATATGAGCAAAATATCAGAAGCGTAGCATTTTCCGCTGTGTAAAAAAATATATAAACGGCAAGCATCCAAATGAAAAACAAGCTGACCGCCGTTGTAAATTTAACCACTTTTTCTCCCACGCCTTCTCCAAATATAAAAGAAGCTGCTGAAGAAATTATCCTTCCGCCGTCAAGCGTCGCCATAGGAAGCATATTAACGGCAAGAGTTATCTCCGAAAACAACCTTATATTTTCTGCGCAGGGAAAATATCGCGAGCAGAGGATTATAAATATATTCTCAAGCGGTCCGGCAAAAGCTATAAGCATCTCCTCGGCATAAGATGACGCCGCCGATAGCTTCATATTTATTCCCACCGGCATGAGTGTAATTTTTTCTATTCTTTTTCCAAGCAGAAGCGCCGCTGTCCCATGACCTATCTCATGAAGCACGGTTACGACTATAACCGAAAAGCTTTGCTCCCTCGGGACGGCAAAGAGAAGCAGAAAAATTCCCGCCGAAGCAAAAGGATGAACTGAAAAACGAAGCGACCTCATAACGATGTCATTTCCTTTTTATCTTTTATAACGGTTGCTATCACAGAGACAGCAAGCGGAGAAAACACAGCACCGACTCCGCCGAAAAGCTTTATTCCGGCATACATTGCAAAAAGAGAAAGCACCGGCGGGATTCCCGCTCCTTCGCCTATCAGCTTGGGTTCAAGTACCTGTCTTGCAAGTGCGGTTATTCCCCATAATATTATAAGGAACAGCGCAGCCTTTCTTTCGCCCGAAAGAAATGAGATTGTCGCATACGGTGCAAGCACAATGCCGGTGCCTATCGCAGGAAGCGCATCAAGCATCGCGGTTATAACGGATAATGCAAGAGAATATCTTACTCCCAGAACCGAAAATCCGAGATAAAGCAAAGAAAACATAAAAAACGCTATAAGCGCTTCCGAGCAAAAAGTTTTCCATACGGCCCTCGCCGCGCTTGTTTTTATTTTTCCTGTCGGAATATACTTTTTTACAAGCCCTGAAATTTCATCAAATCCGAAGCAGAACATTATTCCGGAAAAGATTGCCGCAAAGAAAAAAAGCAATATTGAAGGCACTTCAGCAGCGATTTTTCCAAGCAATGACGACACCGCCGAAAATACCGAATCGGTAAGCTTTTTTACAAGTGTTAAAATTATCTCTCCTGTTTCGTCATCGTCGCCATGAAATATTTTTTCAGAAATAAAATCCGGCAAAAGTTTTAGTTTCCCGAGCAAAGCACTTATTTTACCCTCGTCGCGCCGCAATGCATAGTACATCTCGCTCAGCTGTTTATATATCATTCTGCCGGCAAGAGCTATGATTCCGATGAGTATAGCATAAATGAGCACGGATATAAATGCCGATATCCGCTTTTTTGCTGTGCTTCTGTGAAATCCAAGCTTTTCGGCACTTTTTACGGAGAGAAATGCAACCGCAAAGCCGAAAATAAAAGGAGCAAGCGGCGCGAAAAAAATTTTCATTCCCAGAGTCACGGCGCAAGCAGCAAAAATCACCGTCACAGCTGACTTTGTCGCCTCAGGCATAATTCTTCCCCTTTCTCGTTATATTTTAACATTTGGTTAATTTTATTGACAAAACGCCCCGATTGTGATATTATTGATACGCATATAAGCTTATGGCTGAATATTTTTAATAAGGATAAATAAATATATGAAAAAATTTGCTGCTTTATTTCTCGTTCTTACATTTATAGTTGCCTGCGCGGCAGCCTGCAAAAAAAATCCCACCCCAAATCCCGATATAACAGTCAACACAACCACTACGGAGGCAACCACGACTGCGGGCGGTACAGGAACAACCGGAAACCAGGGTGCGGAAACAACTGAAACAACTCCTGCCGAAACCACAACTACCGTTGAAAGACACAAAGAAGTTAAAGAGGGAGATTTCCTTTACAGAATACTCAAGGATGACGACGGCAAGTATTACGCCGCAGCTGTTATCAACTGGTCCGGAAACGGCGAAGCACTCGTTATTCCTTCCACGTACACATACAAGGATACAACTTATGATGTTATCCGCATAGGAAGCAACAGCAACGCAAGAATAGGTCAGTCCATCCACAATATAAAGGAACTTACAATTCCCGCATCCGTAAAAACAATAAGCTCCGGCGCTTTCCTCGGCGCGCTCAAACTTGAAAAAATAAACTTTGCCGAAGGTCTTGAAGCTATCGGAGAAATGACATTCTGGTGTTGCGGAAGCCTTAAAGAGCTTACGCTTCCTTCAACGCTTAAAGAAATCGGCGCAAATGCTTTTCAGGGATGCACGTCAATAGAGTCCATAATTGTTCCTTCTTCCGTCACTACAATAGGAAAAGGCGCCTTCTCAGGTTGCTCATCGCTCAAAACGGTAACACTTCCCGAAGCGTTCCGTGCTCAGGAATCTGAGATATTCAACGGTTCTCCCAACGTTCAGATAACGTACGTCGGCTGATTAACAAAAAACTTCACCCCTTCATAACATGGAAAGATGACCATGTTGTAAAGGGGTGTTTTTTTGTCCTTATATACAGTAAAATCGGGCGATTCTCTGTACTCGATAGCCGGAGCCTTCGGCTCTGTGCCTGCGCTTATCGCGGAATGGAACGGGCTACTCCCCCCGTATCCGCTTGCGGTAGGACAGTCGCTTTTAATTCTTTCTCCCGTACAAACGCACACCGTTATGCGGGGAGACACCGTATTTTCCGTATGCTCGCGTTACGGAATAACACAAAACGATCTGTTCCGCAAAAATCCTTCGCTATGCGGCGGATATGTTCCTCTTTCGGTAGGACAGACGCTCGTCATAGAATTTGCCGAAAAACCGGATGACGAAATGTTTTCTTACGCATATGCATATACTTTCATAGAGGAACGCATCCTGAGGCAAACGCTCCCCTACCTGTCAGCACTTGCGCCGTTTACATACGGCTTTACATCGGACGGAACTCTGCTGTCCCTACCCGATTCGAAGCTACTTTCAGCGTGCAGTAATTACGGTACCATGCCGCTCATGCACATTTCAACCCTCACCGAAAGCGGCGGATTTTCAAACGAGCTTGCAAGCGAGCTTTTCGCATCCGAAGAAGCGCAGAATAACCTGATAAGTGAGATCATCGCCGAAATGACGGAAAAAGGCTACGGCGGACTTGACATCGACTTTGAATTCGTTTTTGCATATGACGCCGAATCATATGCAGATTTCATTGCAAAGGCAAGAGCGGCACTTGCGCCTTACGGCTATACCGTTTACGCCGCGCTCGCACCTAAAACCTCCGCCTCACAACCCGGACTTTTGTACGAAGGGCATCTTTACGATAAAATAGGTGCGGCGGCGGATAAAGTTTTTCTTATGACATACGAATGGGGATACACCTATGGTCCGCCGATGGCGGTAGCTCCGATAAACGCCGTGCGTCGCGTGCTTGATTATGCCGTAACAGAGATCCCGCCCGAAAAAATTATTATGGGAATCCCTAACTACGGTTACGATTGGACACTCCCGTACAAATCGGGAGAAACCCGCGCAAAGCTTATATCAAACGAAGAAGCCGTGAGAATAGCAATCCAAAACAATGCGGAAATAAGATTTGATGAAATGGCGCAATCGCCTTATTTCAATTATTATTCCGGCGACGCCCGGCATGAGGTGTGGTTTGAAGATCCGCGCTCAATAGAAGCAAAGCTTTCTCTTTCGAATGAGTACGGATTTTTCGGTGTGGGATATTGGAACGCGATGCGTCCGTTCAATTCAAATTGGCTGATTCTTTCTCAGATATACGGAGTAAATGTTCCGTAAAAATATGCGGAAAGCTTTTTGCTTTCCGCATGTTTTTTTATATTCGTTTTTTTGCTTTGATTTTGTTTATGCATTTCCAGAGCATATTCAGCAGAGTATACATAGTTATAAGTCCGAGCGCAATAGCCCCCGCAATCATCAGCGTGGAGCTGAGCGCCGAGCTTGCGAGCTGATTGCCGCTTATAAGGTAATACACGGCACGATAAATTCCCGCCCCGGGAACCATCGGAATGATTCCGCATATAAGAAAAATTGTTTCCGGAGCTTTAAGCAGTCTTGCAAAAATATATGAAAAAAGCTCTGCAACAACAGCACCGAGAAAAGATGCCCACACATCTCCGGTACCGCTGTAAAATCCTAAAAGATATGCCATCCATCCTATTGCCGCAGTAAATGCCGAAGCAATTATGAATTTTTTTGGTACTTCAAGGATAAGCGAAAAGCCCACTATGGACATTGCTGCGGCAATAAAACCGACCGCGTAGCCGAAAAAGCCTTCTCTTGTAATGTTCGTTATAAAGCCTATTGTTTCCGGCGCAAAGCCGACCTTCTGACCGAAAAATATTCCGGCACCGACACCAACCGCAACAGCCGCAGCTATCATAAACGCTTCAACCATCCGCGCACAGGCGGATATAAAATCTCCCTGAAGCACATCGCGGACGGCGTTGGTTATGGCAACCCCCGGAACCAAAGGCATTATTCCGCCGACGATTATATACTGAGGATGAAGCTCCATTCCCGTTTTCATCGATCCGTATATGCACAAAAGCGAAACTACAGTTATCGTCGCCGCACAAAGCACGTCGCAGAGAAAATCCATCCCTATGAATTTTCGCAGATAATAATTTTCAAACGACATGACAAGTCCTGCAAAAAGCGCCACAACAGCATCCGCAAGCGAGCCTCCGAAAAGCAGTGCAAACATACTTGTCGCAATCATAACGCCTATTATTTTCATCGCCGTACCGTAGATATGTTCGTTTTTTATCTTTTTAAGGCGGGTTTTTGCCTCGTCAAGGGTTATCTTTCCCCCGCAAAAATCGCGGGAAACATTGTTTACAAGGTATATTCTTGATAGATTGTTCAATCCCGGCGCTATTCTGCGCGTTACCGATAACGTTTCCTTTTTGTCGTCAGAAAGCGTAACGGTTATTCCCGTGGGAAGAACAAATGCGTCCGCCTGAGAAAAGCCCGTCGTCTGAAGTATTCTCGATATGGTATCCTCAACACGGTGAGTCTCTGCACCCGCGCTCATCATTATCTGTCCCGCGAGTATAGCCATATCAACAAGTTCGCGGTAATAAAACGAGTCCTCCATAAACCCTCCGATTTATTTTGCGTTTTTTCTTTCTTCAATTATCCGTGCAACAAAGCCCTCGCGTACGCCGGCTCCGCTTATAACAAGTTTTTCAGCGCCGCAGTATTTTACTACCTCACAAAGAGCGACCGCGCCCGGAGCAACTGTCGTCACCCTGTCCGGAGCATACTTTTTTATCGCTGCGCCGCCGTCGGAAAGCACCGTATCGCGAACGGAGAACATATCCTCCGGCGTCATTTCAAAGCCGTCAAGCGATGATGGATTAAGCCTTGCTCCCATAAATATTTTGGCTAAGGCTCTTGCCGTTCCGCCTATAAGATAAGCCGTTCCGCCTATACCTGAAAATTCAGGATAAGATGAAAGCAATCCGCTTACATATGCTTTGATGTTCCCCGCCTCTTCTTCCGTAACGGAAAGAGGCTTTTTCACATATTTTTTTGAAAGCGCAAGACAACCTATCGGAAAGCTGTGGGCGTTTTTCTTTTCTCCGCCCGCAAAGCTTACGATCTCCGTGCTTCCGCCACCCATATCTACCGTCACTCCCTTCGGAGAAAGTGACTTTTCGAAGCGTTTTATCGTAGCGTAAAAATCAAACTCCGCTTCTTCCTCTCCAGATATAACCGTTATCTCCGTTCCGAGCCGTTTTTTTATTGAATCCAGAACCTTATCGGTATTTGAAAGTCCGCGTAGACTCGCCGTTGCAAAGGCAAAGAAATCGTCTGCCGGCAAAGAATTTGCCCTTGCCAGATATTCGCGCAGGACGGCGAAGAGCCTTCCCTCCCCGTCCGGAGAAAGCCTTCCGCCCGAAGTATATGCCGCAAGTCCGAGCATACTCCGTGCGGAGTCGCACACGGAAAATTCTCCCGTTTCGGTGTTTACATCATATATATTCATTCTGACGCTGTTCGCGCCTATATCCACCACCGCAATTTTTTCGGTGGGATCAAAAAATGTGTCTTTCATATAACAAAAGAAATGAACTCCGTGCCGCGAACGGTTATCGTTCCCTCATCGCCTTCGGCAAAATACATATAAGCGTCAGACGATACACGATACTCTGCTCTGTCGCCGGTCTTGTATTCAAACGTTATGAAATACGTTTTTGTCTTTTCGGACACAGCGTATCTTCTTTTTGAAACCACCTTTGCCGGTGCTGATATTCTCGGCAGTGAAAAATTCTTTTTTGCGCCACCGACAGCACGCGATACGGTTATCATCATTATAACGATGACCACAGCAAAAGAGACGAACACTATTATTCCGCCGATACTGAAAGCATAGCCCATTTCTTAACCTCCGGAAAATGATTGCCTTATGATTATACACCATAAAAACAAAAATCGCAATAGAAATACGAAAAAGTACTTGCTCTGCGGAATATATATTTTATAAACCCTGAAAACGGAGGCTTTTTATACAAAATGATGGGCATTTTTTCGGCACTTATGTCGAATTTTCTTTATCTGTTTCTGAAAATCTCATATTCTCAAAGCTTTCCTCCGCCGCTTTCCCCGAAGGAGGAGGAAGAATGTTTTGAAAAAATGCGTCACGGCGATTCCGCCGCACGCGGAAAGCTCATAGAACATAATCTGCGGCTTGTGGCGCACATAGTCAAAAAATACTATTCAATGTCCAAAAATCAGGAGGATCTTATCTCTATCGGAACGATAGGACTTATAAAAGCCATAGACACTTTTGACAGTCGCAACGGAACACGCTTTGCAACATATGCAAGCAAATGTCTGCAGAATGAAATACTTATGCATTTTCGCTCGCAGAAAAAGACCGCATGCGAAGTCAGCATAAGCGAGCCGATAGATGTTGATAAAGACGGAAATCCCCTTACATATATAGACGTTATCAGCACGGAGGACACGATTGCCGACGACATCGACAGCAAAATAAAGACCGTAAAAGCCAAAAAGGCGATCCTTACGGTGCTCGACGAACGAGAAAGAGAAATAATCATCCTTCGATACGGGCTCGGCGGAGCGCGCGCCATAACTCAGCGCGAGGTCGCCGAGAAGCTCGGAATTTCCCGTTCATATGTTTCAAGAATAGAAAAATCGGCGCTGAAAAAGATGAGCGGATATCTTTCTTTTGGAATATTTTGATATACGGTAGCATATATCTTATACCGGATAAATAAAACTTTGACCGTCGACGGCGGCGAAGAAGAAAAAACATCTTGAAAAAATCCGTCGGGAAAGAGGTTATATATTTATGTTCAGTTACACAGACGACGGCGCAAAAAACTGCGTCGTGATAAAAACCTTTGAGAATACTGTAATAAAAGAGGTAAACGCGGATTGCACACTTCCCGATTATCTTCCGGACGTAAGCAGAATACTCCGCGCCGATGCAAGAGTATGCCGTGCGGGAAAATACATAAACGGAAGTTCTCTTGAATATGACGGCACGGTAAACTTTTCAATTATCTATTCAACAGCCGACGGAATAGTAAAAAATGCGGAATTCTCCTCCGATTACGGCGGCAGTATGCCGCTCGGTGATTTTTCCGGCGACTGCTCGGTCGACGCGGACACAGAGCTTGATTCCGTAACCGTGCGTCTTCAGAATCCGCGCAAACTGAGCGCCAAAGCGCGTGTATCCGTATCGGCACAGATAAACTGCCTTGACTGCGCCTCCCCCGCAGTAACGGGAAGAACCGGCGGCGGAGACGATATAAGATGCAAAACAGAAAATATAGATTGCTGCTTCGGCATCGAGGCGTCGGACACCGATGTTTCCGTAAGCGAAGATATTACCATAGCTTCTCCGCTTCCGGCAATCGACGAGATAGTAAGCGTATTTCTTGATCCTTATCTTTATGAAATAAAAGCGGGCGACGGTGTGATAAACTACAAAGGCAATGCCGTTGCAAATATTCTTTACAGTGCCGCAGAAGAAGATCCATCCTCACCGAAAACATACGTTTCTCTGATTCGCAGAATACCCGTTTCGGGCGAGGCGATTGCAGAAGGTGCTACGGAAAATTGCGTATGTACGGGAAACATCTGCATAACAAGTCTTGCATACAGAAAAGCAGAAGATGCAAGCGGCGAGGACAGAACCGCCGAAATAGATTTTTCCTACTCGGCATATTTTGACGCTTATAAAAACGTAAAAAGCGAAATAACAACCGATATGTATTCAACAGAATATGAAAGCTCGACAGAGATGAAAACACTTTCATACCGCTGTGCCGTAAGCGGAAAAAGCTTTAACTTTTCCGATTCCGCCTGCACAGAGTTGCCGGATGACGATCTTACAACCGTTACCGCAATAAGAGCCGGCGCTACCGTCACGGGGGCGGAAAAATCAGGCGGAAAGCTGATATTCACAGGCAATACCGAAATTTATGCAATACTTTCCGGCGGCGGAGTTTATATGGGAAAGATGTTTTCTTCTCCTTTCCGCGCCGAAACCGATGCCACAATGATCCCCGACGATTTTGATTTTTCCGCAAACGCCTCCGTTATAGATATAAAGGGCAGAACCGCCGACGGCAAGCTCTGCGCCGATATGGAAATAATGATAAGTTACATTGTTTTCGGCAAAAAGGAATGTAACTCGGTTTCGGTTCTTTCGCTCATGCGCGATAAGCCGCGAAAGACGGACAGCGGTGCAAAAATAATTATGTATTACCCGTCAAAAGGCGAAACGCTTTGGGATATAGCCAAAAAATACGGTACGACTGAAGCGGAAATAGCTTCGGCAAACGGACTTTCGGGCGAACCCGACGGAAGCGTACTTATGATACCGTCAAAAAACGCCAAAGCACCGATATATACAAAAATAATATAGCACAACAGCCGCACTTTTCAGTGCGGCTGTTGTTTTATAATCTTGAAATATGGAAAACACCGTGATATAATAAATTATCGTATCTTTTTATTACGGAGGAGAAACGTTTGAAAAAGTCCATTTTAGCATTTTTTATGTGTATTATCATTTTAGTATTCAATCTTTGCAGTTGCGGTTCTTTGGTAAAAAATCCGTCCTACAATCCGGAAGAATGCACCACTTTGCACCTCTCTCCGACTGTTTGCGAAGCAGCATTTAACAAAACGACTCCCAAAGAATTTTGCAAAAACAAAGGCAAGGGTACATATATTTACAAAAATTATATATCGGCAAAAGTTGATGACGACGGTTGTTTGATTTTGATTGTAAAAAATGACGTAATATCAGCATGGAAAAACTCACTTTATCCTATGCAGGTGCTTCAATGTGTTCTTGGCGACTCCCGCGATATAGGCGTAGTCGTTGATTATTCAAAAGAATCTGAACTTTCGGGCTTTATGAACTTTAGCTTTATGAAAGATGCCGGAGATTGCGGTCTTGAAATATCGGATGATTTTACAAAAGTTATTGCACGTCCCGGAAGTGATAAAACATACGCAATGTTTGTTATGCCAAGTTGTATTTTAGTTCAGATGTTTGAAGGAAAAACCTGTAAAGAAACTCGGGCAGAATTCATAGAACTTGATAAAAACGGAGAGATAACAAACCGAACAGTACTCCCCGACGCTTGGGAAGACGCTTGGAAAGAATAAACAAGCCCCACACCTTACTACAAGGTGTGGGGTGTTTTATAATTTTCTCTTGCAAATAATGCCGGATTGTGTTATATTTATAGAACAGGCACAAGCGATATAATCTTCGGCTACAACGGCAGAGACGGTGTTGTAACTGACACAAACGGTTTGTGCTATATGCGTGCGAGATATTACTCTCCCGATATGCGCAGATTCATAAATGCGGATATTATTGCAGGCAAGATATCAAACGCTGTAACGCTTAACCGCTATGCTTATGCTAACGGCAACCCGGTTTCTAATGTTGACCCATTTGGACTGGCAAAATGGTGGCAAAATGCTTTAAAAATCGCCGCCGGTGTTGCCGTTATAGCTACTTTAGCAGCCGTTTCCATTGCAACACCAGTTGCTACCGTTGCGGTCATTGCGGGTGCTGCAGCAACAAGTGGCGCAGTTGGCGGTGTGCTTGGTGCAATTTTGGCAGCAGCTCCAACCGCAGCGGAATTCATTCAGCAGCTTGGATCCATGACACCTGCTTTTGCACATTAAAAAATTTTTTATGAGGCTTTCTATGAAAAAAATAAATTTCTTTGTTTTATTATTCGTAATATCGGTAATCTTCTCCGGGTGTACAACCACATTTGATGGATATTATTACGATCTAGAAAAAGCTCGATGTTCCGAAGATGATATTTATAATCAATATAATCAGCTATTTACTGTTGAATGCGCTGGCGGTATGATTGACTTTGTTATCCAAAATGATTCATTGCACATTGTGCAAATTTTGGCAAGAAACAACAACACACAGTTCTATGTAAAAGCACATACCACTTACCGTGTGTCAGAGTGTTTGAATGCTTCAAAATCTAAAAATCAATATGATTGGCTGTATTCTACTGCACTTGAACCACAACAATATCGCTGGTGTATAGTAGAGAAATCATATAACGAGCAGAATCTCAATATAAAGGCTTTTGAATTTGCTTATCAAGATACATTTTTACACTTGTGCTATGAAATGATTGCTGAATGAAATTTTATTTTTCGACCGCCCATTTGGGCGGTCGTTTTTTTGTTTTAAATACTTGCAAATAATGCCGGATTGTGTTATATTTATAGAACAGGCACAAGCGATATAATCTTCGGCTACAACGGCAGAGACGGTGTTGTAACTGACACAAACGGTTTGTGCTATATGCGTGCGAGATATTACTCTCCCGATATGCGCAGATTCATAAATGCGGATATTATTGCAGGCAAGATATCAAACGCTGTAACGCTTAACCGCTATGCTTATGCTAACGGCAACCCGGTTTCTAATGTTGACCCATTTGGACTGGCAAAATGGTGGCAAAATGCTTTAAAAATCGCCGCCGGTGTTGCCGTTATAGCTACTTTAGCAGCCGTTTCCATTGCAACACCAGTTGCTACCGTTGCGGTCATTGCGGGTGCTGCAGCAACAAGTGGCGCAGTTGGCGGTGTGCTTGGTGCAATTTTGGCAGCAGCTCCAACCGCAGCGGAATTCATTCAGCAGCTTGGA
>OOCI01000071.1_pt1 | contig 91385 bp, 62 predicted proteins | sample 1671761 | NCBI WGS metagenome assembly OOCI01 (sample SAMN06348190, study PRJEB24527) | human gut metagenome | biome: human gut; feature: ankylosing spondylitis patient; material: feces | host: Homo sapiens | place: China | collected 2015-10
TAAAAACATGTTACAAAATAAAAATCGGTTTTAGAGATTTGTCTTGCTGTTTTTGCGTGGTTTTGCTTCGTTTTTGACCCCATAATATATCGGAAGAGCCTCTCTTGTCTTCCATTACAGCCACTATTGGAAGGCAAAAGTGGCTCTTTTGTATTACAATAGAGGCTGTGTTGGAGTGGCAAAGAGGCTCTATTGTGCCCCTTTGATGCATGTTTAGCACCGTCATTCATTGCACATTTCTTTCCTTAATCGCATAACCTTCTGTACGTCAGTGTGCTATTGTTGCACGCTCAAAACTCGAAAATTTCGCATCAAAGATTTCTTAGTGCGCTGAACGAGGAGTATTGAGCGTCAGGAATGCAAATATAGTCTTCGGCGGAACCGCCGAAGAGTTAGGAATTAAGAATTTTGATTTTTGAATTGTGCGCCAAGGCGCATTGTGAATTATTCAGTTTTGAATAGATAGGATGAATGTCTTCTTGTCTAAAATAGTATGTCTTATGTCGAATAACGGACATTATTCGCATGTGATTATTGCCTCTTTTGTCTCCCCGTCCACCCCAAAATGTTTGTTAAATCCCTTGTCAAATTAGGTGCGTAAATTGTCTGTTGGCTTGTCAAATTGCGCTTTGACCTTAATTATGTAAAGAATTGGCCATTTTTTGTTAAGTTTATACAATTGACTTGAGCGAATTTCAGCTTATTTTGCAGTGCTGACAGACATAGCGTAAGGCATGTTGTCTCATGCAAATATTACTAACCACAAATAACGTACAATATGAGACCGCAAGACTATACTATTGAGAACGAACCTTGGCGACATTCATACGATGACGTCGAGGGCAAAATCAGGGAGCATGTGGAAAAGCTGGGGACTGAACAGGAAATAACCAAGAAACCCAAACATCACATTATTAAACATAAAACTAAATAGATAACATATTATTATTCACCTTTCAAATCATTTTTAATATGAGGAAACAATTATTACTAATGCTATCCCTACTGCTATATGCCGTAGGTATGGCGGCACAACAACCCGATTGGGGCTACAATCCCAACGCCTACCCTGACGAGCACGTCATTTATGTAGGACTGGTAGATGACAAAGGCAGTGCTGTACAAAGTTTTAATGACAACACTTACCTTGGAGCATTCATTGATGGTGAATGCCGCGGAATTGCGGAGGTAAGCCAAAAGTCTGTATCGGACACCAAAACCATTTATTATTTCGCTCTGCGTGTAAAGGGTTCGGATACAGACAATGGAAAGGCTATCTCGTTCCGTTTAAGTATTCCAGGAGCCAATATGTCTTATATTTACAACGACCTGAAGCCTGCCGCAAATGCCGTAACCTATACTAATAAGAAAACCACCGGTACGCTGTCAGACCTCTTCCCGCTGAAGTTTATCCAGCCTCTATATTATGGTTTCACCCAAGAGACAGTATCAGTTAAGGTGGGTGAGCAGATCAATTTGTTGGATTATATTACATTCGAACCAGCGAATGCCAACATACCAGAATTAAACTGGAATATGTATGAAGAGAGTGAAAATGTCATTATCGAAGGAAATAAGCTCACAGCCATTAAGTCAACTGGCAAGTATGGTTCCGTCGGCGTTTTCCCTAAGCTTTGGGACATGAAGAATACGGGACAGTATTCCGACATTAATATTCGTGTCATCCAGCCTGCCACCTCTATTGAGCTTCGCGACGAGTATAAGAATGGCATCACAGTTAACTTGGGCGACACTGCTGCCCTCAACACCGTGCTTCGCAGCGGCTACACCACAGCACCTGCCGACTGCAACGAGGAGCTGACATGGAAGAGCAACGACGAGACTGCCATCCGTCCGATGGAAGGTAATGATATTGGCAAGTTTGAGCCAGTAAAGACCGGCACATACACCATGACGCTTAGCGGCGAGAATGCCAGCGTGGACCTTAAGGTCACAGTCATTAAGCCGGTAGAGTATATCGAGATGGTTGGCTCCGTTAAGACTATTAAGATGTTTGTAGGCGAGAACCTTCTCAACATCCTTCCTGCCGGCTATAAGGTAATGCCGGAGGACGCTACAGACCGCAGCGTGAAATACGAAGTTAACCAAAGTTTTAGTGATCTGGGAGTGTACGAGGATGGTGACGGAGCTTATAAGTATACCGACATATTTGGTGACTTATATTTTAATGAAGGTGACGAGATGATCGCCCTTAAGCCTGGTAGAGTTCGTGTTACGATAAAATCAACGCAGAATTCTCGAGCCTATTGCGAATACGAGGTTATCGTAAAAAGAGGTCCTACGAACATCACGTTCAAGCAGGAGGAGATGACTTTCTTGATGCCAAGAAAGGATACTGACAAGTGGGACATCTCTGAGGATATCCGTAACAACATCATCATGACACCGTCATGGCCTAAGTATGAAGAATATGAAGAGTACGATATAGCAGAAAGCGATTTGGATATCTTATCTTATACGAAAGCCGTAAACCTGTATTATAATTTCGAGAAAGACAGCCTTTCTGCATCTATCGATAGTATAGGTCAGGGATGGATTGATGTCTCCTATTCATCTGAGCGCACCATCGCAACTGAGACAGGACTCCAAAATGATGAGTATAGAATTTCAAACCACTTCAACATAACGATTTTGGAGTCTCTTAAGGGATTCAAGGTGGACGAATACGTAGAGATGGTAAGCACCGAGACACGCGACTTCGTGCTTACTCCCGACCCCGTTGACGCAGAGGTAGACCCGTCAAGAGTGGAGGTTACTATAACTCCTTATACCGATGTTCCTGAGGAATGGAAGAGCATAGTAGAGATTGTTCCTACGGATGAGACCATGCTTAACTATACCATCAAACCTCATAGCGTGGGCAGAGCCACTATCAGCGTGAAGCTCGACGGCGTAGAGGTGGCAACATCTTATGTCGGTATCGGTCAGCGCTATATGCAGAAGGCAGGATGGAAGTGGACTTCGCTCTATAGCGGCGGCGTATCATGGAACTCTCCTGAATACGAATTAGGCGACGTGGTGGAGGAAATCCGCTCAGAAGACGCCCTTCTCCATAACGACCCCGAATACGGATACTTCGGCGACCTCAACAGGCTGGAGCCTGGCGAATGCTATAAGATTAAGGTGAAAGAAGAGGAGCCCGGTCTCCTTAACTTGAGAATTTACCCCGGCGGCTACGAAGACATGCGACCTTATCGTCAGATTGTGCCGATGTGGAACTGGCTCGGCAATCCCTATCAGTATGACCACGATATCAACTCGGTGTTCTCTACCGAAGATGCAAACGCAAACAAATTCAACGTGGGCGACCGCATCGTATCGAAGGACAACGGCTTCGCTGAATATAATGGCGAAAAGTGGACAGGCACCCTTACCACTCTGCATGCCGGACTCGGATATATGTATTTCAATGCAGCATCAGACACCATCAACATGGAACTCAAGTATGAGTGGAATATGCCTCAGGGCACTCCGGTTATGAACGCTCCCCAGCACAAGCAGAGCGTATGGACATACAACAGCGCTCCGTTTGCTGACAACATGACCATCGTGGCTGACCTTGGCAACAATTATTCGGCAGAACGCTTCACGGTGGGCGCCTTCGTAGGCGACGAGTGCCGTGGTGAGGGCGAGATGATAGACGGCAAGTGCTTCATCACCGTCCATGCTGACAAGGGCGAGACCATTTCGTTCAAGCTCCATGACGCCGTCAGCGGCGAGATGCGCACCATCAACGAGCAGTTGCCGTTCGCAAAGATGGCAGGTTCGCTCCGCGCTCCGCAGCGCATGACAGTAGGTGGCATCGTCACCGGCATCACAGCAGCCGACATCGCATCTTCGGGCATCGCCGTTGTGGACGGACAGATCACAGTCCAGGGCATGGACGTGGCTGACGTCATCGTATGCAACGCATCCGGTGCTGTTGTCTCAACCGGCGAGACCACCGTTACCGGCCTTCCTTCAGGCGTTTACGTAGTGAAGGTGAAGACCAAGGACGGCAAGACCGTTACGAAGAAGCTTGTCAAGTAAGTTGACTATACTAATATAACTAAAAGTTTCGCATGTCTCGAGACATGCGAAACTTTAAATAACCACTAAAAGAACCAAAGCGATGAAAAGCCACTTACACATAACCATACTGACGGCTGTGGCAGCACTCTTTCTGCATACCAGCGGCACAACAGCACAGAACATCACGGAGATTGCGAAGAGCGATCCCCTTATCATCACGGGTTCCGTAGGTACACAGAACACCTACTTTCACTCAACGGCAGGCAGCGCATACGCCTCGCCGCTGAGCAATACGCTGTTCCTCAACCTCAACATCAGCATGTATGGATTCAACATGCCTTTCTCGCTTTATTACTCCAACAACAATCTGGACTTCAACTATCCCCATATCTCCTTCAATCTCTCGCCGTCGTACAAGCAATGGCACGGACATATCGGAAGGTCGTCGGCAGGATTCTCGCCCTACGTCATGAGTATGTCGTACAACGGCGTGGGTCTGGAATATCGCACGCAGAAGTTCCGCGTGGGAGCTTTCTACGGCACGCTGCGCAGCGCCGTCAACGACGACCCTACGTCGCCCTCGCCGCGCAATCCGCAGTATCGCCGCATAGGATGGGGATTCAATATAGGCTACGGCACAGGCAGCAACTACCTCGACCTTTATCTGCTCCGCGCATACGACCGCCGCAGCTCCATTGACGAGTACTGGCAGGAGCGCATCTCGCCGCAGGAGAACATCGTGGTGGGACTGAAGGGAGGCGTGAGCATCAAGAACTGGATGTCGCTGACCGCCAACTTCGCCACATCAGCCTTCACCACCGACACACGTGCGGAGAAGGTGACGGACAGCAAGGTGACAAGATGGGACAAGGTGTTCGACACACGCTACACCTCCATGGCACGCTTCGCGGGCGACGCCAACCTCAACATCAACGCCGGCGGCGTGAACGCCTCGCTCTTCTATCGCATCATACAGCCCGACTATACGTCGCTCGGCACCTACTATATGGCTAACAACTATCACAGCGTCGGAGCCAGCCTCGGCACCACGCTCTTCCGCCGCGTGTCGGTGGCAGCCACGTTCTCCGCTCAGGAGGACAATCTCTCCAACAAGCAGCTCTATACCACGCGGGGCTTCGTCTATTCGGCTTTCATAGCCACACGCATAGCCAACCGCCTCAACCTCTCGTTCGGCTATAACGGCTATCTGCAGACGCAGGCTGACGGCACGGCACACGTAAACGACACCACTCGCGTACGTCGCGCCATGAACACCTTCACGTTCACGCCGTCCTACGCCGTGGACAATGACCAGTTCGGTCATGCCTTCTCGCTCTCTGCCAGCCTCGTGCAGAACAAGGACCTCAACCGCTTCGCCACCGGCGTGAGCGACGTAACGTCCCTCGCCATCGGAGCCAGCTACGGACTGGAGGTGAAGGCATGGAAGACCAGCTTCCAGACCTCCATAAACCACCAGTCGTCAAAGGGATTCAACACGCGCTACACCAGCGACCTCGCCTCGGTGACAGCCAACCGCGCCTTCCTCAAGGACGATGCCCTCAACCTCTCAGCCACGTTCTCGATGTGCTACAATGAGGTGAAGCGACAGTCGAAGAGCCTGTCCATGGGATGCGACATGGCTGCCAGCTACAGCATCAAGCAGAAGCATCTCTTCTCGATGACTGCCGGATTCAACAAGTACGGCGACGTCAACATCACCAAGACACGTTCGAAGCTGGACGCCACGGACATCAACCTCAGCTTCAACTACACCTACACCTTCACGCTCCTCGAGATAAAGCGTAAGGCGGAGAAGGAACAGAACAAGTCGCTATAGTGTAACTTTTATTCCCACGATAAAATAAAGATCAAGATATGAACAGACTGAGATTCCACATCCTATCACTACTCATCATCCTGGGTGCCATGCTGCAGGCAGCCGCTCAGGACGTAATGGTGACGGTCAATCCGGTACAGCCCACGCTGCCTCCGCAGGCAATGCTGTACGTAGCCAATCCCGGCAACTACTTTAACGTAAGTCTGATCAACTCTTCTGGCGAGACGCAGAACGTCTATCTCGTCATGGACCTTGAGCAGATAAATCCCAACTCGGGACTTTACGTCAAGATTCCTGCACAGTATCAGCCCGACAAGCCCATCACGGTGCCTTCCGGCGGAACGCACATTCTGAGCATGGTGGAGATGAAGAATCTCTTCAATCATGTGCCCAACGACCGCATCGCCACCACCCCGGGTCTGTTCAGCGACTATGAGGGCGGCGCCTTCGGACTCCTGCCCGAGGGTCAGTATCGCATGCGACTCGTGGCTTACCGCTGGGAGCCGGGACGTGACACTCCCGTCATGGTGAGCAGCCCCAGCAGCGGACAGTGCATCTTCACTATATGCTACAAGGCTCAGGCGCCGGAGTTCCTGATGCCTATGCCCGGCATCGGAAGTTCTTCCGACGCTTCCGTATGCACCATGGACAAGCAGAACGCCCTCTTTACGTGGAAAGAACCCATCGTGACGTGCAATCCCGGCGCGGCACGCTTTACATATAAGTTTAAGGTGGTGCAGCTTGTCGGCGGTCAGACGCCTGACGAAGCCATAGAGTATAATCCTGCCGTGTACGAGAAGTCGGGACTGATGTCGCCGATGCTGATTCTGCCGCAGGAGCGCATCCGCTCCATGATAGACAACATGACCTACGTGGCACGCGTAACGGCGGAACAGTCCGGTCTGGGCAGCAATTATCTTAACTACTCCATGGTGGAGAACGACGGCAATTCCGACCTGCGTCTGTTCCGCTTCGAGCCTGACGCCACCACCGTGGTGACGCCCCCAACGCCCGACAACAAGGACAAGGAGGACAAGAAGGATGAGGAGGAAGACGACGACGAGTTCGACTTCGGTTTCGGCAGCGGCAAGGAGGAAGTGACCGATTCGGTCTATAACTTCCGCAATCCGCAGATCATCCGACCGAGCTTCCCCGGCAATGCAGGAGCCCGCAAGTCATTTACGGGCGACGACATCGGCGTGGAATGGAAGAAGGCATGGTTCGTGGGTGGCGTAGGCGAACGTCAGGACACGGTGAAGATCAATTATGAGGTGCAGCTTTTCCGCGGCGAGCCAGAGATGGACCGTGCAGACATCTTCGCCTCAGAGCCGGTCTACACACACTCCACGTACGACCTTTCTGACTCCATCAAGTGGGAGAAGATCAGCGACAAGGTGGTGGCTGGCGACTATATGGTTCTGCGCGTGCTCCCAAAGAGCGAGAACGTACAGTCCGTGGCGTTCGTCAACGACTCCGTAAACGTCATCGACTTCGCCCTCGCACAGCGCATCAGCCAGAAGTTCTTCCAGTGTTCGTCAATGGTGAACATCGAGAACCTCAAGCCTACGAAGAAGTCTGCCAAGGACTTCATAGGCAAGGTGGTGGGCATCGGACAGTATCAGCTCACCATCGACGAGATGAAGGAGAACGGCAAGGACGGCGGATTCCGCGGCAACGGTCGTGTGGAATGGTCGCCGCTCGGATTGTCGCTGATGGTGAAGGTGGAGTTCGATTCGCTCTTCATCAATACTGACGACATCGTTTATGCCGGCAAGGCTAAGGGCATGAAGGGCGACACATGGGCGTCGAACAACGGCGAGCAGGTGGACAAGCTCTTCTCCGACTGGGGCATTGACAACCTCATCGGCGACACTGGCATACCTTATGCTAAGATGTTGCAGAAGGAAGCGTCTAACAGAGGTCGCGACATCGCCAAGCAGCTCAGCCTCGGCAAGTATTATGACTATTATCATCGAGCTAAGGACTTCCTCACGGAAGGCAAGCTTGACAACATAATGATGCCGATGAAGCTGCCGAAGTCAGTAAACAAGACTCCGGTGGACATCCAGATTGTCAACGTGACATTCGCTCCTTCGTGGGCTTCAATGGACCTTATCGGTACGTTCACGCTGCCCGAAAGCCGCTATACGGACAACAACATCCTCATTCTCGGTGCACCGCACACATGTATCAGCCCCGACCGTCTGTTGCCGGAGAGCGGATCGATGTGTCTGCTTTCCACCATAGACGTGAAGGAACCGTCGTCCGGTTTCCAGATTAAGTTTAAGGCTCCGACCGACATCACGGTGGCTGACGAAGGTCAGGCACCTGCGGACGGATGCTACATCAACTGGCAGGCTGACTCTTTGGCAGCCTTGCACATCGACATCGACATCGCCATTCCTAAGCTGAAGAAGGTGGCTAACGGCACCGCTACGGAAGAGCGCCCCGTCCTCAACATCCAGACAGACATCAAGGACTGGAACAACTGGACGGCAAGCGCTGCGATGGACGACTTCGAAGTAGAGGCTCTTCCGGGCTGGACATTCTGCCCGGGCGCCATTGTCTACGACCACTCCACAACGGTGAACGACAATAACATGGGATCGTTCCCCGCCGGTTATGACAAGAGCAAGGCTGACATCCGCACCAACGACAAGGAATGGATGGGCCTTTACATCAGCAAGGTGGGCGTAAAGTTCCCGAAGGCTATGGAGGTGGGCAAGGAAGACGGCGACGGTGACCGACGCCTTACTCTCGCTGCCAAGGACATGTTCTTCGACAAGTCGGGCGTTTCGCTCAAGTTTGGTGCGGAGGACGTCATCAGCGCAAAGACTGGCAAGCTCGGAGGTTGGGCGTTTACGCTCGACAACGTGGGCGTGGAGTTCCTGCAGAGCAACTTCGAGAAGGCTTACTTCGACGGCAACATGAAGCTCCCGCTCGTCAATTCGGACATCGCCTACACATGTAATATATACAACCAGAAGCGCTTCAAGAAAGACAACGACAACGGCTACGCCTATATATTTAAGGTGCAGCAGGTGGAGGACATCAACTTTGACTTCATCCTTGCAGAGGCAAACCTTGAGCAGAAGCAGACTTACTTCTTCCTCGAAGCAGAAGACCAGGCTGACGGATCGACGAAGACCCGACTGGAATTCTCGATGGGCGGAAGCATTACCATCGGTTATGCTGACGAGATTCAGGGCAAGTTGGACGAGGTGAACAACAAGGTGGAGGCTGCCAAGAACCGCTCGAGCTTCGTGAAGAACGCCCTCGACGGGCTGCCGCTGAAGCTCAGCATCCCCGGCATCCACTTCACAAAGATGCGCATTGCCAACTGTTCTACGTGGGAATCAATCTACGATAAGGAGGAAACACAGAAGAAGGCACACGCAGCTCAGGCTGAAGAGCTGAGACGTTCGGCGTGGAAGACGCTTTGCGAGGAGAAGGAACGCAACCTCGGTTCTGAGGACAAGCCCATCTATTTCAACATGGGCGAATGGTCGTTGGCTTCTTTAGAGAAGAAGATAGGTCCGTTCTGCTTCGGCATTACACGCTATGACCTCGGCTATTCGGGTGGCGCAATGACGCTCGACCTTGAGGGTAAGATTGGCTTGCTGGAAGACCTCGTAGTGGCAAAGGCTGGCATTCAGTTGCAGGCAGAGGTGAAGAACCTCGACGACATCAGCAACATCTCACTGGAATATAAGGACTGTCTGTTTAACTCCATCGAGGTTTCGTCCAACCTTCCGGGCATCACCATCTCGGGAAGAATGGACGTCATACGTCCTAACGACAAGGTGAAGGACAAGGGATATAAGGGCCACCTTAAGTTTGCGCTCCCCGGAAATCTCTTTACCTTCGACTCAAACGGCGGCTATTTCGAGCACAAGGAGGAAGGCAACAACTTCACTTGGGGCTACTTCAACATCGCTATCGGCTCGGCTGTGGGTCTGCAGATTCCGCCAATCGAGCTTAACGACATCCACGGCGGCTTCTACTTCAACTGCCGAAAGGACCCGAAGGACGCAACGAAGGCCATCGCTCAGAAGGGCGTCATCGGCGTAACGGCTGGTTTGGGAATTGCAGCGTCGGGCGGCGACAACGTCATCGGCGGCAAATTCTCACTCACCGTGGTATACGACAAGAAGCACAAGCGCCTCACCACATTCATGCTTGACGGCAATGTGAGCGCTATGGCTGGATTGGTTAATTCGAGAGCGTCCATCGTTTATCAGAACGACGACCAGTCGAAGTACCTGCGTCTGAACGTCACGGTTGACGCCACGGCGGACGGACTCGCCAAGAAGTATGCGGGTGAGATAACGAAGTACACGGAACAGCTTGCGGACAGCAAGATTCTGAAGCAGATGCAGGCTCTCAACGACACCATAAAGACCACTTACGACAAGCTGGGATCAATGGCTGGACTGGACAATCTCCATCAGGAACACAGCACGGAGGAGAAACACGAGAGCAAGGATGAAAACAAGAGCGAGCAGAAAGATAACTTCAAGGCTACGTCAGGAGCCAAGATATCGCTCGACTTTGGACTTACATGGCGCGACAAAGGTGTGAACTTCGACAAGGTGAAGTGGCACCTCTATCTCGGCAAACCGCAGAAGAGCGAACGCTGCCAGTTCATCCTCATTGACCTTGAGGCGAAGATTGTGGAAGTGAAGATCGGAGCGGACGCCTACTTCTGTGTGGGCAACGAGCTGCCGGACAACGGCGCTCTGCCTCCTATTCCGGAGAACATCCGCCAGTTCCTCACCGGCAGCCGCGGCAGCAACGGCGTTCAGTCAGCAGACGTAAGCAAGGCTGAGCGTGCCCGCGAGGAAGCCATCAGGGAATTCCGCGCCAACGCCACGGGTGGCGTAATGCTCGGAGCAAGCGTATGGGGCTACATCAATGTGGACCTCGGCATCCTTTATGCCGACATGGGCGCAACGGCTGGCTTCGACGTCAGCATCACACACATCGGCGACGAGGTCTACTGTGTAGGCGTTCCCGGCGCAGCAGGATGGAAGGGATGGTACGGCGAAGGACAGCTCTACGCATATCTCTATGCCAAGATGGGTCTGCGTCTGAACCTCGGTTTCTGGAAGGGCAGCATCGACCTCGTGGACGCTGGCATCGGCGGCGTGCTCCAGATGGGCTTGCCTAACCCGAGCTACTTCACCGGCGACCTCCGCATGAAGCTCCGTCTCTTGGGCGGCCTCATCAACTTCAACCGCCGCTTCCAGTTCACTTGCGGCAAGAAGTGCGACATCTTCTACGGCAATGCGCTTGACGACTTCCAGCTTTGGGGCGAATCGTCCATTGGCGAGGAGACAAGAAAGAACGGATGGAACCACAAGATGACCATCAGTCCTGACCTGCCCACCGACTTCACCATCACTCCGATGGCACGTCTTAACGAGCAGTATCCGCTGCTCGACCAGACCGATCTCCACCGACATATGAAGCAGGTGGAAGCCGAGAAAGATATCCTCGAGACCACGTCAACTCGTACGTTCCGCTTCAATCCGTCCACCAAGCAGGTTAAGCTCTACGAGTATAGCGACTCTACAATGCGCGACAGCGTGATACGTTACTATAATATAGAGTTCAATGCCACTAAGGTGACGGTACGAGGAATGCGCAGCCTCAACCCCAACCGCTTCTACAAGCTCGAGATTACGGGCCTTGCCAAGGAGCTTCGTGCGGGCAAATGGCAAGATCCCCAGACATATAATGTCGATGATGGCGATTATGAAAATGTGCCATGGGAGCAGACCAAGGCGTTCTACTTCCGTACCGGCAACAGCGACGGCATGAACATTCAGGACGGAGGCGACCTCCAGTCGTTGGTGGCTGTGGCTTATCCGTCGAAGTATAATGAGCTGAAGTCGGCTGAACCCGTCATTGCTTATGCCACTGACGTGCAGAATCCGCTCATCGTGCTCAAGGAAAAGAACGTACTGAACCGCCTCTATTCTGACGGCAAACTCAAGTGGAAGCTGAAGAAGGACGGCAAGGTGATAGAGGAGCAGGAAGTGTATGCAGGCTGGGAGAACAGAGCTTCTGCGTCATTCAAAACCAAGGTTCTGCCGGGTAACACCTACAACCTCGTGCTCGACTATGAGAAGACCAATGTGACGAAAGAGACAGTTGTAGCGGAGAAGACCATTCACTTCCGAGAGAAATATTACTCTAATTACACCAATGGAAGCTGTCCTGGCTTAACACCTAAGACTATCGGCGGCTATAAGGTGATAAAGATAATCAGCTCAAGACGCTATTCTGCACCAGCCCTCAAGGATAATATAGGAATGGACTATAAAATGGATTTCTTAGATGACAAGATAAAAAAGGACCTCCGCTTCGGACCTGCATTCCATGGTCCGTACATGGATGCTAACGAGAACGTCGACCTTTATGCTGACGCTATGTCGCCGCAGACAAGGAAGACAAGGGTGACCAAGTCGTCTGCCATAACGAAAGCATCGTCAGGCACTACCTCTACGTCGGGCAACACCTCTTCGTCCGAGACAACACCGACAAGGCGACAGCCCACAACGCAGACTTCGTCATCCGTCAATTTAGGCACTCGCGTAATGCCCAAGTCGGACGATTCGTCATCTTCATCGTCTACGGAAGAGGTGAAGAAGGAGGAGCAGTCCCTGACGAGAATACCCAACGGCACGTTGTCGGGAGGAATAAAGAAGACAGACGACGACGCTCTGCAGTCGGGCGTGACCAACGAACAGACGATGTCTCCCGGCTCTACATTGTTGGGCTACCTGGCGGCCTACAAGGAGGAGGCTCCTGAAGGCATGGAATGGAATTGGGAGTTCGTATTCACCTGCTACGACAACCGCGAGACCGAAGAAACTGTTGTAGCTGCCAACATCATGGACCTCAACGTCACAACCATCGACGGTAACTGGACAACCGGCAACAACGGCAGACCGCTCGACTATGAGTTGCCGTTCATCGGAACAAAGGTCGGTATGATACAGTATGACGGTTCGGACCTCAGCAACATCCCCGACGTGGAGATTGGATATAAGACTTCGGCAATGGAAAGACAGAAGAAGTATCCTAACACCAATACTCTCCTCGCCTACTATGACCCGTTCTACTACATCAGCTACCTTGCCAACTGGGCATTGATAGGCGGATGGAACATCGAGTCAGACCGTATACAGACTATGGTGACCACCACCACGTCGCTCACATACAGCGACCTCGGCGGCAACTACAGCGGATTCCTCGCAGAAGGCGATGTCAACTACAACATCGTGAACGACTGGGACAAGGTTCGTCGCAACTCTGTCTATCCGTCGGGAGGTTACGGTTCGGAATATCCGCTGCCGCTCATCGACAATGACCGTTACGACTACGTGAATCCTATCAGAAGCCACGCCACCATTCCGACGTATCAGCCCAAGAACCCGGCAGGCGACATTCTTAAAAACATCGCCAACGTCTACTACCTCGCTGAGGACGTGGACAAGAAGATAAAGGAGAATGCCAAGGTGGTGCTCGATAAGGGTGGAACCACGTTCAAGACAAAGCGTGCCAATGCAGTGGAGGAATGGAACCTCCAGCACCTCGGAACCGACATCATAGTGTCGCGAGAGGGTCTGAACGAGACCACGCAGATGATAAAGATTCCGTACTATCAGATGACACTGCTATGGTGCGGCATCATCGAGAACTCCGAGTCAGGACGTAAGGTATCGCTCAACAGCATCATGAAGGGAGCAGGAAAGCGAGCCACACCGCGCCAGAGCATGAATCAGAGCCGAATGGTGCTCTTCACCTTCACGGGCGACAAGGGCTATCCCGAAGCTTCGTTCAAGGCTAAGGAGGCGATGAAGAACCTCAAGAAGATGATTGTCCATACTTACCGTATCGACGACTATGACGTACAGAAGAAGGAGTATACGGTATTGCACAGCAGCAGTAAGCGTGACATCACCATCAGCGAGCCGTTAAAGAAATTCTATTAACAGACCATAAAACGTACAAATATGAAGATAATGAAAGGACTATCAGCCGCATTCGCCGCCACCTGCGCATTCGCCGCCATCACAGCGGTGGCGAGTGTCGGCTCACGAACCGGATATTCCTTCTCTGGAGGAACACAGAACGACACCATCCCGACAGCACACAAGATGCTGCCGGGAGAGGTGGCAGAGGACACTGCTGCCTTCAAGGGCAAGCCCTACGAAGGATCGGACATCGTGTTCATGGCACGTGCCTACGGCGACCGCATCGTGCTGCGATGGGCACCCACAGACTATGCCGCATGGATGAGACTAAACCTCATAGGATATAACATCTATCGTTGGGACGAGAAAAACCACTGCGACACGCTGGCGTTAGGACTGAAGCCCAAGACGCTGGAGGAGTTTCGTGCGAAGTATCCTACCACCGATACCGTTGCCACTATCGGCTACGGCCTCATCTACGGCGACAACCTGAAGAAGTCCACCGAGACACGTGAGGAACCGGGATCGTACGGATCGATGCTCGAGATGTATGACGACCAGGTGACAAGCCTTGCCTTCGCAGTGCTGGCGTCGGAATGGCGTCAGGACGTGGCAGAGGACATGGCGATGCGCTTCGTCGACCGCAACGTGCGCAAGGGAGCACGCTACACCTACCTCATACAGCCCGCGCGACGCTTCAAGAACGACAATATGTTCATAAAGGGCAAGGAACTTAGCAAGGTGGAGAACAAGCCCTACGTGCCACAGCCTTACAACGTGGGACTGAAGGACAGCATCACCGGACAGCTCGCCGTGACGCTCTATTGGACCGACAAGCACAACTCGTCGTTCGAGATAGAACGCCGCGTGGCTGGCACCCAGGAGTGGCGCCGCGTAAACAGCAAGCCCTACATGCCGATGTATAAGCAGGACCTCGACGCTAAGGACGAGGAGGTGATGTACGTCGACAACGTGCCACAGCCCGGAACCTACGAGTATCGCGTGATGGCGCACGACGCTTTCGGCGACACCACAGCACCGAGCGAGACGCTAACCGTAAAGGTGGGCGACATGAAGCCGCCCAAGGGTCCGGTCATCACACTGGTGAACATCGACCGTCCCGACGAGACTGACCCCACAAAGCAGATATTCGCCACCATCTCGTGGGAGAAAGACACCGTGGAAGCCGACCTCGCAGGATTCCTCCCGCTCTACTATAACGAGCGATTCACGGGCAACGACTGGAAGCCGCTCTGCGAAAAGACGCTTCCGGCGGACGCAAGGGAGGTGAAGGTGGACGTCACCGGACTCTCCACGGGCATGCTCGTAATGGCGGCATACGACGAGGCTGGCAACGTGGGCTACTCCATGCCCGTGCAGCTCCGCATCAGCGACATGAAGGCTCCGGACGCTCCCGGCAATCTCCGTGCTGAGGTTTCAGCCGACGACGGCACCATCACCCTGCGCTGGGACAAGCCCGCGGACGACGACGTGGCTTACTACGAGCTGGCTTACGCCAACGACACCACCCACCACTTCCTTATGCGCAACCAAGGACAGCTGAAGGACACGATGTTCGTAGACACGGTGCAGATGACCGTCAATCAGCGATTCATCTACTATAAGGTGCGTGCCGTGGACTACAGCAACAACACCGGTGAGTTCTCGCCCATCCTGCAGGTGGAGCGACCGCACATCACACCGCCTACACAGCCTCACCTCGACTCGGCTTGGGTGGACAATTCGGGCATACACATGGACTGGGTGACGGGTCTGGACGCCGATATGTACTATCATCGCATCTACCGCCGACTGGAGAACAGCAACACGTGGGACCTCATAGCCATCGTAACGGCGGAGGACGTGCTCAAGGCAAGTCCCGACGGAGTGATACATCTCACCGACAAGCCGCAGACCAACAACACGTATTACTATGAGTATATGGTAGTGTCGTTCAACCGTTCGGAGATAGCTTCCGAGCCAAGCCTCATCTTCTCGGCACGCTTCGCCGACTTTACGGAGGCAGAACTCGGCATCAAGGCAGTCGGAACCTACGACCCCGTAAAGGACGAAGCACGTCTCTCATGGGAGCATAAGGCAGTGGACGGCAAGCAGACACCTTACTATTACTGCGTCTATCGCAAGGGCAAGGACGAGGCAGACTACACCTTCCTCTGCTCCACAGAGCCGGACATGCCGCTCCATACCGACCAGCTCCTCTCTCCGGGCGAGTCAGCCAGCTATTACGTCGTGGTGCGCTTCACGGACGGAAGACGCAGCCAGCCTTCCAACAAGGTGACGATAACGGCTCCGGCGAAATAGGAAGAGGAGTTAAGAAGTTATATGACTATAACTTCTTTAACTTCTTTAAATACTATAACTTCTGATATATTAACACAGGCAACATCCATCCGAAATGAAAAAGATAAGACTATTCATAACCAAGCTTCTGTCGCCACGGGGTGTCAGGACGCGTATGTGGCAACTCCTTACATGTTGCCTGTTGGCAGCCATGCCGCTGCTCACTTCCTGCGGCGAACTATTCGACGTGGACGAGGCGGGCGAGACAACGTCGGCGACGATGAAGATGGACCGCGACACCGTCTTCATCATGCCGGGCGACTCGCTGCGTCTGACCGTCACCTTCTCGCCGCCAGAGGTGAAGGACAAGGGCGTGATGTGGCTCATCGACCAGCCCGAAATAGCACGTCTTTGCGTTGACACACTCGTGGCGCAGCAGCCCGGCACCGCCTACGTCACGGCGATGTCGTCAGCCACAATGCGTCTGGACACCTGCGTGGTGACCGTAATGACCCCGTGGACAGTTGACCGTAACAAGTACTTCTTCGACACCGTCGTCTACGCCGACATCAGCGTAGCCGGCAGACAGCTCGGCGACGACATAGCCGTGGCTGCCTTCGTGGACGACGAGCTGCGAGGCATAGCCGAACTGAAGGAGGCAAAGGGCAAGCCTTACGCCGTCATCCGCGTGTACGGTCCGGTGAGCGCCTCTGACGAAGACATCATCACCTTCGACGTGCAGCTGCCCTTCGACGGCGAGACGCACGGCACGCTCTCAAAGTTGATAACATTACACCTCGACTGACGTTTAAAGGAGTTACGAATCTATAAAACCCGACAACTATGAAAAAGATATTCTTACTGATCCTCACCGCCCTGGCTTTCGCCTCCTGCACGCTCTACATGGACGAGCCGGAAGACGATAAGAAGGGCAAGGACGACAACATAGAGAACGGCGACGGCTTCAGCGCGCCACGTACCGACGTGACCGCTGACGGCACCACCACCTACCAGTTTAACCCCACCACAAAAGTCTTCGACGAAACAAACTCTCAGTACGTCCTCAATGCCGAAGACTCTGTGGTGTGGCTTTCCACCTCAACGCCTTACGAGATGATACCGCAGGTAGGAGACGCTATCTACTCCACATTCTCAGAGAAGTTTCCAAACGCCATGATGGGAAAGGTGGTGTCGGTAACGAAGGAGAACGGTATGATAAAGTGTGTTTGTACAGACACCACATTAGGGCATGTATACAAGAAGCTGGACATACATGCCAGCATTAATGTAGCAGACTATATGGATCCTTCCATCGCGGACAAGTCGTTGGCTGAGAAGCGAAGATATGCCATGCAGAGGACGAGGGATGAAGGTATCGGTGAACCTGAAAAGACGGAATTCTCTTTAGATTTAAATGCTAATAAGGATCTTAAGTCATATAAGTTTTTGACAGGATCCTTGACAGGCTATTTTAATTTTAAATACTTGTCGTTGAAATATAGAAAGATTGACTTTGACTTAAGTCTTGAAAAAGAACAAGTCAGATTCATCTTTACTGATTCAACCGTAACCACCAAAAGATTTAAGGTAGGTGGTACAGCATCATTACAGGCAGATATAATGTCAACCGCCGAATCGTCGTTGCTCCCAATCACAAAGAAACTCGAAATACCTATCGGTTCTTCCCCTGTAGTAGTGGGTTTTGATCCTTCACTTTCTGTTTCTGTATCAGGAACAGCCGAAGCAATTGGTGTAAATCGTGAAACGTCAGTACAAAAGATGGGTATAGAAAAAACCGCCAACAGTTCGAAACCTAAAATCATCAACTCCAAATATTCCAAATCACAAATGGAGTCGGGTAATGATATTAACGGCAATCTTACCATAAATGCAGACCTGACTCTTGAATTATATGTTGCTGTAAAGGGATTGGACAAGTTCTTCAGACTGTATGGTTCAGGAACAATCGGACCTCAACTTAAATTAAGTGCCGATACAGATATTAATGATATGGGAGTACTTATAAACAACCCACCTACTATAGAAGCAGGATTGAATCTGAGTTTTGATATTGGTGCAAGGTTCCAGCTCTTGAAGGAAAAGCCGATATGGAACTTCAAAGGCACGATATTCGAAGGATACTGGCCAGTCAAAACATTCTACTTGTCGCCAAGAATAACGACTATGGATATAATACCTCTCGACTATATTTCAGATATGAATGTTACCAAGAGGCGTTATTGTGCCAGAGTAAGGTTCACCGAGACACCAAAGACCTTCAATCCGTTTGTGATAATATATAATTCGGATGCAGAAATGGTGATGACCGATTATTTGAATAAAAAGAGCAAGAACAGTTGGGAAAAAGAATTTGAGATAGACAACAAGAAGAACAAGACGTTCTACGCCATGGTTGGCTACGAAGACGATTCCAAACGTGCGGTTTATTCGGACAAGACACCATTCGGAGTGCGGACAATAATGGAACTGAGCAATTGCCGTCAGGCATGTTCGTATACAGATTTCGACAATCCGAAAAGACCGGTAGGTTATGAAATCAGAGGTGAATTGTATGCAAGCGGAAAGAGCACCGTTACGCAATGGGGCATGCGTTTCGAACTGCATAGACCCGACGGAACATTTGCTGCATCCTCAAAACCAGTATTCTTTGAATTGAGAGACGGCAAGAAGAAGTGGGGACTCAGACTCAACTCAAGAAAGCCTGAGAAATATATCATAAGAATCGTCCCAATTTATAAAACCGGATATGGTAAGAAAGATAAGTTTACGGCTATGGAAGATAAGGCTATGGAAGTGACGCTTGATCCAGAGTTCGGAGAATGCAAGGAACCGACATCGGAGGATCCCAATATCTACTTCGATCTTTTGCAGACGAAGTAAGGTAAACATAATATTGGAGGCTTTGCAGTAAATATAGCTGTTTTCTTGCCGTTATCGGCAAGAAAACAGCTATATTTGCATATTATTACTCACTTTTTATGCCGATAACGTATGGAATATATATCAACAAAAGAATATGCAGACTTGCATGGGATGTCAGAAAGGACCGTGCGCAACTATTGTGTGCAGGGAAAGATATCGGGTGCTCAACTGATAGGAAAGACATGGAGTGTTCCTGCGAATGCTCCATTGCCACAAAGAAAGAATGCAAGGAATAGTGTTTCGCCGCTTCTTCAGTCATTAAGAGAACAAAAAGAAGGAAGGATGAAGGGCGGCATCTATCATCGTATACAGATAGATATGACCTATAACTCTAATCATATTGAGGGCAGCCGACTCACAAAGGAACAGACCAGGTATATTTTCGAAACCAATACCATAGGAATTACTGACGAAGCGGTAAAAGTGGATGATATTATTGAAACCACAAACCATTTCAAGTGCATCGACTTTATAATTGACAAGGCAAAAGAACCGTTGACGGAAGCTATGATTAAACAAATGCACGCTTTGTTGAAGGCTGGCACGTCAGATGCCTCAAAGTCATGGTTTGCCGTAGGCGAATACAAACGATATCCTAATGAGGTGGGTGGCATTGAGACGACAGATTCTAAGTTGGTAGGCAAGGCCATCCGCGAATTGCTTAGGGATTATAAGAACAAGAAGGTGATAGCTTTCGAGGATATTCTTGACTTCCACCATCGTTTCGAAACCATCCATCCATTTCAGGACGGCAACGGACGAGTGGGGCGACTGATAATGTTCAAGGAATGTCTCAATCACGCCATTGTGCCTTTCATCATAACCGACCCCGGCTATCTTACCGACACATGCCTAACAGCGCAAGACCATTTCAAGATGTTGCTCGATTACTTCAAGATTAAGTATTAAAGAACCCAAACCGTAAGACAATGCAAATATCGTACAAGAGAGTAAAAACCTGTTACAAAATAAAAATCGGTTTTAGAGATTTGTCTTGCTGTATTTGTGCGGTTTTGCATCGTTTTTGACCCCATAATATATCAGAAGAGCCTCTCTTGCCTTCCATTACAGCCACTATTGGAAGGCAAAAGAGGCTCTTTTGTATGACAATAGAGGCTGTGTTTGAGTAGCAAAGAGGCTCTATTGTGCCCCTTTGATGCATGTTTATCACCGTCATTCATTGCACATTTCTCTTCTTAGCTGCATAACCTTCTGTGCGTCAGTGTGCTATGCTTGCATGCTCAAAACTCAAAAAATTCGCACCAAAGATTTCTTAGTGCGCTGAACGAGGATTATTGAGCGTTAGAAATGCAAATATTGTCTGGCAAACTAACCGATAAACAGGAATTTATCTAACGAAGTTGAGAGTTGAGAGTTGAGAGTTGAAATTTGAGAGTTCTTGCTAAGGCAAGCGGCAAAGCCGAGCGATGATTACCTTATTAAGTGTATAATAATCAATATATTAACTATCATACATATCATAACTCTCAACTCTCCATTCTCAACTCTCAACTAAATAAACTGCAATTCACAAGCTGTCAAGGTAAACCTATGAGGCTATGGCGTCCCGCCATAGCCTCATAAGTTTGTCCCAAAGCCCACAGTCAACAAAAATCATGTCTTCATGTCAGACAAACAAGTCGTCCAGAGTAAGTGAAGCCGTGAACATGTCTGAGTATTCGTTCCTTACCAGTTCCGTACAGCCTATATAAGTCAAGTGGAATGTCAATGCAGGGAATTTCTTCTCCATTGTCTGCATGCGGGCACTCAGCACTTGTGCATACTGCTTAGTAAGCACGAAAGGCGATCTGTAGAACTTCATCTCGCATACAAACGGCACGTACTTCACTACGAAATAGCGAAGAAAAAAAGCGCTTATTTCGCTACGAACGCTCAAAAAACTGTTTCGTAGCGGAATAAGCAATATCTTGCTGTACGTGGGTGCGTGGCTACGGCGAGACGCCATAGCCTCCTAAGTTTGTCCCATAGCATACAGTCAAAAAAAATCATGTCTTCTTGTCTTCATGTCTAAAAATCATGTCTGCATGTCTTATTTTTTTCTGCTTTTACACAATAATTATATTACATAAGCGTTATACATACGTGTTTAAACGCAAGATAATTATAATATTCGGGCTTACGCTTGTCTCGCTTTTGAGCCATGCGCAGTACGACGTGTCCTTCAGTCACTACTTCGACATGGAACCGTCGTTTAATGCCGCGTCCGTAGGAAAACAGCCCAAGCTGAACGTCTCGGCAGCCTATGCCATCGACCTTGCAGGATTCAAGCATAACCCGCAGACCATGTACGCGGGCGCCGACATGCCCTTCATATTCCTCAAGACCACGCACGGAGCAGGACTCCAGTTTATGAACGACAAGATAGGTCTGTTCACGCACCAGCGACTCGCCCTGCAGTACGCCGTCAAGATGAAGCTATTCGGCGGACAGCTCTCCACCGGTGTCTCGGCAGGACTGCTCAGCGAGAGCTTTGACGGATCGAAGCTCGACCTCGAGGACTCCAGCGACCCCGCATTCACCTCGTCAAAGGTGGACGGCAACGCGCTCGACCTCGCCGTCGGACTCTATTACACCCACCGCAACTGGTATGCCGGCATCTCCGCACAGCACATCAATTCGCCCCTCGTCCGTCTCGGCGAGACCAACGAGCTGAAGGTGGACGCCACCTATTATTTGACCGGCGGATGCAATATTAAGCTGAGAAGTCCGTTTCTTACAATAAAGCCGTCCTTCCTTGTGCGCACGGACGGAGTGGCATATCGTGGCGACATCACCACGCGCCTCGTCTATACGCATGAGAAGAAGATGATGTACGTGGGAGCGGGATATTCGCCCACCAACTCCGTGACGGTGCTCGTCGGAGGAAACGTACACGGCATCGTGATGGGCTATTCCTACGAGATGTATACCTCCGCCATCAATCCCGGCAACGGCAGCCACGAACTCTTCATCGGCTACCAGATGGACCTCAACCTTCAGAAGAAGGGACGAAACCTCCACAAGAGCGTACGCATACTATAAGAGACTGACAAACAGACCATAATACTAAGAAAGAAAATCATATAAACATAGATGAAAACAAGAAAAAGCATACTCCTACTTTGTGTCGTGGCATTCTCCATGATACTGACTGGCTGCTTCGGCAGCAAAGCCTCCTCGTCGGCAGGACGCGGCGGCGAAGTGGTCGGCGTGGGCGGACGTTCCTTCGCCGAACCGGCTCCCTACGGCATGGTGAAGGTCGCAAGAGGCTACCTGCGCATGGGACTTGAGAAGCAGGACTCGCTCTGGGGAAAGCAGACACCGGTGAAGGACGTCTCAGTGGACGGATTCTGGATGGACGAGACAGAGGTGACCAACTCAAAATACAAGCAGTTCGTGATGTGGGTGCGCGACAGCATCATCCGCACACGCCTCGCTGACCCGCAGTATGGCGGCGACGAGACATACATGATAACCGAGGACAAGAACGGCGACCCCGTCACGCCGCACCTCAATTGGAAGAAGCCGTTGCCCCGCAAGCCCAACGAGGACGAGCAGCGTGCCATCGAAAGCGTCTACACACGCAACCCCATCACCGGCGAGAAGATGCTCGACTATCGTCAGCTCAACTATCGCTATGAGGTGTATGACTATACGGCTGCTGCTCTGCGCCGCAACCGCCTCAATCCCGAGGAGCGCAATCTCAACACCGACGTAACGGTAAATCCCGACGAGGTGGTGATGATTTCGAAGGACACGGCTTACATCGACGACGAGGGACGCATCGTACGCGAGACAGTCAACCGTCAGCTCTCCGGTCCGTGGGACTTCCTCAATACCTATATAGTAAATGTATATCCTGATACGACGTGCTGGGTGAACGATTTCCAAAACGCCGAGAACGAGACATACCTGCGCAACTACTTCTCTAATCCCGCCTATAACGACTATCCCGTCGTGGGCGTGACATGGGAGCAGGCCAATGCCTTCTGCGCATGGCGCACCGACTACCTGCTCAAGGGCCTTGGCCCTGAGGCACGCTTCGTGCAGCGTTATCGTCTGCCGACTGAGGCGGAGTGGGAGTATGCTGCACGCGGAAAGGGCGGCAACGAGTTTCCGTGGGAAGACAAGAGCGTGAAGAGCGGCGACGGATGCTTCTTCGCCAACTTCAAGCCCGACCGAGGCAACTACACCAAGGACGGCAACCTCATCACGTCGAAGGTGGGAATATATAACGCCAACTCAAACGGACTCTTCGATATGGCAGGTAACGTGGCAGAGTGGACCAGCACCGTATTCACCGAAGCTGGTGTGGAGGCGATGAACGACCTCAACCCGACGCTCTCCTATAACGCAGCCAAGGAAGACCCCTATCGCCTGAAGAAGAAGAGCGTGCGCGGAGGATCGTGGAAAGACCCCGAGTCGTTCATCCGTGCGGCATGGCGAACATGGGAATATCAGAATCAGCCACGCTGCTACATCGGCTTCCGCTGCGTACGCAGTCTTGCAAGCACGTCCAGCGTGAAGGGTAAGCACAAGAGCAAGAAGAAGTAAAAAAATCCTAAATAAACTCTAAACACCAGACATCATGACAGTATATAGCAAATTCAACATAGTCTACCATCTCCAGAAATGGATGGACAGTGTCCCCGGACAGACCTTCCTCAACTATGCGTATAGCTGGGGCGCCTCTGTCGTTATCCTCGGTACGCTCTTCAAGCTGACTCACCTTCCGGGAGCCAACATCATGCTTTTCGCAGGTATGGGCACTGAGGTGTTTGTGTTCTTCCTTTCAGCCTTCGACCGTCCGTTCGACAAGACGCAGGACGGCAAGGAACTCCCCACTCATATCGACGACGAGGAGATAGACAATGAAGAGGCAGAAGTGGAGGCAGCTTACGAGGCTGGCAGAAACGGAGAGTCGCCCGCTGAGGCAGCAGCCCACGTGGGTGCTGCCGTAGGTGGTGGCGGAACCATCATCATCGGTGGAGCCGTCTCCTCTGGCGAGGCCGTGCAGGGCGGAGCTTTCCAGGGCGGCGCAGCTGTTCAGGGCGCAGTAGGCTCTGGCGTAGCAGCCGGTTCGGACGCAGCAGCCGTGAACGTGGCAGCCGCAGCAGCCGACTTTGCCGCCAACCGTGAGGTGGCTGTGCAGTTGGCAGACGCCCAGGCAAGCTACTTGGAGCAGCTCAAGAACCTCACCGAAACCCTTCAGAAGGTATCGGAGCAGAGCGTCCGCCTCACACGCGACAGCGAGGAGATGGAGAATCTCAACCGTACGCTTACCGGCATCTGCAAGGTTTACGAGATGCAGCTTAAGGGAGCCAGCCAGCAGATTGGCACCATCGACCAGATTAACGAGCAGAGCCGCCACATGGCACAGCAGATTGAACAGCTCAACTCTATATACGCCCGCATGATTGAAGCCATGACTGTGAACATGAATCTCAATCAGAAGTAAAGAAAAAGGAGCAGACAAAGAATATGGCAATAAAGAAGAGAACCATATCACCCCGCCAGAAGATGATCAACCTCATGTATGTGGTGCTCATGGCTATGCTGGCGTTGAACATCTCGTCAGAGGTGCTCAACGGATTCTCCATTGTGGAGGAAAGCCTCAACCGCACCACTGCAAACTCTTCCAAGGAGAACGAGGTGCTCTATGGCAACTTCGCGGAGCAGATGAAGGCCAATCCGCAGAAGGTGAAGGAGTGGTTTGAGAAGGCCACGGCGGTGAAGCGCATGAGCGATTCGCTCTACAACTTCGCACAGAGCCTCAAGGAGCAGATAGTCATTGAGGCGGACGGCAAGGACGGCAACATCTACGACATAAAGAACAAGGACAACCTTGAGGCGGCAAGCCACGTGATGCTCGCTCCCGGAACAGGTCAGGGCAAGCGTCTTTACAACGCCATCAACTCTTTCCGTCAGCGCATCCTAAGCATGGTGACTGACCCGCATCAGCGCTCCATCATAGAGAGCAACCTTACCACCAAGCTGCCGAAGAACGCTCATACGATGGGCAAGAACTGGCAGGAATACATGTTTGAGGACATGCCGGTGGCTGGTGCCGTGACGCTTCTCTCAAAGCTTCAGAGCGACGTGCGCTACGCTGAAGGCGAAGTGCTCCACACTCTTGTTGCCAACATCGACATGAAGGACATCCGCGTCAACAAGCTCAGCGCCTTCGTCATTCCCGAATCGAAGACCGTCATCAGCGGCGACCAGTTCTCGGCACAGATTGTCATGGCGGCTGTAGACACCACACAGCAGCCCGAAATCTACGTCGGCGGACAGCGCATCAGCAACGGACTCTATCGCTTCACGGCTGGAGCGGTGGGCGAGCATTCCTTCGGAGGATACATCACCATGCGTGACGGTAGCGGCAATGTCATCCGTCGTGACTTCACACAGAAATACACCGTAGTGGCACCGAGCGCCACTGTTTCGGCAGACCTCATGAACGTGCTCTACGCAGGATATGACAACCCCATCAGCGTCAGCATTCCGGGCGTGCCTCTCAGTACCGTTTCGGCTTCGATGTCGGGCGGTTCGTTCCGCAGCATCGGCATGGGACGCTACATAGCACGACCTTCAGCCGTAGGCAGCGATGTCACCATCAGCGTGGCAAGCAACGACAACGGCAAGTCACGTCAGATGGGCAAGTTCACGTTCCACGTACGTAAGTTGCCCGATCCGGCTGCTTACCTCAGCATAGGCACCGACCGCTTCCGTGGCGGCGGACTGGCAAAGGCTTCGCTTATGGGCGCTCACGGCATCAAGGCTGCCATCGACGACGGCATCCTTGACATCGAGTTCAAGGTAACCGGCTTCGAGACCGTGTTCTTCGACAATATGGGTAACGCCGTTCCGATGGCGTCAGCAGGCGCTTCCTTCTCAGAACGTCAGCGCGACACCTTCCGCAAGCTCTCACGTGGCAAGCGCTTCTACATCTCGCGCATCACGGCAGTGGGACCTGACGGCATCGCAAGAAAGCTGAACGGATCGATGGAGGTGATAGTCAAGTAAGTAAATACATAATACAGCACAACCAAATACTGAAAAATGAAGAAAGTAATAATGATACTGCTTGCAGCCTTCTTCGCTTCGGAGATGGCGACAGCCCAGCCAGCGGCACGCCGTCGTGAGCAGGCACAGCAGAAGCAGCAGAGCGACCAGGGGCTGAGCGTACGCGCCCAGATATCCTTCCCCACGCAGAAAGCGATGGACGAGGACGTGACGTGGCGCCGCGATATCTACCGTGAGATAAACCTCACCGAGGACGCCAACGCCGGACTCTACTATCCCGTGGAGCCGGTAGGCTCGCAGATGAACCTCTTCACCTACATCTTCAAGCTGGTAATGCGCCGCGCCATTACGGCTTATGAATATCGTCTGGACGGCAACGAGGTGTTTGACGATGCCTCGAAAGTGAACCTCAAGTCGCTTCTCGACAACTATCACATCTTCTATGAGCGCACCGACCGTGGCATCCGCATCGACGACAGCGACATCCCGTCGCGCGAGGTGATGGCATACTACGTGAAGGAGTCGGCTTACTACGACGACCGCAACTCGGCTTTCCACACGAAGGTGCTGGCACTGTGCCCTATCTTGAAGCGTGAGGATGACTTCGGTGATGCCGCGACAAGCTATCCGCTCTTCTGGGTGAAGTATGACGATCTGGCTCCGTTCCTCACCAAGCAGACCATTATGACCTCCAATCTCAACAATGCCGCCACTATGTCCATGGACGACTTCTTCACGAAGAACATGTACAAGGGCAAGATATACAAGACCACGAACATGCTGGGCAAGACACTCGCACAGTATTGTTCCACGGATTCTGCCATGAAGAAGGAGCAGAAGCGCATCGAGGGCGAGCTGCAGGCGTTCGAACAGAACGTATGGGGCAAGCCCGAACCGAAGGACTCGCTTGACAGCATCGCAGCCGTGGACAAGAAGGCAGCCAAGGCATTGAAGAAGAAAAACCGCCGCGCCGGTGGAACCACCACTAAGAGAACAAAGGTGAAGAAGCAGCGTCCCGCATCATCGTCGTCTTCGTCATCGTCAGGTTCGGCACGTGTTACGGTTCGCAGACAGAGACATTAAAGCAAGGCGTAGGAGCTCGCAGCTCCTACATTTGCCATTAAGTTATATTTATTAACTAACAACAAAAAAGGTATGAAGAAATTTTTTACAGCAGCTATCGTTGCCCTTTCGATGATGTTCGGCGCCAACAATGCTCAGGCACAGGTGCAGTTCGGTATCAAGGGAGGTCTTAACGTAACAAGCATGAGCCTTGACAAGGACAAGCTCCTCGACACAGAGAACCAGGCAGGCTTCTTCATCGGTCCGACCGTGAAGTTCACTCTTCCCATCGTAGGACTCGGCATTGACGCTTCTGCACTCTACGACCAGCGCGAGGCAAAGGCAAAGATCAAGGGCGACGGCGACGAGAAGGACATCACATCAGCAAGACTGAAGACCCAGGCCATCAACATTCCTATCAACGTACGCTATGGCGTAGGTCTCGGTAGCGTAGCCAACGTCTTCTTCTTCGCAGGTCCTCAGTTCGGCTTCAACGTAGGCGACAAGAACAAGTCAATCTTCCAGGACGCAGCAGAATGGAAGCTCAAGTCTTCCAACTTCAGCGTTAACGTAGGTCTCGGCTTCACCGTCCTCAGCCACCTTCAGGTGTCAGCCAACTATAACATCGCTTGCGGCAAGACCGGCGACGTTACCTTTTCTGACGCAGCAAACACAGCTCTCCAGGATGTGCTCGGCAAGAACGGCAAGGCCAATGCTTGGCAGGTAGGCTTGGCTTATTACTTCTAAAGAGTTATTCACTCAACATAATAGCGGGGGCGTAAACCTCCGCTATTTTATTTTTATCACACAATTACTGTCCGCAAGTATAAATCCAAACCATTAAATTCCCGTCTATACCAATTTTATTAGTCCATATTAGTTCTTATATCATTATTTTAACGTACCTTTGTCAACGTAAAATAATGGTATATATTTATGAGCAAGAAGGTTTATTTATTTGATTTCGACGGTACGATTACTTCCGCCGACACATTACTCCGTTTCATACGATTTGCGTGTGGAACGTGGCGCTTTCTGCTCGGATTTTTTCTTCATTCCCCGATGATTATCGCAATGAAGCTAAATCTCTGTGATAACGGAATGACGAAGCAGAAAGTCTTCTCGTGGTTCTTCCGCGGGATGAACATTGATGTCTTTGACAATCTCTGCAAGCGTTTTGCAACAGAAAACTTCAACTTAATGCGCCCTAAAGCCACAGACTTGCTCAACCGGCTCTTCCGTGACGACGAGGATATTGTCATCGTCAGCGCCAGTTTGGTCAACTGGGTTAGCCCCTTCTTCACCCATATCCAGCGCGACAGCAAGTCTAACTTCCACGTCCTCGGCACTATTCCGGAGGTAAAGGACGGTGTGATAACCGGACGCTTCCTTACATACAACTGCTACGGAGCAGAGAAGGTGCATTGCATACGCCGACTCTATCCCGACCGCGAGAACTATCATTTCATTGCTTTCGGTGACAGTAACGGCGACAAGCAGATGCTTGCCTTCGCAGACGAGAGCTACTATCGCATATTCTGATGCCCGCCAAACAAGGACAACCCCAAACTATCATACTTTCTCCGCATGACTCATAACGATATACTGACACCCCAGCAACGCGAACGCCTCGGCGAGGTGGTACGCTTTGGCTTAGTCGGTGTTGCAGCCACCCTTCTTCAATATGCCATCTATTGGGTGCTGCTCCACTGGCTCTCGCCAAGCGTGGCGTTGACAATAGGCTACATCATAAGCTTCTTCTTTAATTTCTGGGCGTCCACCCGCTTCACGTTCCGCGTGAAAGCATCGGCAAAGCGAGGCGCAGGATTCGCCCTATCGCACGTCGTCAACTACGTCTTGCAGCTCGCAACGCTCAACTTCTTCATCTGGGTTGGCGTCAACGAGAAGTGGGCACCCATCCCGATGTTCAGCATCTGCGTCCCCGTAAACTTCCTTCTCGTAAGGTTCTTCCTGAAGAGATAACGGCGTAAGAATCGCCACCCCCTATTTTTATACCATCATTCACACCATATTAATCCGTATGCCAGCAAACAATAAAATATCAGAAATATTCCGTTCGCTCTCCGGCGTCTTCCGTTCGCTCTTCCGCATAAAGCGTGAAGAACGATGTCTCGCGTCTTTCCTCCTCATAGTGTTCCTTGCTCTTGATGCCTTAGTGGTGTGCAAGTATTACGACGTGTTCACACCGCAGACCCGACATTACTGGCATCTCTTCATATCGAAGTTCCACATATCCGGCTTCGACCCCATCACGTACAGCGTGGTGTCTGACTGGACGGCAGGATATAACGTCTATCGCCATCCCTTGCTGGCGTTCTTCATGTATGTGCCATACCTTATCAATCAGGCACTGATGTGGATTACGGGCATCAACTGCGCCATATTCATCGTCTCCGCCATCCAGACATTCTGCGCTTTCTATGCCTCAATGTTCCTCTATCGCATCTTCCGCGAGATAGTCGGAGTCAGCCGAACCGACTCATCCCTGCTCACCATATTCTTCTTCGGCTTCTCCTTCGTGATGCTCTCGGCGATGGTGCCCGACCATTTCATCATCTCCATGATGCTCCTTCTGCTTGCCCTTTATGTCTCAGGCAAGCTGATACTGAAGCGACGCAGCCTTACCATCTGGCAGTCGGCGCTCTACTTCTTCCTTACCGCAGGAACATCGCTCAACAACGGACTGAAGATATATCTCTCAATGCTCTTTGTCAACGGCAAGCGAATCTTCCGTCCAAAATATCTTTTCTTCGCCATTCTCCTTCCTGCCGCACTCACATGGGGAGCGGCACGCATGAGTTATGACCACATCGTCTGGCCCCGTGACGTGGCAGCAAAGGCTGCACGTGCCAAGGCAAAGGCTGCGAAGCAGAAGAAGCAGGAGGAGGAAAAGCTCCGCAAACAGCATGACGACTCGGTGCGCATAGCCTCTTTCACAGCCTATCAGCTCGACTCGCTCTCTGCCGACTCAGCCAGACGCGACTCCATAGCCAAGGCAAAGCCGAAGCCAGTTAGACGCCGCAAGAACGGCAAACCCATCAGCAACGGCGAGTTCCTCAGCTGGACAGACTTCACTACGTCGCGTACTGAATCGGTGGTGGAGAACCTTTTCGGCGAGGGAATACAGCTGCATGAAGACCATCTGCTTGGCGACGTGCTCAAGTCGCGACCGATGATAGTGAACTATCGTCACGCCTTCAACTACATCATCGAGGCAGTAATCGTCCTGCTCTTCATCGCTGGCATCTGGTGCGGACGCCGGTCAAGGTTTATGTGGCTGGCAATGTCTTACTTCGCCCTCGACATGGCGCTGCACGTAGGACTCGGATTCGGCATCAACGAGGTGTATATAATGTCCGCACACTGGATATACGTAATGCCGATAACCATGGCTTTCCTTATGAAGGCAATGGCAGGACGCCGCCGTCAGGCACTCGCGCTGAAGACCCTCGTGGCTCTGCTTGCGGCATATCTGTGGATATGGAACGTCAGTCTCATCGTCCGCTATCTCTATTTCACCTGATAAATCCATCTATACATTATGTTAGGACTACGTAAAGAGGAGCGGCCACTCGCCATATCAGCCGCCGCCGTCTTCACCATACTGAACGGTCTGCTCATCTATTGTCATTTCGACTCGTTCACACGCGGTGCACGTGTAGGGTTCTGGTCAGTCTTTTACAACCATCTCTGCATGTCGGGCTATGACGTCTTCTCGCTGATATTCATATCGTGCATGAGGCTTCACTGGAACGCCCTGCGCCATCCGCTCTTCGTGACTGTGCTCCTGCCGATGTACTGGATAAACCATTGGCTGATGCCGCAGACGGAGTTCAACTTCGCCGTCTTCCTCATGGCGGCGCTTCTCATCGTCGCCGACGTATGGGGAGCCGTATTGCTACATCGCATCCTGCGCGACATCGTAGGGGTGAAGTCCGGCGACGCCACGCTGCTCACAGCCCTCTTCTACGGCTTCGCCCATGTGATGACAGCCGCCATCGTGCCCGACCACTTCGCACTTTCGCTGCCCCTGCTGCTCCTCGCCCTCCTCATGACGGGCCGTCACCTGCAGCGCGGCACCCGCTTCACATGGCTGCAGCAGGCGCTGCTGTTCTTCCTTACAGCCGGCGTGACGCTCACCAACGGCGTGAAGATAGCTCTGGCGGCATGGATGGTGAACGGCAAGAAAGTCTTTTCGTGGAAGAGCATCCTTTCTTTCGTTGTACCCACGCTGATGCTCGGTGCCGTCTTCGTATGGCAGCAGGAGGCCATCATCAAGCCGCAGGAGCAACGCATCAAGCATATTGAGGCTGCCGTGGCAAAGAAAGACCCCGCCCGCATAGAACGACTGAAGACGCATGACGCCTTCGTCAAGAAGCAGAACGGCGAGGCGCTAACCAAGGACGTGCCCCTGCTGGAGTGGAGCGACATGACCACATCGCGCACACGCTCTGTCGTTGACAACCTTTTCGGCGAGTCATTGCAGTTCCATAAAGACCATCTCATGGAGGATGTCCAGCAGACGCGCCCCGTCTTCGTTAGCTACGGGTCGACGATAAGCTACGTAGTGGAGGCATTGCTCGTGCTACTCCTCGTCGCAGGAGCATGGGTGGCACGCCGCCAACGCTTCTTCCTCATCGTCGCCACGTGGTTCGGCTTCGACATGCTTATGCACCTCGGCTTCGGTTTCGGCATTAACGAGGTATACATAATGACAGCCCATTGGGCATTCATCATCCCCATCGCCGCAGCTTACCTGCTCCGCCAACGTCAGGACGCATGGCTCCGCTTTGCCGTCGCCGCCCTCACAATATGGCTGTGGGCATACAACGGCACGGTGCTGGTGGGTTATCTTCTAACCATCTAAAACTATACTGACTTATGAGAATTTTCCATCTTATCACCCATTTCGATCTTGGTGGCGCCGAACGTGTGGCTGCCAACATCGCCATGTCGAAGACGCCCGACATGGAATATCATATTGTAGAGATAATGCGTGGCAAATCTCTTTACACCAATAAGTTCATAACCGAGATGAAGCAAGCCGGCGTAGTATGTCATCGCTCCTTAATGCCCGACGTCAATTTCCACTTCGTCTTCCAGCGCATAGCCGCCATTCTCTTCCCCCTGCGCATGCTCTACATCATGCTGCGCTGGCATCCCGACGTCATACACGTCCACACGGAGACTCCCGACATGAGTCTTTACACCTTCTCGCGCATCTTCCCCTGCCTGCTGCGCCGCACACGCATCGTCCGCACCATCCACAACACTCGTCTCTGGAGCGGTCTGCCGTCCATCGCCTCGCTTATCGAACCCTACTATATTCGCCATAACGCCAACATCGGCATATCCGATTCGGTATGCCAGTCGTATAAGCAACGCTTTGGAGCCGATGCGCCAATCATCCACAACGGCGTAAGCGTTGTGGACCAGCATGCCTATCCGCGCCTTGTCCACAGCAAGCTGAACATCCTCTTCGCCGGACGCTTCGAGCCACAAAAGGGCATCCCCGTGCTCTGCGACGTAATCAGCGCCCTTGCCAACGACCAGCGCTATCATTTCCATATAGCCGGCGACGGCTCGATGATGGAGATGGTGGAGGAACGGTTGGGTGGACTTGCCAACACTTCCATCCTCAAGCCCGTCTTCGGTCTCTCCTCCTACATGTCGTCCTTCGACTATCTCTTCATGCCGTCCGAGTTTGAGGGTCTGAGCATGCTGTCGATGGAAGCCAGCATCAATCGTCTTCCCGTCATTGCAAACCGCTGTCCAGGATTGAGCGACACGCTCCCTGAGGACTGGCCCCTGCTGGTGGACAACAACAGCGTCAGTGCCTATCTCCACCTCTTCCGCGACGTCCTCCCCACAGCCGACCGCACCGCCTTGGCCGACAAAGCCGCCGCCTTCGCCGAGCAGCACTTCTCCGTAAGGAAAATGCAGGAGGAGTATGAGAAGGTTTATAAGGGGATGCAAATATCGTACTTAGAGTAAAAACATGTTACAAAATAAAAATTGATTATAGAGAATTCAAGAGCTGTTTTTATCGTATTTTGAAGCGTCTGACAAGCCTATACAATCCGATAGAGCCTCTTTACCACCCTGACTGCGGCTGTTTTAGAGCACAATAGTGGCTGTATTGTATGACAATAGTGGCTGCATTGGAGTGTAAAAGTGGCTCTATAGCATCATAAAGTGGCCTTTTAAGTCCTCTGATTTCGTCAGTTTTTTCTTGTTAGCGACATAATCCATTGTGTATTAACAAGATATCCGTTATTGCTCAAAACTCAAGAATTTCGCACCAAAGATTTTGTTGTGCGCTGAACGAGGAGTATTGAGCGTTAGAAATGCAAATATCGTATCGGACGGCACCCGCTGTCCGAATTAGGAATTAGGAATTGATAGAATAAACATGTCTTCATGTCTTCCTGTCTAAACAACCTGTCTTCCTGTCAAACCCCCTCCGTATAGCCGTCAAAACTTCGAGATTGTAACCTTTCTTCCTCTTTTTGCTTTGACACAGGTCAAGAAACAGGGGTTTTGGTTTCATTTTCGTTAAATTTGTGGTACAAAAGCTTTGCCGTTTCATCAAATACCTATATCTTTGCAATGTTTTTCATGGTATTAGATTTAAGGTTAACAAAGGTTGGGACTCGGCGGAGCCCCTTTTTTTGTATATATACCTACCGTCAAGCCGTCGGAACCAATCGTTCCGCCGTCATTCTTTTCTACAGTTTCGCTATTTTTCCGAAGCATAATCCGAATATTTTCTTGTTATAACAAAAATTATATTGTATACTTCTTCTCATTGCTAACTTTTTCTTAATTTTGTATCACGCCTAATAAAACCATACATTATATATAAGAACTTACAATACTTAAAAACCATAAAATCATAAAAACCTAAAGATTATGAGTAAATTTCCTAAGATTGGCATACGCCCCACTATTGACGGACGTCAGGGCGGCGTACGCGAAAGCCTCGAAGAGAAGACCATGAACCTTGCCCGCTCAGTGGCAAAACTCATCACAGACAATCTCCGCAATATCGACGGTTCGCCAGTGGAGTGTGTAATCGCCGACACTACTATAGGACGCGTGGGAGAGAGTGCTGCTTGCGCCGAGAAGTTCGAGCGTGAGGGCGTCGGATCCACCATCACCGTGACATCATGCTGGTGCTACGGCGCAGAGACTATGGACATGAACCCGCACTGGCCGAAGGCTGTATGGGGATTTAACGGTACGGAGCGTCCGGGAGCTGTATATCTGGCTGCCGTCCTCGCTGCACACGCACAGAAGGGACTCCCCGCATTCGGCATCTACGGACACGACGTTCAGGACCTCGGCGACGACTCGATACCTGAGGACGTGGCAGAGAAGATTCTGCGCTTCGCACGCGCTGCACAGGCTGTTGCCACGATGCGCGGCAAGTCGTACCTCTCAATGGGTAGCGCTTGTATGGGTATCGCCGGATCTATCGTCAATCCCGACTTCTTCCAGGAGTATCTCGGCATGCGCAACGAGAGCGTTGACCTCACCGAAATCATCCGCCGCATGACAGAGGGCGTATACGACCCCGTGGAGTATGAGAAGGCTATGGCTTGGACACGTGAGCACTGTATGACCAACGAGGGCGAGGACATCGCCAACCGTCCGGAGAAGGCAAAGACACGCGAGCAGAAAGACAAGGACTGGGAGTTCATCGTGAAGATGATGATTATCATGAAGGACCTCATGCACGGCAATCCGCGCCTTGAAGAGCTCGGATTCAAGGAGGAAGCCATCGGACATAACGCCATCGCAGGCGGATTCCAGGGCCAGCGCCAGTGGACCGACTTCTATCCTAACGGCGACTATCCCGAGGCTCTTATGAACACTTCATTCGACTGGAACGGCACTCGTGAGCCGATCATTCTCGCTACGGAGAACGACGCTGGCAACGGTGTGGCTATGCTCTTCAACCACCTCCTCACGGGTCGCGCCCAGATATTCTCTGACGTGCGCACATACTGGAGTCCCGAGGCTGTGAAGCGTGTTACCGGCAAGGAACTCACCGGACGCGCTGCCGGCGGCATCATCCACCTTATCAACTCAGGCGCTACCACTCTGGACGGATCGGGCGCCGCTTCTGACGCTGAGGGCAACCCCATCATGAAGCACTTCTGGGAGATGACAGACGAGGACGTGGACGCTTGCCTCAAGGCCACAACATGGTATCCTGCCAACCGCGACTACTTCCGTGGCGGCGGCTTCTCATCCAACTTCCTCACACGCGGCGGCATGCCCGTAACAATGGTTCGCCTCAACCACGTGAAGGGACTCGGCCCGGTTCTGCAGCTCGCAGAGGGATGGACAGTTGACGTTGATCCCGAAATCCACAAGATTCTGGACAAGCGCACCGACCCGACATGGCCTACCACATGGTTCGCTCCGCGTCTTACGGGCAAGGCTCCGTTTAACGATGTCTATTCAGTGATGAACAACTGGGGAGCCAACCACGGTGCCATCACATACGGACACGTAGGTGCCGACCTCATCACTCTCTGCTCAATGCTCCGCATCCCGGTTTGCATGCACAACGTGGAGGAAGACCAGATCTTCCGTCCCGCTTCATGGAACGCATTCGGTATGGACAAGGAGGGAGCTGACTTCCGCGCTTGCAAGAACTACGGACCGATTTATAAGTAATTTATAATTGAAAGTTGAGAGTTGAAAGTTATGATATGTTTCGCTGTATAAGACAATGAAACTGAAAATTATCAGCCAAGGTAATCATAACTCTCAACTCTCAACTCTCAACAAAAAAAGGAAATGATACAGGACTATCAGATACAGGAATTTCTGCGTCAGGCCCATCGTGTGGGCGACGCTGGCTTGACCCTTTGCTCAAGCGGTAATATTTCATGGCGCATCGGCGACGAAGCGCTTGTTTCGGGCACAGGCTCTTGGGTGCCTACACTCCCCAAGGAGAAGGTGGCAGTCTGTCGTGTGGCAGACGGCGAGGTGCTTAACGGCGTGAAGCCTTCGATGGAGAGCGGTTTCCATCTCGGCGTACTCCGTGAGCGTCCCGACTGCGACGTAGTGCTCCACTTCCAGTCGAAGTATGCCACAGTGGTTTCGTGCATGCAGGAGACACCGAAGGACTTCAACGTAACAGCGGAGGTGCCGTGCCACGTGGGAAGAGAAATCCCCGTAATACCTTACTTCCGTCCCGGTTCGCCAGAGTTGGCAGAGGCTGTGAAGGCAGCTCTCAAGGACCACAATTCCGCCCTTATGCTCAAGCATGGTCAGGTGGTTTGCGGCAAGACCTTCGACGAGGTGTTCGAGCGTGCCATGTTCTTCGAGATGGCTTGCCGCATCATCGTCCTCAGCCAGGGCCACTACAATACTCTTACTCCTGAGGAAATAGACGACCTCGAGGCTTATGTACTCGGAAAGGTGACGAAGTAAAAACATATAAAGTTGAAAGTTGAGAGTTGAAAGTTGAGAATTGAGAGCGATGATTAGTTGATATTTAAAGCTGATAATTAGCAATCAAAGTAATCATAACTTTCAACTCTCAACCTTCAACTCTCAATTTAATTTTAAACGACTCTTCAAATGACATATTTGGCAATCGACTTTGGTGGTGGCTCAGGACGCGTCATCGCCGGAACACTCACCGCTGGAGAGGACGGGAAGAAGCGCCTTGACATGCAGGTGATACACCGTTTCACAAATCGGCAGGTGCGCCTCGGAGAACGACTCTACTGGGACTTCCCCGCACTCTTTGCCGACATGAAGGAAGGACTGCGCAAGGCGGCTGCCCTGAAACTGGACGTGAAGGGAATAGCCGTGGACACGTGGGGTGTGGACTTCGGACTCGTCGACCGCAACGGATGCCTCGTCAGCAATCCCGTTTGCTATCGCGACGAACGCACGAAAGGAATGGCTGCTGAGTTCTTCAAGGAGGTGGACGCCACCGCACATTATGCCGTCAACGGCACGCAGGTGATGGACATCAACACTCTCTTCCAGCTTCTTTGCATGAAGAAGGCTGGCAGCCCGCTGCTCGACATCGCCGACCGACTGCTCTTCACGCCCGACCTATTCTCCTTCTTCCTTACCGGAGAAGCCAACACCGAATACACCATTGCCTCAACGTCGGAAATGCTCGACGCTGAAAAGCGCGACTGGGACTGGGCGCTCATTGACAGTCTCGGGCTGGACCGCCGCCTTTTCTGCCCGATAGTAATGCCCGGAACGGTCCGCGGACAACTCCGTGAGGACATTGCCGAAGAGACAGGACTGGGACGAGTGGACGTCATCGCTGTCGGTTCGCACGACACGGCGAGTGCCGTGGCTGCTGTGCCAGCCGCCAACGACGAGTGTCCCGTGGCATTCCTCAGCTCAGGCACGTGGTCGTTGCTCGGCGTAGAGACGGACAAGCCCATCCTTACCGAGCAGGCACGCGTGGCAGGATTCACCAACGAGGGTGGAGTAGGGGGTAAGATAACGTTCCTCCAGAACATCACCGGCATGTGGATACTGCAGCGTCTGATGGCAGAATGGAGCGAGGAAGGCGCCCCGCAGGAATACGGACCGCTGCTCGCAGCTGCTGCAGAGGTGAAGACCGACGCCATTATCCCCGTGGACGACGAGGCTTTCCAGAACCCGCAGTCCATGCAACGTGCCATCAACGCTTACTGCGAGAGCCACGGCATGACCGTGCCGCAGACCAAGGCAGAGACAGCCCGCGTAGTGTTGCAGTCGCTTGCTGCACGTTATGCCCAAGCTGTCAGCCACCTTAACGATATGCTGCCTCAACCCATACGCTGCCTCCACATCATCGGTGGCGGATCGCAGAATCAGCTCCTCAACACCCTTACCGAACAGGCACTCGGCATCCCCGTCATGGCAGGACCCGTGGAAGCCACCGGTATGGGCAACATCCTTACGCAGGCACTTGCCAAGGGCGAAGTAAGTGGAGTGGGAGAGATGAGGCAGATAGTAAGAGACAGCATGTAAATACTAACCTAAAAGAATGAAACAGTCAATACTTTCAAAGGACGGCGTAAGCTACGTTGTCCCCTTTATCCTCATCACGTCTTGCTTCGCGCTGTGGGGATTCGCTAACGATATCACCAATCCGATGGTGAAAGCATTCTCAAAGATATTCCGTATGTCAGCCACTGACGGCGCTCTTGTGCAGGTGGCGTTCTACGGAGGCTACTTTGCAATGGCGTTCCCCGCCGCCATCTTCATCCGCCGCTTCAGCTATAAGGCTGGCGTCCTCGTCGGTCTCGGTCTGTACGCACTCGGCGCTTTCCTTTTCTATCCCGCCAAGATGACGGGCGACTATTATCCTTTCCTGCTCGCCTACTTCATCCTTACCTGCGGTCTTTCGTTTCTTGAGACGTCCAGCAATCCCTATGTTCTCTCTATGGGAACGGAGGAAACAGCCACGCGCCGACTGAATCTGGCGCAGTCGTTCAATCCTATGGGATCGCTGCTCGGCATGTTTGTGGCAATGAACTTCATCCAGGCAAAGCTCAATCCGCTCGATACGGCATCACGTACGCAGCTCAGCGAAAGTGAGTTTGAGGCTGTAAAGGAATACGACCTTTCCGTGCTTATCGGACCTTACCTGGTCATCGGACTCGTAATCCTCGCCATGTTCCTCGTCATCCTCTTCTGGCGAATGCCGAAGAACGGCGACAAGAACCACGCCATCAACTTCATTCCCACCCTGCGCCGCATCTTCTCGCTGCCACATTACCGTGAGGGAGTCATAGCGCAGTTCTTCTATGTGGGCGTTCAGATTATGTGCTGGACCTTCATCATCCAGTACGGCACACGCGTGTTTATGGCTGAAGGCATGGCAGAACAGCAGGCAGAGGTGCTGTCGCAGCAATATAATATTGTGGCAATGGTGATATTCTGCTGCTCACGATTCATCTGCACCTTCCTCCTTCGCTATATCAATACGGGACGACTGCTGATGCTTCTCGCCATTGCTGGCGGTGCTCTGACAGTCGGTGTGATATTCCTGCAGGACCGAATGGGCCTCTATTGCCTCGTTGGAGTAAGCGCCTGCATGTCACTGATGTTCCCCACGATTTACGGTATTGCATTGACAGGACTCGGCGATGACGCCAAGTTCGGTGCAGCCGGACTCATCATGTCCATCCTCGGCGGTAGCGTTCTGCCCCCGCTTCAGGCTTCCATCATCGACCGCGGCACCGTCATCGGTATGCCAGCCGTAAACGTATCCTTCGTCCTTCCCTTCATCTGCTTCGTGGTTATAGCCATCTACGGCTTGAGAACATGGCGACGCAGCATGAGTGGAGCGGAATAAAGACAGCAAAGCCAACGAATTGATATGGTATGCCATATACAAATCGTTGGCTTTGCTGTCTTTTATGTTTGTCTGAAGTTACTTCAGCCTTACAGCCTTCAGTATGGCTTCTGTTGCTCCCGTATGCTTGTCCACAACCTCTGCAGCAGCCTTGCCACGCTCCTCTATGAGCTTCGGGTCGGCGATGAAGCGGTTCATCATGGCGGCAAATTCGTCGTACGACGATATCTCGATTCCACCCTGCGATGCCTTCAGCCATTGCGCTTCCTGGAAGTGTGCGTTGTTTGGACCGAAGAACACCGGCATGCTCCATACTGCCGCTTCCAGCACGTTGTGGATGCCAACACCGAATCCGCCTCCCACGTAAGCCACGTCGCCATAGTTGTATACCGATGAGAGAAGGCCGAAACAGTCTATGATCAGACATTCCGCCTGTGCTGCCTCCTCGGGCGTGGTCTGCGTGTAGCGCACGGTCTTGCGGTTGAGCTTTGAGAGAATCTGCTTGAGATGGTCCTCGCCGATGACGTGCGGAGCTATTATCAGACGCCATTCGGGATGCTCATTGAAGTAGCGGATGAATATATCCTCATCCGGACCCCATGACGATCCTGCCACGAACACCTTATGTTCCGGTCCGTCCCCGCCGTCCGTCCTGCCCTTGCGGAATGCATCCACGATGGGCAATGGCTTGGCAGCGTCGCGAATCTGGAGTACACGGTCGAAGCGGGTGTCGCCTACCACCTCCGAAGCGTCTATGCCAATGGTGCGGAGCAGACGGCCGCTCTCCTCGTTCTGCACGAAGAAGCGCGTCACACAACTCAGCACCTTGCCGTACTGCTTGCCATACCAACGGAAGAACACCTGGTCCTTTCGAAATATGCTCGACACGCTGTAGATGGGCACGCCACGATGCTGAAGGATGTGGAAGTAATTGTACCAGAACTCGTACTTGATAAAGAACGCCATGACAGGACGCACTGCCCTCAGAAACCTACGCGAATTGCGGATGGTGTCGAGGGGCAGATAGCAGACGATGTCGGCTCCCTTATAGTCCTTGCGCACCTCATAGCCCGAAGGCGAGAAGAAGGTGAGCAGAATCTTGTATTCGGGATGGGTCTGGCGCAGACGCTCCATAAGCGGGCGGCCCTGCTCGAACTCGCCGAGCGAAGCCGCATGAAACCATACATACTTAGCGTCGGGGTCGACCTTTTCGCGGAGCAGCTTTATGGTCTGACGTTCCCCTCGCCACATCTTCTTCACCTTCTCGCTGAAGAGGCTGGCTATGGCGACGCCGGTCAGGTACAAGTAGATGACTATGTTATACATTTCTTTGTTTGGTTGTGGATGGATGTGTGCTTATTCTTACTTAAGCACCTCTACGGCTTTGCGGAGACGAGCGAGCGTCTCTTCCTTGCCGAGGAAGGCTGAGATATCGAACATTCCGGGACCCTTGCCGATTCCGACGAGGGCAAGACGGAAGGCGTTCATAACGTCGCCGAGCTTATATCCCTTCTCTTCCACCCACTTCATCACGATGGGCTCCTGACCTTCTACGGAGAAGTCGTCGATGCCCTCGAGCACTTCTGCCAGTTCGGTCATCACCTTAGCCGAGTCTGCCTTCCAGCGCTTCTTGACTGTCTTCTCGTCATACTCCAGCGGAGCGATGAAGAAGAATGAGCAGAGAGGCCAGAGTTCCTTTACGAAGCTTACGCGGTCCTTCATCATTGACACCACCTTGGTGATGCGCTCCATGCTCTCGTCCACGCCGTTGTTGGCAACGATGGGAGCGAAGAGTCGTGCAATCTCCTCGTTAGACTTGCGGAGGATATACTCATGATTGAACCATATGCCCTTCTGATAGTCAAACTTGGCGCCTGACTTCGAGCACTTGTGGATGTCGAACTGTTCCACAAGCTCGTCCAGCGAGAAGAGTTCCTGCTCCGTGCCGGGGTTCCATCCGAGCAGAGCCAGGAAGTTTACGACAGCCTCAGGGAAGTAGCCGCTCTCGCGATAGCCTGAAGAGATGTCGCCGGTCTTCGGGTCGTGCCACTCCAGCGGGAACACGGGGAATCCGAGACGGTCGCCGTCACGCTTCGAGAGCTTGCCCTTGCCCTCGGGCTTGAGGAGCAGCGGCAGATGAGCGAATGTCGGCATGGTGTCTTCCCATCCGAAGGCACGATAGAGAAGCACGTGCAGCGGAGCTGACGGAAGCCACTCCTCGCCACGGATAACGTGTGTTATCTCCATGAGATGGTCGTCCACGATGTTGGCAAGGTGGTATGTGGGCAGCTCGTCAGCGCTCTTATAGAGCACCTTGTCGTCCAGAATGTCGCTCTTTATCTTGACGTCGCCGCGGATCATATCGTTCACGTGCACCTCTATTCCGGGCTCCACCTTGAAGCGTACCACATACTGTTCGCCGTCGGCGATGCGGCGCTCCACCTCCTCCTTCGGAAGAGTGAGCGAGTTGGTCATCTCCTGACGTGTACGAGCGTCGTACTGGAAGTTCTGCACAGCGGCACGCTTGGCTTCGAGCTGCTCGGGCGTATCGAAGGCGATGTAAGCCTTGCCGTCAGCAAGGAGCTGGTCAACGTACTTCTTGTATATGGCGCGACGCTCGCTCTGACGGTAAGGTCCGTGGTTGCCGCCGAAGCTCACACCCTCGTCAAACTTGATGCCGAGCCAGCGGAACGATTCGATGATATATTCCTCTGCTCCGGGAACGAAGCGGTGAGAGTCGGTGTCCTCAATGCGGAACACCAGGTCTCCGCCGTGCTGGCGGGCGAAAAGATAGTTATACAATGCTGTACGCACACCACCGATGTGCAAAGGTCCGGTAGGACTCGGTGCGAAGCGCACCCTTACTTTTCTCTCTGACATAAATGAATATATATATATGTTTATGTATCTGTATATCGTTTATTTTTACAAAGGTAGTACAATTTTTCCGATTCTGACATTTTTTTCGTAATATTGCAGTCTAAACATAAGAATATAAGCACAAACGTCCACAGGCAAAGCCCGCAGGACACCTAAACGACATCCCAAAGACAACACCATTATGGAAAAATTCTATTCAAGCAGAAAGCTTAAGTGGCGCAACTTCCTCAGCCGCACGCTACTCGTGCTAATCACCGTTCTCCTCATCGTATGGGCGCTGCCGCGAAACGAAAGCAAGCAGTTCCGCTACGACATCGGAAAGCCGTGGATGTACGGATCGTTCATCGCCAAGTTCGACTTCCCCATCTACAAGACCGACGAGACCATCAAGGAGCAGGAAGACTCGCTGCTGGAGACCTATCAGCCTTACTACAACTACGACCCGGCGGTGGAGAAAAAGCAGGTCAGCAAGTTCCTGGCGGACTATCAGAACGGCATTCCCGGACTGCCTCACAATTACGTGCGCCTCATAGCAGACCGCCTGCACCGACTATATCAGGCTGGCATCATGGATACGCCCGAATATAACGAGGCTTACCGCGACTCCACTTCGCAGGTGAGGCTGGTGAGCGGCAACAGCGCACAGAGCATTTCCTTAGCGTGCGTCTACTCCACGCTCTCCGCCTACGAGCAGCTCTTCATCGACGAGCAGATAGCCATGCAACGCCCCATCCTACAGCGATGCAACCTCAACAACTACATCGAACCTAACCTTATCTACGACAAGGGCAAGTCAGAGACCGAGCGCAACGACCTCCTTTCCTCCATACCGCCCGCCAGCGGCATGGTGATGAGCGGACAGAAGGTCATCGACCGTGGCGACATCGTGGACGAATACACGTACCGCGTGCTCAGCTCGTTCGAGCGAGAGATAAAGAGAAGGTCGGCAACACAGACGCAGATAACCAACACTATCATCGGTCAGGTGATATTCGTGACGCTCATGGTGTTCCTATTCACAATGTACTTGGGACTCTTCCGCCGCGACTACTTCAACAAGCCGCGATCCATAGCCATGCTCTATACGCTCATAACGCTGTTCCCGGTGGTGGTTTCGCTCATGATGCGCCACAACTTCCTCAGCGTCTACATGCTGCCGTTCGCCATGGTGCCCATTTTCGTGCGAGTGTTTATGGACTCCCGAACGGCGTTTGTATGCCACGTTACGATGATATTGATATGCACCACCGCCGTGCGCTATCAGTACGAATTCATAATCATACAGCTTGTGGCAGGACTCATCGCTATCTATTCGCTGCGTGAGCTGACAAGGCGTGCGCAGGTGTTCAAGACCGCCATCCTCGTGGGAATAGGCAGCACATTTGTTTATTTGGCGCTGCAGCTGATGCAGGACAACGACTTCTCCAGCATGGACCACGACATGTATTACCACTTCGTGGTCAACGCCGTGCTGCTGCTCATCGCTTATCCGATGATGTACATCATAGAGAAGATGTTCGGATTCGTGTCGAGCGTGACGCTTTTCGAGCTTTCCAACACCAACCGCGGTCTGCTGCGCGACCTCTCCGAGATAGCCCCCGGCACCTTCCAGCACTCCATCACCGTGGGTAACCTCGCCGCCGAGATTGCCAACAAGATCGGAGCCAACGCCCTGCTCGTGCGTACCGGCGCCCTCTATCACGACATAGGCAAGATGAAGAATCCCGTGTTCTTCACCGAGAATCAGGCTGGAGTCAATCCGCACGACACACTCACCTATCAGGAGAGCGCCCGCATCATCATCTCGCACGTCACGGAGGGCGTGAAACTGGCTGAGCGCGAGAACCTGCCGACCATCATACGCGACTTCATCGTGACGCACCACGGCACGGGCATCACCAAGTTCTTCTACATAAAGTACAAGAACGAGCATCCCGAAGAAGAGGTCGATCCGGCTCCGTTCACCTATCCCGGTCCCAACCCGTTCACCCGCGAGCAGGCCATCCTTATGATTGCCGACGGCGTGGAGGCTGCTTCACGTTCCCTGCCCGAATACACGGAGGAGAGCATCTCCACTCTCGTCAACCGCATGATTGACCAGGACGTGACGGACGGCTACTTCAAGGAATGCCCCATCACCTTCCGCGACCTCGCCATTGCCAAGCTGGTTCTCATAGAACGCCTGAAAGCCATCTACCACACCAGAATCTCTTACCCGGAGATGAAGAAGGCAAGTGAGGAGGAGAAGAACTGAGAGGATGTGTATTCTCAACTCTTAACTAAAAAACCAGCTATTTATTCCTCCACCGCATTCCCAATTGTCGCTCTCACGCGTTCTGCCGACGTATACATCAATGTAGACTCGTCGGCGTCCTTGGCTCCCATGAAGACGTCGGGATTGGCGAACTGCATGCGACTGCGGACGGGGGTGCGGGCAGAGAAATGAAATTCGCGCACGCCGGTCTCGTCACGTATCTGACGGATGTTGTTCTCGTTGACACCACAACCGGCGAGGATTATGATGCGTCCTGCGGCGAGTGCGTTGAGGGTGCGCAGCAGACCGATGCCTTCAAGGGCGGTGGGCTGCTGACCGGAAGTCAGGACACGGTCAACGCCGAGCTGGATGAGCTGTTCGAGAGCGAGGTGTGGGTCGCGGCAGCGGTCGAAAGCACGATGGAACGTCACTGACATTCCTTCGGCAGCCTCAACGAGGCGACGGTTGGCGTCCATGTCCAGCGTACCGTCAGCATTCAGACAGCCTATCACCACGCCGTCAACGCCAAGCTCACGGCATACGCGGATGTCCTCCAGCATACGCTCCACCTCAAGCGGCGAATAGAGGAAGTCGCCGCCGCGCGGACGGATGATGACGTGCAGACGGGTGGTGGTAAGCAGACGGCGTGCCACCTTTATCTCTCCGTACGACGGCGTCGTGCCGCCCTCGGGAATGCCCGCACAAAGTTCCACACGGTCAGCGCCTCCTTCCTGCGCTGCCAGACAACTCTCCACGCCATTGGCGCATATCTCAAACTTAAAGTCTTCTCTCATTATTATATAATATAAGGATTATTGATTTGTATATCTGATTGGGTCAGCAAATTTACATTAATTTATGTAATATGCCAAGAAGAACCTATGGATTTATAGGTTATGAAAGAGCTAAGAAACAGCGGCTTTTATTGCACAAACCTAATTCTTTGTGCAATAGAAGCCGTTTGTTTTGTTAATAGACTTTAAATTGAAAGTCGCAAACACGGAAAAAGAGAACAATTTGCTTACCTTTGCAACCAATTTAATAAAGGTTATTTAAGATGAACAAATTAAAAGCAGCTTGTTTGACAGCAGCGATTGCGTCAAGCAGTGTCTCGTTTGCAGGAGGATTCCTCACAAACACCAATCAGAATGTAGCGTTCAACCGAATGATGAGCCGTGAGGCTTCTATAGGAATAGACGGCGTTTACTATAACCCCGCCGGCGTAGTGTTCCTCGGTGACGGCCACCACCTCTCCATCAACTGGCAGCTCGCCTATCAGGACCGTACGATAAAGAACGACTACAGTCTGTTCACCAATAACGTCAACAACCCCATCACACCACGCGAATTCAAGGGTGAGGCGTTCGCGCCCGTCATTCCCTCATTCCAATACGCCTACAACAAGGGCCGCTGGTCGTTCCAGGGCAACTTCGCCTTGACCGGTGGCGGCGGCAAGTGTACGTTCGACAACGGTCTGGGATCGTTTGAGCGCATTGTGGCAGAGACAGCCATGGCAGCTTGCGGTCTTGCACGCACCGTTGACGGCGCCCTCGGAAGCGTTCTCGGCAGAGAGGTGAGCATGTTCGGCTCTGACCAGGCTTTCGGAGCTGGCGGCAAGTACAGCTATAACAGCTATATGCACGGCCGTCAGTACTACTTCGGTCTTTCGCTCGGCGCCGCTTACAAGGTGTCTGACAACTTCAGCGTCTTCGGAGGCGTTCGCGGCATTTACGCCACAACCAACTATTACGGATACGTGGAGGACATCAAGGTGGGCAACATGCCTCTCTATATGGTGCTCGACCCCACTAAGAAGGACGCTGCCAACATTGAGCTTAGCTGCGACCAGAACGGCATCGGCTTCACTCCGATTATCGGCGTTGACTTCAAGACCGGCAAGTGGAACTTCTCAGCCAAGTACGAATTCAAGACCCGTATGCGTCTGAAGAACAAGTCGGTGAACCTCGTGCCGAGTATCGGTAACCTTCCCGCCAACCTCTCTTCTCAGATGACTCAGATTCTGACCGCTCAGTTTACTCAGGCTGGTCTGCCTGCTGAGCAGGCTGCTGCAAAAGCAGAGGCTGCAGCGACTGCAGTACTTGCCAACCAGACTGTGCAGAAGACTATGCTGGGTCTGAAGAATCAGTTCGACACAGAGCTGGACGAGGCTATCGGCGAATATGCTGACGGCAAGAAGATTGCCGCTGACATCCCCGCATACCTCAGCGTAGGCGTAGGCTACAGCCCCATCGATCCGCTCCGCATCAACGTAGGCTTCCACTTCTTCGACGACAAGAACGCCAAGGCATACAACAACCGTCAGGAGAAGCTCGACCACGGCACACTGGAGTATAACGCCGGCGTGGAGTATGACATCAACAAGAAGTTCACGGTCAGCGCCGGATGGCAGAGCACCAACTACGGTCTGCCTGAAGAGGAGGCCACAACATCGAAGGACAAGCGCTTCATGGACGACAAGTCGTTCGTGACCAGTTCTAACTCAGTGGGCTTGGGTGGCGTATGGCACTTCAACAAGAAGATGAGCTTCACCGTGGCTTACTTCCACACTTTCTATCAGCACAAGAAGACAACGGAGTCAGTGGAGCTCATCCCGGGCAACGCCATCAACTACTCCGCCGACTACTCGCGTAACAACAACGTCTTCGCAGCTGGTATAGACATCAACTTCTAAAAGAAAATGTCATAAATATAAAAACTCAGTTCACTCAAAGAAATATGGACAGCCCCAATGGCTGCCCATATTTTTTTTGCTTGTCGTCCCGCCATGCAAATATCGTACAAAGAGTAAAAACATGTTACAAAATAAAAATTGATTTTAGAGTTCTGATTTGCTGTTTTGGGCGTGTCAAGCTACGCAAACTGCACCCGTGCTTAACAATAAAGCCTCTTTTACAGTCCAATAGTGCCACTATTAGAGTGTAAAAGAGGCTTTATTGTATGACAACAGTGGCTGTATCAGAGTGTAAAAGAGGCTCTATAGCAGAGAAAAACGGCTCGTTTGCGAGTCTGATTTCATAACGCTTCGCTTAGAAACCGCATAATACACTGTGTATAAGCACATTATCTCAAACTGCTCAAAACTCAAGAATTTCGCACCAAAGATTTTGTTGTGCGCTCAGCTCACAGTATTGAGCATCAGAAATGCAAATATTGTCATACTAATCCTGCTGCAGCGCGGCTTTATTGACCTTCCTTCTTTATGCTTTGACGCTTTCTGAATTCCGTCGGCGAGACGCCGAGGTGTCCCTTCGTGAACTTTCCGAAGAAGGAGAGGTTGGGGAATTCCAGCTTCTCCGATATCTCCTTTATCGACATGTTGGAGTATTTCAGATACCTCACGATGGCCTTCATCGTATAGTCGTGCACCCAATAGAGCGCCGTCTTCTGACTCACCGACTTGGATATGAACGAGAGATATTTCGGCGTGATGCAGAGACGCTCGGCGTAATACTTCACGCTGCGCATGCGACCTTCGTTCTTGCTCAGCTCATCAATGAACTTCTTGAAGATGAGGTTGGCCTGCTTGATGTTGCCGCCGCCGAACTCATAATGGATGTGTGGCGAGATAAGGGCGCAAAGCTCGTAGAAGGCACACTCGAAGATGCCGTGCATGATTTCCTTGTGGAAGAGTCCGTGCGGATTGTTAATCTTGTGCGAAATCATCGAGTAATATTTCGACATGAGCACCTGACGCTCGGCGTCGAGATGTACGATGGGATTCTGTGCCACGTAGCTGAAGATGTCGAGCGCGTCGCTTGTAAGGCTTATCTTTCGCTGCGATGCGCTGTAAGACAAGCCAATGATGTGCGACTCGAAGTCGGGGGATATGAGGTAGTTGCTCAGATACGAGTTGGGAAGGCAGATGATGACATCTCCGGCATTAGCCATATAGGTCTTTTCGTTGATGTCACACTGCATGCGTCCCTTCGTACAGAACACCATAAGGATCATATCCAGCTTTATGTTCTCGTTGATAGGCTTCACTCCCAACTTGTCGATGACGATGATATCACCGTCAGAATAGTCGGCCATACCGCTGTCCGCGATAAGATTGAAGTCTACCTTTCGTTCTTTCTTATCTTTATTCACTGTATCCATATTCTTTTATCCTTCTTATGCGTGTTAATTATCTTTTATGCTTTAGAGTTAGTCTGATGAATTTGTTGTGTTTCAAGTATTCTTTTGCAAAGATAGTCATTATTTCCTATATCTATATTATCAGTTCTTCCTTTTTTATAACATATTATTCGTTTTTCATCTCTTTTTAATGACAAAATAGTATAAAAGGCTAATTCTTGGGTTGCAAATATGACAAGCGTAAAAAAGCGCGGTATTTATATTGCTTTTATCGTCTACTTTACGTATCTTTGCATAACTATGGCAAATGAACAGACTTCCGTTCGCGACCGTGTTCGCTCCGACCTGAAGGAACCGCGTCGCTATAAGGTTATTATTTTCAACGACGACTTCACTACGATGGACTTCGTGGTGAAGGTCTTGACGTCCGTATTCTTCAAGAGCCAGCCCGAGGCTGAGGCTCTCATGCTGGATGTCCACCGCAAGGGCAGCGCCGTAGTGGGCGTATACAGCTACGACGTGGCACGCTCGAAGGTGAGGAAAGCCACGACTATGGCGCGTGACGAGGGATTCCCGTTGCGCCTCGAATGTAAACCACTTTAAGCACAAAGAAGACACATGACCAACAGTAACGATACATCAAAAGCTTTTCAGTACGCCATTTCGCTTTGCGACAAGTGGCGACATGAGTTTGTCACGCCTGAGCATGTGCTTTACGCCATCGCCGAGCAAGAACCTTTCGTGGAGGCTGCCTCCACTGCCGAGCTGGACGCACGAGCCATTCAGGAGAAGCTGCGCCCTGAGCTGACGAAGATGGAGCAGGTGCCTGAGGGTGTCTCTTACACCATAGAGGGTTCGGAGCAGTTCAGCGAGATGATGGCGCATGCCGTGAAGCAGGCGCAGTTCGCTGAAAGCGACGAGCTGGACATCCCGCATATCATCTCCGCCATGATGGAGCTGAAGGAGTCGCTGGCGGCTTACTGCCTGCACCTCGCTGTAGGCGACGACCAGCCGGGATTCATGTCGTTCCTCGTCAGCTGCTACGAGATGTCGCGCATGAGCTTCATGGACATGTCGGAGGACGGCGATGAAGAAGGCGACCACATGCAGCCAAAGCAATGGCGCAGCCTCGTGACCTGCCTCAACGACACGTACGCTTCGCACAATCCGCTCATCGGACGAGAGGACGAGCTGGAGCGCACCATTCGCGTGCTCTGCCGCAAGGACAAGAACAATCCGCTGCACGTCGGTGAACCGGGCGTGGGCAAGACGGCTCTCGTCTACGGACTGACGGCGATGATTGAGCGCGGCGAGGTGCCAGAACGTCTGAAGGGGGCGCGTGTCTATATGATGGACATGGCTACGATGGTGGCTGGCGCACAGTTCCGTGGCGACTTCGAGAAGCGCATGAAGATGGTGATGGAGGGTCTGGCTGCCGAGGGCAACGCCATCCTCTACATCGACGAGATACATAACCTTGTAGGAGCAGGACGTTCGGGTGGCGACTCTTCGCTGGACGGTGCCAACATCCTCAAGCCTTACTTGGAGAACGGCGTGATAAGGTTTATCGGATCGACGACGTACGACGAGTTTAACCGTTATGTGGCTCGTCAGAAATCGCTGGTACGCCGTTTCCAGCAGATTGACATTGCGGAGCCGTCCATTGACGACGCCATACGCATCGTAAGCGGACTGTTGCCGGGATATGAGAAATTCCATGGCGTGAAGTATGCCAAGGGTGCGGCGGAGTATGCCGTGCGCTATACGTCGCGCTATATGAAGGACCGCTTCCTGCCTGACAAGGCGGTGGACCTGCTTGACGAGGCTGGAGCTTACCGCGAGACTCATCCGCTTACCACGCAGAAAAGGCAGAGCGTAGACCGACGACTGCTGAGCGAAGTGCTGGCGAAGCTTTGCAAGATTGACGCGGACGTGCTGAAGGAAGGTCGAGACGACCGACTCATGACTCTCGCCGACGACATGAAGCGTCAGATATACGGTCAGGACACCGCCGTGGACAAGGTGGTGGAGGCTGTGCAGATGGCAAAGGCAGGTCTCGCCGAGGATCAGAAGCCCATGGCAAGCCTTCTCTTCGTCGGACCTACGGGTGTGGGAAAGACGGAGGTGGCAAGGGTTCTCGCCAACCAGCTCGGCGTGCGCCTTGTACGCTTCGACATGAGTGAGTACGCGGAGAAGCATGCCGTGGCTAAGCTTATCGGTTCGCCTGCGGGATATGTGGGCTACGAGGACGGAGGTCTGCTGACCGACGCCATCAGGAAGACGCCCAACTGCGTGCTGCTCTTCGACGAGATAGAGAAAGCGCATCCCGACATCTACAATATCTTCCTACAGGTGATGGACTATGCTTCGCTGACAGACAACCGCGGACAGCGTGCCGACTTCCAGGAGGTTATCATCATCATGACGTCCAACGCCGGAGCGCAGTACGCTTCAAGAGCTAACATCGGATTCGGCGGAACAGTGTCGAGAGGTGAGGCGATGCTCACGCAGGTGAAGAAGACCTTCAAGCCGGAGTTTCTCAATCGCCTTACGGACACCATCGTCTTCCACGACATGGACCGCCACATGGCAGAGCTGATACTTGACAAGTCGCTGCGTCGTTTGGCTGACAAGCTTGCCGCAAAGAAGGTGGAGCTGACGGTTTCGGACGAGGCACGCGAGCTGTTGCTCAAGAAAGGATTCACGGCGGAGTACGGAGCGCGAGAGCTGGACCGCGTGGTAAGCAACATGCTGAAGCCTCTCCTGATGCGCGAGATTCTCTTCGGATGGCTGCGCGGCGGCGGAAAGGCTGAGGCTGTGGTGACCGAAGGAAAGATTGAATTGAGGAAAGTGGAGAAATAAAAAGACAAATATGATATACAGAATAGGTAAGGAACTGCTGTTCCCTATGCCGGTGAACGTTGAGCCGGACGGACTGTTATGTGTGGGTGGCGACCTGAGTGTCGACCGCCTGCTCCTCGCTTACTCCAACGGCATCTTCCCTTGGTTTTCGTTCCGCGACTGCGACGAGCCGCTGTGGTATTGTCCGCAGCAGCGCTTCGTGATATTCCCGGACGAGATACACGTGTCGCACTCTATGCGTACGCTGATGAACAAGGGAACGTATGATGTCTCCATCGGTGAGTGTTTCGACGGCGTCATCCAAGGTTGCTCGGAGGCGCAGGGGCGCGACAAGAAAGAGGGAGCATGGCTCGGCACGGAGATGATGGAGGCTTACAAGGAGCTTCACCGTCAGAATCTCGCACAAAGTGTGGAGGTGTGGCAGGGCGACCGCCTCGTCGGTGGACTCTACGGCGTTACCATCGGACGCTGCTTCATCGGCGAGAGCATGTTCTCGCTGGTGCCCAACGCCAGCAAAATAGCCCTAATCTTCCTCGCCGACTTCATGCGTGAACACGGCGGAAAGATGATAGACTGTCAGTTGGAGACTCCTCATCTGAAGTCGATGGGAGGAAAGTTTATCAGTTACGAAGAGTATATGAAGATACTGCGAAACGCATAAGAGGATAAGTGTTTCGCAAATAAAAAAAAGGAGGTACAGCTTCTTGCCGTACCTCCTATATTTTTATGTTTTATTTATCCCTCGCGCTTATCAGCGATGGCTTGCTTGATAAGAGCTTCGAGTTCTTCCATGAGTTCGGGATTGTCCTTGAGGAGCGACTTTGTTGCGTCGCGACCCTGCGCCAACTTCGAACCGTTGTAAGAATACCATGAGCCTGACTTCTGTATGATGCCATACTCCACGCCGAGGTCTACTATCTCGCCAACCTTTGAGATGCCTTCGCCGAAGGTAATCTCAAACTCTGTCTTGCGGAACGGTGGAGCCACCTTATTCTTGATGACCTTCACGCGAACCTGATTGCCGATAATCTGGTCGCCGTCCTTGATGCCCGTCACCTTGCGGATGTCCAGACGTACTGAAGCATAGAACTTCAGGGCGTTACCACCCGTTGTTGTCTCAGGATTGCCGAACATCACGCCGATCTTCTCACGCAACTGGTTGATGAAGATACATGTGGTGTTGGTCTTCGAGATGGTGCTGGTGAGCTTGCGGAGCGCCTGCGACATCAGACGAGCCTGCAGACCCACCTTGTTGTCACCCATGTCGCCCTCAATCTCCGCCTTCGGAGTAAGAGCCGCAACGGAGTCGATGACGATGATGTCGATGGCAGACGAGCGGATCAGCTGGTCTGCAATCTCGAGCGCCTGCTCACCGTTGTCGGGCTGTGATATCCAGAGATTGTCAACGTCCACGCCGAGCTTGGCGGCATAGAAGCGGTCGAAGGCATGCTCAGCGTCGATGAAGGCAGCGATGCCGCCGTTCTTCTGCGCCTCTGCGATGGCGTGGATGGCGAGCGTAGTCTTACCAGACGACTCCGGACCATAGATTTCTATGATACGTCCCTTCGGATAGCCGCCAACGCCGAGAGCGGCGTCCAGACCGATACTGCCGGTCGGGATAACTTCGACATTATCCACCTGCTCGTCGCCGAGCTTCATGATGGCTCCCTTGCCGAAGTCTTTTTCTATCTTTGACATTGTTGCCTGGAGAGCTTTCAGCTTGCCCTCCAAAGCAGCATTCTGTTCTTCTGTCTTTGCCATAAAAGAAATTTGAGTTTTGAATTCCTAATTACAGTTCGAGGTCGCCGCCGAACACTTCGTGCCAGGGCAGTCCCTGCTTGTTGAGCTGCTCCATGAACGGATCCGGATCGAACTCCTCTACGTTCCATACGCCCGGTTTGCGCCACAGTCCCTTGAAGAACATCATGGCACCGATCATTGCGGGAACGCCAGTTGTGTAGCTTACGCCCTGCATGCCGGTCTCCTTGTATGCAGCCTCATGTGAGCAGTTGTTATATACGTAGTAAGTCTGCTCCTTGCCCTCGTTGTCGATACCACGGATGCGGCAGCCGATAGAGGTCTGTCCGTCGTAGTTCTCGCCGAGGTCCTGCGGGTTAGGCAGCACAGCCTTGAGGAACTGCAGCGGCACAATCTTCACCTTCACCTTCTCTGAAGGATTGTCAGCGAGCGGAGCCTCGTATGTGATCTCGTCGATGCGAGACATGCCGAGGTTCTGGATGCAGTCGAGATATGTGAGATACTGCTGACCGAAAGTCATCCAGAAGCGGGCACGCTTGATGGTCGGATAGTTCTTTACGAGGCTCTCAATCTCCTCGTGGTGGAGCAGGTAGCTCTCCTTCGGACCGATTTCGGGATAGTTGAGCGGCTTGTGTATTTCGAGCGGAGCAGTCTCCACCCACTTGCCGTCTTCCCAATAGAGACCCTTCTGAGTGATCTCACGGATGTTTATCTCAGGGTTGAAGTTAGTGGCGAAAGCCTTGTGATGGTTGCCGGCGTTGCAGTCCACGATGTCGAGATACTGAATCTCCTTGAAGTGGTGCTTTGCTGCGTAAGCTGTGAAGATGCTTGTCACGCCCGGGTCGAATCCGCAACCGAGGATAGCGGTCAGTCCGGCATCCTCGAAGCGCTTCTTGTAAGCCCACTGCCATGAATACTCGAAGTGAGCCTCATCCTTCGGCTCATAGTTGGCAGTATCGAGATATGAGCATCCGCATGCCAGACAAGCCTCCATGATGGTGAGGTCCTGATAAGGCAGGGCGAGATTGATGACAAGTTCCGGCTTGTAGTCGTTGAAGAGAGCCTTCAGCTGTTCCACGTCATCAGCGTCCACCTGCGCGGTCTTGATGTTGGGGTTGCCGATTGCCTCAACAATCTTGTCGCACTTCGACTTGGTGCGGCTGGCTATCATAAAGTCAGTGAAGACATCAGCGTTCTGGGCTATCTTGAACGCTGCAACGGTAGCGACGCCACCGGCGCCGATCATTAATACTTTTCCCATTTCGTCGTTGTTTTTTATTTGATTGTTATTATTATATTTCTGATTATTATATCTCGTCACCCTTTATTCCGAGTGCGTTCATCAGCGAGTAGCCGAGTATTTCCTGCTTGAAGTTGCCGCCTGAGAGCGGCTGCATGGCGAAGAGCGTTATGCGTTTCTCCTCGTCGTCGATGTCGCGCAGGGCGTGTCTTATCTCTTCCCACAGCGGCGCATGCTCTGCATTGGGCACAGCCATCACGCGGTGTACGTCCTTATGGTTGACCACGGTCTTGAGGACGTCAAGGAAGAAGTCGTCATGCTTCACCACTTCCTCCACGGGATAAGAGCTGATGATGAACTCTCCGAGCGTATCCTTGAAAGCCTTGGCGTTGAGGTCTGTCTCGTACGAACCCGGATTGAAGTTGTCGAGAGCAGTCTTCTCCTTAGAGTGGATGAATATCACCTGCGTCTCTCCGTCCGAGTCGCGTCCCTCGCGCATTCCTCCGTCGAGGGCTATGCAGTCAATCCATCTTGCCGTATCTGCTTTCTGAATGCGTCTGCCTATCATTCTCTCGAAGTTGACGATAAGGTTGAAGGCGACATTGTCCACGTAGTCGCCGTCAACGAGAATTATGTTGCGGCTCCATTTGGTATTGTTGAAGTCCTGTATATTCATGTCTTGTTAAGTTTGGTAGTGGCAGTAGTATGTCCACATTTCCTCATTATAATATATGAAGCAAATTTACGTATAAAAGTTGAGACCCACAAATGTTTGAGGGGGTTACATTATGCTAATCTATATTAATTTATCACGCTCTATACTTTTTCGATGATAAATCAGCTGTTTACTTTTCTAATACGTCTACCACTACAAAGCACCGATTTAATCGTAATAAATGATGCTGCGTACTACGCGTATCGGTTCTTCAGTGTCGTCAGCAGGTACCGTCTCGCGTCTGGTCCAGTTGCCGTGGTCGTCAATGCCCTTATACTTATATGTATTCTTCACATCCACCTTCTCCGGCTTGTCGGCTCCCATCTCCGTGTATTCGCCGACCTGGTGGTCGCTTGTAAGGAAGCCTGCCTCATTGTATGTGTAAGTGGTGACACACTCGCCCATGTCATTAGTGATGCGCTTTTCCAGGAAACCGTTCTTGCCGTAAATCAGTTTGTTCGACAACACCATGTCGTACTCGCCCTCAGTATATGCCGAGAGACGGCCCTGCTCGTCGCGCTCTACGTTCTGATACCATTCATTGGTCTGTACACCGTTGATAGAGATAAGCTTGCCCTCCTCGTCGAAGTTATAGCGTACCTTGTCGTATGCGGTTATCACCACTGCAGACTGTACGTTGCCCTTTAGTTCGAATAAAGCGAGATCGCCCTTGCCGATAGTCTTTTCCTCCTCGGTGAGATTCTTCATCCTTGCCTCTGCGCTCTTCTCGCATATTGTGGTCATGCCTTCGTCGTTGGTGACAACGATTTTCACAATGCGGTCCATGTTATACAGTCTCCTGATGTAACGCTTGTAGTTGCGTTCGCCGTGTGAAGCAGATTTCAGACCAGATCCGGAGAAGTTGCCTCCGAGTGTGTAGGTGTTGTAAGGTCCGTAATTGGTGATGAGCACTCCGTCCTTGTCCAGTCCACAGACATGTATCTTTTCGCCATTGTCGAATGCTCCTTTCACGTCTTCAGACAACGTGGATGCGTAGCGTGCAGAACTACCGTTTTCGTTGATGTAGCAGTTGCCGTCCTTCTTGAAATTGATGGTGCCCTTAGTTATGGTTTTGCCTTTCATGACCTCGCACTCCACCTCGAAGCTCTCGCGTTCATCCAGCAGCTTCTGATACTTCGAGTAGTCGTCTTCTATTGTGCCTTCCTTCGTCATCTGTGCGTTTTCTGCGAACATTAAGGGAATTTCTCCGAAGATGCCTTTGCCCGTAAACTTGAATCCTTCTATTTCCTTAGAAGAGTCGCTGCATGATGCCAGAACAAGCACGAGCAGCAGCGTGAACAATGTTGAGATAGTTTTTTTCATATTAATGTAGTTTTAGGTAGTGATTATACAAAAAGAGGGTGTCGCAAATCTTTATGTTTGATTTTCGATACCCTCTTTTGTTGTTGATTGTGTTATTGTAAGTTCTTTCTTAGCAGAATTTCTTCTCTTACTTCTGGAGCAAAGCCATAGTGTCCTTTGCAATCATCAGCTCCTCGTCAGTCGGGATTACGCATACCGTAACCTTTGAGTCGGGAGTGGAGATGATGGCCTCTTCGCCGCGAACCTTGTTGGCCTCCTCATCAATCTTGATGCCGAGGAACTCAAGGTCAGAGCAAGCCTCAAGACGAGTGCCAATCTGGTTCTCGCCGACACCGGCTGTCCATACGATGATGTCAACGCCACCCATAGCAGCAGCGTAAGCACCGATGTACTTCTTGATGCGGTAGTTGTACATTTTGAGAGCGAGCTTTGCACGTTCGTTGCCCTCAGCGGCAGCGTTCTCAATCTCGCGCATGTCAGAAGAGATGCCGGTGATGCCGAGCACGCCGCTCTCCTTGTTGAGGAAGTCAGCCATCTCCTGCGGCTTCTTGCCGAGCTTCTCCATGAGGAAGGTTACGGCAGACGGGTCGATATCGCCAGAACGGCTACCCATCATAACGCCAGCGAGCGGAGTCAGACCCATAGATGTGTCGACGCACTTGCCGAACTTAACGGCAGAAACGCTGGCACCGTTGCCGATGTGGCAGGTGATGATGCGCTGTGTCTTGATGTCGCGACCGAGGTATTCGCAGACGCGCTGCGATACGTAGCGGTGGCTGGTTCCGTGGAAGCCGTAGCGACGTACGTGATACTTCTCGTACAGTTCATAAGGAATGGCGTAGAGGTAAGCGTAGTCTGGCATTGTGCTGTGGAAAGCGTTGTCGAAGACGCAGACCTGCGGCACGTTGGGCATGAGCTTGTCCACGGCGCGCAGACCCTTGAGGTGACCTGCGTTGTGAACGGGAGCGAGGTCGCAGAGGCTCTCGATGCCGTCCTCTACAGACTTGTCCACGATGACGCTCTTCTCGAAGAGGTCGCCACCCTGCACGATACGGTGTCCTACAGCGTCGATCTCGTCGAGGCTCTTGATGGCACCGATCTCAGGATCGAGGAGGCACTGGAACACGAAGTTGACGCCTTCCTTGTGGTCCGGCATGTCGTGCATAATCTTCTTCTTCTCGCCGTTGGGGAGAGTCACCTTAATGAATGCCTCGTCGAGGCCGATACGCTCAACACCGCCTGCAGCCAGCACGGAGTTGTCGTCCATATTGTAAAGCTTGTACTTGATGGAAGAACTTCCACAGTTAAGCACTAAGATTTTCATATTATGATTTTTGAATTTTGATTTATTTGTAATAACGCGACATTACTTCTTTGCGTCCATTGCCTGGCAAGCTGTGATTGCTACCATGTAGTAGATGTCGTCCACTGAGCAACCGCGTGAGAGGTCGTTCACCGGACGGGCGATACCCTGGAGAATCGGGCCGATGGCGATGGCGTCGCCGAGGCGCTGAACCAGCTTGTATGAGATGTTGCCCACCTCGAGGCAGGGAACAACGAGGACGTTGGCGTGACCAGCGATGGGGCTACCGGGAGCCTTCTTCTCACCTACGGCAGGAACGAGGGCTGCGTCAGCCTGAAGCTCGCCGTCGAGCTTGAGGTCAGGAGCAAGTTCGTGAGCGATGCGTGTTGCCTCCACTACCTTGTCCACCACCTCGTGCTTTGCCGAACCCTTTGTAGAGAAGCTGAGCATAGCAACGCGCGGATCCTGGATGCCGGCTACCGAGCGGGCTGTCTGAGCTGTGCAGACGGCAATCTGTGCCAGCTGGTCAGCTGTAGGCATCGGAGTTACGGCAACGTCGCCCATTACGATGATGCCGTCGTCGCCGTACTGATGCTCGTGTGTGAGCATAAGCATGGCTCCACTAACACATGTCACGCCGGGTGCGCACTTGATAATCTGGAGAGCGGGACGCAGAGTGTCGCCCGTGGTGCTGAGAGCGCCAGAGATCTGTCCGTCGGCACCTTCAGTCTTGATGATCATACATCCGAGGTAGAGCGGGTTCTTCACCAGCTCGCGAGCCTGCTCGATGGTCATGCCCTTCTTCTTGCGAAGTTCTGCGAGCAGTTCGGCATACTCCTCTGCCTTGGGGTTGTTCAGCGGGTCGACGATAGTGGCCTTGTCGATGTTGTGGAGGTCCCACTTCTCTGCGAGGCTCTTCAGCTCGTCGGGGTTGCCGATAAGAATAAGGTTGGCGAGGTCGTCGGCCAGTACACGGTCGGCAGCTCTAAGTGTGCGCTCCTCTGTTGCTTCAGGGAGCACGATGCGCTGTTTGTCGCTCTTTGCGCGCGCAACGATGTGTTCAAGTAAATTCATAATTTTCTTTTATAGAATACTTAAAAGTTTATTGTCAAGGTGATGGTGTATAGTACGATTTCGCTTATACTGCGAGATTGCCACATACACTTTGCAAAAGTAGTAAATTATTTTCATACGAGTGGCAATAGGGCTCAATTAATTTGCTCTACAGCCCTTGTTGCTTTCTTGTCTGCTTACATGGCTTTTTTTTCTTTAAAAGTCAAGTTCTGATGGTTGTTTTCTATTAAAATAAACCTCAAAAGGAAATTCCGACCAATTTTTTGGATGAAAAACGTAAGAAAAGTAACAAAAACGCTTTGATGGTATTCCTTTTTGCCCTATCTTTGCAACCGGTATCAGTAATGATTCCGATAATAGTAAATCAAAATCAATTAACAAACTATTTTCGTTTTATTATGAAGAAGATTTTACTTACAGCAGTAGTGATGCTCGCATCTGTAGCATCTTACGCACAGCAGGCAGTCGGCACTTTCACATTGCAGCCGAAGATTGGTATGAACGTAGCATCCCTCACAAAGTCTGACGGCGCTGACCCGCGCATCGGTCTCGCAGCAGGTGTAGAGGCAGAATATCAGGCAACTGACATCTTCAGCATCAGCGCTGGCTTAATTTACTCTATGCAGGGTAACAAGTATGAGGAGAAGGGTATCACTTCAACTCAGAAGCTCGACTACATCAACATTCCTATCCTCGCTAACGTTTACGTAGTGAAGGGTCTGGCTGTTAAGCTCGGTATCCAGCCTGCATTCAATGTAAGCGACAAGGTTAAGGTCAGCGGTGGCAGCACTTCTATAACAAAGGACAATACTGACGCAGAGTCGTTCGACTTCTCTATCCCCGTTGGTCTCAGCTATGAGTATAGCAATGTTGTCTTCGACGCTCGCTATAACTTCGGCGTAACAAAGGTATGGGACGGTGGCGATCCTATGAACAGCGTATTCCAGATTACTCTTGGTTACAAGTTCGCTCTCTAATCGAATATAAGAATATAAAAGTAGCGGAGGTCTCCGGCCTCCGCAGCAAACAAATTAGTAACATTACTTGTGTTATTCTTGCTTGCTGCGGAGGCCGGAGACCTCCGCTACTTTTATTATTATCTTATGTCGTTTACGGTTGGCTTTCTCCCTCCACGTATTCCTCCAGGAACATGTGCTCGCCGTCGAACACGGCATAGGTGAACTGCGTTATCCAGTCGCCGAGAATCATGAGACGTGTCTTCTTCGAAAGGAATAGGTCCAGCTCGATATGACGGTGACCGAACATGAAGTAGTCTACGTCCTTGTGCGTCTTCATGTAATGCTTGGCAAACTGCACCAGGTATTCCTTGTCCTCGCCCATGTAAGGAGGCTCCTTGCCGTCGGCACGCTTCAGACGAGAGTCGCGAGCCCATGTCAGACCGAACCACATCGCCCAACGTGGATGTAGCATGGCGAAGAGGCGCTGGCATGTCTTGTTGTGGAACACGCGGCTGAGCAGCTTGAACTTGCGGTCAGGGTCGCCCAGTCCGTCGCCGTGAGCGAGATAGAAGATGCGGTCGTATATCTCCACTGTCTCCGGCTTCGTGTGGACAATTAGTCCGCACTCGTCCTGCAAGTATCCGTATGTCCAGATGTCGTGGTTGCCGGTGAAGAAATGCACCTCCACACCCATATCGGTCAGCTCGGACAGCTTGCCGAGGAAGCGCGTGTAGCCCTTAGGCACCACGTAGCGCCACTCGCACCAGAAGTCGAACATGTCGCCGAGGAGGTAGATGGCGCGCGCCTTTGTCTTTATGCTGTCAAGGAAACGAACCAGCCGTCGCTCCTGCGTGCGGCTGTGGTCGATGGCCCACGAGCCGAGGTGGGCATCGCTAAGGAAATATACGTTTTTCATCCTCAATCAGTTTTTTGGTTGTTTAGTCAAAACCCAGTTCAAACTTAGCCTCTTCTGTCATCATGCTCTGGTCCCAGACGGGTTCGAAGACGAGGTTGACGACGGCGCTATGCACGCCTTCGAGTCCCTCCACCTTCTGTCTTACGTCTTCGAGGATGAAGTCGGCAGCGGGACATGTCGGTGCTGTGAAGGTCATGTCGATGTCGACGTCGCTCTCGTCATTCACCTCAATCTTGTAGATAAGTCCGAGGTCGTAGATGTTGACTGGTATTTCGGGGTCGTAGACAGTCTTGAGCACATCCACGATGCGCTCTTCCAACTGTGTCTTTTCTTCTTGTGTCATATCTCTTTTGCTCTGTTTCTTGTTATATATCTGCAAATTTAGGGAAAATAATCCGAATTAAGGTCAACATCTTGTTATTAATTGGTGGTCTGGCCTATAGTTGTGGCTGCGACATCGGCTTATAGAGAAGCGTCTTGCCCGGTAAGGACACCGACGGCGCTATGTCTTCTACGGCAGTGGCCCACTTTCGGTTAGGCTTGGTGCTCATCACGAAGTGTATGTCAGCTCCGTCCTTTATGTCGTCCCATGTAAGGTATGACTTGGTGTGCTTCTTTCCGTTGAGCAGCACTTGGCTGACGTATACCGCCTTCTTGCTCCAGTTCTTCGTGGTTACGCTGATGTGCTTTCCGTTTGACATCGTCACGTCGATGGCAGGCAATGCCGGCGAAGCGATGTTATAGATGCCGCTCGAAGGACATACGGGATAGAATCCCATGCAGTTGAATATATACCATGCCGACATCTGTCCGCAGTCGTCGTTGCCGCAGAGCGAGCCGGGCTGGTCGCCGTAGAAGCTGTCGATGATGTTGCGCACCCACTTCTGACATTGCCATCCCTCACCAATATAGTTGTATAGGTAAGTGACGTGGTGGCATGGTTCGTTGCCGTGCCAGTATGCTCCGATGCGTCCCTGAATGTCGTGTGCGCCGGGAATGTCCTCAGGCAATTCGTACTGGAAGAGCGAGTCGAGGCGTGCCTTAAACGTGTCGCGTCCCATGAGATTGATGAGTCCCTGCACGTCCTGCGGAACTGTCCAGTGATACTGTACGGTGAATCCTTCGGTGATGTCGCCCCATCCGTTTACCGAACCCGGACCTTGATAGGCTACGGGAGCGAAAGGTGTGCGCCAGTTGCCTTCCATGTCGCGTCCTCGCATATACTTCGTGTCGGGGTCGAGCAGGTTCTGATAGCTCATGGCACGGTTGAGGAAATACTCGTATTCGCGCTTATGGCCGAGCTTGAGAGCCGCTTGCGCAATGGCATAGTCGTCGTAAGCATATTCCAGAGTCTTCGATACGGACTCGGCTTCCTTGTCGAACGGCACGTAACCCAGCTGTCTGTATTCAGGCAGACAGTCGTAGTGATTGTTCATTGCTGTGGTGACCATAGCCTTGAACGCACGCTCATGATCGAATCCCTTCACGTCCTTCACTATCATGTCGGCCAGTACCGCTGCGGCGTGATAGCCTATCATACACCACGTCTCGTTGCTTCCGAACGACCAGTAAGGCAGCATCTTCTCCACGCTCTTGTCGTAATGGGCAAGCAGAGAGTTGGCCACATCAGCCTGGACGTCCTGATGTACGAGGTTCATCAGCGGATGGAAGGCACGATAAGTGTCCCACAGTGAGAATACGGTGAGATTGGTGAATCCTTGCTCGCGCTCCACATTCTTGTCGAGCCCAAGATACTTGCCGTCAGCGTCGTCGTAGACGAAGGGGCAGAGAGCTGCGTGGTATGCCGAAGTATAGAATGTGCGCTTCTGCGTTTCGGATCCTTCTATTACGTAGCGCGACAATTCGCGGTTCCATCGGTCGTAAGCCTCATGGCGCACTCCGTCGAACGTCTTGCCTTCCAGTTCCTGCATGTTCACGGCTGCACCGTCCGTACCTGTGGCCGAAATGGCTGTGCGTACGGTTATCTGTTCGCCTTCGTCGGTGCCGAATCGGGCCGTAAACATAAGTCCTTCGCCCCATGCCTCGCGGTTGCTGCGGAATCGTGAGGTGTTGTATACCACCGGTTTCTGGTTCTGATAAATCATAAAGTCAGTGAACGGCTTTGAGAATACGGCGCGGAAATAGATGTGGCGCTCAGGTCCCCAACCCTTTACGAGCTTGTATCCGGTGATGGTGGAGTCGTTCTCCACGCGCAGATTAGCCCATGCACACTTCTGCCAAAGTGTGTGATTCATGTCTATCAGCACAAAGGCGCTGTCGCTTTTCGGGTATGTGAAGCGCAACATTCCGCTGCGCATTCCCGCCGTCATCTCCGCCTTTACGCCGTAGTCGGTCAGCCGTACGGCGTAATATCCGGGCTGTGCTGTCTCGTCGTTGTGAGAGAAACGTGAACGATAGCCGCTGTCAGGCGCCTCGTCAGTACCGGGAGAGAGCTTCGCCGCACCCGTACCGGGCATGAAAAGAAAGTCGCCGAGGTCAGGAATGCCCGTACCGCTGAGGTGAGTCAGCGAGAAGCCCTGGATGGAAGCGCGGTTCCATTTGTAGCCTGCGGCACAGTCATAGTAGTGCTCGTCCGTGTCTGGACTTATCTGAATGCCGCCGAACGGCAGTTGTGCACCTGGATAGACATTGCCGAATCCGTCCGTACCGACAAACGGATTTACGTAGTCGGCAGGTGTCTTCATTGTCGCAACCTTTCGGGGGGTGTGATGCTTGCCGGCTGCCGCACAAGGAAGTGCGGCAAGCACGGCGAGCGAAACTATTATTTTCTTTATCTGCATTATTGCCATTGTTTATTCAGTTTGTCACTTGATGTCGCCCATTGCCACCTGATATTCGTGCCACAATGCGTCCATCGTGCAGTCTTTTCCGAAGATGCGCTGTATGGCACCGTCCCACGACCAGGGCACCACTTCGAGAGCGGTGCGATTAAACTTGCGTAGGAAGTCCTTGTCTTTCGTGTTCTGAATCCAGGCAAGGAAATATCCCGTCTTGCGATATCCGTCCTTATAGCTGCCGCCTTTGGGTCGGTCGGTCTCGCCGTGGAAGCCGTCGTTGATGACGCGAACGGCGTCTGCCATGCCCTCGATGAACGCCCAGAATGTCTTGTTCGATCCATAGTCGCCGATGCCTTGCGGTTCAAGCTGGAAGGCATGTGTCAGTTCGTGTAGCAGTACGCCGCGTGTCTCGAAGTCCACACGTGCCGTGTCGTTGTCTTTGAACGAGCGTTCGATGTGCCGAGTGCTGTAGAATATGGTTATATATCCGTCATTGCCGCCCTTTGCCGATATGCCGTCAGTGTCCTCAAGGGTGTAGAGCAGCTGATGGATGGCGGGTATGCTGTCCTTCTCTGAATAGTATAAGGTGTTAAGCACCTCACGTGCCACTTTATTTATATATGCGTCCGGGTTTGTGATAAGTGCATGGTAAATCTGCGATCCGTTGCTCTTAGGCGCCTTATCCTCGAACTTTATCTCAGGAATGGAGAAAGTCTTCCAGCGTTTTGCAGCAATAGTCTGCTTCTTGGTCTCCTTCAGTCCGCCTGCAATAGACGCACCGTCGTTAGCAACCTGACGCGATGTTCCGCATGAAGAGAGAGCCAAGAGTGCGGCAATCGTTAATGTATGTATGTTAGATATTTTCATAGTCTTGTGTGTTTTTTATTGTTTACCTTGTCATTGAGAATGGCTTGTCCTCGGGAGCTATGCCACGCGTCTTGTTGGGCTTGCTTCCCATCTTGAATTCGATGGTGCATCCTGCTGTGAGCATTCCGTGTGTGACGTACATCTTCGAGTAGGGCTTGCCGTTTATCTTCACGCTCTGCACGTAGCGGTTCTTGTCGCTCACGCCCGGAGCCTTTACGATGATGTGCTTGCCGTTCTCGAGCTGCATGTCAATGTAAGGCATGTAGGGAGCGCCGAGCACATACTGGTCAGTTCCGGGGCAGACGGGATAGAATCCCATTGCGGAGAAGATATACCATGCCGACATCTGTCCGCAGTCGTCGTTGCCGCCGAGACCGCGTATGTGGTTGCGATACATCTTGTTCATGATGGTTCGCATCCACAGCTGTGTCTTCCACGGAGCCGATGTCCACGCATAGAGATAGGGGATGTGATGGCTCGGTTCGTTGCCGTGAACATATCCTCCGACCAGACATTCTGCTGTGATGTCCTCGTTGTCCTTATAGTATTTCGCCGGCAGATCCATGTTGAAGAGCTGGTCGAGTTTGTCCACAAAGTTACGGTCGCCGCCGAACAGAGAGATGAGGCCGTTGACATCCTGCGGTGCAGAGAACGAGAAGTTCCATGAGTTGCCCTCTATGAATCCCTCGTCGTAAGTCTGATAGGGGTCGAGGTCAGCCTTGAATTCGCCGTTGGCCTTTCGTGGCGATGCAAAGCCTACGTTGGTGTCGAAAGTGTTGCGATAGTAAAGGGCACGCTTCGCAAACTCTTCTGCAATGTCGTTTCGTCCGGCTGCCTTCGCTGCTGCGTACAGCGTGAAGTCGTCGTAAGAGTATTCGAGAGTGTTGGATGCCGCCGTGCTATACTTGTCGAAGGGTGCATAACCGAGCTTCATGTAGTCGCCCAGACTCTCATAGTAAGGGCATGTGGCTGTTGCCAACATAGCCTTGAAGGCGTCGTCCTTGTTTACGTCTGCTCCCTTCACGATGGCGTCTGCCACAACTGGCACAGCATGATATCCCGTCATACACCAGCCCTCGTTGCCCATAAGGCTCCATACGGGAAGCAGGTGATGTACGCTCTGCTGCTGGTGTGCAATCATTGAGCGCACCATGTCCGTGTTACGGCTTGTCTTGAAGAGTCCGAGCAGCGGATGCTCGGCGCGATAGGTGTCCCAAAGCGAGAAGATGGTGTAGTTGGTGAATCCCTCTGCGCGGTGAATGTTGCCGTCGAGTCCGCGATACTGATGGTCTACGTCCATGTATACAGACGGATTTATCATCGTATGATATAGCGAAGTGTAGAGCATAGCCTTCTGGTCGGCTGTTCCCTCGCACTTCACAGCCCCGAGTTCGTCGTTCCACATCTTGTCTGCTTCGGCGCAGATACGGTCGAACGACTTGCCTGCCGCTTCTGCATTGAGGTTCTTTATGGCTCCTGCTGTGCTCACTCCGGAGAGTGCCACCTTCACTACAAGCTCCTGCGAGTCGTTGTTGTCGAAATTGAAGAAAGCCACGATGTGGCGTCCGTTCATCTCCGGGAAGTTGTCGTGCAGCTTCAGCTTGCTTGTGAATCCACGGTAGTCGGGATTCTTCATGTCGTGATAGCCATAGCTCTTGATGGGCTTGCTTAGCGCGATGGCAAAGTAAGTGTAGTTGCATGTAGCCCAACCGTTGGTGATGCGGTATCCGGTAAGCAGCGTGTCGTTCTCCACGCGGATGCTCGACCACAACACCTTGCCGTCGTAATTGTAAATGCCGTGAAGCATGTCGAGAATCAGACGGCTGTCGTCACCTTTTGGGTAAGTATACTTATGTACGCCAACACGCTGGGTGGCGGTGAACTGAGCTTTGATGTCATAGTCTGCCAGTGTCACCTCGTAGTAGCCTGGACGTGAGTGCTCGGTGGCGTGAGAGAAACGCGAGCGGTAACCGGCGTCAGGATTGTCTGCCGTGCCGGGATTGAGGCGCAGCTGTCCCACCTGCGGCATGAGCATTATGTCGCCAAGGTCTGAATGTCCTGTTCCGCTGAGGTGTGTGTGGCTGAATCCTACGATGGTCTTGTCGTCATACTGATATCCGGCGCAGTATTCGTATACCTTGCCCTGATACTTGCCGTTCACGCTGTGTGGGATGGTGTCTGTTTCGGGGCTCAGCTGTACGATGCCGAACGGAGCGCATGCGCCGGGGAAGGTGTGTCCCATACCGCTTGTGCCTATCATCGTGTTGACGTAAGATGTGGCAGGCTTGTCGGTGGTTCGGTCCGTAGCGGCATACGAAGCCAGTGCAGTCGCTAAGAAGAGCACTGCAGACAGAGAGAGTTTGTTCATAGCTGTTTTTATATATATTTTTTTTATAAGTATACGTTTCTTACACATGAGGCCGGACTGGTTAACAGCCCGGCCCTTGCTTTTAAACAACAATCCTATGTATGTTGATACATGAATCTATCAATAGCCTTTGTTCTGCTGCTTAGCGATGACAGGGTTTGCCTCCATCTCCGATTTCGGAATAGGCATGAGACGGTGGAAATCTCCGACCTCAAGAGTCTTGTTTGTCTCGCTCTTCACGATGGGCAGTTCCCAACGGCGGAGGTCAAACCAGCGGTGGCCTTCGAAGCAAAGCTCGTGTCTGCGTTCCAGCTCAATCTGCTTGAGAAGCTCTTCCTTTGAAGCGTATGTTGTGGCGCTCCATCCTATGATGCGTTCCTTGCGCAACTGGCTGAGCAGGCGGCTTCCCTCGTTGACGTCAGTCTGTGCCTTTGCCTCTGCCATGATGAGGAGCATCTCCGATGAGCGGAGCAGCTTTTCGTTTACCAGACCTACGTTGTCCGTTGCGCCCTTGTGCTTGATGATGCGCTTCACCGAAACCATGTCGCGGTCTACGCCGTCGTCTACGAACAGATTAAGGCGGATGTCGTTAGGGTCAAAGCTGGCGATGAAGTTCGGAGCAGCCTCGAACAAGCTGCTGTTGTCAGCCCAGAAGAACACTTCGCCGAGCTTCTCGTCCTTAGAGGTACGGTTGAGGCTGAAGAGCACTTCCTTTGTGGTGTTGTCAGTCCAGACAGCGGGATATTCGCTGATGCTTGCTATGGGATTGGCGTTGAGCACCTGCTCTGCAGTAGCGTAAGCCTTGTCATAGTTCTTCTCATAGAGATAGATTCTTGCAAGCAGCGCACGTGCTGCGTCCTTCGATGCGTAGCCGTTGTTCTGCGGATGCTCGTTCTGGAGGAGCGATACGGCGTTAGTAAGGTCGTTCTCAAGAGCCTTGAAGCATTCTTCCACTGAGTTGCGTCCGAGAGTTTCGAGGATGACAGCCTTGTCAGTATACGGTATGCCGTATGACTGCTTGTCGTTGAAGTCAGCGAAGAAGCGGAGCAGATCGAAATAATAGTTAGAGCGGAGGAAGATGGCATTGCCCTTGATGTCGTTCTGAGTGGCTTTGTCTGCTTCTGTCTCAGCCTTTACGCCCTCAGCGTTCTCGAGGAAATTGTTGGCCTCGGCTATTACGGAGTAGTAGCTTGCCCAGAGGTCGTTGTGGTCGCCCGTTGATGCACTGTATGTCCACTTGTACGAGTCGTCATGTGCGCCACCGTTCTGTCCTCCCTTTATCACGTCGTCCGAGAGAGTGGCTGTCGAACCGATGGCTACGGTCCATGATGCCTTCGAGTAGACACCGTTGAGCGACTGCTTCAATGTAGAAACGTCAGTCTTTATCTGGCTGTCACCCACCTTGTCGGTAGGAGTGAGGTCTGTGAAATCGCAAGCGGTAAAGCCCATCACTGCGGCTATACCTATTATAATATGTGATACTTTCATAATTATATACTTATGTTTATATCGGCTATGTTTTATGTTAGAAGTTGACATTCAGTCCGACGGTGAACACGCGCGGAGTGGGATAGATCATCTCGTCGGTACCGCCGCTTGTTTCCGGTTCCATACCTGAATAGTTGGTTACGGTGAAGAGGTTCTCGCCCTGCAGATAGATAGATGCTGAGCGCACCAGCTTCTGCTTCTTGAGCAGCGACTGTGGCAGTGTGTATGCCAGGCGGAGTGTCTTCAGCTTCAGGTAAGAAGCGTCTTCGAGGAACTGTGATGCCCAGGGACTCGGGTTGTTCTTGGCGTCATAGCGTGCGATGTTGGTCACGTCGCCCGGCTTGCGCCACATGGTGAGCATGTATGCGGGCTTGTTGCCGTTGAATGCGTGGTTGTCGATATACCAGCGGGCCGAGTTCATGATGTAGTAGTTGAATGCGAATGAGAAGTTGGCAGAGAGCTCGAATCCCTTATATCCCACTGTGGTGTGGAAACCGCCATACCAAGGAATCTCGTACGACTTGAACTTGTCCACCAGCGGAGCCTCATTGATGTTCTCCGTCTTTGTTCCGTCAGCCTTATAGAACTGCACCTCGCCGTCTGCGGGGTTAACGCCAGCCCATTCCACCATATACCATGTGCCGAGCGCCTTGCCCACTTCGTAGAGGTTGTCTCCGTCCACGAACTTGTTCTCAGCGTTTGCCCAAGCGCCGAGGTCAGTAATCTTGTTGGTGTTGTAGCTGATGTTACCGCCGATGGTCCATTCCACCTCTGACTTGATAGGAGTGACGGAGAATGCAAGCTCTATACCGCGGTTGACAATCGAACCGGCATTGGTCGGAATCTGTGAGAAACCAGAGAGGTGTGATATCTTCTTGAACATCAGCAAGTCCTTGGTCTTCTTGTCATAGTAGTCGATAGAGAGGCTGAGGCGGTTGTTGAATGCCTTGAAGTCAGCACCGAAGTCGAACTGGCGTGATGTCTCCCACTTGAGGTCCGGGTTGCCTATTTCGTTACGCACATAGCCTGAGTTGCCGTTATACGATGTCTTGCCGTAACCGGTGAACGACACGAAATCGCCGATACCGTCCTGGTTGCCGTTGGTACCCACGCTGGCACGCACCTTCAACTGGTCAATCCACTTCACGTCCTTGAGGAACTTCTCGTTGTTAATGTTCCATCCTGCACCGAGCGACCAGAACACGGCGTGCTTGTTGCTGCCAACGAACTTTGACGAGCTGTCATAGCGCAAGCTGGCCGAAACGTCATAGCGGTGGTCGTAGGTGTAAGCCCACTGTGTGAAGTAAGACAGGAGGTTGTTGCGTGTTCTTGATCCTCCGATAGATGGTGGATAGTCCGAAGCGCCCGTCTTGTCGCCGATACCGGCAGGCGTGTCTGTCATAAACTGGTCGAGGTCGTAGCCAGTCTGATTGAATCCGGAGTATGTGCGGTCATACATTTCCATACCCAACACGCCCGAAACCATGTGCTTTGCAGCAAACGTATGGTTGAAGTTCAATGTGTTGGTCCATGTATAGTAACGTGTGTCTGACGTGTTCTGGCTGAGATAGCCATGATTCTTGACAGCCTTGGGGTGGTTGCGGTCAAGCGACGTCATGTTCTTGCGGTTATAGTAGTCGATGCCGTAGCTTGTTCTGAAGCGCAGCCAGTCTGTGATGCGTGCGTTGAGATAAGCGGTTCCCACCATTCTGAACAACTTGCGGTCACGGTCGAAATACTTAAGGATGAGTGTCGGGTTGTCGCCGTTAATCCAGTCTTCCGGCGATTCGTACGGATAAGCGAGTAGTCCGGTGAACCAAGGGTTGGCCCATGAATAGCGTCCTTCACCGGTGCTCGGGTCGGAAGTCTTGCTGTTAGAGTAGCCGATACTCATGTTTACGCCGAAGTCGAAGATATTGTTTATTTTGCTTGTGAGGTTCATACGGGTGTTATAACGCTTCATCTCCGAACCGCGGAGCGAACCCTGCTGGTCCATATACGAACCTGAAACATAATACTTGGTACGGTCATTGCCGCCAGACAACGAGATGCTGTGGTCCATAGAGAATCCGTTCTGCGTCATCTCGTCCATCCAGTCCGTGTTAGTGGCGCGTGCCTTTGTAAGACGGTCGCGTCCGCCGTTGAGTGTGGTAAGCTCGTCAGCAGAGATGGTGCCGTTCTTCTCCTTGGCCTCAAGCGAGAGCAGATACATGAGAGGGAACGCCTTTGAGTTGGGCGAAGCCTCTGCGCAATATGTCTGATAGAGGATGTTCTCGGCACCGGTCATCATGCGCGACTTTGGTGCGCGCATCTTCGACACGCTGAGCTTTGTGGAGTAGCCCACCTGCACCTTGCCTGCAGCACCCTGCTTTGTGGTGATGACGATAACACCGTTGGCACCGCGCGAACCGTATATGGCTGTTGACGATGCGTCCTTGAGCACCTGGATGTCCGCGATGTCGTTGGCGTTGAGCGAAGCAAACTGTGCTGCCTCTATCTCGTTGCCGTCAAGAATGTAGAGCGGTGTGTTGCTGCCGTTGATCGATCCGGTACCGCGAATACGAATCTTAACGTCGTTGCTGCCCGGCTGTGCCGAACCTGAAGAGATGAGCAAGCCAGCCACGCGACCCTGCATACGGTCCTCGAGCGAAGCCGAAGTCTGGTTCTCAATCTTCTTTCCGCTTACTTCCTGGATGGCTCCGGTTATCTGGCTACGCTTCACGAGGTTGTAGCCCACCACCACCACCTGGTCGAGCATGTTGGTGTCGTCCTTCATGCTTACCGTTACGTTGGAGCGTCCTGCTACGTTTATGGTCTGTGTAGTGGCACCCACATAACTAACCGTAATGTTCTGTGCCTTCTCGGGAATGTTAAGCTTGAAGTTTCCGTCAATATCTGTTACAGCCTTCATCTTCGAGCCTTCCACCGAAATGGTTGCACCAATAATAGGTGTTCCGCTCTCGTCAAGCACCTTACCCGTGAGCGAACGGGTGTTAGTCTGCTGCAAAGCGAAGTTGTTAGCTGTCTGTACATTTGTGATTTTCGTACCGGCTGAGGCGCTGGCATATTGGTGCTGGTTGGCGAAGACGGTGCCCGTTCCGGCTCCGAACAGTCCGGCTGTGAGCATTGCCATCAGCAAAGAATGATTAGGTTCACTCATACTTTTTCGTCTTTAGGTTACACTTAGATTAATTCGTTGAAAATAAAAGTTATGAAAGAGTTAGGTTTTTCTCTGCGGCAAAGTTAGATATTAAAATGATGCTGTGGACGTAAAGTAGTGAGATAGTAGTGATTAGGAGAGCGCTTGTTTATGTATATCCGCTGATATTCAAGCGCTTAGCATTTGCTGTGAAGGTATGAAATAGTAGCAGAAAAAGAAGCCTAATTAAGGCTCTAATGGCTAAAAACGATGCTTTTTCTTGGCGGCAAAGTCATTTTTACTTATCTTTGCTGTGTAAAAAGAATCAAGAAATGAACGCAATAATAAGAATCGTACTAACCTTTCTTTTATGGCTGCCTATGTGCGCCATAGCCCAAAACACTCCGTCCCGTGTCTCCGATGAGTCGTTAGAGTCATTGCTCCAACGGCTCGACAATGCTGTGGAACATTGCGAACAATACCGTAAGGTGCGCGAAGAACGCATCTCTGCCCTCATGTCCGCACTTGGCACTGCGAAGATATGGGCAGAGCGAAACACCATCATCAGCCGATTATGCGATGAATATCGCACATATAATAACGACTCTGCAATCGTATGGTTGCAGCGGGGCATTGATGCGGCCACTACAGCAGGCGACATGCGTAGTGCCAACCGCAATCGCTGCCGACTTGCCAGACAGTATATAAAGGCGGGCTATTATGCGGAATGTCAGATGATAATAGACAGCGTAAAGCAGTACGGCATAGAAGGAATAGAGGCCGACTATTATGACGCTTGCGGAGCGCTGTACGGACAGCTGGAGTTCTATACGCATAACGCACGAGACAAGAAACGCTTCAAGGCCATTGCGCTTCAGATGAACGATAAGGTGATGGCATTTGTGACGCCCAGCCAGCAGCAATACTTCAGCTTGCTCTTCCGCCAGCAGGCGGGCGTCGGACAACTTAAGGAGGTTTTGGCCACCTGCGATGCGTGGGCCAAAACCATAAAGCCGTGGACACACGAGTTTGCCGTCGTCTGCTACAACCGATTCAGCACGCTTGACGAAATGGGCCGTCAGGACGAAGCCATAAAATACCTGCTGATGGCTGCTATCTGCGATGTCGAGAATGCCACGTATGACGGTATAGCCATCTATAACATCAGCCGTATACTGAAGGAGCAAGGCGACGTGAAGCGTGCGCAGACATACATCAAGTATGCCTATATGTCGCAGACTCGTTTCGGTGGCAAGATACGCGACTGGGCCATTCACGATCTTGAGGACATCAACGCCCGTTACCTGGACCAAATTAACGACAAGCAGCGCATCGTCACCGTCTCGCTTGCCGTCATAGGCGGCATGTTCTTTGTGCTTCTTCTTCTCTTCATCTATACCTTCATGCAACACCGCAAGGTGAAGGCGAGAAACGCCAAAATCAGATCCATAAACCGTCAGCTCACCGACACCAATGACAAGTTGGTGCGACTCTACGACCAGAACCGTGCCATCAACCGCAGTCTCTCTGAGGCCAATCTTATCAAGGAGGGATATATCGGCACCTTCTTCGGACTCTGTTCCACGTATATCGACCAGGCTGACAAGACAATAAAGAAGATAGGCAAGCTCTTCAGAAGCAAGAACTATAAGGAGCTGGAGCAGGTGATGCAGATGCTTAGCATGAGTGAGGATGCGCGAGACGGACTGTTCGGCCATTTCGACCGTATCTTTCTCAGTATCTTCCCCAACTTCATTTCCGGATTTAACGCCCTCGTTCTGCCTGAAAGCCGCATACAGCTCAAGGACGATACCAAGCTCAGCATGGCGTTACGCGTCTTTGCGCTCATAAGGCTCGGTGTGGACAACAGCCAGCAGATAGCTACGTTCCTCGGACTTGCCAACAGCACGGTGTATAATTATCGCACCAAATACCGCAACGAGGCACTTGGCGACCGGACCACATTCGAAGAGCGTGTGAAGGAACTGTGATGAGAGGGGACGCTAACTCCTAACTCTTTATATCCTTCCTTCCTCGGCGTAGCTATAGTAAGCTCCGTCTGTGATGATTACGTGGTCCACCATGTAGAGGCGCATAGTCTCGCATGCTGTCTTCAGCTTCTTGGTGATGCGGTCGTCGTCAGCTGAGGGGCGTGCGTTGCCAGAGGGATGGTTGTGGGTGAGTGTCAGGACGGTGGCGTTGGCGAGGAGCGCCTCGCGCAGGATGACGCGGACGTCCACAGCCGTCTCGGACAGTCCGCCGTGCGACAGCTTCACGGGCTTGATGAGGCGGAAGCGCTGGTTCATGAGCAGCACCCATGCCTCCTCCGTGTCGAGGTCCTGCATCTTGGGGTGCATGAAGTCGTATACAGCCTGCGCCGATCCCATGTCGGGGCGGTCGGCTGCCTTGCATGCGGCGCGTCGCTTGCCCAGCTCGCACGCCGCCAGAATGGTGATGGCCTTCGCCTCTCCGATGCCGTTATATGCCGTCAGCTCACGCAGTTGCATCTTGCCGAGCGTATTAAGATTGCCGTCGCAGTCGCTGATGATGCGCTGCATGAGTTGCACGGCGCTCTCCTTCGTAGATCCGGACCCGATAAGGATGGCAAGCAGCTCGGCGTCAGTAAGCGTCTCCGCTCCCTTGTCGCGCAGCTTCTCGCGAGGACGGTCTTCTTCAGCCCAAAGATTGATTGCGAATGACTGTTCTTTGTCTTGTGACATATATCTGGATTTTCAATAGGTTAATTAAACTGTTAGGCTGTGCTTTTACAAAAACCATTCAAAACACAAACTGTATATGTAGCTTAAATTGTATATAATCGTACATACATAATATATTACATACATAACATTTGGATTTATATAGATCCTCCTGTATTACCTTGTGGATATTTGTTTTTGTCAAAGCCCTGCCTAAGACTCAGAACTCTCAACTCTCTTAGCTGTAGAAGTTCTTCTCGAATGCCGAGAATTCCGACTTTCCTCTTACGCAGCGTTTCCACCATGCCTCTATGAAGCCGAAGCCGTAGCCCATCAGCTGTGTGTAGGCGGCGGCGATGCTGAGGATGCCGATGTGCAGACTGTGGTTCTCGCGAGCCGAGTCGGCGCAGATGATGAGGCTGTAGAGGGCGAGGGGGACGAGCGGCAGCCAAGCCAGGGTGGGGCAGAGGAAGATCAATGCTATGCAGAGAGCCAGCATTGAGAGCACACCGACTGTGAAGACCATCGGCAGCATGTGCACTAATTTCAGCGATTCCGGGTATTTCTTATACAGATTGATGCGGGCGATGCCGGAGTTATAGACCTGACGGAAGAACTTCTTCAGGTCCGTGCGGCGCTTGTGCCACACCCATGCTTCGGGGAACAGGCGGCAGCGGCAGCCGGCCTTGAAGATGCGGATGGAGAAGTCGATGTCCTCGCCGAAGCGCATCTTCGAGAATCCTCCGAGACGTTCGTAGACATCGCGGCGCACTCCCATGTTGAAGGAACGCGGATAAAACTTGTCGAGCTTCTTCTTTCCGCCGCGGATGCCACCCGTCGTAAAGAACGACGTCATGGAGTATGAGATGGCTTTCTGCGTGTCGGTGAACGACGAGTGGGCGCTGTCCGAACCGCCGAAAGCGTCGGCAGGCTCGCGTTCCAGTTCGGCGCTGACGGCAGCGATGTAGCCCTCGGGCAACACCACGTCAGAGTCGAGGATGAGCACATAATCGCCATGCGCCCGCTCCACGCCGTAGTTGCGGCTCTGTCCGGGTCCGGAGTTAGCCTTCTCGAAGTATTGGATGTCGAGCTTGGCTTCATACTTGTCGCACACTCTGCGGCACGACACCACCGAACCGTCCTCCACGATAACCACCTCGAAGTCCTTCACCGTCTGGCGCGTAAGGCTATCGAGCAACTCGTCCACTTCGTCCGGACGGTTGTATACGGGGATAATAATGCTGAACATCATAGTTTGTCAGGGTATTATGAAAAAAAAGAGTAAGAAAGTAAGGAGCATATAAGGGCGTGATGGTCATCCTCCCCCAATGCTTTCTACTTTTTTACTCTTTCTTACTTATGTGTTAGTATGTTTCTTTCTCTCAGGACATTACTCCTTTACGCGCTGCAGGTAGCTGCCGTCGCGAGTGTCCACCTGAACGAGGTCGCCTTCGTTAACGAAGAGGGGCACGCGGATCTCAACGCCAGTCTCGAGAGTGGCAGGCTTGAGAGTGTTGGTTGCTGTATCGCCCTTGATGCCCGGCTCAGAGTGAGTAACGCGGAGGTTGGTCTTAACAGGCATTTCACCGAAGAGCACGGTCTCTGTAGAAGCATCTGAAACCACCTCGATGATGTCGCTCTCCTTCATGAAGTCAACACCAGTGATGAGGTTGCCAGCGATAGGAATCTGGTCGTATGTCTCCTGGTTCATGAAGATATAGTCTTCACCCTCCTTGTAGAGATACTGGTAGGGGCGGCGCTCAACGCGTACATCCTCAAGCTTCTCGCTGATGTCGAAACGACGCTCCAGCACTCGGCCGTCAACAACGTTCTTAAGCTTAACGCGCATGAAAGTGTTGCCCTTACCCGGCTTTACGTGAAGGAAGTCGATGACGAAGAAAAGCTTGCCGTCCATACGGATGCAAGTTCCCATCTTGATGTCTTGTGAATTGATCATTGCTGTATTAATATTTATTTATATGTTATTCCTGTAATTTTTTGCAAAGTTAGTGAAAATCACTCAGATAAAACCATTCGTGACACGTTTTTTTACTTCTTTTAGCCTGTATTTGTCCTATAACGGCTCTATATTGCGTCATAAACGAAAAAAAACGTAAATATTTAGGCTAAAAACACATCTATCTTTTGATATTTCAAAAATAATGAGTAATTTTGCAACCCAAAAGCGTGAATATCAACAAATAAAAAATAATAAGACAATGAAGAGAACATTTCAGCCGCACAATCGTCGCCGCGTGAACAAGCATGGTTTCCGTGAGCGTATGGCTACAAAGAATGGTCGTCGCGTATTGGCTTCTCGCCGCGCACATGGCCGCAAGAAGTTGACAGTATCTGACGAGCACCACGGAAAGTAATCTGCTACGGCAGGTTTAGTCTTCCGGACTGGCAAGCCAGTCGCTGGCGACAAAAAGCAGCAAGCATTCCTTATCAAACAAGGACGGCTTGCTGCTTTTTTTTGTATCTATAATAATAGTACATACATAAGTTCACTCGAGAAAAAATGTGCTGTTCGCTTGTAAGTTCCCTTGGAAAAGTGTATTTTCCAAAAAACATATTTACAGAAATCATTTTCTGAAAAATCATTTTATATGTCATAGACGACAACTTCATGGCTTTCTACTATACGTTCATTGAGCTACACCGTTTGATGTTTGCTCTAAAGGAACATCCCTTGTCCGAAGCCGACTGCCGTATGATGCTACCTGATGAAGTCCTTAAATGCCAATCAGAATAGCCTAAAAAACATAGCGGACGCCTTGCCGTCCGACACAATATTTGCATTTCTAACGCTCAATACTATGAGTTCAGCGCACCACAAAATCTTTGGTGCGAAATTCTTGAATTTTGAGCGTGCAGCGATAACTTATTTACGCACAGTTGATTATGCTGACAGGCGAAGAAATGTGCAATGAATAAGGGATGTGAACAAGCATAATAGGGGTGCTATAGAGCCACTTTTACGCTCCAACACAGCCTCTGTTGTCATACAAAACAGCCTCTTTTACGCTCTGATAGCTGCACTATCAGACTGTAAAAGAGGCTCTGTCGTTAAGCTTGGGTGCAGTTTGGACGGCAGAAGACAGTAAACACAGCAAACCGGAACTCTAAAACCGATTTTTATTTTGTAACAGGTTTTTACTCCTTGTACGATATTTGCATGGCGGACGGGAAGACATGTTTTTTTGACAGGAAGACATGATTTAGGCATAACATAATACATTAAAGGGAAAATGCAACGTTGTATTTTCCTTTTTTTTTTCGTGATACGATAGAGGGTATACCACTGTATTCAATAATTTGTACCTTAGTGCGGAATAAAAAACAGTGGAGATATGGAAAGAAATTATCTGCAAAAAATGTTTGAAGAAACATTGACGGAAGTCGAAAAGGAAGCGATGACTGTTGCCTCTGTTATTTGTATGGAGGGTTTGGATATAGAGGTCATGTATAACCTTTATATGCCAGACTGCCCACATCTCCTATACGACATTGTTGACTCTCTTTGTGCGAGAAATTTGCTTTTTCGCGAACACAAACGTATTTGTTGTAAAAAGGAGATTTCTGAAGCTGTATTAGAGGTGGCATCGGTAAATGAACGTTGTCTGGAGAATCTTTTGATGAGCCTTGAGGAATATCTATCCGTCGGGCCTTTGGATGACTGTCTCGCCAGACAGCAGTATTTTGTGGCAGCAAGATTGTTGTTAGGCTATATTATGGAGACTTGGGACGACATAATTGAGACTACTTCCACGTTTGATATGGCTCTTAAAACGAATCTTGTCAATTTTGCCTCAAATGCAGAGTTGTCGTTTCATAGAAGCAACAGACAGCCGGTATGTAGTCTGGAAGAGCGTATCGACTATAAACTGTTGAAGTTTTCTTCTTATGTTCCAGGCGATGCAAACTACAATGCATTATTAGGCTCGTTATACTCTAATATTTTCATGTATGATGAAGCATGGATGTGTTTAAGTGAATCAGAGCTGTTTTTCGAATCTGATCCGGTATTAAGCCTGGCGTTTTCTGAAATGTACTGGAATTTAAGCCAGATTGCGCGGTCGTTCCAATATGCATACAAGGCATATATGCAAAACCTGACAGACAATTATCCGGATAATAACATCTATGTCTGTCTTTACTTGTCACGCCTTTGTGGGCTGTATGATATTGAGGACAGCTGTAAAAGCTGGCTGCAAAAGAGTAAGGATCTGATAGGGAAGAGAGGTGTCGCAGAGATACATCCAATACGTCTTATGCTCCTCGAAATAGAAGCATTGCTTACCAAGGATAATCTTCCTGCGGCTAATGACGTTCTTGACAAAGCGCAGCTCATGGCCGTCAGACTCTATGGCGCCAATTCGCCGGCACTGATCATGGTTTCATACATCCGTTATGCCGTATATACGGAGATAGGTATGTCAAGGAAGGCCATAGAGGCATATCGTGATTACGTTGACCTCAATCACTTCAATTACGGTTACTCGCCTGCCGACCTTTCGGTACTATATTCCGCTATCATCGACTCGAATAATGAGAGGGGATGTTTCTGCACTTCCGGCATATATGAAGCGCGGATGCAGGTGCTACATACCGAGGAGATTCCCTTTGCCCCTGGTGTTCGCTTCAGCAAGGCGTTCTCAGAAGCAACCAACTGTCTGGTAAGTAAGGACTATGACCTATGTGCTTTTTATATCGAAAATGCTCGTAACATTTTCCTTCAGGAAATAAAGCCTGACGACAGACTGATTGATTCCATCCGACCCGTATTTGAGGGAGGTGTCGTTCCTGATGCCGTTTTGGGCAAGTACTATGAAAGAGCGTTGTCTTCTGGAGTGTTTGAGATAGAGTTAGGACGGGGAGAATACAGTGCTGCCAGAGAACGTGTTCTTAACGAAATCAGCAATGAGGCTAATTTGGAAGAACGTCTGATGCTGTCCGTCCGTCTTGGCAGGATTGCCATAAAGGAAGGCAATACGGAAGAAGGCGTACAGCATTGGTGGAACGTGATAAGCCAGGCTGACGCTTCATGTAAATTTGAGATTGCTAAGGAAATAGCAGAATGGGCTGCCGTATATGAACTGCATCATGAGGCCAAAGAGTTTTATGAGACAGCTTTGCAAGCAGAGTATATGATATATGCCAAAACCAAAGATCTGGCTGTCGCATTGCGCAATTATGCCGAGGCTTTGGAATTGTATGGTCAGCAAGACAAGTCGGACGAATCATGGCAACAGGCTATCGACCTCTTTAAAGCCACAAACGACTATGACGGACTGGCATTAGCCTACTGGTATTGGGGTACGACAAAGCAGGACTGCCAGGCTGAAGTACTTCTTGAACGAGCCATCAAATACTGGAAACGTGAGCCAGGCATCTTTGATGAAACACTATCTCATATCTACCGCGAATATGCATCCAATCAGGGGATGCTGGGCAATATGGAAGAGGCAAGGGACGCTGCCCAAAAGGCTGTCAGACTCTACCCTTCATATTATCCTGATTATCTGGCAGAAGAGATAGAAGAATATCTATAGCGCCACTATGGGGGAGGATGAAGGTCAATCATAAATTTCAAAAACAAATACAGTATGAAGACATTATTATTGTTATTTATAAAAGTAGTAATAGCAGCCATAATAATCGGGGCTGTTATGTACATCGAACAGTTTTTCTCTGGTTTCGGAGTGATGGCCATTTACATTATGGCTTTTATCAGTTTCATTCTTCCTGATAGTATAAATGATATTTTTGAGGAATGGAATTTGTACTTTTTAGCTGTTGCATTATGTCTATTCATGATTCCTTGGATTCATATCGACATTGGCTTGCGCGTTATACATAAGGATAATCGGGTGGAGGTGGTGACCGCATTCTATCCTTTGGGAAAAACCCTGGGTGGCGGCTACGAGGTGGACACCTTGAAGAATGTTGCTTGTTGCTATTGGCAGGACGGCGACGACTTCTCCGTGAAACACGAGGACATGTTTATGCTTAAAGGCGAAACGTATAACACTCTGTTCAGCAAGCGGGCATTCGTGGCCCATGGAACCGACTATAAGTTTGAAAAGCGTAATCTCGGACATGGCAGGCTGCATATATGCTCGTATACGGACACGTTAGGGGTAAGACGTGAGATAGACATGGACGGCAAGGACATTAAGGACAGCCGATATTCACCAAAAGTGATCGACATCACGCCTGACTATTCTTCCCCAACTTAAATAAAACCTCTCTGAAAGATGTGGTTTTTGGATTTTATGCTTATCTTTGCCATATACTCAGATGCTATTTATCTGACTTTTATAGCAGCACAAAGATTAGTTATGATGAGAAAACATTCAAGCACATTCTTTCTGAGGGCAGTATGTCTGGTTTTTGTGACAGCTGCCATCGCCTTGCTTGCGGGTTGCGGCAAGACACGTAATGTCCCTCTTAACGTGTCGGAGATGTTCTTCGGCAAGAAGCTGTCGTCGGTGTCGGCTGACAGCTATGACGCTGACCGCTACTTCGTGGGAACGGAGGACGGCGTCATATACGTGGTGAATACCGCCACCAACGATGTGGACACGCTCCTCACTTCTTTTGACCGTATATATAAGGTGGTGCCTGACATGACGGCGCAGGGCTTGCGCTATTGGGTGGGCACGCGCAATATGGGCCTGCTCCTCTGCAGCCGCAGCGCCGACTCGCTTGTGGCGGTGGCCCGTTATGTGCTTCCCGCTGCCAAGCGCCCCGAACGCTATTCGGCTTACGACGTCAGCGTGTGTCGGACGGGAGTGTACGTAGCCACCAGTCACGGCCTGCTGAAGGTGGCGGCCGAGAGTAAGGACAAGCCTGAGGTGGGAACGGAGACGCTCGGCGAGGTGTTTGTAAGAAGAGTGGGCGAGGGGCGTGCCTCCACGCTCAAGCCGATGGTGGCCGCGGACATCCGCCCTTATGACGCCAATACGCTGCTGTGCGCCACGGACCGCGGCCTGCTCCGTGTGGACCTTCGCCACGACAAGACAGAGACATTCCTCGGCAAGAAGGTGACGGGCATCAGTCTGCACAGCGGAGACGTCATGGCTCTTGCGGGCGACTCGCTCCTGATGGTGGACATCAAGGGACGCAGGCTTGCCGGAGTGCGCCTCGCCCAACCAGCCCAGGGCTGCTTCTATGATGAGGCCAACGCCATGAACTATCTCGTTTCGGACGGTCACGTACAGCTTTTCCGTGACAAGGAGATCGGTAAGCCCGAAGCGTGGCAGCAGATGGAGGTGGGCATGTCGGTGCCGATGAACTGTCATAACGTCATCCTCGCTAACCCGCGCCAGCGCCAGTCGTTGCTCGTGGGCAAGTATTCGCTGTTTCGTGTGGCCAACCATCAGGACGTATTCAACAGCATAGGCGAGGTGGAACTCGCATGCGCGAGCGGCAATAACATCTACTACCTCGTGGGCACACGCCTCTTCCGTCAGGCTGTGGGCAAGGACGAGGCGGTGCAGATAAAGGACATCTCGGGCGGAACGGGCGACGTGAGGTTTATGCAGGTCATAGGCAATAGGCTCTATTACGTGGACAGCGCCAACAAGGCGTACAGCGCACGCCTCTACTCGTCGTACCTGCTCAATTCGCTCCTCTCGTTTGACCGTCTCGTAAGTCCTGCGGTCCGTCATGAGGTGACGGCGATGGGAGCGGACGGCGCCAACGTGTATCTCGGCATCCGTGACGGCCTTGTGAATCTGCATCGTGCCGACTCGTGCCTTGACAGCAATGTCTTTATCAACAGATTTGTGCGCGGAAGGGACAGGGTGGCGTTCGCCACGCTCAACGACGGCGTGTTCACTGGACGTGACAACCGCTTCCAGCGCGTGGCCGGAACGGAGCGTCTGGCCTTCGTGCGTGACGTGGCTTTCGTGCCTTCTGACAGCAGCCACACCGCACTCTATATTCTGACCAACCATGCCCTTCTGCGCAGCCATGCTGACAGCCTCACGATGATGTGCCCAGCCACGGGCTATCGCCGTCTGCTTGCCGCAGACAGCAAGCGCATCTATGGAGTGGCCGATTTCGGCATTGACAATCTGACCGACTCCGTGCGCCTCTTCTCCGACGTGCACTTCGAACCCGAGGCTTGCCTCGTGGCAGACGGAAAGGTGTATGCCGGGTCAGGCAGCGGCGTGTATGTCTTCGGCGGAACGGAAGGAAAGCAGGAGGCAGCGGAGAGCGGCTATACGGTAGTAAGGTTTGTGGCCAAGACCCTCTTCTCGCGCACCAACATCGTGCTGCTCGTGGTTATTGTGTGCGCGTTGGTGGGCTTCGTGTGGTGGTACGACCGCCACATACGCCGCATGAATACTGTGAAAAACCTTCAGGAACGGCTGCTGGCGAGACTGGCCGAGCTTAGTAATGTGGAAGATCTGCTCGGAGAAAACCTCCGTAGCAATATAAAAAAGTGGGAAGCCGAGATAAAAACCATCGGTGATCTTCCGCCCGCTGAAGCCAAGGAGCATGTCAGAGAACTTAACAAGGACATCCAGAAGGCCACGTTCAAGGTGCCGACCATACTGTCGCTTAAGATAGAAAAGCAGATAGAGATTCTCAATGCCAAGAAAAATGCCAAGAAAGATGCAGAGGAATGGGATAAGAAGATAAAAGCCAGCAAGGAAGCACGCCTCAATGGAGATGTGGCTAAGATGGCGGACGCGATAAGAGATAACGAAAAATGGATTAGTTCGGCTGTTCGCTATGAGTCTGTTTGGGAGGAATTGTCTGACATCTTTGACGGTATGATTGATGTGTCTGCTTTGACGAAGGAAAGTATAGAGAAACTCAATGACTTTGATGACCCTAAAGATAAACTGGAGCATCTGTACGGTATCGTCAATGATAAGGAGGAGAAGTTCTCGGTAGAGAATGTCGTCAAGCATATAAAGGCATATCTCTCGGAGCAGAAGTTTGTGGAGAAAACCAAGGATTATGTGGCTGAGGCGATGGCTGATCTGACGGTATATGATGGGAAAAAGATTAACGATAACACTTCGTTCAAAGGCGTATATGAAGGATTGGTGGAAGCCTTTCAGAACATTCTGGACAATCTGGAGTCAGACCGACCGGACGTCTATGATGCCTTGTCGAAGATGGAGGTTTTGTGTAAGCGGAGAGACATGTTCCTGGCAGTACTCAGAATACACCTTGATATAGACAACTATTTCCTGATATTGAAGAAAGAGGCAGACGCTGCTGTTGGTTCTTCCTTAAGGAGAGAACTGGTAAACGAACTTTCAGGATATAGTTCTGACTTCTTCGAAAAGGGTTGCATCGTGGACAGTGTACGACGCTTTTATGAGGTGGCGGACAATAGTCAGGACGCTCAGCTGTTGGATATGATAGGTCTGGCACGCAAGAAGGGCGACGGACTCTTCTTGGGCGAAAAGCTTCTCCTGATTATGATGGCGCAGAGTAAGCATAAAATCAGTGCCTTCTCCACTATGGCATGTGCCTCGGAACAGCACATCCGAAAGCTGCGCCGAGAGATTATAGGAAAAGGAATGAAGCCATGTATAGAAAAGCTGAAGAAGTATGCCGAGGAGAATCCTACGAGCTTCGCTCCTTTACTGCTTGGAGCCTACGAGTTTTATATTCTCGATGAAACACAGAAGTATAAAGCAAAGGATAAGAGGGAAGCGATTGATAATTAATTAGTTATAGTGGAAAATGGCAAAACCGTTGTAAATTGCAAATCTGCAATTTACAACGGTTTTGCCGTTTTTTATGGTCTTTTTCGAAATCGAATTTATTTTGCCGTTTTCGGAATGCGCCGTTTTCGGATTTGCTATGTCGATGATAATAGCGAGATTTGCAACATCAAAACGACGTACGTCAGGATTGATAAATGGAGAAAACAAAACCGTAGTTTTAACTTACTAAAATGTAAAACGCTATGAAAAGAAATTATGAATTTTCAGCTTTCGTACTCGCAATGGCGAGTGTGTTTGTAATGGCAATGCCGCAGGACGCCAGTGCACAGGGATACCTTAAGGCTCTGCCTAAAGCGGCGAAGAACTTTACAAGGGTTGGGGTTATAAGCGGATATCGTGCTGCGAAAGGTTATGACAATGCAGTCAGAAACGCAAGACTCAACAGCAACCTGAACCGTCAGGCCCGTCTCTCACACATCAATAACGGTGTCGCTGTAGGTGGTGTCAAGGCTAACGCCGTAAACGTCCTTCCTGACACATCCAAAAACAAGACCAAGAAAACCGGCGTTAAGCGTAATCCGAAGGCAAAGCAGGCAAAGGTGGAGGCACAGAAAAAGAAGGACGTCCTTAACCGAGAGAGCCTCTACGCACGAGCCATAAGCGCATTGCTTGACGATAAGAATAAGGAGTTCGTCTCGCTCATCCGTCGTTCGTCGGACGCCCAATACGCCCCTGCCCAGTATGCGTATGCTATGAGCAATCTGGAGCGTTGCGAAGGACGCGAGAGAGACAAGTGGCTGGAGCTGGTCAGACGCTCGGCTGACGCCGGATACGGACAGGCTTGCGCTTACATTTCCGCCCTTTATGACTGGTATGGTTCGGAAGGAAACTTTGAGAACAATAAAGACTCGGCGTATGTGTGGGCAAGGAGAGCTTCCGACTTGGGAAGCAAAGACGGCCATCTGCTTGCAGCAAGCTATGCTTTTGAGAGAGGAGACACTCTCCAGGGTGTGAAGTATATGGAGCGTGCTTACGCTTATGAGTTTCGCCTTGACTCTTTGTATACGGAATATTACGGCGAGCGTTCGCTGAATTACTGCCTTGTTTATTACGAGGACACACATTCGTGTGCCAGCTGGCTTGCACCTGAAATGTACGACAATCTTCTGTCGTGGAGAGTGTTGAACGCCAAGACCGAAGCAGAACACCAGGCCTGTTATGATCTTGCACAGTATGTTTCGGACGAGCTGTTCACATCTTATTCAAGCCTTGTTCTTGCCAACTACTGTATGGGGTTTGGCAATCTGATGCCCGCAACGCCGGAGGGTGTGGTTATGCACCTTGAAGAGGCTTCCGAAGAAATACCAATGGCTACGGCGAAGTTGGCAGACTGCTATTATGCAGGATATGGCGTGGAGCGCGATTCCGTTTATGCTCTGTCGTTATACAGGGATGCGGCTGAAAGAGGCTCGGCTGAAGCCATGTATATGCTTACCTTCTTGTATAATGATGCAGAATGCTACGATTCGGTGAGAGAATGGGGCATGCGTCCTGAGCTGGCCGATTCGGCAGACATACAGTATGTTGTGGGTTGCTCGTATTATAATGAAGAGGAATATAAGAAGTCTATCGACTATTTCGTGCGAGCAGCCGAGGGTGGCAACGTCTACGGAAAATGGATGGCATACGTGGTTTATGCCACCATCTTGTGCGACGAAGACAAGGCTTTCGAGTATGTAAGGCAGGCTGCGGAGGCTGGCTATCCGGACGCTATGAACGATCTGGCGATATGCTATCTGAATGCCGATCATGTAGACCGCGATGTGGCCAAGGCGCTGCAACTGTTTGGGCAGGCCAAGGACGCCGGATATCTTCCAGCCTATAACAATCTTGGCTGCGTCTATTATGCCAAGAAGAGCGAGTATGGCATGAAGCCGGACCGTAAGCGTGCTGCAAGGTATTGGTACGAAGGAGCTGAGAAGGGCGACCCTAACTCCATGTTCAATTATGCTGAATGTCAGATAAAAGGCAAGTATGGCGTGGCGAAGAATGAGGCAGAAGGCTATGGCCTGATGCGTAAGGCTGCTGAGGCCGGTTCGGAAAATGCCGTGATATTCCTGAACATGGAAGGAAAGTGAGATATTATAAAAACAGAGAACCGTAACACAATCCTATAACTGACAAAAAAACCAATATTATGAAGAAGCTTATTCAGAACATCAAGATGGCAGGTCTGATGGCAATGGCGCTCATCGCATGGCCTACCACAATAACAGCACAGTCGGCTAAGTATGACGCCAAGACGGTAAATGCTGTGACGGAGCGTTTCGTAGCTTACGCCAAGATAAACAGTCAGGGAACCGATACGTCGGACATGGACGCTTTCCCGCTCAATCCCGGACAGCGCGAGATGGCACGCAAGGTGGAGGCTGACCTGCAGGCCATCCTCCGCGGAACATCGGCTACCGTAACGCGCAGCGAGAGCGAGTATGTGTATGTGAAGATACCGGCCAACGCCAAAGGCATACCTTCCGTCATGTTCATGGCGCACCTTGACGTCACGCCGGAAGCGCCGGGCGGAAACATCACACCCGTTGTTCATCGTGGCTACGACGGCGGCGACCTGCATCTGCCAAGCGGACTGGTGCTCAGTCCGACAACGCCACAGGGCAGACACCTCGCCCAGTGCGTGGGCAAGACAGTCATCACCTCCGACGGCAGCACAGTCCTTGGAGCTGACGACAAGACAGGATGCACCGTCCTCGTGACGCTCATAGAGCGAATAACGCGCAACAGGAAGATGCGCCACGGCGACCTCTATTTCGTGTTCTCGCAGAACGAGGACATCGGTAGGGCAGCCGACCGGTTTGAGGTCAAGTATGTAGGAGGCGGTTCGCCAGACGTGGTGATAGACATTGACGGCGACGCGCCCACCCACTTCTCCGTGGCCAACTTCACGGCAGTGGGACGCACATACCGTTTCGTCGGAAAGGAAGCACATCCCGGCGACGCATACGCCAGCAAGTACGGCGACGTGCTGACGGCAGCGGCTTACTTCATCGGACAGATTGCGCCGCAGAAACATCCGTCGGCAAGCCGTGGAGAGCAGGGATACATACACTGTTACACCATGACGCCCGTGGTGACCACGGACGGCGAAAGCTCGACGGAGGTGAGAGTGCGCATGCGCTATTTTGACAAGCTCGAGGGCGACACGCTCCGCACCATGCTCAATGATGCCGAGGCTTCCGTAAAGACAGCCTATCCCAACGTACGCGTTGAGGCCACACCAGAGGTGCTGCAGTATGAGAACGTGGCTTACTCGATGCCGTCGTCGCTTACGCAGCTGATAGTGAAGAGCGCGAAGGAATGCAGCCTCACTCTCAAGCCGAGAAGCGAACGCGGCGGCACAACCTCAGCCATGATGGCAGCCAAGGGACTGCGTGGCGGACCCTGCCTCTACAGCGGACAGCAGGCAGAGCACAGTGTGTATGAATGGACATGCGTGGAGGATATGCTGCAGATGACAGACGTGGCAGAAGCCATTGTACGCAATATAGCCCGCGAGGGTGGTTCGTTTTACATAAAGTAAACTACATTTCGTTCTCCCGTGCTGTCTTTTGTGGCAGCACGGGATTTTCGGAAGTTTAAAGCCCAAATATGCTAAACAGGTGAAGAAAATTGCTGTAAAAATTGGCTGATTGACAAATAATTAGTAATTTTGCACCCGCATTTGTGGCATGATGCCACGAAGTAACATAATTAATAACCAAATTAAACAAAAGAAAACAAAATGATTATCGTACCAGTTAAGGATGGTGAGAACATCGAAAGAGCTCTCAAGAAGTTCAAGAGAAAGTTTGAGAAGACAGGCGTTGTGAAGGAACTCCGCGCTCGTCAGCAGTACAACAAGCCTTCTGTACTTAAGAGACTCAAGATGGAGCACGCTATCTACGTACAGCAGCTCCGTGACAACGAGGAGTAATCTCAGCTTCTCAATTCGCTAACTAATAAGGTCCCGCCTATACATTATATATATAGTGACGGCGAGGACAGATGTAACAGGAGGTGTACTAACACAGACATATAATCATTTTTAAGATATTGAAAACCCGCCAGACCGCATGCTTGACGTATGTGTAAGGATGTGACGACGGTGGGGCAGGAGATGGCAAAAGTCAGGCTAAAACTGGCTTTTGCCATCTCTTTTTTTGTCTATAAGGGAAAAGATGTGATAAAAATGTGTTAGAACGAAAAATAAACAGCTAAAAATTTGGAGATACGAAATAAAAGCCGTATTTTCGTTGACGAAATAAAAACAGTGTGAAGACCTATGACTATTACGGATTTCACCGACTATATGCGCTATGAACGCGGACGCTCGGAACGGACTATCGAAAGCTATCGCAGAGACCTGGAGGCGTTCCAAGCCTACTTCCATAGCCTGGAGGCAGACCTCACGTTCGAGACCGTCGACACGGACATCGTCCGCGACTGGATGGAGGACATGATGGACCGCGGCAACACAGCCACAAGCGTATGCCGAAGGCTGTCGGCGCTCAAGTCGTTCTATAGGTTCGCGCTCTCACACGGACTGGTCAGCCGCGACCCGGCTTACGCCGTCAACGGACCGAAAAAGCGCAGACCCCTGCCGCAGTTCGTGAGAGAAGACGAGATGGAACGACTGCTCGACCAAGTGGAGTGGGGCGACGACTATAATAGTGTACGCACGCGTACAATAATAATAGCGTTCTACGAAACCGGAATGCGACTCTCCGAACTCATCGGACTGGACGACGCAGACGTCAGCATCGACAATCGGGAACTGCGAGTCATGGGAAAGGGCAGCAAGCAGCGCGTCATACCCTTCGGCGACGAACTGGCAGAAGCCATAAGCCGATATAAGGAACGCCGCAACGCAGAGACGCCCGAACGTGCCACACACGCACTCTTCACCGACAACCGCGGACAACGCATGAGCGCAATTCAAGTGAGGACGGCAGTAAAGAAAAGCCTCTCGCTCGTATGCAAACTCAAGAAGCGCTCGCCGCACGTGCTGCGTCACAGCTATGCCACAGCCCTGCTGGACAACGGCGCCGACATCGAAAGCGTGAGGAAGCTCCTCGGACATGAGCGACTCTCCACAACGGAGATTTACACCCACACTTCCTTCAGGCAGCTCCGCGACGCATACCGTAAAGCACATCCCAGAGATTAACCTATATATTAACTAACCCAAGTGCGGGAAACGTAAGTGAGCCGCAAGCTACTAACGCATACCGTACTCCTAAACCAAGAAAAAGGAGGAAACTATGGAGATCAAGATTCAGTCGATACATTTCGACGCTACAGAGAAACTGCAGGAGTTCATAGAGAAGAAAGTCGCAAAGCTCGAGAAGACTTTCGAGGATATCAAGTCAGCAGAAGTGCAGCTCAAGGTGGTAAAGCCCGCGACAGCACAGAACAAGGAGACAAGCCTCACGGTGGCAGTGCCGGGGCAGACTCTGTTCGTGGAGAAGACCTGCGACACTTTCGAGGAGGGAGTAGACCTCTGCGTGGACGCAATGAAGGTGCAGCTGACCAAATTCAAAGAAAAATCACGTAATATGTAAAAAAAAAGCCGAAAAGTTTTGGCGGTTGAAAAATAAGTCGTATCTTTGCAGCCGTTTTAGAACGAGTCCTAAATCGCAGTTAAACGGCTGCAAGGATTTTGCCTCTTTAGCTCAGTTGGCCAGAGCACGTGATTTGTAATCTCGGGGTCGTTGGTTCGAATCCGACAAGAGGCTCAGAAAAAGAAAAGTTTGGGTAGTTACCAGAGTGGCCAAATGGGGCAGACTGTAAATCTGCTGGCTATGCCTTCGGTGGTTCGAATCCATCACCACCCACTTTTTCCCAACATAACTCGTGATAAAAGAGTCCGGATTTCCTACGAAATCTGGATTTTTTTTGTTTATACGTCACTTATACCAAACCAACATTAAACAAACAGCCCCCGTTCATAAAAGATACGGGGGCTATCGGTTTACTTCAAACTGTCACGATACCATTTATAGAGTTTCTCCACACCGTCTTCGATCTCCACCTTGTGGGTCCAACCCAGGGAGTGCAGCTTCTCTACATCAATGAGCTTACGGGGAGTTCCATCAGGCTTGCTGGCATCAAACTCTACAGTTCCTTCGAATCCTACGGCCTTGACCACCAGCTCGGACAACTCGCGGATGGTAAGTTCCTTGCCTGTGCCCACATTGATGTGGCAATTACGTATCTCACCCAAAGAAGGAATGGCTCCACCACGTCCCTCAGAGTTGTTGCGGTCTACTGCTCCATCCACCTTGGCACCATAGAATACCGAAGAATACTTCTCTATTCCGATAATATCGCTGAAGTCAACATTGAGCAGCACGTGCACGCTGGCATCAGCCATATCCTCGCTCCACAAGAACTCACGCAGAGGTGTTCCTGTTCCCCAGAGCACCACCTTGTTGTCGTAGATGCCATAGAACTCCAGAGCCTTGAGTATTCGCTCATGCGAGTTGTTGCCGTCCACGTTTCCCTCGCCTATGAGGGCACGGAGCTTGTCGGTAGGGTTAATGGGGCGCTTGTTCATATCCACCTCGATACTGTGCCAGTCGCCGTCGTGGATGAGCTTGGCAAGATATATCTTGCGCATCATGGCTGGCATCACATGACTGTTCTCCAAGTGGAAGTTGTCATTGGGGCCATAGAGGTTGGTAGGCATCACGGCGATATAGTTGGTGCCATACTGCAGGTTGTAGCTCTCGCACATCTTCAGACCTGCTATCTTGGCAATGGCATATTCCTCGTTGGTATACTCGAGTGGCGAGGTGAGGAGCACGTCTTCCTTCATGGGCTGTGGTGCATCCTTAGGATAGATGCAGGTAGAACCCAGGAAGAGCAGCTTCTTCACGCCGTGCGAATAGGCATTGCTGATCACATTGCACTGCATCTTCATGTTCTGCATGATGAAGTCGGCACGATAGAGCGAGTTGGCCATGATACCTCCCACGAAGGCTGCTGCCAAGACCACTGCATCGGGCTTCTCCTCATCGAAGAACTTCTGTACGGCATACTGGTCTGTCAGGTCGAGTTCCTTGTGCGAACGGCCTACAAGATTGTGATAACCTCTCTTCTCGAGGTTGTTCCAGATTGCAGAACCCACCAGTCCGTGGTGTCCTGCAATATAAATCTTAGAATCTTTGCTTAATGACATATTTCTATTTTTATCAAGAATTTTCTTATCTCTATTTTTTATTTAGTCAAGAATTACAGGAATTAGAGATATACAAATATCCATATTTAAACCTGCATTAACAAAGAAAATTCTTATTTATTGAAGTTTCGCAAGTTTTGTGCCCCACACGCCCTGAAGGGGCAGAAG
>OOCI01000076.1_pt1 | contig 89796 bp, 68 predicted proteins | sample 1671761 | NCBI WGS metagenome assembly OOCI01 (sample SAMN06348190, study PRJEB24527) | human gut metagenome | biome: human gut; feature: ankylosing spondylitis patient; material: feces | host: Homo sapiens | place: China | collected 2015-10
TGTTAAGCCTGTAGCTAGCGTTCATCCTGAGCCAGGATCAAACTCTTCATTGTAAAAGTATCTTTAACACCTGAATATCAAATGATATCCAAGTAAGTTGTTGCTCTGTCAGGATTACGGATCAAAAGTTCATTACCTATATATATAAGTATTGACGGTTCTTTTTTACCCAAAACTGTTTCCAGTTTTGCTCTTGTACTACTGTATTGTTTATGTAAATCTCTTCAAAGATCGCTCTTCTTGATGCCCTCCGTTTTTTATCGGAAAGCGGTTGCAAAGGTAAGGAGTTTTTCGTATATCCTCCAAATTTTTGCGGAACTTTTTTCGAAGTTTTTTTTCGAAGCTCAGCTTCGAGGTTCACTTCTCAAAAGCGGGTGCAAAGGTAAGGAGTTATTTTCAAACTACCAAATGTTTTGAGAAGTTTTTTTCGAAAGTTTTTTCGAAGACCTCAGAGGGAAGGAGCTCTCCGCTTGGGCCTCTCTCATGCGAAAGGCGGGAAAGCCATCTGCCACTAAAGGACAACTTCATCAAAAATCATCTGCAACAGCATGTCAAGTATCACCGCTTCGTTTCCGAAAGCGGGTGCAAAAGTACAGCTTATTCAGATAACTGCAAGCTTACAAACAGTTTTTTTCGATACTTTCTTGAACTTTTTTCGCAAATAGCTGATTTACAAGTATGTTTTATAGCAGGGTTTCCAAAGACGAAATGCACAAGATGAAATGACGACACATTATAATATTTCATGCGCATGGGCGCGCGCGTTACAATTACAGTTACAGGTAAGTTCTATGCGAACAAAACAAGAAAACGATGACTTAGGGAAAGGAAAACGATGATTTAAGGAGGAGAAAGCAATGCTTTTTCCCTAACTGGAGAAAAAGTTCTGGCCTATTGGAGAAAAAGATACCGATAACTGAGGAAGAAGATTACCATTTGGCACCTTACAAAGACTAAACGTAAATACCCACTCCAGCTCCGTAAAGTGGCACTTTAGCGCGCTAAAGAGGGACTTTAGGAAGCTAATATCAATAGTTACAAAATAGACTTGGGAAAATTGACAAATAAAAAAGTTTATAATGGCGTATTATTTTAAATATTTTCTATACTTTTGTAGTAAATGTATTATACGAATGAGAATATTAGCCTAATATTAAGAGCGTTTGTGATATTATCTTTATTGAAATTCAGACAATTTTACTACAGGTAATAATAAACAAGATATTCACGTCAATTTCACGTATCTTACACTTTTATATAGCAAGATATTCTTTGAGTGAAAGCTATTGTTTTTTATTACAAAATAGAAAAACATGTTGAACTTCATACCATAATACACAATAGTTCCCACGCTTTTTATCATAGTAACGCTGACTAGGGAGCAGGAAGCACAAAACCTCAAAAAAGATGAAACGCTTTAAATTACCTTTATTAGTATGCTGTTTGATAGCTATCTTTCAGTTAGATTCCGTACAAGCCAAAAACGACTTTAATTCTTTCACATCCGTCTATGATAATACGGATTACAAAAGACATCGATTTGCAATAGATTTCGGAATTGGCGGAGGAAAAGGTGGAGGAGCATTCGATTTAGGTCTAAGATATCAATATAATTTTGCTCCCTTTCTCGGTTGGGATGCATTAAGCGTCAAAGTTGGATTTCCAACAAAAGACCCTTTCGACGAAAATCCACAATTGCAATTTATGACCGGACTACGCGGAACTTCCCCTTGCTTCTATAAAGATATGTCGGGATTCTTCGCCCTCAGTGCCGGCTACGGATTGAGTACTGATACAGGAGCTTATTCGAATGATGGAGGCGTCTGTTTTGAATTAGGAACAGGAATCAATCTCTGCAAAAACATTTATGCAGGATATGCATTCAATCTACAAAAGATTAATATTGGTAATGTTTCCTCAAAAGGTAAAGTTCATTACTTCCGTGTAGGATTCGTATTCTAATAAAAACTAAAAAATATCTTGGACACGAGATGGCGAGAAATCTACAGAGAAAAATATCCTGTACTTCTACGTCACCTCGTGTCTAAATATAAGCCTCGTTCAAAGCACCCCTTTCGACGAAGGCAGTTCGTAACGATAAATGTCACGCTTCACAGCCATCTTCAATGCACGAGCCAAGGCTTTGAAAATACCCTCTATCTTATGATGTTCATTTTGGCCCTCAGCCTTAATGTTCAAGTTCATCTTGGCGGCATCGCTCAGCGACTTGAAGAAATGCAGGAACATTTCGGTCGGCATCTCCCCTATCCGCTCTCGCCTGAAGTCGGCCTGCCACACTAACCATGGACGCCCCCCGAAATCGAGGCAGACCTGACACAGGCAGTCGTCCATAGGCAACGAATAGCCATAGCGTTCGATGCCCCGCTTATCGCCAAGGGCTTTGTAGAGACATTCGCCCAAAGCTAACGCCGTGTCTTCAATCGTGTGGTGCTCGTCGACATGTAGGTCGCCCTTCACACGAACCGTCAGGTCAATGCTTCCGTGTTTGCCAATCTGCTCCAGCATGTGGTCGAAAAAACCAAGGCCTGTATCAACGAAACATTTGCCTGCCCCATCCAAATCGAGCGATACGAAGACATCGGTTTCATGAGTTACCCGATGCACTTCCGCCCGACGCTCGCCAGCAAAGAGGAAATCGGCCACCCGATCCCAGTCGGTCGTAGCCAACACACAAACTTCCTCTAATCCCTCACAAGAGGCACTGCCTCCTTCTACCACCGGCTTTAGCACCGACTTGTCGTCTTGCAACAGAATGGCCCGGCATCCCAAGTTCTTGGCTAGCTCCACATCGGTGGCACGGTCGCCTATCACAAAGCTACCTGCCAAATCATATGCAGAGTCATTCAGATAGCGGGTCAGCATTCCTGTCCGAGGCTTACGGGTAGGTGCATTGTCTGCTGGAAAACTACGGTCGATACAAACTTCATCGAACGTAATCCCCTCACCCTCCAAGGTCTTCATCATCAGGTTGTGCACCGGCCAAAAAGTCTCTTCAGGGAAAGAAGCTGTCCCCAGCCCATCCTGATTGGTCACCATCACAAACTCAAAATCGAGCTTGCTACGGATGAAGCCAAGGTTTCGCATCACCTTGGGATAAAACTCCAGCTTCTCGTAAGCATCCAACTGATAGTCGACCGGCGGCTCTATGACCAGCGTACCGTCTCGGTCGATAAACAATACTTTCTTTTTCATCGCCTTCTCATCCTTTATAATTTCTCAAAGCCTTCAGCAGCTGCTCGTTTTCAGGGCGGGTACCTACCGTAACGCGCAGGCAGTTACCGCAAAGCGAAACCGTATGACGGCTACGCACAATGATACCTTCACCTACCAGATAGCTATAAATGGATACAGCATCGGTCACCCGCACCAAGAAGAAATTGGCATCCGAAGGGAACAATTGTACCGTGCAAGGGAGAGCCTTGAACTCTTCTTCCAGCCAAGCACGCTCTTCCTTCAAGACCTTGACCCAACGCTCCACTTCATAATGACGGAGCACCATCTCCAGTGCCTGTTTTTGAGTAAGCTGATTAATATTATACGGATATTTTACCTTATTGAAAATAGAGATGATCTCTTTCGATGCGAAAGCCATTCCCAACCGAATGGCGGCACATCCCCAAGCCTTGGAGAAAGTCTGAAGCACAACAATGTTCGGATATTTCGCCAGGTCTAGCAAGAAAGAGCGGGCCTCCGAAAAGTCGATGTAAGCTTCATCCACCACCACAAGACCGTCGAACGCCTCGAGCAATTTTTCAATCTCCTCGCGACACAGATTGTTACCTGTCGGGTTGTTGGGCGAACAGAGGAACATCAGCTTGGTATGTTCGTCAGAAACAGCCAACAAGCGGTCGGCCGTAAACTGGAAATGTTCGTCTAGAAGCACTTTACGATACTCCACATCATTGACTTCAGCACATACCTGATACATGCCATACGTAGGATCGATAGCTACTACATTGTCGATACGGGGTTCGCAGAAAGCACGAAAAACCAAGTCAATAGCCTCATCACTTCCGTTGCCCAAAAAGATATTCTCCGCCGGCACTTTCTTTATTTGAGAGAGATGTACTTTCAGATCCCGTTGCAGCGGATCGGGATATCGATTGTGAGGATTATTATACGGATTCTCGTTCGCATCCAAGAAAACAGAAGCCGTAGCTCCATTGTATTCATCACGTGCAGACGAATAAGGTTTCAGCTTCCAAATATTGGGTCTTACCAATTCCTGTAACGATTTCTTCATATCCAAATTCTTCTATTTAAAACATTCATTTATCACGACGAACAGCATCCAATCTAACGGATACGGCGTTCTTGTGACCGTCTAACGACTCATTGGCGGCCATCACCTCAATGGCAGGACCTATTTTACACAATCCCTCAGGTTTGATTTCCTGAAAGGTCATCTTGCGGATGAAGCTGTCCAAGCTAACGCCGCTATAGGCTTTGGCATAACCGTTGGTAGGCAGCGTATGGTTCGTGCCCGAAGCATAGTCACCAGCACTTTCGGGAGTTAATGCACCCAAAAATACCGAACCGGCGTTGACAATCTGTTCAGCCACAGCCATGTAATTCTCCGTCTCTACAATCAAGTGCTCGGGTGCATAAGCATTGGTCATCTCGACAGCCTCTTCCATATCCTTCACTACAATCAGTTTGCTGTTGGCAAGCGACCTGGCAGCAATTTCCTTACGAGGAAGCAGATCCAACTGACGCTCTACTTCGTCCTTAACAGCCTGTTGTAGCTCCTTCGAGGTCGTTATCAGCACGGCCTGGCTGTCTACCCCATGCTCTGCCTGACTCAACAAATCGGCCGCCACAAACACAGGATTGGCCGTTGCGTCTGCCAGCACTTCCACTTCGGAAGGTCCTGCTGGCATATCAATTGCCACATCCCGCAAGCTGACCAACTGCTTGGCCGCCGTGACATACTGGTTGCCGGGACCAAAGATCTTATATACCTTCGGAATACTTTCCGTTCCATAAGCCATCGCCGCAATGGCCTGTACGCCACCGGCCTTGAACACACGCTGCACACCAGCCACCCGAGCCGCAAACAAGACAGCCGGATGCACCTTCCCGTCCTTGCCCGGAGGAGTACACAACACAATCTCCCGACATCCGGCTATGCAAGCAGGTACGGCCAACATCAGCACGGTGGAAAATAACGGCGCCGTTCCTCCGGGAATATACAGCCCCACTTTCTCGATAGGTACCGCCTTCTGCCAACAGATAACCCCCGGCTGTGTTTCCACCTTCTTACCCACAAAACGCTGTGCGGCATGAAAGGCCGAGATATTTCCGGCAGCCAGACGAATAGCCGCCTTCAGTTCCTCGTCGATCAGATTTTCAGCCTCGTCGAACTCTTCAGAAGATACAGCTAAAGCGGACAAACTTACCTTGTCGAACTGCATCTCATACTGGAGTACAGCTTCATCTCCCCCTGCCTTTACACGATCAATGATGCCCTGCACCGTACCAAACAAACTTTCGGTATTCATAACCGGTCGCTTCAGCAATTCCTGCCATTGCGATTTTTCAGGATAATCAATCAGTATCATAACCGTCCGTCCTTTAAATAATCATTTTCTCGATAGGCAAAACCAAGATTCCTTCAGCACCCAATGCCTTCAATTTGCCGATAATTTCCCAAAAACATTTCTCGTCGAGCACCGTATGGACCGAACACCAACCTTCTTGTGCCAAAGGCATTACCGTGGGGCTCTTCATACCCGGCAGTACGGCCACAATCTCATCCAGTTTATCTTTAGGAGCATTCATCAGCACATATTTCTTGTCCTCGGCCGTCTTCACTGCATCCATGCGGAAAAGCAATTCTTTCAAGATCTCCTTCTTCTCCTCACTCAAGTTCTTATTGCCGATAAGCAACGCTTCCGACTTCATTACCACTTCCACTTCCTTCAACCGGTTGCTGACCAGCGTCGACCCTGAACTGACAATATCGAAAATGGCATCGGCCAAACCAATACCCGGCGATACTTCCACCGAACCGGTTATCACATGAATTTCTGCCTTCACCTGTTGTTCCTTCAGATAGCGGGACAAGATGCCAGGATAGGACGTCGCAATTTTCTTTCCTTCAAACCACTGCACACCTGTATATTCGATATCTTTCGGCATGGCCAGTGACAATCGGCACTTGCTGAACCCCAATCGTTTTACAATCTCTGCATCTTCAGCTCGTTCTACAAACTCGTTCTCACCGACAATACCAATATCCGCCACTCCCGTAGCCACCGTTTGCGGAATGTCATCGTCACGCAAGAACAACACTTCGATAGGAAAATTCGACGACTGTACCAACAGGGTACGTTTCGTCGCACTCAATTTGATGTCTGCTTCTTCCAGAAACGACATTGTTTCGTCATAAAGACGACCTTTGGCTTGTACTGCAATTCTCAACATAGCTTTTTATTTTTTCTAATTTCCAATATTCATCAACCAAAGGACAAATAAAAAAAGAAGCCTGCCTCAATCCGGCAAGCTTCTTTCCTCATGTATCCTTTCATGCACATACACTCATCTGCCTACCGAATTTATTCGCCAGGATAATGATGATGATGATGTACTGCAAAAATTCTCATATCTTTATTTGTTTGCGACAAAAATAAACTATATTCTTGAAACAACCAAAGATTTATCACAAAAAGTTTCTTTTTCCTATCAAATCAACGGAAGAAGTTCCTCTGGCTCAACCTCGCAACTACGGAAAAACATCTCCTTCTCGGCTTTTTCCTTTGGGAAAGTAAAATACGTACATAAAGCTTCCGTACAAAGTTCTCCTTTATCGTTATAAAGCCGGGCTTCCACAAACGCCAAGTTTCTCTTCTGTTCCTTCAGCGAAGCTCTCAGCACCAAATGAGAAGCATCTGTCGACACCGACTTGCGAAAGCGTGTCTCCATCTTGGTCGTCATTCCTGCCGTCTGCAACTTACGAAACACGACCCATCCGCAAATCTCGTCCAGCAGTACTGACTGTATTCCACCGTGCAACGTGTGCAAAAATCCCTGATAATGCTCATCTGGCTTCCAAATACTCACCACCTCGTCACCATCCTCATAAAATTCCATCTTTACACCATATTCATTATCAGGTGAACAGCCAAAACAATTATATCCGGCAAGTTTCCGCCAGGGATTGATAATCTTCTTCATAATAATCTTCTATTTTGTGTGCAACAAATGTAGTGAAAGATTTCAAAACTTGTACACACAATCCACACCAAAGATGTTTTTCCGTCCGTCATTCTCCCATTGGCGACAGTAGAATATATCCGCTTCCCAATTCTTCGAAAAAAGCGGAAGTGAAAGACCCGTCCGATAACGCATACGAGCAATATCAAAGCTGTCGCCACGATTCAAACTGTTGTACATCTCGACTGACACGTAAGGTTCCACCTTACAGTCACGTATGTCATAAGCCAATTTAAGGCGAGAACGTAGCCTCAACTCATTTTCCTCATCATCCCACGTATGTTGAAATCGCTCACGCAAAGAGATTTTCAACCGCATCCACCGAGTAGATAAAGTTCCTTCCGCATGATAACGATGACGGAACTTCCACCCATCCTCCCCACGGTTGCGATAATGAATTTCGTAACCTCCACCTACTTTCAGGAAAGGAAGCAGGGCATATTTAGCCCCCACATCCAATCCCCAGCGATCTGTGGCCTGCAAGTGATCTTCCGTACGCCACTCCAATCCTCCAGACAAATCAAGACGCTCATTCAGTCCGTACTTGACACCCATCTTCATCCATGTAGTATAATCAGTTTCCTGTGCACATACAGACCATGTAGTAGTGCCCAACAAGAATATACATAGTCCTATAATCTTCTCGATCTGATGAAATTTGCCCATTATTCAGCCCTAAATAGTTATGCAGGCAAATATACTGAAGAATACTGGAATATTTCTGGAAAAACTTTTTTAGCAAAAGAAATAGTCTATTACTTCATCAGTCCCTGAGTTTTCCAAACCATTTTCAACTTCTCCAATGATTTCAAGAAAGAAAAATAATCTTTTCGCCCCGGCAAAGTCCAACCACATTCTGCATAAGCGGCGATACGAGGAAAAATCTGATAATACATCTTATCGTTATCCATAATTTCTTCTCCCCACATTTGACAACCCAATCCCAATATTTTTTTCTTTAAGTCCTCGGGCAAACCTTCTGGAACGGGATCAAACTCATAAGCTTTTTCCAAAGGAATCTTCTGATAATCATAATCCAGATAGGTCTTGTAATGATATGAATTCACGATGTCGTATCCTTGGGATGCAGTTTTTTCTATTAAATCCAAATCGCCTTTCCAAAATTGCACAATTGTACCGTCCGCCAGTTTTTCCTTGGCAGTAGCATCTGCCTCCGTATTATATTCATGTATTTTGTTTCCAGTAATATCATTCCATCCCATCATTCGACGTTCTTTCTGTTGCAACAAATGAGATATACGGTTGGTAAAAACTATCTGCAAATCGGCCGGCGTCTCAATTCCCTGTCGAGTCATATATTCCTGAATACTCGTGGAAGCATTCCATTGATCAAATTTCACCTCATCACCTCCAATATGAATCACAGGAGATGGAAATATAGTTATTATCTCATCCAATACGTCTTCAATAAATCCCTGTACCCGGGAAGAAGTTACATCCATTACCTCATATTGCACTCCGAAACGACAAGGAACATCTATTTGACGACCAGTCGTACCCAACCAGGGATAAGCAGCAATCGCTGCACTTTCATGTCCTGGCATCTCAAACTCTGGAACGACCATAATATGTCGTTCAGCTGCATAAGCTACAACCTCCTTTATTTCTTCTTGAGTATAAAACCCACCATGTCGTTTACTGTCATAAGTCGCACCTCGATAGCCTCCAATCTGAGTAGAATCGCGCCAAGCTCCTATTTCCGTCAATCGAGGATACTTTTTTATTTCGATACGCCAACCTTGATCATCGGTCAAATGCCAATGAAAGACATTCATCTTCAGACGAGCCATCTCGTCCAATAACAAGAAAACGACTTCTTTCCCTTTAAATGCACGGGCCTCGTCCAACATAAAAGCCCTCCACGAGAAAGCCGGATAATCTTTTATATAAACTTCAGGTATACTCCAGCGCTCTTTGTCTTTTACAATCAGTTGTCGTAAAGTCTGTATTCCATAAAACACCCCCACTGCTGTAGATGAAGTAATTTTCACTTTTTCATCAGAAACGACAAGTTCATATCCTTCCTTCGAGTTGCTTTGAAAATCAGTATCTATACATAAATCAATAACCCCTTCTATATCCACACTCTTTTCCAGATGGATATTAAAATCCTCATCCAAATATTTAGCAAGCAGAGTTGCCTCATTTTCCAGTTCTGTCACATAAGAAACCGTAACTGAAGAATTCAATAGTAAAGCTCCTCTCCCAACCTGCATTTCCTGCACAGCCGGAATAATACGATGAGTTTCAGCCATAACTACTCCGCTACACATAAACGACAACAATGCAAGTAAAATCAAAATCTTATGTTCGTTCATATTAAATAGACCATTAACAATATATTTATAAATAAAGTCTTTCCTGCTTTCCACAAAACAGCCAGCCTGTCGGACATTGCAAGAAAGACCGTCTTCGTATGCATTATTATGACAACTTACCCTCTCTAATCTCAGTCAAGCACAATATCAAATTCATCCCAAGGATCTGTACGCCATGCAAATTGACGTGTAGTAGGTGAAATGCCAAAAAATGGAGAATATGTCCTAACCTTTATCGTTTTCCCGTCTGGCATAAATTCCATGATTCTTAACCAACCATCTCCGCCATTTCCATGCCACCCTCCACCGGCAGTTTGGGCATTGAACATCATCTGAAAAACAGTTTTACCAGCTGCATTCTTATCGATTCGCTGTCCTACATTATGACGGAAGTCGTCATCCAGACAATAATGTCCACATATAACCATACGAATATTGGGAGACGAATAAACCAGTTTTTCCCAAATAGCTTCACCGTAATTTGCCGGAGCAACCTTATAAGGTTCGTTCTCAATACGCTTTCCATCCCAAGTCAAATAAGAATGTGTAAGTAGAAAAACTTTATGATCTGCATATTTTTCACTGCTTACAAGCCCTTTAGCCCATTCCAACACCTCATCACGTGGAGCAAACTCCGTTGCAATGACTAAGATCTTTCCCCAATAAGGAATATCAAACTCCAAAGCAGCATTTTCCAACGTCGGTATGCCAAAAGCATTATTGCAGACACTCACCAGACAATCTTTCCACAACGGATTACGTTCTACAGGAAAATAATCTGGAAAATGACAAAGGCGGTTTTCCGAGCGTGTATAACCATAGTCATGGTTACCCCCACAAATGGCATAAGGTACCTTACCGTCCAATTTCGCAAAAGCTCCGGAAGCAGCCTTCCATTGCTGAGTCGAAGTTTGATTACCATTCACATTATCCGGTACGAGATATTCATTTTGTTCTACTAAATCACCCGTACAAAGTACGGCCTGCACAGACAAAGGCTTGATATTGGCAGCTACCCATGCCGTCATTAAATCAAAAATAGGCTGATTCGTATCAAATTTTGTATAAGTTTGCGGATCAGGAAGCAAAATCATGGAAGATGATTTCGGATTTTCCAATTGAGGTTTATTGACTTGTATATTCTGAGCTGTTCCTAATAATATCGGGCAAGTCAAAAGAAATAAAATTATTCTTTTCATGACAAATTCATTTAATTAGATTTAGACAGTTAATTTTATCTATTTAAAAATGTACCGGAAACGAATTGCCTCCGGTACAACCTTTCAAAATTTCAAAGCTACGCTTCAAAATCAAACGTTCATAGAGATCCAGATATCAATTGCCCCAGCCTTCATGCTGTTGCAGTTTATGATTGGAAGACAGTTCACTGGAAGGATAAGGAAGATCATAGAGCTTATCACTCCACACTCCACCAATCTTCACTGGCCAAACATCCTTTAAAATACCCCAACGCTTCAAATCATAATAACGTATACAATCTTCTGTGAAAAATTCCACACGCGACTCATAATCTATTGCTTTCATGGCCGTTTCTACCGAATTGATAACAAACGGTGGTAACACTTTATCATCGGTCAAACCGGCAGGAACATATTTATCTTTATGAGCCAAAGCGAACTGACGGGCACGATTACGCACCTTCTCTACATATTGCGAGCACTTCTCATAATCAGGATTGTTCTTTAAAGCATAAGCTTCAGCCATGTGCAAATAGACACGAGGCAAACGCATCATGTGCATATCAGCGCGCATGTTCCAGGTATCCTCGCCATAGTACACGCCACGCTTCTGAATATCAAAACCTGTCTGCTTGTTCACAAGCCATTCCTGTTTCCAATTCATTGTCACATTCTTCGTTGTCGTTACCTCATCCATTGGAGTAAAGAAAGTAGCATCAAAACGAGGATCGCGGTTCTTATACTGCCCATTTCTTTCATCTGTATAATAAGAAGAAGTAGCATATTCTGTCCCGTCAATGGCCTGGAAACAGTTGACAAAATCCTCTGACGGGTAGAAGTAATCATTGGAATAACTGTCACCACGCATAATGCGGCCATCTTCACCCAAATCTTCAATGGTTCCGAAATAGAACTCACGATAAGTCGAAATTCCATTCGCTATTCCGACTGAGAATATGATTTCTTTGGAATCCTCCTTGTCAATGCGGAGCACACAACCCGGATCTTCTTCCAACGCATAATCATACTTTTCTACTTCCTGACCAGCCTTGATGGCATTATCATAATCCTTCATATACAAATACACCTCACACAGATAGGCAAATGCAGTACCACGAGTAGCACGATGCATATAAGCTTCAGGCCAAGAATCGGGCAAATGTTCGGAAGCAAACTGTAAATCGGGAATTATCAAATCCTTGAGAATCGTTTCCTTGGATGTGGCAGCCAGCTGAACCTCATCATCATTGGTAGGATCCTGTACAGAAACAGAACGCAACGGTACATCACCATAGAACTGAATCAGACGGAAATACCAGAAAGCACGTATGAAGCGCATTTCACCCAAATACTTGTCACGCGTTTCTTCATCCAACAGATCACTCATTCCAGTCACTCCTTCAATATTCTTGTTGCAAACGGCAATACCTTCATAAGCACGTTTCCAGATACCCAAAACGACATTAGATTCATTCGGATTGAATGTTCCCAAATAAAATGTACTAGCATCCTTAAATCCTGTAGCCGAAAAATCTCCTGTCATACCCAGTTCCAGCTGTGCATCTCCCCAATGCGCATTCAGTTTTTGCAACTTGGAATAACAAGCTATTGCAGCCAGATCGGCATGTTCGGGTTCTGTAAAGAATGTCGTTTCGTCAATCGAACCAAAAGGGTTACGTTCCAGAAAACCATCCATACAACTTGACGTAAGCAATCCGGCCAACGCCAAAATACCAACTATATTTCTTTTCATTGCATTCATTCATTTAAAAAGTTAAATTCAATCCGACCAAAAGTATTCTAGGAGTCGGGAAATCATCTCCCCAATTCGTATAATGTCCGACAGAAGTACCGTTTTCAGGATCAAATCCGTCAAACTCATCACTCGTTATGGCAAATAGATTTTCACCGGACAAGAATATACGTGCCTTCATACCACTAAACCGATGGGTATAACCCAATGTGATTGATTTCATTTTTACATAAGAAGTATTCATAGCCATAAGATCTGTCATTTCCTCGTAACTTTCGCTCTGTATCATAGCCGGATAATCGCCAGCCGGTGATCCCAGAGTCCAACGGTTATCATACCACTTACGACTGATATTACGGTTCGGGAAACGATTCTGATAACTCATAGGTGCATGTTGAGTACGTCCAAAAACTCCGGTAAATACAGTACTGAAATCAAAACCTTTCCAGTCAGCAGAAAGAGTAAGGCCGGCTGTCACTTTAGGAATATAACTACCCAGAATTACACGGTCATCTCCATCAATTTTTCCATTTCCATCCGCATCTACATATTTTAGACGACCGACACGAGCATTTCCCTGTCCCATAGCTTGATACTTGGCTGCTTCCTCTTCGGTCGTAATCACTCCCGCTGTCCGATAACCATACAACGCACTGATCGGTTCTCCTACCCGATTGATGGTAACTCCTCCATAACAGCCTATATCTATAATTTCTTCATTAACACCAGAACTCAATTTGCGAATCTCATTATGCAAGAAAGAAACATTTCCCGATACATTATAATGGAAATCGCGTACTTTACCATTATAACCCAATTCCAATTCAAAACCACGGTTCTGTACCTCGGCATAATTCATATTGGGTGCTGTCAATCCAACCGAAATAGGCAATACCATAGTACGCAAGATACCATCTGTGTTCTTTATGAAATAATCTGCTGTTACAGACAAAGCGTTGTTAAACAAAGTCATGTCAATACCGACGTTGGTTACAGTGGTGGTTTCCCACTTCAGACTACGATTTCCAAGTGCAGTCTGGCTATAACCAGCATAGAGTGTCTGATTGTCTGCTGCCGTTCCAAAAACAGCATTCTGTTTACCCACTGCTGCAACAGTTGGATAATAAGAACCAATAGACTGATTTCCCAACTGTCCCCAAGAGGCTCTAATCTTCAAAGAACTGATCGGCTTAACATGGAAGAAACTTTCTTCCGAAATACGCCATGCACCCGAGAATGAAGGGAATACACCCCAACGATTACCAGCCTTGAAACGTGAAGAACCATCTGCACGCAAATTGAATGAAAACAAATAGCGTCCTTTGAAATCATAATTGATTCGTCCGAAATAAGAAGCCAAAGCTAGTTCGGTCTTTCCACCACTTAACTCGCGCTCTTTAGTATCAGTACCGCCATCAAACACATGCATATTTCCTACTTCAGACACAAAATTCTTAATAGATCCACGCATGTTGTCATACGAAAACAGCTGTTGTGAGAAACCAGCCATAGCATTAATGGTGTGATCGCCAAAAGTTTTGTCAAAATAAAGCAGATAATCAGTAACCCACATGAAATCCTTTGAACGCTCCTCCGTATAAGAGTTTACCTCGTTTGTCTGTCCACCATCATTAAACTTCGGTTTGAACAGCTTATATTCATTATAAACCATATCAATACCTCCGTTGAAACGGAATTTCAACCAGTCGGTGAATTTATACTCAAGGAACAAATTGTCCATCACACGATAATTGCTATTGGTCGGACAGTTCCACGCCACTTCCGCTATGGCATTTTTGGAACCTGTCAGCGAAGCATCAGGTTCACCGTAAGATCCGTCCTCGTCATAAGCCGGAGTAATCGGAGCGTTGAATATCACATCCGAATAGCGATTGCCCGCATCACCCTGCGTATATCGGTAGGCCATATGAACGTTGTTACCCACCGTCAAACGCTTGTTGATTTTCCCTTCAACATTGGCACGCAACGAAGCTTTCTTGAAAGCCGTATTGATAGCGATACCTTCCTGATTCAGAAATTCACCGGACAAATAATAATTCATATTGTCACTGCCTCCGCTGACACTTGCGTTGATATTATAAGTAGGAGCGGACTGATAGATATAATCGCCCCAATTCGTTCCTTTTCCAAATGATTCTGGATCCAGCCCGTCATAATTGGTAACGGCTGGTGTAGACGGTTTATAAATCGCATTATAGTTATCGCGCATTTCCTGAATGGCTGCAACGAATTCACTGGCATCCAACAAATCCATCATGTGCATAGGAGATTGGATGCCAAACGTAGCGTTCATGCTTACTGTAGCCTTCCCTGAAGCTCCTTTTTTAGTTGTTACCAAAATGACGCCGTTAGCCGCACGGGAACCATAGATAGCTGCAGAGGAGGCGTCTTTTAGTACATTTACGCTTTCGATATCATTAGGATTCAATGTTTCAAAACCCTGATCGACAGGTACCCCATCAATGACAATCAAAGGAGCGGAATCTCCACTGCCAAAAGTTCCGATACCACGAATATTGATGGAAGTCTCTGCACCGGGGAATCCACCACTATTCATAATCGAAATACCAGACATCTTTCCTTGCAAAGCTCCTCCGACAGAGATATTGGAACTGGCAGCCAGATTATCACCACTGACACCCGTATTGGCACCCATCAAATCTTTCTTTTTCATCGTACCATAGCCAATTACGACAACTTCCTCCAACTTCTGCGTATCCTCCTGAATAACAACACGCAAAGCCTTCGAATCTTTCACTTCAATATCCTGAGCTAAAAAACCGATATAAGAAACTGTCAAAACTGAATGCAAAGGAGCATCAATCACAAAATTACCGTCTACATTGGTAATTACTCCACTAGTGGTACCCTTGACCCATACATTGGCACCAATGATGGGCTCGCCATTTGCATCGACAACCACACCTGTCACTTTCATTTTTTTCTGGTTATCTGCTCCACCGGCCTTCAGTGTCCCCACTGTAATTGTATTATTATTCCTATTGAAACTGAGTTGAGTCTGAGAAGAAATCTGATTTAATACAGATTGTAAAGAAGCACCCGATGCTTGGAGAGTTACACGTGGCGAAACGTTGACAACATTCTGGTCATAAAAAAACTTCAACCCCGTCTGTTGTCCTAAAGATTTCAACACATTTTCCACTGTTTCGTTTTTCACATTCAGCGTGACATTCTTGTCCTGTTGAGCCATTACCGGCATCACAGACATGCATACAAATAGCAAAAAAGCTAAAAATGAGTTTACATTTCTACCTTTCCTTCTTGAGTTAGAAAGATAATCCATAATTTTGTGCGTTTTAATGATTAAATAAATTATTAGAAACAAGGAAGGTAATGCATTCCCCAAACATCCAAGCGGGTCGAAACGAATGGATGCAGGAAGAACGATTACGAATAGGGGCGGATATATAATCTGCCTCTATTTTCTTTTGCAAAATTATCAAGTTACTTTTTTCATACGGTTACATTTTCGTTAAACATTATTTGAAGGTATTCTATACATAATACACTGCTACGAAAACGACCTAGGGTAAGGTTAACATTATTTTAGAATTTAAGGCTAAAATAATGGCCCTCCGATGCCTGAAAGTGCATCTGGAAGGCCCGAGTTCAATCTTTATAGAGCAAAACTTGATTCCCCTTCATGCGGTAATGAATGCCACTGGTATATTCTACAGACTCAAGTACAGCAGCCAAGCTCTTGTTATCATGCTCACCCGATATCAGATTGTCGAAAGTCTGTCCTTCTGCAAAAGTGATACGGCAATTATACCTCCGTTCCAGCTCCTTAGCCACATCATGAATGGGAGTGGCATTGAAACGAAGGCTTCCACTGCGCCATACAGCAACTGTATGCTCTTCACGCTGTTTGACGTAATCACCCGAAACTGTATTAATCAACACCTGTTCATTTGCCTTCAAACGCATCATGGCCTCAGGCATGTCAACCTGTACTTTTCCACTCTCTACATCGACAGAAACTACTTCATCAGAAGAATAAGACTTCACATTGAAGCAGGTTCCCAATACTTTTACATCAAATGAATGTGATTTTACAATAAAAGGTTGCTCCTCATTATGGCTGACCCGAAAAAAAGCTTCTCCATCCAAATCGATACGGCGCTCTTCACCAACAAAACGATCCGGATAACGCACGTAGGAACATGCATTGAGAATTAATTCGGTTCCGTCAGGCAAACGAATTTCCTTATGTTCGCCATACGTAGTAGAGGCTTCCAAATATGAGACTTGCTGACTGACCGCATAATGCCAATAACCTGCTCCTCCAAATACTAAGCAAAGTATGGCAGCTGCGCTTGCAACAGTCCATACCACACGACGATAATCAATTCGCTTCCTCGGCCCGATACGCTTCAGTAGCACGCGGGCTTCCTTTTTATATTTTTCCCGCTCCAGATCTGTTGATGCTTGTTGGGAAGCTGAATCCTCCCAAACAAAAGCAGCCATTTCATCTAAAAAATTATCTGGCTGTTCGTTTCTCAACGTTTCAGTCATTTTACTAACATCCTCTGTCGTATATAGTCCATCCATATAACGACGCCACAAAGATAAATCTTCTTGCTTCTTCTTCATCACTAATTATTATTTCCAGCCCTCAGGCCATCATTACATTTATTACATTGGTATGAATAATACACTAAAAAGAAGACTTGCTAGGGTGTCATTAACTTACTTTAATAATTAAGTCCAAATTCTATTCAAATGGCATTCTATAAATTCAGACAAATAAGCAGCAATATCAAGTCTGCTCCCAGAACCTTATGCTTTTCCAGATATACACGAAGAACGCGCAGTGAAGTAGAGATGTGTTCCTGTACCGTATTAATAGAGATTCCCAGTGCATCGGCTATCTCCTGATGAGACATTTGTTTTTCACGACTCATTCTGAAAACCTCGCGTTGGCGAACTGTCAGCTGCTGCATGGCACAAGCTATCAAATGACGCAGATCGTCCGCCATAATCCGATGCTTTGTATCCTCCGTATAATCCACAGCTTGTGCTAAGATCTGTTCCTTCAGCTTGTCCTGATTATCCAAATCGCGCAATTGATTCAACACACGATTCCGAACGATGGTATACAAATAAGAAGAAAAAGAGGTATCAGGATTGATGAAACGACGTCCTTGCCAAATAACAGTGAAAGCATCCTGAAAAACATCTTCTGCATATTCACGAGATTTGAGAAAACGCATGGCAAAATAAATCAAGCGATTCTTGTAAGAGGCATACAGTTCGCAGAAGGCATCCTCGTCTCCGTCTATCAAACGAAGTACCAAGGAACGTTCATCTATCTGTTTTTCCGCTAAATACATAATCCAAGATTTTTTCAGGCTACAAAAGTATCGGTCTGAGATGACAAATGTATTAAAAAAAAGAACTATTTAAATGCTAAATGCGCGAAAACTTAGTATTTCATGGCACTGGCACAATTCTACAATCCATCTTTTTACTTTCTAAAGTCCATAGTTAGCGCCGTAAAGTCCCTCTTTACAAGTCTAAAGTGGCACTTTAGAAAGCTAATGTAGACCTTGGCAAAATCAGTACAGTCAATCGGGATTTTGCTGGCGGTAATCATGGACAAGAGCCAACAACTCTTCGCCATATTTCTCTACGCTTTTTTTGCCCAAATACGGAATGGTAAGCAGAAAGTCGAGAGTGTCGGGAAGCAGATTGGCAATGCCCAGCAGGGCTTTTTGCTGGAGGACGGTGTAGGCTGGCAATCCCAGTTCGGCAGCCTTCGACGCACGCCAGGCACGCAGGGCTTCAAAGAGTGCGGGATGAAGGACGTCTTGAGGAACCTCGGCCTTCTTCTCTTTCGAGGTTTTCTTTTTAGCCGCTTTGGGGGCTTCGGAGAGTTCGATGGTCAGGCGATTCTTCCGCTTCAAATAGTCGGCCACGATGAAATCGTGCTCCCCCGTCCAAATCAGAAGGCCGTCCTTCAGACGAAGTTCCATGAACAGTTCGGCAGAGGCTTCGTCGAGTCGTTTCTTCACGACCTTGTTGTCCGTAGTCACGGGATTTTCTTCGAGCAGGGACAGAAGGGCGGCCACAGGCTTGTGCAGATAGGACGAAGCGGCACGGAAGCGTTGTTGCAAGTAGGAATCGTGAGTGTAGTCGGCACTGGTGGCAATGATACGGCTGCATTGGGCCACAAACTTATTCCCGACATCCACCAATTCCTTCATCGGTCCGTCGGCCTGGGCTTTGAGTGCACCGAGGAACTGGGGATAGAGACGATAGAGATATTCATCCACCAGACGGAGATAGGTATGGAAAATGCGGGACAGGCGGGTGAAACTGTAGAGCCCTGCCACTTGGTCTTCGAAATAGGCCTGCTGGAGAGCAGCCATACGAGAAGCATCGGGAATCTGGGCAGGGATGTGGTCGACAAAATCGGTGACGATGCGGTCGGAGATGACGGCCGAAGCCTCGACGGGCGCGCTCAACACCAATCCCTCCAGGCTGCGGCAACGACTGAGAGCCACATAGGCCTGACCGGGAGCAAAGGCTTGGCGAACATCAATAATAGCTTTGTCGAACGTCAAGCCCTGGCTTTTGTGAATCGTAATGGCCCAAGCCAACCGCAAAGGATACTGTTTGAAGGTACCCAGGATCGTTTCCGTGATTTCTTTGGTTTCAGGGTCGAGAGAGTATTTGCAATTGGTCCACTCCTCGCGATCGAGGGCTATCTGCTGCCCGTCTTCGGTCTCCACTTCTACAGGACCGGTAGCTGAAAGTGAAATGATACGCCCCAACATGCCGTTGTAGTAACGGTGCTGCCCCGAAATGTCGTTCTTGACAAACATGACCTGCGCTCCCACCTTCAACACCAGTTCTTCCTCCGTGGGATACATGTAAACGGGAAAATCTCCCTCCATCTCGGCACGGAAAACATGAGGCTCTCCTGCCAACTGCTCCAGGCGGGCAGTGTTCAAATCATTGGCCTTCTGGTTGTGGGTAGTCAGATAAATGTAGCCACGGGGTTGTTCGGCAGCAAAGTTGGGCAGGCAACGACGGTTCAGGCGATTGAGTACCGAGACATCCACCCGATTGTCACGGATACAGTTCAGCAAGTCGAGAAACTCGGCATTGCTCTGACGATAAACTTTGGTCAACTCCACCGTCACATAACCGGCCTGTGCCAGCGCATGGCTGCCGAAGAAATAGAAATGGTCATAATAGGGAGAAAGCAACTGTTGGTCCTGCTCCTTGACAACAGGCGAAAGCTGTTGCAGATCGCCTATCATGAGCAGCTGGACACCGCCAAAAGGCTTATGACGGTCGCGGTAGCGGCGCAGGACGTCGTCCACGGAGTCGAGCAGGTCGGCGCGCACCATGCTGATTTCATCAATGACCAGCAGATCGAGACTACGCAGGATGTTGACCTTCTCCTTACCGAAACGATACTGATACTTGGCTTCTCCTCCGAAATGAGATTCGGGCACAAAAGGTGCGAACGGCAACTGAAAGAACGAATGGATGGTAACACCACCCGCATTCATGGCTGCCACACCCGTAGGAGCCAGTACCACCATCCGCTTGGTAGACCGCTCGCGAAGGCTACGCAAAAAGGTAGTCTTCCCGCTGCCTGCCTTACCGGTGAGGAAAACATTCACGCCAGTGTATTCCACCAACTGCCATGCCAGTTCCAATTCGGGATTGGACTCCATAGGTACCTCCGCCGTCTGCGAGTTTCTTCCTGTATCCAGTTTGCCTGTTTCCATACGTAGTTGCTTTTAGTTGTCAGCAAAGATACGTAAAAATAATTCAGGCGCGGACTGTACGGATAGAAATCCGCGCCAGCCGCACCTGAACAGAACTTCTATATCAAGCCGGAATTATTTCTTCTTATTATAATTGTTCAATCCTGTCTGCAGGAAGTCGACATACTTGTCGATGTCTTCATCGTAAGAATAAGACTTGTTGAGCGGCTTGCCTTCGTTATCGATCAGGACATAGAACGGTTGGGCATTGGCGCCAAACTTGACGCGCTGCAAGTAGCTCCACTTGTCGCCCACGGTGCGGAGAGTACGCTCCGTGCCGTTCTCCATCACCTTGACAGGTTCGGGCAGACGAGTCTTATTATCCACATAAAGAGTGATAAGTACGTAGTCGTTGTTGATGAGATCGGCCACCTTCATATCGGTCCAGACAGCAAGCTCCATCTTGCGGCAGTTGACGCAACCATAACCGGTGAAATCGAGCATGACGGGCTTGCCGTGTTCACGAGCGTACTTCATACCGGCATCGTAGTCGTCGAACTTGGCGTGAACTTCGTTGTTATAGAGGTTGAAGTCCTGCGTCTGCATGGGCGGTGCAAAGGCACTGACCGCCTTCAGCGGAGCACCCCACAGACCGGGCACCATGTAAACGGCGAAAGCCAACGAAGCCAGTGCCAGGAAGAAGCGGGGCACGCTGACCTTGGTGTCATCGTCGTCGTGAGGAAACTTGATCTTACCCAAAAGATAGAAGCCCAGCAAGGCGAAGAGCACGATCCACAGAGCCAGGAAGGTCTCACGGTCGAGGATACGCCAGCCGTATGCCAGGTCGGCCACAGAAAGGAACTTCAGTGCAAAAGCCAGTTCGAGGAAACCCAGCGTTACCTTGATGACATTCATCCAACCGCCCGACTTAGGCATGGACTTCAGCCACGAGGGGAAGAGGGCGAAAAGTGTGAAAGGCAATGCCAAAGCAATGGCAAATCCCAGCATACCTACAGCCGGAGCAATCACATTGCCTGTAGTAGACACCTGTACCAACAGGAAACCGATAATGGGACCCGTGCAAGAGAAGGACACCAACGACAACGTGAAGGCCATCAGGAATATGCTCAGCAAACCGGTCGTAGCCTCGGCCTTGCTATCAACAGCGTTGCTCCATTTGGAAGGCAACGTAATTTCGAAGGCGCCGAAAAAAGAGGCAGCAAACACCACCAGCATCAGGCAGAAGAAGATGTTGAAGATGGCATTGGTAGAAAGGGCGTTCAGTGCATTGGCACCGAAGATAGCCGTGATGGCCAGCCCCAGCGTGACGTAGATGACTACGATGGAAGCACCGTAAGTCCAAGCGTCGCGGATGCCTTTCTTCTTGTCTTTGCTGCGCTTCAGGAAGAAGCTGACCGTCATCGGAATGATAGGCCACACGCAGGGCGTGAATAACGCAAGCAGACCTCCAACAAAACCAGTGATAAAAATGTAGAGCCACGACATATCTTCCTGCGAAGTAGTCTCCCCCAAAGCGTTTAGTTCGTCGATAACAGGACTCCACAAATCGTTGTCGGAAACCACCACGGAAGTAGGACCGTCGGCACTACCGATAACGGCGGGAGCTGCAGCCGTGTCTGCTTGTTCCGCCGGAGTCTCCGTCTGCACTGAAGCAGAAGTTCCCTCAGCCTTACCGGAGAAACTGAACTCTACCTGCGTCGGAGGCAGGCAGTTCTCGTCGTTACAGGCACCATACTCCAGATAGCCCGTCACCTGATAGTCACCGCCGGTGAGCTTCAACTTCTGGACAAACTGTGCCGTGTGTTCAAAGTAGCGCACATCCATCTCGAACAGTTTGTCGAACGAGGCTATCTCCTTGCCTACGGGACGGAGCTTTCCGTCCAGCTGGGCACCGGTCAGCTTGTCGGTGTTGAACGTGGCCGAAATGGGGCCGCCGTCGCCCAGGTCAGTGGAATAGACATGCCATCCTTGCTCGATGGAAGCGGTGAACACGATTTCCACCTCAGTGGCAGATACATTCTTCAACTCAGTCTTGAACTTCACCGGTTCCTGTATTTGGGCATACGCGGCGAAGGCCAGGAAAGAGACAATCAGTGAAAACAGTATTTTTTTCATCTACAAAACTTTTATCGGGTTAAAATCACAATTCATAGTCGACGCAGGCACGGCTTTCCTTCACCTCGGCCAGCAGCTTTCCGGCGGCCACGTGGTCGGGATGCACGGCATACTGTCTGACGTCGTCCAGTGTGTCGAACTCGCTGTAGAGGGCGATGCTCCACGTCTCGGCTGGATTGATGTTCAGGCCCACTTCAATCTTGCGGATAAAGGGAATTTTGGCGGGAAGCGCTTCGATGGCATCCTTAAAAGCATGCATGGCAGCCAGCTTCGCATCGGCCGATGCGTCGTCTTTCAACTTGAACAATACAATGTGTTTCACCATAACTTTGTTATTTTAATGATTTATACTATATTTGCTGACAAAAGTGCAGTCCTTAAAACGGATGCAAAAATACTTGTTTTGTTTCAGAAATACATTTAAACGGATGTTAATAATCGGAATAGCCGGCGGAACGGGCTCGGGAAAGACCACCGTCGTAAAGAAAATCATCGAAAGCCTGCCTGCAGGCGAAGTTGTCTTGTTACCCCAGGATTCGTATTACAAAGACAGTAGCCACGTGCCTGTAGAAGAAAGACAGTACATCAATTTCGACCATCCCGACGCTTTCGAATGGAGCCTTCTGTCCAAACACGTGGCCATGCTGCGCGAGGGCAAGAGCATCGAACAACCCACCTACTCGTACCTGACCTGCTCGCGCCTGCCAGAAACTATCCACATCGAGCCGCGCAACGTCATCATCATCGAAGGCATCCTCGCCCTATGCGACAAGAAACTGCGCAACATGATGGACCTGAAAGTCTTTGTCGATGCCGACCCGGACGAACGCCTCATCCGTGTCATCCAGCGCGACGTGGTGGAACGTGGACGCACCGCCGAAGCCGTCATGGAACGCTACACACGCGTTCTGAAGCCCATGCACCAGCAGTTCATCGAACCCTGCAAGCGATATGCCGACCTCATCGTACCTGAAGGCGGAAACAACCAGGTGGCCATCGACATCCTGACGATGTACATCAAACGACACATTCATGACAATGACTAACCAGAAACAAAGATAAATGAGAAATCGTAAGCTGACAAGCATCATCGGAACGGTCCTGCTATGTCTGCTGGCCATCGGAGGCTGTCGTGGCAATCGTGCGGGCAGTGAGGAAGAACGCGTGCACGACCTGCAACAAATCAAGGACAGCGGCGAACTGGTGGTGCTCACCCTCTACAGCTCCACGTCCTACTTCATCTACCGCGGACAGGACATGGGATTCCAGTACGAACTGAGCGAACAGTTCGCCAAGAGCCTCGGCCTAAAGCTCAAGGTGAAAGTGGCTCGGAACATCCGCGACCTCATCCGAAAACTGCAAGCCGGCGAAGGCGACCTAATAGCCTACACCCTGCCCATCACCAAAGAATGGAAAGACAGCCTGCTCTACTGCGGTGAAGAAGTCATCACCCATCAAGTCATCGTGCAACGGAGCGGCGGACGGGAAAAGCCATTGAAGGACGTCACCGAGCTCGTCGGCAAAGACGTCTACGTGAAGCCCGGCAAGTACCACGAGCGACTAGTCAACCTGGACAAGGAACTGGGCGGAGGCATCCGCATCCACCTCGTCAGGAGCGACAGCCTGAGCGCTGAAGACCTCATCGCACAGGTGGCACAGGGAAAAATCCCCTACACGGTAACGGACAACGACATCGCCCGCCTGAACCGCACCTACTACCCCAACCTGAACATCAACCTGGCCATCAGCTTCGATCAGCGCTCCTCCTGGGCCGTCCGCCGCGACTGCCCGCAACTGGCACGCGCTGCCAGCGAATGGCATCGCGCCAACATGACCTCGCCCGACTACAAGGCCAGTACGAAACGATACTTCGAAATCAGCAAATCAACGCCCCATACGCCCATCCTCTCGCTGCGCGAAGGACGGATTTCCCACTACGACGAACTATTCAAGAAATATGCCAAGGAGATCGGCTGGGACTGGCGCCTGCTGGCCTCGCTGGCCTACACGGAATCCAATTTCGACACCGCCGCCGTCTCCTGGGCCGGCGCCCGCGGCCTGATGCAGCTCATGCCCTCTACGGCCCACGCTATGGGAGTTCCGGTAGGTAAGGAACAGAATGCCGAAGAGAGCGTGAAAGCCGCCGTGAAATATATCGGCCTGACGGCGCAGAGCTTCAAGGACCTGCCGGCAGAAGAGCGCGTGAACTTCGTCCTGGCTTCCTACAACTCGGGCATCGGCCACGTGCAGGACGCCATGGCGCTGGCCGAGAAGTACGGGAAGGACAAGAACGTCTGGCGCGACAACGTGGAAAAATACATCCTGCTGAAGGCCAACGAAGAATATTTCACCGATCCCGTCTGCAAATTCGGCTATTTCCGCGGGGCGGAGACCTACAATTTCGTGCGGGAGATTACCGAACGGTTCGAACAGTATAAGAAGAAGATTCGACAATAACCTTCTGCCCATCTGCATCCCTCCGCACCACTGCTGAAGGGCGCAGACGCTTTTCTTCCCCCTTTCTTTCCTCTTTTTTCCCTGTAATGAAATCTGTCTCTGAGCTTTCATAAGCCCATTTTGAAGCCATAATGCGTATTATAGACTCAAAATATCAATTCAGAGATATGCAGAAAGCGGGAAATCCGACCAAAATGGAGGCGGAGGGAAAATCAGTCAGTAAAGAGGTTAAGCCGGCGCTTACGAGCCTCCTCGAGGGGAATGGTCGGCGTCTGGCAGGCCTCGCTACGGGCCAACAAGACTCGATTTGCCTCATCCAGTTCACGGACGAAGGCCTCACGCTGACGCGGATTCATCAAGCGGGCTGCCACGGCGGCGTTCTGCGAAGCATCCTTCAGGTAAACCACCGGCGCGTGATAGACAGGAACAATCTTCAGGGCCGTGTGCAGGGCCGAAGTCGTGGCGCCGCCTATCAGCAGGGGGATGTCGAGGCCGGCCTTCTCCAGCTCGGCGGCCACGTGCACCATCTCGTCGAGCGACGGGGTGATGAGGCCGCTCAGGCCAATCATGTCCACCTTCTCGGCAATGGCGCGCTCCACGATGGTCTCGGCGGACACCATGACGCCTAGGTCGATGACCTCGTAGCCATTGCAAGCCATAACGACGGCGACGATGTTCTTGCCGATGTCGTGGACGTCGCCCCTCACAGTGGCCAGCAGCACGCGTCCGGCCGAAGCCATGCCCTCGGGCTTCTCGGCCTCGATAGCGGGTTGCAGGATGGCGACGGCTTTCTTCATCGTGCGGGCGGTCTTCACCACCTGGGGGAGGAACATCTTGCCGGCACCGAAGAGGTCGCCCACGTGGTTCATGCCCGCCATCAGCGGACCTTCGATGATGTCCACGGCCTTGGGATATTTCTTCAAGGCTTCGGCCAGGTCTTCTTCCAAGTAGTCGCCAATGCCTTTGGTCAGGGCGTAGGTGAGGCGTTCCTCCAGCGTGCCGCTGCGCCAAGCCTGCTGTGCGGACGCAGAAGCGGAGGTTCCGCCAGCCTTCTCGGCTTCCTTTTCGGCTTTCAAGCGTTCAGCAGTCTCGATGAGACGCTCGGCGGCGTCGGGACGACGGTTCAGGACGACGTCCTCGATGCGCTCCAGCACGTCGGCGGGGATGTCGGTGTAGAGGACGGACGAGGCGGGGTTGACGATGCCCATATCCATACCCTCGCGGATGGCGTGATAAAGGAATACGGCGTGCATAGCCTCGCGGATGTAGTTATTGCCGCGGAAGGAAAACGACAGGTTGCTGACGCCGCCGCTGACGTGTGCGCCGGGTAGATTACGGCGTATCCAACCCGCGGCGCGGATGAAGTCGACGGCGTAGTTGTCGTGCTCCTCCATGCCCGTGGCCACGGCCAGGACGTTGGGGTCGAAGATAATGTCCGACGGACGGAAGCCAGCTTCATCTACCAGCAAGCAGTAAGCCCTGCTGCAGACGGCAATGCGGCGTTCGTAAGTGTCGGCCTGCCCCTGCTCGTCAAAAGCCATCACCACAGCAGCGGCGCCCAGGCGGCGGATGAGGCGGGCATGTTCCAGGAACTTCTCCTCGCCTTCCTTCAGCGAGATGGAGTTGACGATGGCCTTGCCCTGCACACACTTCAGTCCGGCCACGATGACGTCCCACTTCGAGGAATCGATCATCACCGGCACGCGAGCTATCTCAGGCTCGGAGGCTATCAGGTTGAGGAAGGTTGTCATCTCTTCTTTGGCATCAAGCAGACCGTCGTCCATGTTGATGTCGATGACCTGTGCCCCGTCCTCCACCTGACGGCGGGCGATGCTAAGGGCTTCCTCGTAGTTTTTTTCATTAATGAGCCGCAGGAACTTGCGCGAGCCGGCCACGTTGCAGCGCTCGCCTACGTTGACAAAGTTGTTTTCGGGCTTCACCTCCAGCAGTTCGAGGCCGGAGAGCCAGAGGTTTTCCGGCGCGGGAGCCGGCGTATGGGGAGCCGCGCCTTCCACCAGAGCGGGGAAGCGGGCGATGTATTCTTCGGTCGTGCCGCAGCAGCCGCCGATGATGTTCACCAAGCCCTCGCGGACGTACTCGCCTACCTCGCGGGCCATGTCGTCGGGCGTCTGGTCGTACTGCCCCAGGCTGTTGGGCAGGCCGGCATTGGGATAGGCACTGATGTAATAGGGAGTGCGGGCGGCCAGCTGCTCCAGGAAGGGTTTCAGCTGGCGGGCACCGAACGAACAGTTCAGGCCCACGGAGAAGATATCGGCATGCTGCACGGAAGCCAAGAAGGCGTCCAGCGTCTGGCCGGACAGGGTACGCCCTGCCGTGTCGGAAACAGTGACGGAGAGCATCAGCGGCACACGGCGTCCCATTTCCTCCATCGCCTGCTCCGCCGCATAAAGGGCAGCTTTGGCGTTGAGGGTGTCGAAGATGGTCTCGATGAGCAGTGCATCCACTCCTCCCTCCAGCAAGGCAGTCATCTGCTCGCGGTAGGCGTCGGCCAAGTCGTCGAAGGTCAAGGCACGATAGGCGGGATTGCTCACGTCGGGGCTCATGGAGCAGGTCTTGTTCGTGGGGCCCACAGAGCCTGCCACGAAGCGCGGCTTCTCCTCCGTTGAAAAGGCATCGGCTGCCTGACGAGCCAGGCGAGCAGCGGCCAGGTTGATGTCGCGCACGCAATACTCCACGTGATAGTCGGCCTGGCTGACGCGCGTGGCATTGAACGAATTGGTTTCAATGATGTCCGCCCCAGCGGCAAGATATTTGCGGTGGATGTCCGACACGATATCGGGGCGGGTCAGACAGAGCAGGTCATTGTTTCCCTTCATCTGCCCGGGTATTTCTTTAAAGGATTCGCCGCGGAAATCGGCCTCTGTCAAGTTGTATCGTTGTATCATGGTGCCCATCGCACCGTCAAGAATAAGGATGCGTCGGCACACCAGGTCTTCCAGTTTCATAAAATCGGTTTTATCGTTTGAACATACGTTCCATGTCGCGCTTGTCGGCTTTCTCCTTCAGCGCTTCGCGTTTGTCGTATTGCTTCTTGCCTTTGGCCAGCGCCACGACGAGCTTGGCCAATCCCTTCTCGTTGATGAAAAGGCGGACGGGCACGATGGTGAAGCCGGGATCCTTGGACGTACGCTCCAGTTTCTCCAGCTCCTTGCGGGTGAGCAGCAGCTTGCGCTCGCGACGGGCGTTGTGATTGTTGTACGAGCCGTAGAAGTACTCGGCCACGTGCATGTTCTTCACCCACAGCTCGCCATTCGCAAAGTAGCAGAACGTGTCCACCAGGCTGGCCTTGCCCAAGCGGATGGACTTGATTTCCGTACCTGTCAGCACGATGCCCGCCGTATAGGTGTCTATCAGCTCGTAGTCGAACGTCGCACGTTTATTCTTAATGTTTACAGGAGCCTGTTTCATTTTTCAGCAATGGATATTGGTAATGATAAATCAGTTCAACATGATGGTCAGCCGGTTAAAGATCCATTCGATCAGCATCGGACAGACAATGAGCAGCACGGAAGCCGTCAGGGTGAAACGCAGGCGGTTGGCATCCGACACCTGAAGCAGTCGCGCACTACCCTCCCACGCCACGTAGACCGTGTAGAACTGCAACAGCATGGCAATGATCTGAAAGTCGGGCAAGATGCCCAGTACCATCCGAAGCAGAAAGACCACCACCATCGCATAGCCCGAGAACTGCTGAACCAGCGACAGGTTATCGCCCATCGCGCAGAAACGGACGGCCGCCTGATTGATGAGATAGGCCGCCAGAAAATAACCGCCAAACAGGGCTACCGCCACCGCGCAGCACTTCGTCATGGCATATTGGAAACTCTGCGGCCCACTCCACCCCAACGCAATCAGCGAACCGATGAAGACGGACAACCCGCATAAACCAATCATAGGATAGACAAAAGCCGTGAAGACTTTTCGCCTATCCTCTTCCAAACGAATTTCCTCCCAAGCTTGCGCAGGGGAGGAAATCAGTCTCAGGGTTATATTGAGAAGTTCTTTATAATTCAATGCTTAGTCATTATTATTATCGATTGTATAATCTGTACGATTGGTAGGCATTGTACCCGTAGAGCTAGGATCTTCGTACAAAGACAATTTTATTGTAGTCGGTTTCGCGCCAGTAACACGCTCGAAATCAGCCAATGCATTCTGTATGTAGAAGCAATACCAGCTCTGGATATAAGCAGTCTTTCCGTCATCGTCACCCTTGTCGTGGCACAGATAGAATTTCAGCTCGTTCGAATCAGCAGTGATTTCATCGAAGGCGTAAACCAAACGGATATGATGTTTCTTGAATTCATCTTCACCATTTGTCAAGAGCCACTGCAGATACATGTAAAGCATCGTGTCGTTTCCATAGAAATCGAACTTCACGGTATTGCTTGAAGATCCGATCATATCAGAAATGGCAATAGGAGCTGTCTCATATTTGTTTGTTTCAAGCTCTTCTGCACTTTCCACTCTTTCAGCATATTCTGTCGGAGCTTCTTGGATACCAACCAGTTCTACCTGAAAAGTCTGAGGTTCCGTTGCATTATAATCGGGCGGAGTTATCTGGTTACCATTTTCGTCTACAGAAAATTTATAATAAATAAAGGCCATTTCGACGTCAGTGAAGCTAAATCCATTGGCTTCGAGCTTAGCCACAGAAGCAGCACTAGCCTGATAAGTATTACCGCCGGCATCCTGCAACGTAGCTCCGCCATACAAACCGCCGGCATACACTACCTTAGCCAAAAAATAGCCATCATACAAAGACTCCCCTCCGTCTGAATTCAAACATGAAGTCATCATTACGCCCATCACCAGCGTCAGGGCAGCTACCATCAAAGTTTTAATCTGTTTCATTTTCAAATTATTGGTATTAAGTTTTGCAAAATTAGACATAATGGAGCGAGTAGCCTACTACACGCCACGTTTTTTCATTGTTTTTAAGACAAAATGACAAGTATGCTAAAATACTGCATTCGGATTTACTTTTTAACTTTTATTCAGAACTCCGTTTCCATCCCGCCTGTATCATCCCCTTAAAAAGGAAACAGTGTTTTACCGAGGAGAAAGCAATGCTTTATCGAGGAGAAAACATTGCTTTGTCATCCGTAAAAGAAAGAGCTCCAACCGCTCTCTATACGACCTTGGCAAAAAGATCCAAATGCTCGTCCACATATTCAGCTACCTGTGCCGTGAACATCTCTTCCTTCTCCAGGAATTCATCCTCCAGATCGTCGAACGCTTCATACTGCTCGTACATGGCCATGAACTCCTCGTCGGTACGTTCACGCTCCAAGTCGGCACGGTTGGCATCGTAGATATTCTTGGCGGCATAGACCAGCTTGCCCAGCTCTCCCACTCCCCAAAGGCGCATGGATTTGGCGAAAGGATTGTCGAAAATGTATCCGCCATACCCGTTCTGGATGAGCTGACAGAAACCGCCCTCCATCACCTCGTCGCGGAAGAACACATAGGCCAGCAACGTATGTTGCTCGCCCGTCAGCAAAGCCATGTTTTCAGCCGTGAGCTTGCCGCCCAAAGCTTCCATATACGCATCGGTAAACACCTTGATAAAGGCATCCATACCTTCGCCGGCCGCCTGCTGCAACATTTCGTCTTTTACTTCTATCATAACTTCTACTCGTGTATAAAATCGGGTACAAAGCTATAAAATAAAAGAAAAAGAACGAAACTTCCACATAGAAAAAGAAAATCTACACCTCACCCAGCCGGCAATTCCCTATTTTTGCCAGCAATTAATCAACTAAAAAAACATCCATCTGAAATCATGAAAAATCTGTTTTTCCAAGCAGGGCTGTTCCTGCTGTTTCTGACAAGTGCCTGTCAGGCACCGGCAAGCACGACCGAAGAACCTGTACCTCCTGTCACCGTCCCCGACGATAACCCCACAGATACTCCAGACGAACCTGCCCCCTCTGCCCCAGCCTTCCCTGGCGCCGAAGGTTTTGCACGCAACACCACGACGGGCGGACGTGGCGGTACCGTCTATCACGTCACCAATCTGAATGATAGTGGTGCCGGATCGCTCAGAAACGGCTTGGCCATGACGGGGCCACGTATCATCGTCTTCGACGTATCGGGCATCATCGAGCTGCAGAAGACGCTTGAAATAAAGAATGGAGACGTCACCATAGCCGGACAAACAGCTCCAGGCGACGGCATCTGCCTGAAGAACTATTCGTTCGTGGTAAAGGCCGACAACGTCATCATCCGCTTCATCCGAAGCCGCATGGGCGACGAACTGAAAACGGAGGATGATGCCATGTGGGGACGCAATCAGCAGAACGTCATCATCGACCATTGCAGCATGAGCTGGAGTACAGATGAATGTTCTTCCTTCTACGGCAACAAAAACTTCACCTTGCAATGGTGCATCCTCAGCGAAAGCCTCACCAACTCCGTCCATGGCAAGGGTAGCCACGGCTATGGCGGCATCTGGGGAGGCGAAGGAGCCAGCTTCCACCACAACCTCATGGCTCACCACAAGAGTCGTACGCCACGCCTCTGCGGAAGCCGTTTCTCAGGTCGGCCCGACGACGAACTGGTAGACCTTCGCAACAACGTATTCTACAACTGGGGACCTACCAACGGCGGCTATGCCGGCGAGGGAGGACGCTACAACTTCGTCAACAATTACTACAAACCAGGCCCATCGACCATCACGAAAAAAGGGCTGGTCAACCGCATCTTCGCACCCAATGCCGACGATGGCACGCAGAAAAATCAGGCAGGCATCTGGGGAACATTCTATTTGAACGGAAACCTGTTCGACAACCAGCTGGTGCCCTCCAACTACCAAACACTGATTGATGCCGTCAACCGCGACAATGCCGAAGGCATCCATCCCGACACCAAGAACGGCTATCCCCTGCCCGATGGCGAAAAAAACGCCATCATCAGCCAGACGGCCTACGAAGTAGAGCCAACAGGCACCCACACCGCTTCCGAAGCCTACGACAAAGTGCTGACCTATGCCGGTGCCAGCCTGAAGCGCGATGCCGTAGACAAACGCATCGTTGCCGATGTGAAAAACGGTACCTACGAATACGAAGGCAGCAACGGAAGCACTAACGGCCTGATAGACTCGCAAGCCGATGCCGGCGGATGGCCCACCTATAACAGTACAGAGAAACCCCAAGACACAGACAACGACGGGATACCCGACACATGGGCCGCCCAACACCTGCCGACAGGCAAGACCTATAAGGACATCGACCCGACTAGCGGTTACTGCTATCTGGAACTTTACATCAACAGTCTGGTCGAAGACATCATGAAAGCCGGCACATCAAACGAAGCGAACTCTCCTTGCAACTCCGATTTCCAATAATAAAGATGAAGGAGAGAATCTCGCCAAAACGCCGACAGATTGCAAAGTCTACTTTGCAATACGCAAACGCAGGTTCTTTCATTACTTATTTTTAATAAAAAAGTCAAATTGAACGGTTGGCAGGATAAAAGAAAACGGTTAACTTTGCCTCAGTTTTACAAAGTGGAACTACGTTTTTTTAATTATAACTAACTAAAAAGAGCTAATTATGACTTATTCACACGAAGTGGAACACATGTGTGTTGTAAAGAAAGGTCCCAACCACGGACCGGCTCCTATTCCCGAAGAAGGTAAATGGGTAAAAGCTAAAGAAATCGTTGACATCTCTGGTCTGACACACGGTATCGGTTGGTGTGCTCCCCAGCAAGGTGCTTGTAAATTAACCCTCAACGTAAAGGAAGGCGTTATCCAGGAAGCTTTGGTAGAGACTATCGGTTGCTCCGGTATGACTCACTCTGCTGCTATGGCTTCTGAAATCCTCCCGGGCAAGACAATCCTCGAAGCCCTGAACACTGACCTCGTTTGCGACGCTATCAATACAGCTATGCGCGAACTCTTCCTGCAAATCGTATACGGACGTACTCAGTCAGCTTTCTCTGAAGGCGGTCTGATGATCGGTGCCGGTCTGGAAGATTTGGGTAAAGGTCTGCGTAGCCAGGTAGGTACATTGTATGGTACTTTGGCCAAAGGTACTCGCTACCTGGAAATGGCTGAAGGCTATATCAAGACCATCGCCCTGGACAAAGACGATCAGGTTTGTGGCTATGAATTCGTCCACCTGGGCAAGTTCATGGACGAAATCAAGAAGGGCACAGACGCCAACGAAGCTCTGAAGAAGGTAACCGGTACTTACGGACGCTTCAGCAAAGAGGCCGGTGCAGTTAAATACATTGACCCACGTAAAGAATAAGGAGGAAGGAATATGATTAGAGAAGTGAAATTTGAAAGCCAAGACCGTCGTATCAAGCAAATTCTTGCTGCTTTGAACGAAAACGGTATCAAGGATATCGAAGAAGCTAACCAAATCTGTGAATCTTACGGCCTCGATCCTTATAAGACTTGTGAAGAAACTCAGCCTATCTGCTTCGAAAATGCAAAGTGGGCTTACGTAGTAGGTTGCGCTATCGCATTGAAGAAAGGTGTGAAGACAGCTGCCGAAGCTGCCGAAGCTATCGGTATCGGTCTGCAGGCGTTCTGCATCCCCGGCTCTGTAGCCGACGACCGTAAAGTTGGTTTGGGCCATGGTAACCTGGCAGCCCGTTTGCTGAGCGAAGAAACTAAATGTTTCGCTTTCTTGGCCGGTCACGAATCATTCGCCGCTGCCGAAGGCGCTATCAAGATTGCCGCTAAGGCTGACAAGGTTCGTAAAGAGCCTCTGCGTTGTATCCTCAACGGTCTGGGTAAGGACGCTGCCATGATTATCTCTCGTATCAACGGCTTTACTTACGTTCAGACTCAATTCGACTACTACACTGGCGAGCTGAAAGTTGTGAAGGAAATCGCTTATAGCGACGGCCCTCGTGCCAAAGTAAAATGCTACGGTGCCGACGACGTTCGCGAAGGTGTAGCCATCATGTGGAAGGAAGGCGTAGACGTATCTATCACAGGTAACTCTACCAACCCGACCCGCTTCCAGCACCCGGTTGCAGGTACTTACAAGAAAGAGCGCGTACTGGCAGGTAAACCCTACTTCTCAGTAGCTTCTGGTGGTGGTACAGGTCGTACACTGCACCCCGATAACATGGCTGCCGGTCCTGCTTCTTACGGCATGACGGACACGATGGGCCGTATGCACTCTGATGCTCAGTTCGCTGGTTCTTCATCAGTTCCTGCTCACGTAGAAATGATGGGCTTCCTGGGTATCGGTAACAACCCGATGGTAGGTTGTACAGTAGCTTGTGCCGTTGACGTTGCTACTGCTTTGAATAAGTAATTCAATACTTAATCAAGATAATTAATCCCCGTAACTCAATGAGTTATGGGGATTTTTATTTTATTCACAGTCCATAGGAAAAGGACAATATTCCATTGCTCTCTAATATAATCCATAGTTACGTTTCTAAAGTCCATAGTTACGATGCTAAAGTCCATAGTTACGTCGCTAAAGTAGGTGTTTACAGAGCCAGAATAGGATATTCACTAACGACCATCTATATCCGTTAATGTTAATCTATCCCAATTATGTTACGAATAATTCGTAAATACATAAAATCTTAATATATTAGCCTCACACTTTAAAAAGCAACATGTATGAAACGAATTATTCTTATTTTCGCCTTTCTCGGTCATATCTTGGCTACCACCGCCCAATCCCCTGTTTCCAATGATATTCGAGAGGCTATGAACAATTATGATTATGAAACTGCCCTCCAATTAATGGAGAAAACACCTTCAAGTATTCCTCTGCTCTATCTGAAAGGAAAAGCCTTGAAAGAGCTGGGACGAAACAATGAAGCCCTGAACGTATTCAACCAATTGACCAAACAAGACTCACTCAACCCACGGGCGTACATTGAGGCTGGAGAATGTTACAAGACTTTGGGAAAATTTCAACCGGCCCTATTATGCTACAAACGGGTACTGGACCTAAAACCTGACCATAAATATGCCCGTATCCAGTATATCAGCCAGCTACTGAATTTACAGAAATACCAGGAGGCTTTAGGCGAAAGCACTGCCTTGGCCGAACAGGACAGCTCTGCAACCATCCTCCACCTGAAAGCACAAAGTCTGGAAGGATTGTATTCCGACCCCAACATCCAAATTGGCGCCTACATGGAAATACACGAACGCTATCCCGACGACTACCTCGCCGCTTCCAAGTTGGCAAGCCTGTACATTCGAAACAACTATTACGATTATGCCATCGAAACTTGCGAGGCCTATCGAAAAACAGACACTACCAATGCGACCGTCAACCGTCTGGAAGCACAAGCCTACTGCCTGAACCAAGAATATCAAAAGGCATTGGAAAGATACCAGCCTTTGCTGGTCCAGGGAGACAGTTCGTTCTACAACTGCTACTATGCCGGCATCAGCCACTATGCCCTGAACCAGCCCTACGAGGCACACGACCTGCTGGAAGCCGCCCGTAAACATGCTCCCGACCACATTGACCTGCTCTACTATCTGGGAAAAGCCTGCTCCAAAACGCTTTGGAAGAAGAAAGGTATGGAATACATGGAAGATGCCATCCGGCTGGTTTTCCCACAGGACAGTGTAGTGGCACGACTCTATGGTGGTTTGGCCGACTGCTGCAGAGAAGCAGCCAAACCCCGCAAACAGATAAAAGCGCTGATGCAACAATACAAATACAATCCACAGGCACATTATGTGCTCTACAAAGCTGCCTTTGTTTCTTTCTATCACCTGAAAGATCTGGAAAGTACCGAAAAATATCTGGAAGCCTACCTCAAGACCCGTCCTAAAGAAAGCAAGGATCAACCACAAGAGATGACGGAAGAAGGTGACATTGTCATCAACGAAAACAATCGATACAACGCCGCCGAAGCATGGCTGCAAGATTTGCGGAAACGAAAGAAAGTGGAAGATTTCTTCCAAGGAAAAACAGCTATAAAGGTCAATCCACCTACTTCAAAGTAGCATAAAGCAAACGTTTGCATAATATAAAGGAAAGTGATTGGCGGAGAAACACAGCGTATCTCCGCCATTTGTCTTATATTAGCCCCACTAAATTGTAACCGTAAAATTACTATCATGAAAAAGAAAGTATTTTCCCTTCTCGGGACGATGCTGCTGTCCCTTACTACCTACGCAGCACCTAACATCAACAAAATTGATCCCCCTTTCTGGTATACAGGCATGCAGAATCCCGAACTGCAGCTGATGGTCTATGGCGAAGGAATCGGCGATGCACGTGTCACGGTAGATTATCCTGGCGTATCAGTGAGCAGCACCGTGAAGCTGGAAAGCAGCAATTACCTGCTGGTCTATCTGAAACTAGACAAAGACGTAAAGCCTGGTAAAATGGCTCTCACCTTTGCACAAGGAAAGAAAAAGACAGTACAGGAATATGAACTGAGAGCTCGTGCCATGAAAGGTAGCGACCATAAAGGATTCGATGCATCGGATGCCCTTTACCTGTTAATGCCCGACCGCTTTGCTAACGGTAATCCGGATAATGATCAAATAGAAGGTATGTTGGATGCCAAAGTAGACCGCAATGATCCAAATGCCCGCCATGGCGGTGACCTGGCCGGTATTGAACAGCATCTGGACTACTTCACAGACCTAGGTGTAACGGCTCTGTGGTTTACACCCGTTTTGGAAAACAACATGCAAGGAGGAAGTTACCATGGCTATGCCACAACAGACTACTATAAAGTAGATCCTCGTTTTGGCACCAACGAAGAATACCGTCAGCTGATCGAGAAAGCGCACCAGCGTGGTATCAAAATCGTAATGGACATGATCTTCAATCATTGCGGTGTCGACCATATTTGGATCAAAGACATGCCCTCCAAAGACTGGTTCAACAACTCCGATTACCAGAACAACTTCGTCCAGACTTCTTTTAAGCTAACTCCACACGTAGATCCCTACACGTCAAAATATGATTTCGACCAAATGAACGACGGATGGTTTGTAACAGCCATGCCCGATCTGAACCAAAAGAATCCACACGTACTGAGATACCTCATCCAGAACAGCTTCTGGTGGATTGAATATGCAGGTATCGATGGCATCCGCATGGACACTTACCCCTACGCTGACTACGATGGCATGAGCCAATGGATGAAAGAGCTCAACGAAGAATACCCCAATTACAATACCGTAGGCGAGACTTGGGTAACTGAACCTGCCTATACCGCCTGGTGGCAGAAAGATTCCAAGCTCTCGGCTCCGAAGAACAGCAATCTAAAGACTGTAATGGACTTCAGCTTCTACGATAAGATAAATATCGCCAAGAACGAACAGACCGAAACCTGGTTCAAAGGCCTGGATCGCGTATACAATAACTTCGTCTACGACTTCCTCTATCCCAATCCTGCCAGTGTCTTGGCTTTCATCGAAAATCATGATACAGACCGTTTTCTGGGTGAAGGACAAAACTTCGCCATGTTGAAACAAGCTACAACCTTGCTACTCACCACACGACGTATCCCACAGCTCTACTATGGTACAGAAATCATGATGAACGGAACCAAAAGCAAGAGCGACGGTTATGTGCGTTGCGACTTTCCTGGTGGATGGGCTGGCGACAAACAGAATGCCTTCACCGCTGAAGGACGCACTGAACTGCAAAACGAGTGCTACAATTTCTATAAAACCATCCTGAACTGGCGTAAAGGCAACGATGTCATCGCCAAAGGCAGCATGACACAATTCATGGTACAAAACGGAGTTTATGCCTATGCCCGGCAATATGAAGGCAAAACGGTATTCGTCATGCTGAACGGTACAGACAATGAAACTACCCTTCCCCTGAAGTTCTACAAAGAAATTCTGAAAGATGCAACACAGGGCAAAGACATTCTTAGCGGTCGCACCATCAGCTTCACAGAAGATCTGAAGATGGCACCACGCGAATCATTGGTCATCGAATTGTAAGTCTCCCCTGATTCATCCTCTATATCTTAAGCGGACCGAGCCACAAGCAATCGGTCCGCTTTTCTTTTACCATGCCGATTCTATTGCTTGGCAGCACCTTCTAAAGCTGCAAGAAATCCGATTTTTCCTTTGATATTCAAAAGATTGTAGATATCTTAGCAGAAATAAATAAAGGATATGACATGAAACAAGACAAAATCGTCGAACTTTATCGAGGTGAGCTTTGGGAGTGCCAATTGCTGGAAAGCATCTTGAAAGACAATAACATCGATTGTTTTTTGACCAACAGTACGCGCAGCGGTTATGGTCCTATCGTCACTCCTGCCCAGCTAATACAAATCATGATAAAGGAATCTGATACAATAAAAGGTACTGAAATACTGAAACAGTTCAAGCAAAACAATCAAGAATAAAATATCAATTATAGTAACATGAAAGGAAAACTGATTTTTATCACTGGAGCTACCAGCGGCATTGGTGAAGGATGTGCCCGCAAATTTGCAGCAATGGGAAGCAATCTGATATTGAATGGACGGAATACAGAAAAGTTGGAAGCACTGAAAGAAGAACTAACGGCACAAGGCGTAGAAGTTCTTACATTGCCATTCGATGTACGAGACCGTGAGACAATGCGTCAAGCTGTCGATTCATTGGAAGGAAAATGGAGGAACATCGATGTCCTGATAAACAATGCCGGACTGGTTATCGGAATGGATAAAGAATATGAAGGCTCACTGAACGAATGGGACATCGTGATTGATACGAACATCAAGGCATTGCTAGCCATGACACGGATGATTGTACCTGGTATGGTGGAACGCGGCTGTGGACATATCATCAATATCGGTTCTATTGCCGGTGATGCGGCTTATGCGGGAGGCAGCGTATATTGCGCTACCAAAGCAGCTGTTAAAGCATTGTCCGACGGTCTACGCATCGACTTGGTAGATACGCCATTGCGAGTGACCAACATCAAGCCAGGCATGGTAGAAACAAACTTCTCCGTCGTCCGCTTCCGAGGGGATAAAAATAAAGCAGACGCTGTGTACGAAGGCCTCAAACCGTTGACAGGAGATGATATTGCCGATGTGGTGTATTACGCAGCTTCAGCTCCGGCACACATCCAAATAGCCGAAGTATTGGTGATGCCTACCAATCAGGCTACAGGAACTGTATGTCATCGACAGAAAAACATCTAAGCATATTAAAATAATACAAAAACGTCTGTCTTCTATTAAAGCAGCCGAAGACAGACGTTTATTTTTTATTCTTATACCTCAATCTTCCTAATCTCAATTACACCATATCTTCTCCTGTATGGATAACCGGTACCCGTACCGTCTTATGAAATGGAATAAAGCGGGAAACGATGGCTATAATCAAAGTTATAGCAAAAAGCCAGCCTAAAATATGCTTCAAAGCCAATAGAGTGCCTTGTTGCTGCAAAACAGTATAGAGTGTATTGGTGGCGAGTTGGGTAGCTTCATCAATGCCATGTCCTTGCGCCAAACTACTGTTCAGAGCAGATTGCCAACGATCTACAGCCAATGGATCTGTAGCGCTGAGTGTTTCGGACAGTTCTACCATATATTTCTGTTGCAGACGATAAAGCGTATTGCTGTAAAAAGCCGAAGCAATAACCGGCGTTAGCACCGAACGAAAGGTTATAAGAAAAAAAGCATTCGAAAGCAGATATTTCGGAGGCAGATCTTCGACGGCAAAAAGTGCGAAAGCTATAATAAGCGTCAACATCCCTAAACCACGCAGGAACATAGGCAGGTAGAGCATCTCATAAGTACTGTCGGGTGAAACTCCAAAATAAAGAATACCAAAGAAAAGAGCAAAGCATGCCATACCTCCAGCTATAAGAAAACGGAAACGCCACCGTTGCCACCTGAACCACCAAAAACAGATGAAAGCTCCTACTGCATAACCTGGAAGCAACCAAATATATAAGGTATAACTATGGGTATTGTCTACCCGCAGAATAGTGGTCAGATAACTGGTAAGCAAACTGGTGGAGGTACTGAAAAACATCACAAGCATCATATAAAAGTATCCGACAATGGCCTTCCATTGGAACAGAGGCTTCAGACTCACGTAGGGATGAGGAGAATGAAATTGTTCCCATAGAAAAAGAGCTACGAGTAGCGGAGCTATAACGATGTAAATGCAAATACGTGTAGATGCCATCCAGTCGAGTGTTTTTCCGTAGGTTATAACATAAATAAGCATCAAAACACCTGTAGCAATAATCAGCATCTCACGGGGATGAAGTTCTCCCCATGGAATCTGTTTAGAAGGCCGGTCATGACGGAAAAACAGAATAACTGCCAAAATAGCAATCAGCAAAAGCAGCATCATGAAATAATACATATATTTCCAGTCATAATGGTAAGCCAGCAAAGCAGTAATAACCATCGAAAGCTGACCTCCTCCAAATACCAACGGATAAAAATAGGCATAGAACTCACTTCGGACATCCTTTGGGCTGAAGATGAATTTGATACGGCGAATTATCCAAAGCATCAGAAAACCTTTCAGGAAACCAATAATAAAACTGGCAGCAATAAGCAAATCGATATTGGCCTCTCGTGCACAGAACCAGCTGAGAAAAAACTGAAGGGTAAGGTTGGCCAACAACAACGATTTACTGGAGAATGCGTTCAGTATCTTGGGAACAATGGGATAGGATACAGCCATACCAGCCGAAGCAGCATAATAACCAATAGTAATATCTTCGGTATACACTCCCAAGGTATTTGAGACTTCTACCATACTGCCCGTATAAGTACCATTCAGCATGGCGATGGGAAGCATAATGATGAAAACCGTAGCAATAGCCAACAGGTCGGGTACCCAGGGGCGAGCAGGAATATCAAGTTCGCTGGCTGTTTTCATTTCTTCCTCAAAGCTTCAGTTATAACCATCATACCGGCACGCAGATGGTTCATGGTTTCATCGTCTACATCATCCAAATCGATACGCACTGGAATTCGTTGCTGCACTTTTACGAAGTTTCCTGCCGAATTGTCTGTAGGAACAAGTGAATATTTAGAACCGGTAGCTTCGGAAATAGCAGTTACATGGCCATGGAGTTTTTTTCCTGGTAATCCATCCACTTTGATACGTACAGGCTGACCGATATAGATATTGGCAATCTGCGTTTCTCGATAATTAGCCGTTATCCATTTCCCAGATTGACGGACAATATAAGAAAGTGTTTGACCGGCACTCACGTATTGCCCCGGCTCCAACGTCCGACGTCCCATGTAACCACTATAAGGAGCAGTCACAACTGTATACGAAAGATTCAGATTGGCTAAGTCAAGAGCTGCTTCAGCACGCAAAATGCCTGCTTCTACATTCACCTGTTTTTTGTTCGCTTCGTCATATTGCGAACGAGCCGCATCTTTCTGTTTTAGTAGTGCGTCATAACGAGCATGAGCTGCTTCATAATTAGCCTTAACCTGATCGTATTGTTGTTCTGGCACAGATTCCTGTTTCAGTAATCGCTCATAGCGACGGAAGTCCTGTTCTGCCTGCCACAATTTAGCCTTTGCTTCAGCTAAATTGGCATCCTGTTCGGCAATGCGAGTATGTGAAGTACGTATGCCTGAAGCAAGTACGTCACGCGAACCCTTGGCATCAAGTAAAGCCGCATAGGCCTCTTTTTGCCGAATGAGATATTCGCGATTATCAAGAACAACAAGTGTATCACCCGCATTCACATATTGATGTTCTCGAAAACGAACTTCCTGAATATACCCGCCCACACGTATGTTTATGGGAGCAATATATTGATCCACAAACGCATCATTCGTAATTTCGTAATTAATATATCTCCAAAAATAGTTGGCTGTCCAAGCCAATCCTGAACCAGCAATGAGAATACATACAATATTGAGAACTATATTGCGGCGTTTCCGTCGTTTCAGTCGATTATATTTCAGTTGATGTGACATAATTCTTAATCGTTTATAGAGCTCCAATGGCCCGTTGTAACTCATAATAAGTATAAATCACTTGAGTACGAGCGGTGGTCAACTGCAACTCTGCATTAAGCCGCAGGTTATCAGCATCAAGCAAATCAGTCAGAATAGCCAGTTGGTTCATGTATCGGTTCTGCATGATACGATAATTTTCTTCCGCCTGCCGCACGGATAATCTCAATGCATCTACACGATCTATTGCTTCGCAATGTTTCAACAAGGCAGTCTGCACATTCATACGAATACGTTGTTGTTTCTGCTCTTCAGCATTTTGCATCAATAAAACATTCTGTCGTGCTTCCCTTATCCGATGCCGATTCCGATAGAACGATGAAATCGGATAAGAGAATGAGAGACCAATATTCCAACTGTTATTATACATATCTGCCAAAGTACGTGATACAGGACGTGCCAAAGTATTTGAAGCTGTAAGTGACAAATGAGGCAATTGCTCCGCACGAATCAATCGGATATTGTTTTCCGCTAATTCAGTTTGTTTACGAATCAGAAGTAAAGCCGGATCCGACAAAACAGCGCGACCTACATAATCATCATAATCTATTATCGGACATTCTTGGCTGAGCAAAGTCGTATCAGGAATGAGCAATAAATGTTCATCCAACCCTATCAGAATGTCCAACTGCTGCGATACAATACAGATATTATTTTCCGTTTCATTCTTCAACAACCGATCATTGGTCAGTTGCATTTCACTACGCAGCACATCATTGTTCGTAATAATACCTTCAGCTTTCAGTTGGCGAATATCCTTCAGACGTCGTTCTGATTCATCAATCTTACGATTCAAAACGAAATGCTGCTTATAAAGGCTAAACAGATTAAGGTATTGTTCCAATAAGACTAATTTAATCTCAGCCTGATCAGTAACCGTCTGTAGTCGGGCTATTTCCTGTTCCAAATCTGCCTGACGGATAGCATAGCGAATTTTTCCTCCTTGGTAAATAGACTGTGAAAAATCAATAACATAGTTCTGTTGCCAGTCGGGCGATTCAGGATAAGTCGGATTACTCATACCATTCTGCCAAACGATGGGCTGCCCTAAAAATCCACCTTTAAGACCAACATTCAGTTCCGGCAAGCGGGAAGCACGTGCTGTCATTGCACGTTCATGAGCCATTTCCTCTTTCAGTCGGTCAGCTGCCAATTGCAGATGTTGTTTTGTACCACGCTCGAACAACTGTTGTAAACTGAGACATAAAGTGTCCCGCTGCGCATATAAGCTTATAGAAAAGAAAAAACTACAACCTGCAATTACTAAACGCTTAATAACCTTCGATAGCATATTGCAACTCTTTTAGTAATTCCTCTGTCTGTTGCAGTTTGTCTATCCCTAATATATCTTCCAACCGTTTGTAATAAGCAGCCAATGTAGGAGCAATCCATTGGTGAAAGGCTTCCCCCTTATCAGTCAGATAAACCAATTTATTCCGACGATCTTTCGGATCTTCATGCCGACACACATAGCCCTTACGCTCTAAATTTGTCATTAGACTTGTCAGACAAGCCTTATCCTTTGCCGTACGTTCAGCCAATGTCTGCTGACTAATACCTTGTTCACTCCACAAGCAACTCATTACTTGTAGCATTTCAAAAGTTATTCCAGCATTGGAGTTCCTCAACAACCGCTGCATAGCATGGCGTGAAGCCATACGGGTACGTATCAGTTGCAAAATGCAATCTCTTGACGTAATACGTTTCTTTTCTTCACTCATAATAGTCTTTATATAGATCTGTTATCCTTTTCGGAGCGCAAAAGTAATACTTTTCATTGAAATAGTCAAATACCTAACTATTAATCCAAATGAAATAAGATAAGATTTATAAATATCAAGTTTATAGGAAAACAGCTATATAATAACAAAACGAAGATATTGCATGCTAATTTCTATCCAACTAAAAAAATTATCTTTGTTCCCCCAAAAAAATTACAATAACAAAATGAACATTATACAGTCTTATTTTGTATATGATGCTGTTATTTACAGAATGCTTTATGACAAGAACTAAACTCAGGACTATTTTTACCGTACTTTCAAGCAGCTTATTGCTCCTGTCATCCTGTTCGCAACAGGAAGAAGATCTATTTCTTCCTACCGACGACCTCTCGCTGACGTGTATCCAGTCCACCTGGGCAGGCACTCGTACCACTATGGATAATGAAGGACAGGGTAATTTCTCCGAAGGAGACCAGATTGAATTACGGATAGCAGGCGAAAAAAAGACAGCCACCACCTCATTGGAATATACAACCGGCCAATGGACACCGAAATTGCAACGTTACGAATATGGTACAGGAGCCCTTACTCTTTCAGCCCTGTTCCCTCTGCAGACGCAGAATGAAGAGAATCTGCAACAACGCGACATCCATATCCCTGTAGACCAGAGTAGTGAAGAGAATTATTCAGCTACCGATATTCTTTTTGCAAGTACATCAATCGGCATCACCGATGCTTCGGCGACTCTACAGTTCAACCATGCCTTGCATCGCATCAACATCAATCTGAAAGGTAGCGTCCCCGAAGACCTGGTAATCGAAGTAAAGAGTATTGCCGGTGGACAGATATCACTGGACAATGGAACCGTGACGACAGATGCATCTGACGGTTATGTCTGGATAAAACCATTTCGAAAAAGTGACAGTGTGTATAGCCTCATCATTCTGCCACAAGATACAAAGGCATTCACCAGCGGCGAAGGCTTGGTGCGTCTGACTACCGGTGGGAAGTCCGCCTCATACACATTCAATGGCAATGCTGAAACTTTCAACCCTGGTATGCAGACAACCCTCAACCTGACCTTAAAAAAGGAAGAGAGCAATGTAGACCTGGAGTTCAGCAACCAAACCTATTGGGTATATGGCATCACAGTCCCTTCTTTCCCTGGCAAGGAAAATCTTTTCTCTGCACGACCTGGAAGAAAAGATTTCGAGGATGGACTATGGTTCCGCTATGCCAACGAGACTATGTATCCTCCACTCTTACTGGAAGAAGAATATCTCACCTGGAAAGAAGGTTTCGGATGGTTCGACTGCAACAAGACTTTCAACTATAACGGAGACCGCAATATGTGCTGGGCTGCAGCCGCGTCCAATCTGATACATTGGTGGATGGCACAAAACAAAAAATACATTGATGCATACGACGAGAAATATGGTTCTGAATACGAAGGCGTGCTACGACCGGAGAAATACAGCAAAATGACCAAAGAGAATCAGGAGCATAGTGAAGTGTTCAACTTCTTCAAATCTTGTTTCGATGATTTAGGAAGCTGGGATACGGGAGGTATCAACTGGTTCATAAACGGAGACAGACAGCATCTGATATCTTGTAGTTGGCAAGAATTCCATGGTTTCTTCAGTAAAGTATTCTCGAAAGACGATGTCATAGCAAAAGAGACACGTGACACATCCAAAGAAACGTTCAACCTTTGGTTCAAGAACGCTTTCCGATATAACCAAGCCATCGGATTTGCAGCCTACGATTTTGCCGGCACTAATACCAAAAGCCATTCCATGGTCATATGGGGAGCGGAATTTGATGCCGAAGGAAATGTAGCTTATGTCTATTTCTGTGATAATAATAGCGCGAAAGATGAACCCAACCATGCATCTCTGAAACGCTATAAAGTGGTATATGACAAATCAACCATTCCCGAATTAAAAGGTGATTATGCCTATATTTCACTATTGGACAATATAGACGGAACTCCTTCGCCAACCCGTTTCCGATTCACCTCGCTTACTTTGGTCGACCTGCGTCGTGACCTTTGGCAAAAAGCTTTTCCTGATGTAAAATAACAATAAAAACCAACTGATAATGAAAAAGAAAGTATTCTATGTAACGATGGCTGCCATATTCGCAGCAACCTCTTGTACAAACGAACTCCCTAATGAGCAGCCCACCGATGTAATAAATATCGTGGCCAGCATATCATCGCAAACGCGTGCTCCCCAATTGACGAACGACGGAAGCGGCAGTTTCTCCCAGGGAGACAAAATGTCGCTCTTTCTGGCAGAAACCGATGGAGAAAGTCATACCGTTGACTTCGAATATGGTTCAGGCATCTTGACTTGGGGCAGCCTGGGACTCTCTGGAAGCAATGCCCAAATTTCTTTGGCTGCATGCTATCCGCAACAGAAAGATATACAGGACGGAACGTTCGAATTCAATCCTCTCACAGCTTCGGAAAAGGATTTGCTTCTTGCTCCTGCCCAATCTGTAACAGCCGGTACTTCCGAAACCGTACATCTGACCTTCAACCACGCCCTACACCGGTTAGACCTGACATTTACGGCAGGAAACAGTTACACAGACGAAGATCTGAAGGGACTTTCCGTAGCCCTCAATGCCAAAACGACGTGTGTAGTAGACGGAGTACAGGGTAAGATAACACAAGTAAAGGATGCAACGGGCGAATATACGGCAAACGACACCCAAGCTTCTTTTTACCTGGTTCCACAAAACACGTCGGATGTCACACTGACCATCGCCATCGGCAGCGACAAGAAGTCACTGACCTTGGACAAACTGTTGGAGCAACTGGAATCTCCGCAAAGTGTTCTGGAAGGAGGGAAACGTTGTAGACTGACATTGAAAGTAAGTCGGGAAGGCATTACTGTAGAAGGAGGTTCCATCACAGCCTGGGGCGACCAGGTCACAGCCGACGGCGAAGTGGTTATTGGCTGATCCTCTCCGAATTGTAACAAATCTTTCAACAGAAAATCATTCATCATTCCGGCTCTATGTCCCAGTGACTAGAGCCTTTTTTTATTCCAAAGACAAAAAGCATCATCATACGCCCATTTTCATAAAAATCTTTCCTATCTTTATCCGCTTTTGATTTCGAACGGACAAAATATGAGGAATCCTGATTATATCATACGTGCGTTGCAACCGGAAGAAACTCGTCTGTTGCGCAACTTTCTATACGAGGCCATTTACCTGCCCGAGGGTACATCTCCCCCGCCCCGCAGCATCATCGACCTGCCCGAGCTGCAAGTCTATATCCAAGACTTCGGTACCCGGCCTGATGACCATTGCCTGGTAGCCGAAAGTTTCGGTCGGGTTATAGGCGCTGTCTGGGTCCGCCAGATGAACGACTACGGCCACATTGACGAACAAACGCCTTCACTTGCCATTTCCCTCTACCCGACATTCCGCGGGAAAGGCATCGGCACCCACCTGATGCAGGCAATGATACACCTGTTGCATACCAAAGGTTACAAACAGGTATCTCTCTCGGTACAGAAGGCTAATCCTGCTGTTCGTCTTTACCGCCGTCTCGGATTCGAGACGGTACGAGAAACGGAAGAAGAATATATTATGGTGTACAATTTATCATCTGACTTATGCATAAGCACTAATAACCCCAACCAAACAGCTGCCATCACTTTCCGCCCTGCCACCGCAACCGACATACCTGAGTTGAAAGAGCTTTTCTGCAGCACGGTGCTGACGGTAAATGCCCGCGACTATACCGCCGAAGAAGTAGCCGACTGGGCTTCGTGCGGCAATCGTCCGAGCCATTGGGAAAAGCTGATGGCAACCCTGCACTTCATCGCCGCCTGCGATGCCGAAGGACGCATCGTGGGCTTCACCTCCATCCGCAACGACGGCTACCTGCACTCCATGTTCGTCCACAAGGACCACCAGGGAGAAGGCATTGCCACCGCTCTGCTGCAGCGGATTGAAGCATACGCCATGGAACACGGCATCTGTGACATCACTTCGGAAGTAAGCATCACGGCACGCCCCTTCTTTGAGCGACGGGGATATGCCGTGGAGCAGGAGCAACGCGCACAGGCCAACCGCCTGAAACTGACAAACTATATCATGAAAAAGCAACTGAAAAAGATATGAACATATTGATTCTGTATGAACATCCAACTTATCACTACCGACAAGAAACGCTTCCTCTCCCTCCTTCTACTGGCCGACGAGCAGGAGTCTATGATTGACCGTTATCTGGAACGGGGAGAGTTGTTCGTCATGCACGACACGCAAGAAACTGAAGCCGTTGCTGTAGCCGTTGTGACAAACGAAGGAAATGGTGTATATGAGCTGAAGAATCTGGCTGTTGCACCAGCCTGCCAACGGAAGGGATACGGACGGCAGATAGTGGAATATCTTTGCCGGCACTATGCTGACGTGTGTCACACGTTGCTTGTAGGCACAGGTGAAAGCAAACAGACAATCGCTTTCTACGAAAGTTGTGGTTTCAGTTACTCGCATACCGTCGCCAACTTTTTCACTCTCAATTACGACCACCCGATCGTAGAGGAAGGTAAGGTACTGAAGGACATGATTTATTTTCAGAAGAAACTGACCAGCCTCAGAAGCCTTCTTCCTTCCGAACGAACAAACAACCTGACAGATACATTAGTTGCCTTGTGGAACGTTTCAGTTCGGGCAAGCCATCACTTCCTGACAGAAGAAGATATCTGCAAACTGACTCCATACGTAAGAGAAGCCATCCGCGCAATCGGGACATTACTGGTACTCCATCAGGGTAAAGCACCCATCGCCTTTATGGGAATCGAGGGACAGAAAATCGAAATGCTGTTCGTCTCGCCCACTCATTTCGGCTGCGGATTCGGTAAGCAACTTATCAACGTCGCCATCAAAGACTATCATGCCCTTTATGTAGATGTAAATGAGCAAAATCCGCAAGCCGAAGGTTTCTACCGTCATCTTGGTTTCCACACGTTTGAACGGACAGAAACGGACGAGCAAGGCAATCCGTTTCCAATCCTAAAAATGGCATACAAGAACAAATCAAACTAGAAAACAATGAAACAAACCGAACAACAGACTTTTGAAAAAGTATATCAAATGCCACTCGGCAAGGTCTATCCTTTGCTGGTGAACAAAGCCATAAGAAAAGGAAGGACGCAAGAGGAGGTCAACACAATCATCTGTTGGCTGACCGGTTACAGCCCCCGACAACTGGACGAACTGCTGAACCTACCCACTACCTACGGCGACTTCTTCCGCAATGCCCCAGCTCCCAACCCCAACCGCAAACTGATAAAAGGCAGTATCTGCGGCATCCGTGTGGAAGAAATAGAAGAACCGTTGATGCAGGAAATACGTTACCTGGACAAGCTGGTAGACGAACTAGCCAAAGGAAAGCCCATGGAGAAAATCCTGAGAACATGAACAGACAAACGCCTGACATGCCTACAGCTTCCCGCTACTTTCCCTCTACCTCCATCGTCTGCATCTGCCTCCTTGTAGTACCAAACCGCTTGCCATAAAATGTCCAATAAATGTCGGCGGCCAGACGAAACAAATACTTGGAAAGCGGCATCGTGGCGCTCAACGTATGGTAACGTCCTCTTACCATGGACTGGGCCAAACGACGAATATTCCTTGTAGCTACGTACTTAAATGGCGTGTCGAGGATAGCTTCTCCGCTACCTAGCATCAGAACAGACCCCATGACATAGCCATTGCGACGACAAAAAAGTCGCATCATACGGATGGCAACTTCACTCTGTTCAGCTTCCAGAAAACCACAGTTTATCAAGATGGAGACCACAGGCTTATGAGCTGGCGGACAAGCCTCCAACGCTTTCAGAAAATTCAGAAAGCCCACTGGTAAAGAATCGGCATAGAGCGGAAAAGCAAACAACACATCGGTATAACCGCTGAGCGCAGCACACAATTCTTCATGGTTCTTCTTGGTAATGTTACGATAATCAGTCTCGGCCGTACAATGACGCATGAAAATCTCAGCATAGCGTTTCGAGTTCGATTTCGGAGCACGAGGGCTGCCATTCAATATCAGAATTTTTCCCATTTCTGCAATACTTGTTTTACCATGTCATCGATCATGGATTCGGTTGTAAACTGGATTTCATAACTCTCGAAGTTCATGTTGCGGGCATTACGCTCTACAAGCTGACGGAAAATAGCACGTTCCTCTTCGTCCTCGGCCCCATAGGCAATGATAGTGGCATGCTTGGGCGCGACAGAGCGCTGCACGTGGTGTGTCTCGCCACAATGGATACGGATGAAAGCTTGCTGTACAGGAATGGCCCGTTCGAGCATGGTCTTCATCACGGTATCATAACCACCATACTTCAGGCGGCTGACGTAAAGCACGGCATCACTGGCAGCAATGCAGGGATAGATTCGAGTGGCATCGTCGCGAATAACGCATCGTCCTGGCGTTTGAGTCCAACAAGCGAAGCAACCCATGCAATTGGCTATCTTCAGATTGGATAAATCAAAATAGCGAATATCCTTTTCTGGATCGACAGAAATATCTAGCCGTTTATCGCTTAAAATCAGTTTCATACGTCGTCTTTAATTTTGCACTATACTCAAAAAAACATTTATATATCTACTTTTGTTCACTTCTTCTTTCCTTGCGATCTTACATTCAACAAAAAGACATTAATATAAACATACAGGCAATAAAAAGAAAGCATTTCATCATTTCAGCGAACACAGACCTTTTTCAGAAAAGAGAAAACAGGAATAGATAACATGAAAAACAAACACTTCGAATACGGAAAAGGGTGTTTTTCAGAAGCTAAAAGTATGCTTTCTCCCGAAAGATAGTATGTTTTCTGTCATCAGGTCGTATGTTTGCACCCTCAAAAATACGTCTTTTTAAGCAAAAAAGTAAATGTTTACACGTCTAAAGTGGCACTTTAGCGGCATAAACACCCACTTTAGACCGACAACCTCCTTGTTTTCCACCTTCTTTGCGATAGTTTCCTCCCCTTTCTCTTCTATTTCAAATGTAAATATTTCGCTATTCTATTGTCTATTAGACAGAAAGCAGATTTCTTTTCCGTTCTTTTCGACCGCCCTCTACTTCAGGCCGAAAGAAGCGATTCTCAGGCGGTTGGGAAATCAAAATGTCATTTTGATACTTCCCATCTCCGCATACGGTATTTCAAAGGTGAAAGACCTGTCTTGCGAACAAAGAACTTGCCAAAGACCGACTGGTCGGAAAAGCCCAGCTCGTCGGCAATCTCCTTCACATCCTTGTCGGTACACTCCAACAGTTTACGCGCATCGGCACAAAGCAGTTCGGATATGTGGAAACAGACCGTATGCCCCGTGATATTGCGCACGATGCGCGAAAGGTAGGTAGTAGAAATGTGCAGACGGTCAGCATAGAAACTGATGTTGTGCTGTTCGCGGTAGTGATGCACCAACACACGCTTGAAGTTGCGGAAAATCTCAGTCGAACGGTTGGCAAAACCAGTCGTCTCACGGTTCTTCTGATACAGGGCATCGGCCATCTGCAACAAAAGGAAGCTACACAAATGGCGGACTATACCATCACGATAAAGGTGAAGCTCCTCCAGCCGGCTGGAAAAAAGCACCAATGTCTTCTGCAAATAATCGGCCTGTTCCGCTTCCAATTGGAAAATCGGCAGCAGATAGTTACCCACGAACTGGGATACCTGTCCATAGACAAGCTGTCCGACGGAAAGCGTGTCGAAATAATCGGGCTCGATATAAAGGCAGACCATACGGAAATCGGCACTCATGTCAGTGAGTGTGACACGAATACTAGGTGTGACAACCAGCAAATGGAGGGAAGCAAGCGTATAACTGGCATGGACATCCGACACAGACGCCGTTCCGTTTGTGACGAGCAAGAAATAAAATCCCTTGTCCAACAGAATTTGTCCGTATCCAGCACAGGCCATATCCATAGCAAGGCCACAAGGCATGCCTACACCCGGCTTACAGGCCTTCATCAGTTCGGTAATTGCAATACTCATATCTTACCATAATTTAATCACAAAAATAAGATTTGTTTCGTTTTCGACCAAGATAGGTCGTTCTTTTCTGAAGGAAATACAAAGAAATTATATGAACTTTGCGGCGGTTTTCAAAACAGAAGATTATGAGTAAATATACTTTCAGACGCTACCTGCTGTTCGTCGCTTCACTGTTCATCAATGCATTCGGCATTGCCTTCATCACCAAAGCGCTACTGGGCACGTCGCCCATCACGAGTGTAACCTACGTACTGAGCCTGTTTACGCCCTTCACAATGGGTATATGGACCATTCTGCTCAACCTGCTGTTCGTTGTCCTCGAACCATTTCTGATGACACGCAAGGATGTGAGAGAAGACCTGCGGATGTACCTGCTTCAAATCCCCATTTCGTTCTGCTTCGGCCTGTTCATCGACTTCTCCATGTTCATGCTCTCCTGGCTGGAACCCTCGGCCTATGTCATGCAAGTGACGGTTCTGCTGATCGGTTGCATAATTCTAGCATTGGGCATCACCCTTGAAGTTAAAGCCAATGCGGCCATGATGGCAGGAGAATATTTTGTGAAAGCCATCACTCGACGCTTCCATGGAGAGTTCGGCTACGTAAAGCTGGGATTTGACATAACGCTGCTCACCATTGCCTGCATCCTGTCGCTCGTCTTCCTGTCCGACATTCAGGGCGTACGCGAAGGAACAGTGGTGTCCGCCTTGCTGGTAGGCCCCATCGTACACTTCGTCAGTCCTGCCTACCGCATTTTCGACCGTTGGATCAATGCTCCCATCAAACAGGCCGATACACCTTCGGCCCAACATACAAATACTATCATCACCATCGCACGTGAATATGGAAGCGGAGGTCATCTGCTGGGTGAAAGACTTGCCAAGGAGCTGGGCATCAAGTTGTACGACCGCGAGTTCATCCGCATGGCTGCCCAACGGAGCGGCATAGACGAACAATATATCGCGAAAAATGAACAGTCCATTCCTTCGTTCTGGCTGAAGTGCATCCTCTCGAAGAACAGCGAACAGCCAGTGGAAGCCAGTCTCTCGGCAGACGACATACTGTTCGTGGCCGAAAGTCGGATTGTACAGGAGCTCGCCGCTCAAGAACCTTGCATCATCGTAGGCCGTTGTGCCGACTTCGTACTGAAAGACCACCCTAAAGTGGTGAAAGTATTCTGCTATTCCGACCTGAAAAGTGCGGTGAACCGCTGCGTTAACGACTACGGCATTCCCCAAGAGCAAGCAGAAGCGGAAATCCGCCGCATCAACCGCAACCGCATCCATCACTACGAATACTACACCGGCTGGAAATGGGGCGAACCTCATCACTACCACCTGATGCTCAACACAGGAAATATCAGCCTGGAAACAGCCTGCAAGCTGGTGAAAGAGGTTTATCAGAATATGACTACTATTCCTTAGACTTTTGAACTTTGTCACCAATAATGACAAGCAATCCATCCCTTAACAGAAATTGAATAGCCTGTTCGGTAGCGGTATCGACATTCGCTCCCTTACGGCTGAACCCCAACTGAACAGCGACAATATGCTTTAAATCCTCTTTAGGAAGAGAAACTTGCTGTTCAATCACATATAAAGTAGCATTCATCACTTCTACAAGCGGAATTTCCTGAATGGTCCGTTTAGAGTCTACGCGATAATAATCATAACCTTCTGAAGCCGCTTTGGAAGTCCAATAAGTTCTGATATTATCCACGACCAAAGAGTCTGCATACACCTCCTGCAACAATTCATCAACCATCGACTGGATGCGTGTCGTAACCCGTGACAATCCCCATGCCCGAACAATCCGTTTGTAAAGCAATGTATTGGTAATGGGCTGTTCTATGCCAATGATGGTTTTCAACTGTTTCTGAACTTTCGCCTTAGAAAGCAACACCTCCTCAATGCTGATCGGTGAAACCGGAACAGGCAGTTCGGCTTCCTGATAAGGCAAACGACGATTATTGAGCAGTTCCACTTTCGGCTCATTCTCAACCGTAAATTTCTTATAGGACACTGATGGTGCTTCTGCCGGCGGCGCAGCCGCTCCTGCTTGTTTGGAAAGCTCCTCCAGCTGGGCCACCAAACGTTCTACTACCTTATTGCGATTAGTGAACCAATCCATAGACCACACACGTTCAATCTGCCATTTCAACATTCGCAGAACACCAGGCTGAACAATTTCACGGTCACGAGTTGTCTTTGTCTTATAATAATTCTTACCGTCACAAAGGATACCCAACATATACTGATTGGGATTATTTACATCGACTACGGCCAAATCAACCTTAAAGTTGGAGCGTCCCACCTGCATATCAACCTTATAGCCATGTGACCGCAATTCGGCGGCTATCTGATGTATCATACAGCTACTTTCCACTGTCTGTATTTGTGAGGCCGCAATGGAGGAAGTGCCATTTTCTGCAAATTTCAGGAACTTCTTCAGCCCCTCAACCCCCACTGACTGCGTCCGTCTTAAATCTATCTGATCCGAAGTAAGCGTAGAAAAAATGACCATCTCATAACGGGCACGGGATACAGCAACATTCAAACGCCTCTCCCCCCCTTTATTATTCAGCGGACCGAAATTCATGGAAACCTTTCCATTCTTATCGGGACCATAACCTATAGAAAACAATATCACATCACGTTCATCCCCCTGTACGTTTTCCAAATTCTTAATAAAAACAGGTTCCTCGGCCTGGTATGCTTTCGCTTCCAGCTCAGGATGGTTTGATAATTCTTCGGTCAATAAGTCTTCAATCAGATTTTGCTGCACCTTACTGAAAGAAATAATGCCTATACTGCGAAGAGACAGCTCCGGATCAGCCAAACGGCGGATAACTTCCTTAACAATAGCCTCGGCCTCGGCTCTGTTACAACGCGTATGCCCCTTGTCGTAACTTCCTTGAACCGGTAACAAGCTTATTTTAGAAGCTCGATCGTCAATGGAAGGGAATGTATACAGCTTTCCATCATAATATTGTGAATTACTGAAAGCAATCAAGCTCTCATGTTTGCTCCGATAATGCCAAGTGAGGTAACGCGAAGGTATTGACAACGAAATACAATCATCCAAGATGCTTTCCATATCATCCAAATCCGCTTCCTCCTCATCCACCTGACTGGAAGAAAAGAAACTGGTCGGTGGCATTTGTTTGGGGTCACCTACAACCACCAAAGCCTTTCCACGGGCTATGGCACCCACAGCTTCATTAGTGGGCATTTGTGACGCTTCATCAAAAATGACCAAGTCAAACTTTTCCCGGTCCAAGTCCACATACTGTGCCACTGATATCGGGCTCATCAACATACAGGGACAAAGCTTAGGCAGCAAACCAGGTATCTGGTCAATCAGCTTGCGGATGGAAGTTCCCCGCCCGCCATTACTGATATTCCGCTTCAAAATACCAACCTCAGAATTGGCAGCCGCTTCCATGGTCATCGAAGGGATACGAGCAGCCAAACGGCAGTAGAGTTCCTTCTTGGTTAATTCTTGGAAATCGCGTGTAAGATCCCGGTATTTATCAATCAGCTTTTCGAAAATCAACCCGTTGAACATACGCAACGATTCGTCCGCATCAACAACCCGCAGAGCCAAACGATGATACAAACCTTTCAGGAAAGCGTTAGCCGCTTCTGTCACATCCATATGTTGACCTATAATGGCATCCACGACAACGCCCAATCCTTCAACAATCAATCCATTCCTACTCTTGCACCACAAGAACCAATCCTTTGACAGTTCCATATTCGACAACCATTTGTTCAGCCGGACAAGTAACGTACAAGAATAATCCTGCTCCGGCAGCTCCATTTCTGCCAATCCGGCCATCATGTCTGAAACCTTCCGTGTTTCAGACACGCAAACATTCATCTGTGTAAAATATGATTCATGCTTCTGCAAAAATATAGGCCACTCATTATCCACCTGTATCAGCAGATTGGTTTTCAAAGTCCATATATCAGTCTCCGCCTCTTCCGCCAATCGCCTCATGCTGTTCCACAACAAAGACATCTGATTCATCAGCAACGTAATTTTTTCCCAATCTTCCTTGCCAGGCACAGCCAAATGGCAGAACAAACGTGAAAGTTCTTCCTGTCTGTCACATACCCGCTTGCGTTTCACTTCGTATTCCTCCAACTGGTTGAGCAAGCCATCCACTCCCTCTTCCGTCAACGCAGGAGCAAACATACGTAACTTCTTCAAATAAGCGCGCTTGGCAAAGAAACGCGGCAAGAACCATTTCTCCTGCACAAGCCTCCATTCCTGACGCAAAAGGAAACTATCTTCCTGCAAGATGCGAGGTGCACACGTCTGAAGCAAGGAAGACGCAACTTCATCGCGACGCATACCTGCTTCACAAATGTTTTTCAATTCGCTCCAAAGTTCAGACTGCACAAACGCTTCAAACAAAGCCGCATTCAGCAATGGCATGGTTCGCAACAAGCTGTTCAATGTATCCAAAATTACCAGAAGCTCTGCTGTATCCGGCAACGGAAGATTCCATAATTCAACCGCATACGCTCTATACCTATTCCCCGTTTCCAATAGTTTCTGATACTCAGCAAGCAGCTGCCCCAACCGCTTACGCCCTTCTTCAGTAGAATCTTTTATCAAGAGTCCTGCCAGTGGATGATTGGCCGGATGGCCTGTAATCTGAAAGACCGTAGTAAGTTCCTGCAACATCTCCTCATAATGCCGGATACGTTCCTGGGAAACCTGTGGCAAACAATTCAAATCGACAGACAGTTCATGGCCTTCAATGGCAAGGTAATGGGATATACAATCATAAAGCGAAAGACCTGACACGTGAGGCCGATGCAATGCCTCCAGATACCCGATCAGCAGCTTACGCTTCTCGAGTAATTCCCGAGATTTCGTTTCATAATCTACAGGCGACTGGATATGGACAACATTCAACGCCTCTTCCATCTGTTTCAGGAAATGGGATTTCGTCACTTTATTCGAGTGAAGTTCCAAACAGAACGGTTCCAGGCCAATACGCGACAAACGATCTTGCACCACAGACAATGCTGCCATTTTTTCAGCTACGAACAACACCCGCTTACCCTTATAAAGGGCATTGGCTATCATGTTCGTAATAGTTTGAGATTTTCCGGTTCCCGGAGGGCCATGCAAGATAAAGCTCTTTCCCTCACCGGCTTCAATGACAGCCTCCATCTGCGAGGAGTCCACATCAATAGGAATGGAAAAATCAGACGGTTGCCGGCTTCTGTCGATCTCGCGGGCATCCACTGTCGGTTGGCTGTCCGTCAGCATCAGTTTACCTTCCATTAGACTTGCCAGAATGGGGTGCTCCTTCAGTTTGTCTGCATGGGTATGAATGTCGTTCCACATAACAAACTTGTTGAAGGAAAACAGCCCAAGCATAGACTCTTCCAACACATCCCAACCTTTCAAATGCCGGATGCAAGTCCGTATAATGGCAAAAATCTTTTTGACATCTACGCCACTCTCGTCCGTAGGCAATGGATTCAGCCCGTGTAATTCAATCTTATATTCTTGTTTCAGTAACTCAATCAGGGTAATATTCAAGATAATTTCCTCGTCACGCACACGAACAACATACCCTTGCATACCTCCCTTACGGACAATTTCAACAGGCAGCAACAACAACGGAGCAAAACGCACTCGTTCACTCTTAGCAGATTCATACCATTTAAGTACCCCTAAAACCAAGAATAGTGTATTGGCTCCGTTCTCTTCCAAAGCCGTTCGGGACTCTCTATACAGATATTTCAAGCCTTCAGCTAACTCCTGATGAGAAAGGTATGCGTATATCTTCTTGGTTTGCAGACCTTGAAGCACCAATTCTTCTAATTGGGCCGTATAGAGTGACGAATTATAAATCCCCGTATCCTCCGGCTTCAACGGTTCGCGAACGGGCAAAGACAAAATCTGGAAATTCTCACCAGCCTGAAGATAGTCCTCCAGATGATCAATGGAAAAAGAGGCAAAAGGAATGACCTTACGCCCTATCCGCATATTCAAAAGATTATTCCGCAAAGAAAAATCAAGCAACTTTCGTTCCCAAATAAGCTGCTTAGTAACTGGTACGTCACTTTTTTCCAACTTCAAGTCGTAGCGGCTTAATTGATTGACATTCTCTGTTGCATTAACATGAGATACTCCCTCATTCTCCACTAACCAGACACCTTCTTTCTTAATGCGTAACGGCAATGGACGAATCTGTCCCAAACGACAATGCTGGACATCGATAAACACCTCAAATTCATCCTCCTTTTTCAGCAACATATTGCGTGCAGACAACACGGCCTCCTCAAATGATACGGCAGTGGACGATGTCAATAACGTACATTCTACCAAAACAATGTCATTGATGCCATCTGAACATCCCTTCAACAAAAATGATGCGTCATCTCCTACAGACCGGGTATACATATCGTTCGTCAACCAGGCTCCCATAAAGGCATGCCCTTTCAACAATATCAAGATGGGATGAATGCCTATCGATTCCAAACAAGATGCAAACAGCAGAGTCAAGTCCAGGCAAGTCCCCAGCTTTTCAACCAACACCTTGTCTACCATACGGACTCTTTGCCCGTAATTCTCAAAACTGGCAGGGGGAGTCGCATAAACCAATGCTTCAGAGCGCAAAGCCTCATAAACAGCCGCTATCTGCTGACGGACCCGATTAGGATTCTGCGTCTGATATTCGTCAAGGGCTGAGGAACCGGTCCATTTTTCCAGAAATTGGGAAGCCTTGACACTAACTCTGGACAATAAAGGATGATTAGGTATTACAAAGGAAGACAACAGCTCTGGCATAATGCTTAATCCCGTCCATTGATCAAAAGCCATCAAATAGATAGGAAAGGACTGGTGAAAAAGTTCTATTCCTCCTACACGTATAATCAGGTCGAACTCAGCATTTATTCCTTCCGTCAGTTCCAGCAACCGTGCTGTTTCGGGGACTATTTCTATTTTATCCACACGAATCATCTGCCCTGGAGGTAATAAATCTATTACGCTACTACTAAATTTTACCGTTTCTCCTTTAATAAAGATTTCAACCCCTTTCCAGTCATTCACCCCTTGGTTTTCCAATGTCAATACTGAACAGACAGAAATCTGATTATGATACATTGCATAATTTACACATGGCAAATACTCAAAACAGAGTATCCCTTCACCACTTCCTTCTATTTTATATTCCTTTTTCATAGTGTATCATCTGATTACTCCACTCACCTTCTCATTTTCAACAATTTGCAAAATTAAACTTTTCAAAGAATAAAAAAAGAAAAAACGACAATTTTAATTGCTGAACTTATCAAAACCGAAATCGTCATATAGGCACAAAAAAAGCCGCCCTCACCAGGCGGCTTTTCTTATTTATATACGGATAAAACTTATTCTGCCAGCTTGTTGTCAGAACCCAGCACGTTGATGATTTTGTGCTTGTAGAGTTTCTCCATGTTGTCACGAGCCGGACCCAGATACTTACGAGGATCGAATTCAGCCGGTTTCTCAGCAAATACCTTGCGGATAGCAGCAGTCATAGCCAGACGAGAGTCTGAGTCGATGTTGATCTTGCAAACAGCAGACTTGGCAGCCTTACGCAGTTCGTCTTCGGGGATACCGATAGCAGCTTCCAGCTTACCACCAAACTTGTTGATAGTATCAACTTCTTCCTGAGGAACTGAAGAAGATCCGTGCAGAACGATGGGGAAGCCCGGCAATTTTTCCATAACGGCGTCGAGAACTTCGAATGCCAAAGGAGGAGGAACCAGACGACCCGTAGCAGGATCTACGTGGCACTGTTCGGGTTTGAACTTGTAAGCACCGTGAGAAGTACCGATAGAGATAGCCAAGCTGTCGCAACCAGTGCGAGTAGCGAAGTCGATTACTTCTTCAGGGTCAGTATAAGTGTGATGTTCTGCAGATACTTCGTCTTCTACACCGGCCAATACACCCAGCTCGCCTTCTACAGTTACATCAAACTGATGAGCGTAGTCAACAACCTTCTTAGTCAAAGCTACGTTCTCTTCGTAAGGCAGGTGAGAACCGTCGATCATTACAGAAGAGAAGCCCATATCGATGCAAGACTTGCAGAGTTCGAAGCTGTCACCGTGGTCAAGGTGGAGCACGATTTCAGGATGAGCGCAACCCAGTTCCTTAGCATATTCTACGGCACCTTCAGCCATGTAACGCAGCAGAGTCTGGTTTGCATAGTTACGTGCACCCTTAGAAACCTGCAGGATAACCGGAGACTTAGTTTCAACAGCAGCCTTTACGATAGCCTGCAACTGCTCCATATTATTGAAGTTGAAAGCCGGGATAGCATATCCACCCTTAATGGCACGAGCAAACATATCTCTTGTGTTTACAAGGCCCAAATCTTTGTAATTAACCATTTTGTTTAAAAGTTTATAGTTAGTGAATCAAATTCTGTGCAAAAGTACACATTCTCGTTCAAATAGCGGACGCCAATTCCACTAAAAAAACTCTTCAAACAAAAGAAAAACAATCATTTTTCAAGTGTTTGAAGAGTTTTAACAAAAGATTGTAAAGTCTACGTTACAAGTTCAAAGAATATATTCCGCTACCTGAGCTGAATTATTTCTTCAGATAAATAATGGTAGGCAGATGGTCACTATAGCCGTTCAACCACGTACGGCCACCATGGGTACGTAGCGGAGAACCCTTATATTTACCGTCCTGCTGAATAAGATAGTCGCGGTAGAAGACCTCATGATGGTCGTAACGCAATCCGCGACGTTTTTTCAATAATGGTTTCGACAGGACAATCTGATCGAACAGGTTCCACTTACCACGATAGAGCAGCGTACCTACCCCTTCGTCTTCCAGCGTTTCCCACCAGGGGTTGTAGAAATCGGCCTTCTTCACCTCTTTTTTATATTTACGTGCGCCTAACGTCTGCATACTCTCATCCATCGGGTCGTCGTTCATATCTCCCATGATGAATAGCTTCAGCTTGCGGTCTTCGTTCCGCAAAGAATCTGCCAAAGCTTTTACCTGTCGTGCCGCATGTACACGTACTGGTGACTGGGCTCCACGCGAAGGCCAATGGTTGACAATGACACACACACGCTCACCGGCCATACGCCCGTCCACAATCAAGAAGCCACGTGTCAAGTGGACTGTATCCCCCTGATAAGGTTCGGAAAAAACAAGTTTCGAACGAGTCACTTCAAACTGTTGCGGATCGTAGAGCAAAGCACAATCAATGCCGCGCTTGTCGGGACCTTCGTAGTGGATATATTTGTAAGCAGAAAGAGAAGGTTGCTTCAAGAGGTCGTCCAATACACGATCGTTCTCCACTTCAGCTACCCCGATAAAAGCTGGACCTTGCGGCACCCTGTCGCGCGACAAGGAGGAAAGCACCTTAGCCATGTTTTCCAACTTTGCCTCATACTTCTTCGAATTCCATTTATAACTGCCGTCAGGTAGGAAATCGTAGTCGTTCTTGCCCGCATCATGAATGGTATCGAACAAATTCTCAAGATTATAAAATGCTACGCTGTACAGGTCGCGCTTCTCGTTTTGTGCCTCCAAAACTATCGCACAGAGGCAACACATCAACAGAAAGAATAGTTTCTTCATATTCATACATAAATTTTAGATGCAAAAAAAAGAAATAAAACGAGATAAACCTATTTTTTAGTCGAACTTTTTTTCTGTTTCAAGAAATAGCACTATCTTTGCACCCTGAAAACTGAAAAGACCATTACACCACTATTTGTTACCAGCAATAGTAAACGAAATAAAAAAATTAAAAAACAATATCGAAATGAAAAAAGGTATTCATCCCGAAAATTACCGTCCGGTAGTATTCAAAGATATGTCAAACGGTGACATGTTCCTGTCTCGCTCAACTGTTAACACCAAAGAGACAATCGAATTCGAAGGCGAAACTTATCCGTTGGTAAAACTGGAAATCTCCAGCTCTTCTCACCCGTTCTATACTGGTAAGTCTAAGCTGGTTGATACCGCCGGTCGTGTAGATAAGTTCATGAGCCGTTACGGTAACCGTCAGAAGAAATAATCATTTCTGATAAGAGATAAATAAAAGGGAAGCTTTCAAGCTTCCCTTTTATTTTATACCTATACTTCATTTTATTTACGGAAAGGCGGCTTTACTACTACAGCCTTCAGCTTACGACCACGCATGTCGATGCAGATTTCCGTGCCAGGCTTACTGAATTCAGTCTTTACATAGCCCATACCGATACCAATCTTACGAGTAGGCGACATCGTACCTGAAGTCACATTTCCAATGACTTCTCCATTGGCATCCAGCAGCCCATAGCCATGACGGGGGATACCACGGTCGATCATTTCGAAACCTACCAGCTTACGCGTTACGCCTTCAGCTTTCTGTTTCTCCAACATCGCACGGTTAGTAAAGTTCTTACCTTCTACAAATTTAGTTATCCAGCCCAGCCCTGCTTCAATAGGCGAAGTCGTATCGTCAATATCGTTGCCATAAAGACAGAAGCCCATCTCCAAACGAAGTGTATCGCGGGCACCCAGACCAATAGGCTTAATACCAAACTCAGCTCCAGCCTCAAAAACAGCATCCCATATTTTCATGGCTGCGTCAGGATAGAAATAGAGTTCAAAGCCTCCTGCACCCGTATAACCTGTATTCGAAATAATGACATCCTTCTCGCCTGCGAACTCGCCATGAGTAAACGTATAATAAGGTAAAGAAGACAGATCGATCGGTGTCAACTTCTGCAAAGCCTCAATAGCCTTCGGTCCTTGCACAGCCAGCTGAGCCATACGGTCGGAAGCATTTTCCAACTCAGCACCGATGGTATTATGGGTTACACACCAATTCCAATCTTTCTCAATGTTGGCAGCATTCACTACCAGCAAATACTTTTCAGGTTCATAGCAATAAACCAGCAGGTCGTCTACAATGCCACCGGTCTCGTTGGGAAAACAAGTATATTGCACTTTACCTGGAGTCAAGACTGCCACATTATTGGAAGTCACCATCTGCAAGAAAGCCAAAGCCTGGGGACCTTTCACCCAAAATTCGCCCATATGTGATACGTCGAATACGCCTACACCCTGGCAGACTGTCATGTGCTCATCGATAATGCCCGAATACTCAATCGGCATATTGTATCCCGCAAACTCGTGCATCTTAGCACCCAGCGAGATGTGTTTCTCGGTAAATGGAGTGGTTTTCATGAAACTTATATTTAAGAATTAAAATGAATGATCAGCGTGCAGCTACCAGTCCGGCAATTTTGACAATTACCATCATAGCTTTCTCCATGCTCTGTATGGGCACGAATTCATAACGCCCATGGAAATTAAGTCCACCGGCAAAAATATTGGGACAAGGCAATCCTTTGAACGAAAGCTGTGCACCGTCCGTGCCACCACGGATGGCCTTCACACGAGGTTCTACGCCAGCATCTTTCATAGCTTGGAAAGCAATATCGATTACATGCATCACAGGCTCTATCTTCTCACGCATATTGTAATATTGATCGTGCAGGTCTAGCGTAGCTGTACCCTCGCCATACTCAGCATTGATTTTCCGAACGAGATGTTCTATCTCCTGCTTACGGCTTTCAAAACGGGTGCGGTCATGATCGCGAATGATATAAGATACCACGGTCTGCTCCACTTCGCCACTGATACCCACCAAATGGTAAAAACCCTCGTAACCTTCGGTATGTTCGGGCGTCTCATGACTGGGCAGCATAGCCATAAAACGATTGGCCACGCGAATAGAATTAATCATCTTATGCTTGGCATAGCCCGGATGTACATTGCGTCCCTTGAACGTAATCTTGGCAGAAGCAGCGTTGAAGTTCTCGAATTCCAGTTCGCCTACCTCGCCACCATCCATCGTATAGGCCCAGTCGCAACCGAATTTCTCGACATCAAATTTATGGGCACCCAAGCCGATTTCTTCATCAGGATTGAAACCAATACGTATCTTTCCATGCTTGATTTCGGGATGCTCCTGCAAATAGACAATAGCCGAAACAATTTCGGCAATACCAGCCTTATCGTCAGCCCCCAACAACGTTTTGCCATTGGTCACGATCAAATCCTCCCCCTTATGATCCAACAGTTCGGGGAACTGTGCTGGTGATAAAACTATGTTTTCGTCGGCACAAAGCACTATTTCTCCACCATCATAACACTGTACAATCCGTGGTGACACATCCTTACCGCTCATATCGGGACTCGTATCCATGTGAGCAATGAAACCTACTGTAGGCAGAGGCTTATCAGTGTTAGCAGGAAGCGTGGCAAACAAATAGCCATTGTCATCCAACGTAACATCTTCAAGTCCCAAAGACTCCAGTTCTTCCTTCAAATAGCGGGCAAAAACCATTTGCCCCGACGTACTGGGAGTAACGCCAGTCTCTTCACTCGACTGAGTATCGAAGCTGACATATTTCAAAAAACGTTCTACTAAAGTCATATCATTCAAAAAAATTACGATTCAACATTTACGATTTGTTATTATGCCCGTAAAGGTAGAAAAAGGGGCGTGAATTGGCAAGCAATCCACACCCCTTTTTTATCCGAAACTTAACGATTTGTCAATCAGAAACAGCTACTGCCATCGAAACAATGCGTACAAAGTTTGCATTTAGGCAGGCCAATAGACTCGACCAACGTTTCTAGCGTATTGAAACGCAAAGAAGTAAAGCCAAAACGCTCACGCATGATCTCTACCATACGATTGTACTCAGGAGAGCCAGTAGTGGCATACTTCTCCAAATTCTTGTTTTCATCACCCTCCAACTCCTTGATAATACGACGGGTTATCAACTCCAACGGACTCTTGGAAGCAGTAAAGCCAATAAATGGACAAGCATATATCAATGGCGGACAAGCTATGCGGATGTGTACTTCCTTGGCTCCATATTCGTAGAGCACTTTCACATTATCGCGAAGCTGAGTTCCACGCACGATAGAATCGTCGCAGAAAAGCAGACGTTTTCCCTGAAGCATCGCACGATTGGGAATAAGCTTCATCTTGGCCACAAGGCTACGCATCTCTTGGCGGCTGGGAGTAAAGCTACGTGGCCAAGTCGGCGTATATTTAGCAATGGCACGATGATAAGGGATTCCCTTTCCTTCGGCATACCCCAGTGCCATGCCTACTCCTGAATCAGGAATTCCACATGCACAATCTACTTCGGAAGTATCAGTTTGGCCCATTTTCACACCACTGGTAAAACGAACCTCTTCTACATTACGACCTTCATAGCAAGAAGTCGGGAATCCATAATATACCCACAGGAAAGAACACACTTGCATCCGTTCTTCTGGTTTACGCATCTGCTCAATACCTTCGGCACGTAAGCGAACGATTTCACCCGGTCCCAAATAACGTTCAACTTCATACCCCAAATTCGGGAAGCTGCTTGACTCACTGGTTGCCGCATACGCTCCTTCCTTCTTTCCGATAACAATCGGCGTGCGCCCCCATTTGTCGCGAGCAGCGATAATGCCGTCTTCCGTCAGCAACAACATGGAACAGGAACCTTTGATACGATTGTATACATTCTCTATCCCCTCTACAAAATTCTTGCCCTGAATGATAAGCAAAGCGATCAGCTCCGTCTGATTAGTCTGTCCTGAACTGAGTTCTGAAAAGTGCATATTCTGCTCTAACAATTCTTCCTCCAGTTCGACAATATTCATAATCTTGGCAACTGTAACAATAGCAAAACGTCCTAAATGAGAATTCAGAATGATAGGTTGCGCATCCGTATCACTAATGATTCCTATGCCGGAGTTTCCTTTAAACTTGTCCAGTTCGTCTTCAAACTTGGTACGGAAATAGGTACTTTCCAGATTGTGGATAGAACGACTGAAACAGTTGGTCGTTTCATCATAAGCAGCCATACCGCCGCGTTTCGTTCCTAAATGAGAATTATAGTCTGTCCCATAAAACAAATCAGTCACACAACTCTCTTTGGCGACTGTCCCGAAGAAACCTCCCATATTATTTATACTTTAATAATTACGTATGGTTTTTAAAACGTCGACAAAGGTACAAATTAGTCGGCAGGTAGCCTTCTGTCATCACCTGTTTTTTTAATAAAAAAATAAGCTCCGCAGAGAAAAAATCCTCTGCGGAGCATCCAACCAATACCTATTGACCTATCTTTTTACCCCTTCTCAGTTTCTCCACTTTTTTACAGACTTCAGGTCATCGCCCGTTGCCTCCATCAGGCTGAGAGCGAAACCGCCACTACGAGCTTCTTTGACAGAAATCTTAGTTTTAGAAGTCACAATACCTTTCTTTATCTGATAAGAAGTAGGATTGTCCTTGTAATCGGCGTCTTTTCCATCAGCATAGAGAGTAGCGACATATTTCTTGTCTGCATCAAGAAAATCAAGTTTGAATTCAGCCGTACGTGCATTTTCATCGGTGATACCACCAACAAACCAATTACCACTGTTTTTTGCCTTACGGGCTATAGTGATGTAATCACCTGGCTCTGCTTCGATATACTTGCTTTCATCCCAATCGACAGCTACGTCCTTGATAAACTGGAAAGCATCCATATGTTTCTCGTAGTTGTCCACCAAATCTGCAGCCATCTGCAAGGGGCTATAAAGAGTAACGTAGAGAGCAAGCTGCTTGCAGAGAGTCGTCTGCACTTGTCCGTGCGGCAGGTCACCCATAAAATCAAGTTTAGTATCAAAAATACCTGGCGTATAATCCATTGGACCTCCAATAAGACGATTGAACGGTAAAAGCGTCGTATGGAAAGGCTTGCTTCCGCCAAAGGCTTCGTACTCTGTACCACGAGCAGATTCATTGCCAATCAGATTGGGATACGTACGACACAGACCTGTAGGGCGAACAGCCTCATGGCCATTGACCATAATTTTATATTCAGCAGCCTTCTTCACTGCATATAAATAATGATTATTCATCCATTGGCCATAGTGATACTCGCCTCGAGGAATGATATTGCCTACATATCCACTTTTCACTGCGTTATATCCATGGTCTACCATAAACTGATAAGCCTTATCCAAATGGCGTTCGTAGTTACGTACCGAAGCAGAAGTTTCGTGATGCATCATCAATTTCACTCCCTTGCTATGAGCATAGTCGTTCAGCATCTTCACATCAAAATCAGGATATGGAGTTACAAAATCAAAGACATAATCCTTAGATTTGCCGAACCAGTCTTCCCAACCTTCATTCCAACCTTCGACAAGCACCTGATCAAATCCATGCTCAGCTGCGAAATCAATGTATTTCTTCACATTCTCATTGGTAGCACCATGGCGTCCGTTAGGCTTCAGCGTCGAATAGTCTGTCTGACCCAACTTCACAGAAGGCAGATCGTCTGTATAAGCCCAGGTACTCTTACCAGCAATCATCTCCCACCAAACACCCACATATTTAACAGGTTTAATCCACGATACATCCTCATAAGCACAAGGCTCGTTCAGGTTCAGCGTGATACGTGAGGCTAAAATATCACGTGCATCGTCACTCACGATAACCGTACGCCAAGGTGAAGTACAAGGAGCCTGTAAGTATCCTTTATTGCCTTGCGCATCAGGAGTCAACCAAGATTCGAACACAAGATTCTTATCATCCAGATTGAGATGCATGCACGAATAATCCACAAGAGCAGCTTCATGCAGATTGATGTAAAGGCCGTCTGCCGTTTTCATCTGCAAGGCCGTCTGCACACCTGTGGGTGAAAATGGAGTCTGCGAAGAATTGGGCGTAATGGCGCCTTCCATCAGGCCACGTATCTCTGTCAGTTTCGATTCAGTATAATCATATTCCTGCGTATCATAGTCGCCAGGAATCCAGAAAGCCGTATGGTCACCAGCCATAGCAAACTGAGTATGCTCCTCTTTGATAACGAAATAATTGAGATTCTTCTGCAAAGGGAATTCATAACGGAAGCCCAAACCGTCATCGAAGAGGCGGAAACGGATGACTATGTTACGCTCTTGCGCTTTCTGGTTCAACGTTACCGCCATTTCATTATAATGGTTACGTATTTCTTTTTCCTCACCCCACACAGGCTGCCAGGTTTCATCAAACGTGGAATTTTTCACCTCACCTAAAGTAAATCCTGCCATCAGGCCTGGATCATCCTTCAGTTCCAATCCTAACTTAGAAGGTTTAATAACCACCTTTTCTTTATAATACAATTCATAGACAGGCTCTCCCTGCCCGTTTACTGTAAAGACCAGTCTAAGTAACCCATTAGGAGAAGTAAGTTCCTCGGCAACAGCCATACCAGCTATGCAAAGGAATGATAACAAAAATAAGATTCTAGAAGTGAATGTTTTCATGTTTCTCATGTGTAATATTATTCTTTGCAGACAAAGATAAGCAAAAGTACAATAAGCGGTTATCCAATTCTGACACAAAGAAGAATAAAGGGACAGCAAACGTTTGCATGCCATTAAACTTTACTTAATACTACCAACAGTAAATAAACCAAATCAGCCAGTATATTCTTCCTGTTTTTTTATATACAAGTACTGTTTTTTAGAGTATTTAAGACAAATACCTCCAATGAGTAGTGCATATTTAACAGAAAGTCGCTACTTTTGTAACTGGAAAATAAAATCCAATGAAAACAATTAAGAAACAATAATCTAACCCCTAAATCCTATGCTGACTCAACTCATCAATGCCCGCATCCTTACTCCACAAGGGTGGTTGAAAGATGGTTCCGTTCTGATAAGAGACGGAAAAATATTGGAAGTAACCAACTGTGACTTGGCCGTTATCGGTGCTACACTCATCGATGTCAAAGGCATGTATGTACTGCCCGGTGGTATCGAAATTCATGCCCACGGTGGTGGTGGACGTGATTTTATGGAATGTACCGAAGACGCTTTCCGTCAAGCAGTACAGACGCATATGAAATATGGTACAACCAGCATATTCCCGACAATGTCATCGTCTACAGTTCCCATGATAGAACAGGCAGCCGAAACCTGTACGAAACTGATGGCAGAACCCGACAGTCCTATTTTAGGCCTCCATCTTGAAGGACATTACTTCAATATGGCAATGGCTGGCGGACAACTACCCGAGAATATCAAAAACCCAGATCCCAACGAATATATTCCTCTGGTAGAACGCTGGTCATGTATCAAACGTTGGGATGCAGCTCCTGAACTTCCAGGTGCAATCCAATTCGGCAAATACATCTCCGGCAAAGGTATTTTGGCAGCCGTAGGCCATACACAAGCTGAATTCGAAGATATTCAGGCTGCACATGAGGCAGGATATACCCATGCAACACACTTCTATAACGCCATGCCTGGCTTCCATAAACGCCGCGAATATAAATATGAAGGTACTGTAGAAAGTATCTACCTGCTGGACGACATGACTGTAGAAGTCGTTGCCGATGGTATCCATGTACCGCCAACAATCTTGCGATTGGTATATAGAATAAAAGGTGTAGAACGTACTTGCCTGATCACAGACGCCTTGGCTTGTGCCGCCAGTGACAGCAAAGAAGCTTTCGATCCACGCGTCATCATCGAAGACGGTGTCTGCAAGTTAGCTGACCGTTCAGCTTTGGCAGGAAGTATAGCCACAATGGACCGACTGATCAGAACCGTCGTACAGAAAGCCGATATTCCATTGGCCGATGCTGTCCGTATGGTATCTGAAACTCCTGCAAAAATCATGGGTGTATACGATCGCAAGGGTTCATTGCAACGAGGAAAAGACGCAGACATTATCGTCATGGATGACAACCTGAACGTACGCGCCGTATGGGCAATGGGAAAACTTGTGCCGGATACATATACCATATAATATCCCCACTGCAATCCATTTACTTTAATACAATCAATTTATGAAGACAAATCTTAGCTCGCAAATCACCTTGAACAGAGTATCGACAAGGTACTACCGTCCGGAAAATGCCTTTGAACGTTCTGTTCTGACTCGGTTGGAAAAGATTCCTACCGACATCTACGAAACAGTGGATGAAGGCGTCGACCAAATAGCCCGCGACATCGCCCAAGTGATACGTGATAAGCAAAAAGCTGGACGTTTCTGTGTACTGGCTTTAGCAGGAGGTAACTCTCCACGCAATGTATATGCAGCTTTAGTGCGTATGCACAAAGAAGAAGGGCTGAGTTTCCGCAACGTTATTGTATTCAACCTCTACGAATACTATCCACTTGCACCCGATGCAATCAACAGCAATCTCAATGCATTAAAAGAAATGCTGCTCGACCATGTGGACATTGATAAACAAAATATTTTCAGTCCTGATGGTTCAATAGCCAAAGATACTATTTTCGAATACTGCCGCCTTTACGAGCAACGTATCGAAAGTTTCGGAGGCTTGGACATAGCCTTACTGGGTATTGGACGTGTAGGTAACATTGGGTTCAACGAACCAGGCTCCCGCCTGAACTCTACCACACGATTAATTCTACTTGACAATGCATCACGTAACGATGCAGCCAAGATGTTTGGCAATATAGACAGTACTCCTGTAAGTTCTATTACAATGGGGGTATCTACTATATTAGCAGCCAAGAAAGTCTACCTCATTGCCTGGGGTGAAGAAAAGGCCAAGATGGTGAAAGAATGCGTAGAAGGCCCTATTACGGATACAATTCCGGCCTCTTACCTGCAAACTCACAACAATGCCCATATTGTAACAGACTTATCAGCAGCTTCGAACCTGACACGTATCCAACGCCCTTGGTTGGTAACCTCCTGCGAATGGAACGACAAGCTCATCCGCAGTGCCATCGTATGGTTGTGCCAATTGACAGGTAAACCTATCCTGAAACTGACAAACAAGGACTACAATGAAAATGGCTTAAGCGAATTGTTGGCCCTTTATGGTTCAGCCTATAATGTGAATATAAAAATATTCAATGACCTGCAACATACCATCACAGGATGGCCAGGCGGAAAGCCGAACGCAGACGATACCTATCGCCCCGAACGTGCCCTTCCCTACCCCAAGCGTGTCATTATTTTCTCACCCCATCCTGACGACGATGTTATCTCTATGGGTGGCACGTTGCGCCGTCTGGTAGAACAAGGACACGACGTTCATGTAGCCTACGAAACAAGCGGTAATATTGCTGTTGGTGACGAAGAAGTGATCCGTTTCTTGCATTTTATCAATGGTTTCAATCAACTGTTTAATGACAGTGCAGATCAGGTCATCAATGAAAAATATGCAGAAATCCGCAAATTCCTTCGCGAAAAGAAAGATGGTGACATGGATACACGCGATATTCTCACCATTAAAGGACTTATCCGCCGCGGCGAAGCACGTACAGCTTGTACGTACAACAATATCCCGTTGGATCACTGTCATTTCCTTGACCTGCCTTTCTATGAAACAGGCAAGATTCAAAAAAATCCAATTAGCGAAGCTGATATTGAAATAGTCCGCAATCTGTTGCGCGAAGTAAAACCTCACCAGGTCTTTGTGGCTGGCGATTTAGCAGACCCCCATGGCACACATCGTGTTTGCACAGACGCTGTATTCGCTGCTATCGACTTGGAAAAGGAAGAAGGTGCTGAATGGTTAAAAGATTGTCGCATATGGATGTATCGTGGTGCTTGGGCAGAATGGGAAATTGAAAACATCGAAATGGCTGTTCCTATCAGTCCAGAAGAACTACGTGCCAAACGCAATTCTATCCTGAAACACCAAAGCCAGATGGAAAGCGCTCCATTCCTCGGCAATGACGAACGTCTCTTCTGGCAACGAAGCGAGGATCGCAATCGCGGTACTGCTAATTTGTATAACAGTCTGGGACTTGCCAGCTATGAAGCAATGGAAGCTTTCGTAGAATATATTCCACTATAAAACAAGTAGAATAAAAATAAAAACAGGAGAATGAGAAAAAGAAATTTATACTCTTGCTTTCATTCTCCTGTTTTCTATTGTCACCCAATATTTCTATACTTATTATCCCTTTTTTGACCTCCTGTATTCTTTGGGAGACATACCCATAATTTTACTGAAAAGACGCGAAAAATAAAACATATCCCCAATGCCAACCTTATAGCAAATCTGATTAATCTTCATATCTGTCGTATCCAACAAAGAACAAGCATACTGTATTTTCAACAGGTTGGAATAGGCCGACGGACTATGTCCTGTCTTCTGCCTGAACATCGCTGAAAAATACGAAGGTGAATAACCTGTAAGCGCAGCAAGATCTTGTAAAGACACATGCTTTTCCATATTCTCTTTCATATAATGAATAGCACGCTCTACTGTATCCGATTCAGTCGTTCGATTACTGGCATTCCGATATTGCTGAACATAACGCAACGAACCCAGGAAATAATGAAAAAGAGAAGAAACATATAACAGGTTTTCACTGCTATATCCCGATTTTAATATCATAAACATTTCCTCAAATAATCCGATACGATCACTGATACGCGAGCTGTCACTCGGACAAAGATCCATAGGATAGACAGTATCCTTGGCATAATAAGGAGCCATCTCACCTTTAAAATGTATCCAATAAATTGTCCATGGAGTTGTTTCACTGGTTCCGTATGCATGTGGAACCCCAGCAGGAAGAATGAAATATTGATTAGACGTAACTGTATAAGTATGTTCTCCCACACGATACCAACCATCACCATCTATACAATATATAAATACAAACTGATTAATTGGAGTCTTTCGCTCCCTACGATGATGCAAAGCCTTCGGAAAATAACCGATATCTGTTATATGCAATCTAGACAACAAAGGGTCTGCCTCCATCGCATCTACTATCAATTTGGGAAGTACCAATATCTGCTCCCCCTGAAATCCATCTTTCAGTTCTATCATATACCATCTGTTCAAAATCCCAGCAACAAACATACACAATGAAAATGGGAAATTCAAGCAAAAAAGTAAGATTGTCCATATAAAGTATAAAACTTTCTATTTTTCAGTCTGCTGATAGTTACTAATTTTGCAAACGAAAAACATATTTTCCATCTGATCACATGAAAACGTACAACAAAGGATTCATCTACTTTATCTGCCTTGTATCAGCTATGGGCGGATTGCTATTTGGTTACGACTGGGTTGTAATCGGAGGCGCTAAGATTTTTTACGAACAATTCTTCAACATAGTCGACAATCCATCAATGCAGGGACTTGCGATGAGTATAGCCTTGGCAGGATGCCTCATTGGCGCATTAACTTCAGGAATGTTGGCTGACAAACTTGGCCGAAAGCCTCTGTTACTGCTTTCTGCTCTTATTTTTGTATTAACAGCATACGGAACGGGAGCATTCAGCAATTTCCACTATTTTCTGTTGGCACGTTTCTGTGGAGGTATCGCTATCGGTATTGCTTCAGGGCTCTCCCCTATGTATATCGCCGAGGTAGCGCCTACCCACATCCGTGGCAAACTGGTTTCACTCAACCAACTCACCATTGTCATCGGCATCCTGGCAGCACAAATTGTCAACTGGCTACTGGTCAGTGACGACACAGCTTGGAATATTGAAATGGCTTGGCGCTGGATGTTTTGGTCAGCAGCATTCCCTGCACTAGCCTTTTTAGTACTTGCCGCATTCATACCTGAAAGTCCACGCTGGCTAGCCATAACAGGGCAACGGGAACGAGCCGTAGCCACACTGACCCGTATTGGAGGTGCGGACTATGCGCAAAGCGAGCTAACAGCCTTACAAACAGATATGCAACATAAGCAAAATCAAGGCGGCCTGTCTCTGCTTTTCAGCAAACCATATCGCCGGGTTCTTTTGCTAGGCATTATCGTAGCCATGTTCCAGCAATGGTGTGGAACCAATGTCATATTCAACTACGCACAAGAAGTTTTCCAGTCGGCTGGCTACGACGTAGACAATACATTTATCAACATCGTTGTTACGGGTATTGCCAACCTGATATTTACCTTTGTGGCCATCTATACCGTTGACCGTCTGGGACGCCGTGCATTGATGTTGCTTGGCGCAGGTGGTTTGGCAGGAATTTACCTCATACTCGGCACTTGCTACTATTTCGAAGTAAGCGGCATTTTCATGGTTATCCTGGTTGTAGCTGCCATTGCCTGCTATGCCATGTCCTTAGGACCTGTCACTTGGGTATTATTATCGGAGATTTTCCCCAATAAAGTAAGAGGAATAGCTGTAGCTACAGGAACGTTCGCCTTGTGGATTGCCAGCTTTATACTGACCTACACATTCCCTTTCTTGAACAAAGCATTGGGAACAGCCGGCACTTTCTGGATATATACAGCCATCTGCGCTGCAGGATTTATATTTTTCTCTTTCCGCTTGCCCGAAACAAAAGGTAAATCGCTGGAGCAACTGGAAAAAGAAATGGTCGGCTAATATACTAAGAACGACATAACGGTCCTTACTAGACCCAATAACAATACAAACTATAACACACTCAAGCTACCATGAAAACACACTTTTTTTTATTACAATTACTATGTTTGTCATTCTACTTGTCAGCGCATGCTCAAGTAATGGATCTCTCTGGAACCTGGCGTTTTGCTGTCGATCGTAACAATGAAGGCATCTCTGCCCAATGGTATCTTCAGGCACTAAACGACCAGGTTCAACTTCCAGGTTCAATGATTACCAATGGTAAAGGTGATCCTGTCAACCTGACTACCCCCTGGGTAGGTAGTTTCAATGACCAAACTTTTTTCAAACAGGACCGTTATGCTCGTTATCGCACACTTGACAACTTCAAGATACCCTATTGGCTACAACCCGACAACTATTATGCTGGAGTAGCTTGGTATCAGCGTGACATTGAAATCCCCAAGTCGTGGAAAAAGAAGAGTATCCATCTATTCTTCGAACGCTGCCATTGGGAAAGTCGTGTATGGATCGATGGTAAGGAAGTAGGGATGCAGAATGCGTTAAGCGCTCCCCAACAATACGACCTAACCAACTACCTCACTCCTGGTAAACATACCCTCTCCGTACGTGTTGACAACGCCGTACGTGACATAGATCCAGGTGAAAACTCTCACTCCATTTCCGACCATACACAAGGGAACTGGAACGGTATAGCAGGTTCCATGTATCTGGAAGCCAAAGGAAATTCTTATTACAAGCAACTTCACGTTTTCCCACAAGCCGAAAAAGGACATCTAACGATAAAGGCCAACATCTGTAACACGACTTCCAAACGACAAAAAATTGACTTGATTTTCCGGCTGAAAGATACGGGAACCACCAGAAGTTACACCATCCAACCTGGTGACAATAAGCTGGAAATCAATCTTCCCATGCCAAAAGATATCAAAGTTTGGGATGAATTTAATCCAAATCTGTACACACTGACCTGTACACTCCAAAAAGGGAAAGAACAACTGGACCATCGTGAAATCACTTTTGGCTGTCGTACATGGAGCATTCAAAACGGTCAATTAACCCTCAACGGACACCCTGTTTTCCTTCGTGGTACGCTGCATTGTGCTTCTTTTCCTCTGACTGGCTACCCTGCTACCGACAAGGAAGAATGGTTGCGCAAACTCCGTATTTGCAAACAATATGGTATCAACCACATACGCTTCCATTCCTGGTGCCCACCCGAAGCTGCCTTCCAAGCAGCTGACGAACTAGGAATATATTACATGATTGAATGCTCTTCATGGGCCAACCAGTCATCAGCTATCGGTGAGGGGAAACCTATCGATGATTTCATCCGTCAGGAGGCTGAACGCATCGTCAATGCCTATGGCAATCATCCTTCTTTCTGCATGATGGCCTACGGTAACGAACCTACCGGCAAGCATTCCAATGATTACCTGACCCAATTTGTCAGCTACTGGAAAGAAAACGATTCACGTCGCCTTTATACTTCAGCCGCAGGCTGGCCCAACCTTCCTGTCAATGATTTCCTAAGTGATTCCAATCCACGTATCCAGCAATGGGGAGCCGGAGTCACCAGCATCATCAATGCCCAGCCACCTTCCACTACTTATGACTGGAGCGGCTATACAAACAAATTCCATCAACCATTCGTCAGCCACGAAATAGGTCAATGGTGTGCATATCCCAACTTCCGCGAAATGCAAAAATACACAGGTGTCTACAAGGCGTGTAACTTCGAAATATTCCAAGAAAGGCTCAAAGAAAACGGCCTCATCCAACTGGCCGACAGCTTCCTCCTGGCATCAGGCAAGCTACAGACACTCTGTTATAAAGCAGACATCGAAGCCGCATTGCGAACTCCAGGCTTTGGAGGTTTTCAGTTACTTGGATTGAACGACTTCCCTGGACAGGGTACAGCACTCGTCGGTAGCCTTGATGTATTTTGGGAAGAAAAAGGTTATGTCACCGCTAAGGAATACAGCCGTTTCTGCAACAGCCTTGTGCCACTAGCACGCATACCTAAGTTAGTACTCGAAAATGATGAAAACTTCGATGCAACTATTGAAGTAGCTAATTTCTACCGCCCACTACAACATCCGCAAGCAATATGGACCATTCGCAATGTTTCTGGCAAGACACTTGCTCAAGGTTCTTTCAATATTGAACAGTTGGATTTGGGTAGTTACCAACCTTTAGGCCATATCACCTTTGACTTGGCTTCCATTCACAAAGCCTGCCAACTGAAATTGGAGGTCACTGTTGACGGACGAAGCAACGACTGGGATTTTTGGGTCTACCCATCCCAAAAACAAGTATGGGATGATTCCTTGCTCCTAACCGATACTTTGAATCAAAAGGCACTGAAATGTCTCCAAAACGGTGGAAAAGTATTGCTTTCACTGAAAAAAGGAAGCCTTAGCAAAGAAATGGGGGGTGATGTAGCTGTCGGATTCTCCAGCATCTTTTGGAATACGGCATGGACCAACGGACAAGCTCCCCATACGTTAGGTATCTTATGCAACCCGTCACATCCTGCTCTCAAAGATTTTCCTACCGAATATTATAGCAATTACCAATGGTGGGATGCTATGAGCCATTCGGGCGCCATTTACCTAAGCAAACTGTCGAAAGACATCCATCCGCTGGTACGTGTCATTGACGACTGGGTGACCAATCGTTCGCTAGGTCTGCTTTTCGAAGTAAAAGTGGGCAACGGCAAACTACTCGTATCGGGTATTGATTTCCATCAAAACATGGACAAGCGCCCCGCCGCACGCCAATTGCTCTACAGTCTGAAACAATACATGCTGAGCGAGGATTTTCAACCCTCAGTGTCTTTGCAACCAACATCCATTCATCAACTAACCCAACGATAAAAGACAAAGCTCCATTCATATGAAGAATCACCTTTCAATGGTAGCAGTCTTGTGCCTATTGTGTACAGGTGCTGCTGCCCAGCATATATACAATTTAAATGCCCCTGCGCAAGAGAAAACTATCTATACTGGTCATTTGAAATTGGGTGGAACCTCGCCCGATGGCGGACGTATTGAAGTGAACAGCTATTACATGTCACAAAACGGTATCCCCACCATTCCTGTTATGGGTGAATTCCACTATTGCCGTTATCCACGTGAGCAATGGGAAGAAGCCATACTGAAAATGAAGGCCGGTGGTCTGACCGTCATCCCCACCTACATTTTCTGGAATATCCATGAAGAACGTGAAGGTATCTTCGATTGGAGTGACAACCGTGACGTGCGGGCTTTCGTGCAACTCTGCCAAAAACATGGCATGAAGGTCCTGGTACGCATCGGTCCTTTCTGTCATGGCGAGATACGCAACGGAGGATTACCCGACTGGCTGTTTGCACACCCCGTCGAAGTACGCACCGACGATCCCAACTACCTGAAATACGTTACACGTCTCTACAAGGAAATTGCAACCCAACTCAAAGGTTTGTATTATAAAGATGGAGGCCCCATCATCGGCACCCAAATAGAGAACGAACTGCAACATTCGGCCGCACCATGGGCCATCTTCTATCAAGACGAACCTGTCGACCGCACCGCTGCATCTTATGATGCTTCGACGGTCTTGCCTGGTGTAGGTGTACAAACCCAGCAGATCAGCCGTGAAGAGCAAGGCAACCGTCACATGAAAACCCTGAAACGCATAGCCGAAGAAGCAGGTATCCTCACACCGCTCTACACAGCTACCGGATGGGGGATGGCAGCCGTCATCGGCAACGAAGCAATCCCTGTAACCGCTGCCTATACTTATCCGACCTGGACGCCTGCCGACCGCAAATCGCCCTTCTGCCTGTTCAAGGATATCCAGCGTAACCCCGACTACTCCCCCGTACGCTACGATGGCGAAAAATATCCGTCATTCTGCGCCGAAATGGGTGTAGGCATCCAGATGACTTATCCACGCCGTTGCATCGTCAAAGATGCGGCGGCCGAAGCTTTGATGGTACGCACCTTGGGCAGTGGAGCCAATGGCATCGGTTACTACATGTATCACGGCGGAATGACTCCCAAGCAACAAGGAGGTGTAGGCTTCTTCAGTGAAGAGCCCGGCTGTCCCAAGATTTCTTACGATTTCCAAGCACCTGTAGGCGAGTCTGGCCAAGTACGCGATTCCTATCGCTATCTTCGTCTGCTCCATCTCTTTGTCAACGCATTCGGCAGCCGTCTGGCCCCCATGGAAACCGTTCTGCCCGAAGGCTACGAGCGCATCACCCCTGACGACCGCGAGACATTGCGATTTGCCGCCCGTATGAAAGAAGGAGCAGGATTTGTCTTCATGACCAATTTCCAGGATCACGACACCGACCGCATCGACCAGGAAGGCCTGCAACTGCAACTGAACCTGAACGACGAAGTGCTGCGTATTCCCGCCCAAGGTACTTTCACATTAAAGAAAGACGTCAGCGCCATCCTGCCGTTCAACTTTGCCATCGAAGACGCCCTGCTGAAATATGCGACGGCCCAACCACTGACACTGATCGAAGACAAGGGCCACCCACACTATATCTTCTTTGCCCCCGAAGGTATCGCTCCCGAATACTACTTCGACCCGTCTACACTAAAATCAGGACACAACCGCTATCGCCCCCAGCCAGGCACCCAAAGCACCTTCCACGTCACTACCCGTTCGGGCAAGAAAGTCTATATCACCACCCTGACCCGCCAGCAGGCCATGCACACGTCGCTTCTCGACGGCCGCATCCTCATCACACAAGCAACAGTTCTACCCCATACTGACGGCTTTACCCTGTTGAGCCTGGGCAAGAACAAGATGGACTATATACTCTATCCTTCGCACGACGGATGGAAACCACAACATGTCGAAGTGGACAGTGTCAACGTGCCGGCAGAAAGCCGCGCCATAGGCGGACGGAGACTGGCTGTACGTATCCAACAGCCCGAAAAGCCTCAAGTGAATGAATACTTTCTGAAGATCAACTACGTGGCCGACGTAGCCATGGCATTCATCAATGGTACAATGGTACTCGACCAATTCTATCATGGAGCACCATGGCTCATCGGGCTAAAGCGGTTCAGCCAACCCTTGCAAGCAACCGGAGAAATGAACTTCTACTTCCGCCCCTTGTCGAAGAACGCATCGTTCCTCAACGACTTGCCGCCATCGGCCCGACCCGATTTCAGCCAGCAAAACAAAGTACTCCACATCGACCGAATAGAAATTATACCAGAATATAAAGTCCGTATCAGATACTAAAAACGAGTAATGCTGCTCCCTGTCTCCAACAGTAAGCAGCATTCTTTTTTTGTAAGAAAATCGTCCCCATATAGCAGAATATATCACGAAAACACTATCTTTGCTGCAATCGAAGTATAAATTATCAACCTTTAAACTTTAAAAGACATGTACACCATACAAGCCAATACAAGCGGCACACGCAGCATCGAAGTGTCGGATGAACACCTCGCCACCATCCAGAAATACGGACTGTTCCAGCATCTGATAGACAGCAACGGCATCGTGGACGAAACGGTGCTCGACAAGCTGAAGCTGAACATCCGTTCACTAATTGCCGCACAAGTAGAAGACAGCAAAGACCTGCTGGACCTCTGCATCGACGTCATCTACCACAACAACATGAAGGCTTTCGGACTCCAGCAACTCATCAGGCTCTACCTGCAATGGCTGCCCGAACATTGCCTAGAAGAAGAGGAAGAAGAATGAACATGAAAACCATTAACACGTGCGGCACGTCGCACTACAACCCGCTCATTCCCGCCATCAAGGCTTTGTGTGAAGCCCCCTCTGGCGAGACGCTGGAGATTGTCATGGACAATGCCTCCGCCTTCAACGACCTGAAGGAATACTTGGCCGAACAGCACATCGGTTTCCGCGAAATCTACGACGGAGAGCAGATGACCGTGCAATTTACAAAATAAGGTCGTATCTTTGTGCCCATGAAAGAATACAGACTGACAGATTGGTTGCCCACGACCAAAAAAGAAGTGGAACTCCGCGGGTGGGACGAACTGGACGTGATTATCTTCAGCGGCGATGCCTATGTGGATCATCCCTCGTTCGGCGCCGCCGTCATCGGACGCATACTGGAGGCGGAAGGGCTGCGTGTGGCCATCGTCCCCCAACCCAACTGGCGCGACGACCTGCGAGACTTCAAGAAGTTGGGTCGTCCGCGCCTGTTCTTCGGCGTATCGGCCGGTTGCATGGACTCCATGGTGAACAAATACACCGCCAACAAACGCCTGCGCAGCGACGATGCCTATACGCCTGACGCGCGCCCCGACATGCGCCCCGAATACCCCTCCATCGTCTATACGCAAATCCTGAAACGACTCTTCCCCGACGTGCCCGTCTTCTTGGGAGGCATCGAGGCCAGTATGCGACGCCTGACGCACTACGACTATTGGCAAGACCGTGTGCGCCCCAGCATCCTGGTGGATAGCGGAGCCGACCTGCTCATCTATGGCATGGGTGAGAAGCCCATTGTCGAACTGACCCGCCGCTTGATGGAGGGACGCCCGCTGGACGACGTTCCCCAGACCGCCTACCTTGCCCGCGAAGTCAGCCCTGTGGAGGGCGACATCACCCTCTACTCTCACGAAGAGTGCCTGAAGGACAAGAAGAAGGAGGCCGCCAACTTCCGCCACATCGAGGAAGAAAGCAACAAGTATGCCGCCGCGCGCATCCTGCAAAAGGTAGGCAAGCAAGTGGTGGTAGTCAATCCGCCCTACCCGCCCCTGACAACCGAGGAGCTCGACCATTCGTTCGACCTGCCCTACACGCGCCTGCCCCATCCCAAATACAAGGGCAAGCGCATCCCCGCCTACGACATGATCAAGCACTCTGTCAACATCCACCGCGGATGCTTCGGCGGATGCGCCTTCTGCACCATCTCCGCCCATCAGGGAAAGTTCATCATGAGCCGAAGCAAGGAGAGCATCCTACGTGAGGTGAAGGCCGTCATGGAGCTGCCCGACTTCAAGGGCTACTTGAGCGACCTGGGCGGCCCCAGCGCCAACATGTACCGCATGCAGGGCACCAACCTCGACCTGTGCAAGAAGTGCAAGCGGCCTTCGTGCATCCATCCCAAAGTGTGTCCCAACCTGAATACCGACCATCGCCCCCTGCTCGACATCTACCACGCCGTCGACGCCCTGCCCGGTATCAAGAAGTCGTTCATCGGCAGCGGAGTGCGCTACGACCTCCTGCTCCATGAGAGCAAGGATCCGAAAGTGAACCAAAGCACCCGCGAATACACCCGCGAACTCATCGCCCGCCACGTCAGCGGACGCCTCAAGGTGGCCCCCGAGCACACCAGCGACCGTGTGTTGAGCGTCATGCGCAAGCCGCCGTTCGCCCAGTTCGAGACATTCAAGAAGATTTTCGACCGCATCAACCAGGAAGAGGGCCTGCGCCAGCAGCTCATCCCCTACTTCATCTCCAGCCACCCCGGCTGCCATGAGGAAGACATGGCCGAACTGGCCGTCATCACCAAGCGACTCGATTTCCACCTGGAGCAGGTGCAGGACTTCACGCCCACGCCCATGACCGTCAGCACGGAGGCGTGGTACACAGGTTACCATCCCTACACCCTCGAACCCGTGTTCAGCGCTAAGACGCAACGCGAGAAGCTGGCTCAACGCCAGTTCTTCTTCTGGTACAAGCCCGAAGAGCGTCGCAACATCGTCAACGAGCTGCGCCGCATCGGTCGCTCCGACCTGATCGACAAGCTGTACGGCGGCAACAGAGGGGGCAGAAAATAAATTCAGGCACGAATTATACGGACCTTCATGGATCATTCTCTCCGTGTTTTTCCGCACCATTCGTGCCTGAATTCTATTACAATTTTCGTCTTACTTTATTCTCCCTGCATCACCTCCATGCCTTCGGGCACCTGCAATCCCTTTACACCTCTGACGGCTATCTGTCCTTTACGTGAAGGCAGTTGCAAGCCTTCGAGCGTGACGTCCTCCACATCGTCCAACACGAAGGCGGGGCGATAGTCGTCGGCGGCCAATTGCAATTTTACGTTTCTGAACGTGATTCCCTTGACATGGCGCACGTAGAAGCCCCACGAAGGCAGCTCGCCGAACATCGAAAATTCAGGATACTCTTCCACGGCCTCGGGCACGGCATCGAGCCGCCACAGGGGCACGTAGGCCATCCCCTTCGTCGCCCTGCCCGGATAGCGTATCTCCACATCCTCTATCACCACATTCTCCACCCGCGAACCGGGGATGCCCGTGACGGACGAAGGTATCGGATTGTGGAAGAAAGTCACCGCCGGTCCCCGAAGGTCATAATCCTCATCCGGCCGTCCGAAAGGTACCTCCACCTTCATCTGGCCGATGTAAATGTTGCGCAGGTAGCCGGGTTTCTCGCCCGCACGGTGTCCCAAGCGGATGAAGAGCGGATTGCCCGTATTCCTTGCCTGTACACGTGTCACCCGCACGTTTTCCAACCCGCCGCCATCCACCGTCTCGATGGCAATGGCCGAGCGGAAGGTGTCATACACCTCGATGTTGTCGATGGTCACGTTGCGGAAACCTCCGTGCGAAGCCGTACCGAACTTCACCGCGCTCGCGCTGGAGCAGATGCGGCAATCGGCGATATAGATGGAGTCGTTGGCATGGCCGGGGTAGTAGGACTTCAGGCAGATGCCGTCGTCGGCGGCGTTGATGTCGCAACGCGTGATGCGCACGTTGCGGCAATCGGTGATGTCCAAGCCGTCGTTGTTCCAATATGCACGGTTCACGACGGTCAGGTTGTCCATCACCACGTTGCGACACAGCTCCATCGTCACGCCCCAGCAGGCACTGTTTCGCAGGGTCACGTCCGTCAACGTCACGCCGTCGGCATGCGACAGGCGGAACAGTTTTGGGCGCGCCGTCTCGTTGGGGCGATGGCGCCGGTTGTTGTATTTGGGGTCGATGCGCACCCCCTTGTGGTGCAGGCTGTCGATGTTCAACGCCAACTCCAAGCCACGCCCGTCTATCGTGCCTTGCCCTGTGACGCCAATGTCGTGCGCCCCGTTGGCCACCACCAGCGCCAGGGCCGAATTGTCGTGTGCGTTGGGCGAGGCAGGTTCTCCAGGCAGATGTTGCGGCCGATAATCATCGGGGTTGGTACTGCCCAGCAGAACCGCCCCCCGCTCCAGATGGAGTGTCACGCCCGACTTCAGCTCGATGCATCCCGTCACGTACTCGCCCGCGGCAAAACGCACGATGCCGCCACCTTCGGCCGACACACGATTGATCAAAGCCTGTATCTCCTTCGTCTGTACATGCTCCACGCCTGCCTTCACGCCGAAGTCGGCCACGCTGAACACCTTCCTCTCATCTGCCGAAGCCGCCAATGCCACGACACACGACACAAGCATCAAGCAAACCGTCGTCCGCCAACCTTTCCACGCATTCCTTTCCATACGCAAAAACCTAAAACCTAATACTTAATACCTAAAACCTAATCCTCCATTTCCCAGCTCTCGCCCGCCTTCAAACTGATGCGCTTCTTCTGTCCGTTGAAGCAGAGCTGTGTCTTGCCGTCGGCGCGGGCGGTGATGCGCAGGTCGGTCACGCGGCCGTCCTTCCACGTCATGTCCACCACGAAGCCACCGCGGGCGCAGATACCCTCCACACGGCCGTCCTTCCACGCCTCAGGCAGGGCGGGCAGCAAGCTGATGGAGCTCTCGGTAGATTGCATCAGCATCTCGATGACGCCGGCACAACCGCCAAAGTTTCCGTCGATCTGGAAAGGCGAATGGGCGTCCAGCAGATTGGGATACGTGCCGCCTCCGCGTCGGGCGTCCTCCCCTTTGTAGCCATCGGGGCTCACCAGGCGGAGCAGGCGGCGATAGATGTGGTAGGCGTTCTTGCCGTCGTGCAGGCGGGCATAGAGGTTGACGCGCCAACCCGTGCTCCATCCCGTCGTGTTGTCACCCTTGATTTCCAGCGTGCGGGCGCATGCTTTGGCCAGGTCGGGCGTGGCCGCTACAGAGAGGTGATGACCCGGATAGAGGCCGAACAGATGCGACTGATGGCGGTGTTGCGGATCCTGATCCTTCCAGTCGTGATACCACTCCTGCAGGTTGCCGTCGGCTCCCACGCTGTAGGGCAAGAGTCGGGTCAGCGTCCGCTCCACCTGCTTCTGGAAGTCCTTGTCGGTCTTCAGCGTGGCGGCGGCCTTGGCGGCGTCCATCAGACATTCGCGCGTCATGGCCAGGTCGGACGTACAGCCGTAGGAGGTGGCGCCCACATAGCCGTCGGGCGTCACGAACTTATTCTCGGGCGAAGTGCCGGGCGAGGTCATCAGCTTGCCGTCCTTCTCCACGAGCCAGTCGAGGCAGAACTCTGCCGCCCCCTTCAGGACAGGGTAATATTGCTTGAGGAACTCCTTGTCGCGCGTGAACTGGTAGCGCTCCCAGATGTGGGTAGAGAGCCATGCGCCGCCCATCGTCCAGCAGGCCCACGAGGGGTCGCCCACGTTCAGGCCCACGGGGCAGGTCATGGCCCAGATGTCCGTGTTCTGTCCCAGGCACCAGCCCTTGTCCACGCCATAGTATGCCTTGGCCGTCTCTGCGCCCGTGCGGCTCAGGTTGGCGATGAAGTCCATCAGCGGGCGGTGCATTTCGCTCAGGTTGGCCGTCTCCGCCGCCCAATAGTTTTCCTCCAGGTTGATGTTCGTCGTATAGTTACAGCTCCAGGGCGGCAGGATGCGTTCGTTCCACAGGCCCTGCAGGTTGGCGGGCACGCCCGGCGTGCGCGAGCTCGAGATGAGCAGGTAGCGTCCGAACTGGAAGTAGAGCGCTTCGAGCGCAGGGTTTGCCTGCTGCTTGTCCGTGTAGAGCTTCAGCTGCTCGTCGGTGGGCAGGGCCGCTATTTCGGGCGCCGTCTGCCCCAAGTCCAGCTTCACGCGGTCGAAGTAGCGCTTATAGTCGGCCACGTGCGCCGCCCTCAGCTCGTCGTAGGTCTTGGCCGCCGCGCGCTCCATGCGCCGCTCCACCAATCCGCGGTAGTCGCGTCCCTCGCGGGCAGGATCCTTGTCGAAGCCGTTGAAGCTTGTCACGTTGGCCACCAGCACCAGCGCCTCGCGTGCACCCTCAATCTTCAGTTCACCCGAGGGGAAACTCTTCACGCTACCGCCCTGCGTCAGCACCCTGACCAGCGTGCGGAAACGTGTCCCCCGTTCGGGGTCGTACAGGTGCTTTTCCTTGACGCCTTTGTAATAAGACGGATAGGAATGATAGGCCGTATAGCCTTCGACGGCCATCTCGTTGCCGGCGGCCGACGTGGCATGAGGCAGTTGCGAGCTGAACGAGAGCAGGGCTCTGATGCCCTTCTCACCTGCCGACGTCAGGCGCAGCACAATCACCGAGTCGGGCGCCGAAGCAAAGTAGTCGCACGCCTGCTCCTTGCCTCCACGGAGGTACTGCGTCCGTGCGGTGGCGTTGCCGATGTCCAGCGAGCGGCGGTAGGCGGTTATCTCGGCCGGCTCGTCCAAGTAGGTAACGGTCAGCTGCCCCAAGGGCTGGTAGTTCTCGCTATAGTGTCCCTGCACCTTGCGCTGTTCGCGGTCGGCTCCGCGGTAGTCCTCTTTGTCCAGCAGCTCGCGGATGACGGGAATGGCCCGATGGGCGTCGGGCGTGGTCACCTTGCGGTCGGGTTCGCCCGTCCAGAGGGTCAGGTCGTTCAGCGAGAGCACGTCGCGTTGTGTGCCGCCATAGACGATGGCCCCCATCGTGCCGTTGCCTATCACCAGCGCCTCCTCAAAGTATTCCGCCGGTCGGTTGTAGTGTAATACCAGATTGTCGTTTTGCGCCGATGCCGCGCCTGCATACAGACATCCTCCCATCAGGAGCAGTCCCTGCGCCATTCTTCTCCAAAGTGTATTTTTCATCGTTTGTACAAAGTTTTAAGAAATTGTTTATGTTGTTGTCCATGTTCCGCCTGCGGGCACGATGGCCGTGCCTGGAGACGATGTACAAATATAAGCCTAAAACCTGCTATCTGCCATGGAAATACAAACAGAATTATAGAAAATTGTACGGATTGCAAATTTCAGAGAAGATGTTTCACGCTTTGCTGTACTCTTTCGTCTGAAAAGATATGCACAAGAGGCAGGCAGGAATAAACGTTCTGCCCAAATACCTCATTTTTCACCAAACGGGGCTTAAAGATGAAGAAAATTCCGTAAGTTTGCGTTCTGTTGAAAACCTTATCATCGCATGGCAGACAAGCTGACACCCGAACAGCGGCACAAATGCATGTCCAGCATCCGCAGCCGAAACACCAAGCCCGAGGTCTTGGTGCGTAAATATCTGTTTGCCAAAGGATTCCGTTTTCGTATCAACGTCCGCCGCCTGCCCGGCACACCCGACATCGTGCTTCGCAAGTACCGTACCGTCATCTTCGTGAACGGTTGCTTCTGGCACGGCCACGAGGGTTGCCGCTACTTCGTTCTTCCCAAGACGCGCACCGACTTCTGGCAAGCCAAGATCGAGCGCAACCGCAAGCGCGACCTTGCCGAACGCCTCCAACTCCGCCGTATGGGTTGGCACGTCATCCAAGTGTGGGAGTGCCAGCTCAAACCCAAGAACCGCGAACTGACTCTTCAGAGCCTTGTCCTCACGTTGAGCCAGATTTTTCTACAAAACTATTCCATCTCTAAGGTGAAACCTTATACGGAGCAGGAAGAAGGTTTTGGCATGGGGATGGCAGCAGAAGCTAAACATGAATACTAACTTCCCTTCCAAAAGCTTCACATATCAAAACAATCATACTAATATACAACATTTTACATCTTAAAAATCTCTCCTATTAAGGTTTCCTCCACAATCTACCTGTAAGAAAATGTGCACAATAGGCCGTTGTCTTAAACTAACAATAGGCCGATATTTGCAAAAAAAAAAGCAATATCATGTGCATCAGAAAGCAATTCGGAACAGCAATCATAAAATTAAGAAAAGAGCGCGGTCTGTCTCAAGAACGCTTTGCCTACGAAGCAGGCATAGACAGACGCTATATGAGCGACATCGAGAACGGCCGACGCAATGTTTCACTGGATATTATCGAACGTATTGGCAACAACTTGAATTTGCCTTTGAGCGAGCTGTTTAGAGTGGTTGAACAAGTAAAAGGAGAAAAAGAGCACCTCTAAAAACCCCAACTATACATTTACTAAAAGCAAATTCACATAGCTAATGACTGCCTGGTATAAACCTGCAAAATACCCAATAAATCATGAATAAAAACATTAGTTTTTCCTTGTTTGATTTTTGTAAAAAACAAGCAGGCAAGATAGAAATATATGGGAAAGAAACCATCGATGAAGAAGGGAATATTATCCCATTTGTTGAACAAGCCGCATATATCACCCACTATCTGCAATTGAAAGATTCAACTGTCAGTATACCTTATGCAAATAAAGCAAAAGACATTTTAAACCTGTGGTATGAGTTTATAAAAGGAGATAAAACGTCTTCTAATAATACAGAAAAAGAAGGAATATTGTCAGAAACATCCACAACTTTACAGCACTACATATTTCCCGATTTATACCAAGCTCCTTTTAAAGCTCCTCAAAAGCCTAAATTCACATTTATAGACTTGTTTGCAGGTATTGGAGGTTTCCGAATGGCACTACAAAATCTTGGTGGCGAATGTGTATTCTCTTCCGAATGGGACGAGCAAGCAAAAAAAACCTATTATGTCAATTATGGCGATGTACCTTTTGGAGACATCACAAAAGAAACTACAAAAAATAAAATTCCAAAAAAATTCGACATATTATGTGCAGGTTTTCCCTGTCAAGCTTTTTCGTTAGCAGGAAAACGATTGGGATTCGAAGAAACAAGAGGAACCCTTTTCTTCGATGTTGCAGAAATACTCCGCAGACATCAGCCTAAAGCTTTTTTTCTTGAAAACGTAAAAGGGCTTGCCATACATGACAAGGGACGTACATTGAAAACTATACTAAACACATTGGATGAAGTTGGTTATATTGTACCTGATCCTCAAATTATAAACGCAATGTATTTTGGTGTTCCTCAACACCGGGAACGAATATACATTGTTGGTTTCCGTAAAGATTTGGGAATAAAAAAAGAAGACTACAATTATCCAGAACAAAATGAAGTTACTAAAAAATGGATAGATGTAAGGGAAGAACAACCCGTCCCTGCAAAATACTATCTTTCTACACAATACATCAACACACTCATCAATCATAAAGCGAGACATGCATCCAAAGGAAACGGATTTGGCTATGATATTATACCAGATGACGGTATTGCCCATGCACTTGTTGTCGGAGGCATGGGGCGTGAATCCAATATTGTCATAGATTTCAGACAAACAGACCTGACACCAACTACAAGAATAAAAGGTGAAGTCAACAAACAAGGATGGAGAAAAATGACACCCAGAGAATGGGCTCGCCTACAAGGCTATCCAGACAACTTTAAGATAGTAGTTGCAGATGCTTCTGCCTATAAACAATTCGGTAACAGTGTGGCCGTACCAGCAATACAAGCCACCGCTGAACAAATTCTCAATACATTAGACAAATATGGCATTATCAGGAAATAAAGGAGAATGGAGTGAAATTTATGCACTGTTCCGCCTTCTTGGCGAAGGGAAAGTTCATGCTGGAGACGCCAACATGAACAAACTGGAGTTATATTATCCCATCCTCAACATCATTAGAGAAGAGACCAAAAGATACGAATATAAACCCGATATCCAGAAACATATAGTCATAATCAATGAAGAAGGAACAGAAATAGCCCGTATCTCCATGAATCAATTCATTGAGGAATCAACATATCTTTTGCAAAGTATTAAAGCTGCCCGAAAATCAGCTTTTACAGTTCCTGATACCGAGATTTTTATGAATTCAATCGGCTGTACCAAACTTAAAGCTCCATCAAAAGACAAATCCGACATTCATATAGTCATTCATGATCTACGGACAAATATGACTCCCTTACTCGGATTCAGCATAAAGTCACAATTAGGCAAAGCCTCAACCCTACTCAATCCAGGTGAAACGACCAACATACTCTATCGAGTAGAAGGCCACGAACTTTCTGACGAGCAAATTATCTCAATCAATAGCATTGAGGACCACCTGCCCAGAATGAAAGCTATCTACGACTTAGGATGTTACCTCCAATACGAGAATGTGATACATGAAACTTTCAAGAACAATCTTTTGTTTCTTGACAGCAACATGCCACAATTTATCGCAGATTGCCTTCTCATATCAAGCTTACCTGATTCAACATTGCACATACATGAAATTGTAGAAAAAGTGGCAGAAAAGAATCCGCTACACTTCACAGGAAGAAACGTACAGACATTCTATGAGCATAAGATGAAAGTCTTATTGATAGACGTAGCGCTTGGTATGACACCAGCTAAAGAATGGAATGGTCGCTATGATGCCAACGGGGGATATATTGTTGTAAGAAAAGATGGAGAAATTGTCTGTTACCATTTCTACAATCGAAATGATATTGAAGATTACTTATATTACAACACCCGTTTTGACCGTGCAAGCAGAGGAAGATACAAATTTGGAACTCTTTTTCGTGGCAAAGACAGCAAAGTATACATAAAACTAAACTTGCAGATTAGGTTTATAAAATAACATTATAAATACGAACAAAATACAGTTCAAGAATTAACTCATAAACAGAATCACCCGCCCCTCATTCTGTTGAGGCGGCGGGTGTTTCATTCAGTGTTTGTGTTGTCGCATGCAGCGCAGGGCTACATCATGCAGCTGGTGACGCCCAGCGTAGTTCCAATAGCGGTCAGGATGGTGACCAGC